>Ga0213882_10000701_pt1 | contig 10773 bp, 9 predicted proteins | sample BarmaccoBMER_R09_FD_160106 | JGI IMG/M metagenome (GOLD analysis project Ga0213882, IMG submission 160106) | Barbacenia macrantha exposed rock microbial communities from rupestrian grasslands, the National Park of Serra do Cipo, Brazil - ER_R09 ...
TCACGCAGCCGGGCGCGGTTCGGATCCGGCGGGCGCTCCTCACGGTCTCCGACAAGCGCGGCCTCGTGGACTTCGCCCGCGGGCTGACCGAGCTGGGGGTCGAGATCGTCTCCACCGGCGGCACGGCGCGCGAGCTGGCCGAGGCCGGCATCGAGTCGAGGGCGATCGACGACTACACGGGGTTCCCGGAGATGCTCGACGGGAGGGTCAAGACGCTGAACCCGCGGATCTATGCGGGCCTGCTCGCGGTGCGGTCGAAGCCCGAGCACGTCTCGACCCTCGAGGAGCAGGAGATCGAGCCCATCGATCTCGTGTGCGTGAACCTCTACCCGTTTGAGCGGATCGCCGGCAGGCGGGGCATTCCCACCGAGGAGGTCGTCGAGAACATCGACATCGGCGGGCCGACCCTGATCCGGGCCGCCGCCAAGAACCATCCGTTCGCCGCGGTCGTGGTGACGCCCGAGAGCTACGACGCCGTGCTGGAGGAGCTTCGCATGGGCGACGGCCTGCTGTCCGAGCAGACCCGTGAGGCGCTGGCGATGGACGCGTTCGCCTACACGGCGCGCTACGACGCGGCCATCGCGCGCTGGTTCTCCGAGCGCGAGGACGACTTCCCGGCGACCTACCCGCGCGTCTACGAGAAGGTGCTCGATCTGCCGTACGGGGAGAACCCGCACCAGCGGGCGGCGTACTACGCCCTCGCGAACGCGCGCACGCATCTGCTGTCGATGGTCTCGAAGCTCCACGGAAAGGAGCTGTCGTTCAACAACCTGCTCGACCTGGACGCCGCGCGCCGGGTGGTCGACGAGTTCGAGATCCCGGCGGCTGTCATCGTCAAGCACAACAACCCGTGCGGGTGCGCGGTTGGCGGGTCGGCGCTCGAGGCGTTCGAGCGCGCGCTGGCGACCGATCCGGTGAGCGCGTTCGGCGGCGTCTATTGCTTCAACCGCGCGATCGGCCGCGATGTGGCCGAGAAGCTGCACGAGGTCTTCGTCGAGGTGGTCATGGCGAAGGGCTACGAGGACGGCGCGCTCGAGGTCCTGCAGCAGAAGGAGAACATCCGGATCCTGCATGACGCCGAGCGGCGCAAGGAGCCGGTCCAGGATCGCGACGGCCGGCGCGTGCGCGGCGGCCTTCTCGTACAGGACCGCGACGAGGACATCGAGCTCCGCGACGAGATGCGGGTGGTGACCGAGCGGCAGCCGACCGAGGCGGAGTGGGGGGAGATGCTGTTCGCGTGGAAGGTTTGCAAGCACGTGCGCTCGAACGCGATCGTGATCGCGAAGGAGCTCGGCACCGCGGGGATCGGCGCGGGTCAGATGAGCCGTGTGGACTCGGTGCGCCTCGCGGTGGACAAGGCGCTCGTCCCGCTGAGCGGCGCGGCGCTGGCTTCGGACGCGTTCTTTCCCTTCGCGGACGGCCCGCAACTCGCGCTGGACGCGGGCGTCACGGCGATCATCCAGCCGGGTGGCTCACGCCGCGACGAAGAGGTGATCGACGCCTGCAACGCCGCGGGCGCGGCGATGGTCTTTGCAGCCCGGCGGCACTTCAGGCACTGAGTAAGCTCACGCTGCCCCCGTAACTCAACTGGTTAGAGTGGCGCCCTTTTAAGGCGACGGTTGTGAGTTCGAGTCTCACCGGGGGCATGAGCACTCGAGCATTCGGCCCGGAGGCGCTCACAACCCGAGCACTAATGCGAGGGCGCGGTCGACGGCCTCCAGTTCCGTCGCTTCGAGGCGCCCGGCTGACGCTCCGAGTCTTTCCGGGTCCACCACAGTCGTCTGCTCTACCAGCACCCGCGTTGAAGTGCGGCCGATCGTGATCGAGGGTCGAAAGCTCGCCGGTCGAGCGCTTGTGGAAGTCGGAGCAACGAGGGTGGTGCTGAGATCGAGGAATTCGTCGGCTTGCACCACCACGGCGTAGCGAGCTCCACGCTGTTCCCGACCTCGTGCACCGCGCCTGCCTGGCAGCCGGAACACTTCGCCACGGACCATCTAGTCGATGACGCGCGGCGCAAGCTCGGCGAGCTGCTCGCGGACGACGCGCATTTCCTCCCGATCTTCCTTGTCAGAGGCAAGACGCCGCACCTCGGCGCGAAGCGCCGACCGCGCGCGCCGTCGCGCCGCCGCCTCGCGCAGGGCGGTCCTGACGGCCTCGGAATCGGTCATTCCGCCCGCGCGGATGACATCGAGCGCCGCGACCGACGAATCATCGAGCCGAACGTGCAACGACCTCGCCATACGAGGACTGTAGCATGATTTGTGCTACAGCCGGCCTGGGGATCAGCTCGAACGCACGAACCCGGCCAGCATCTTCCCCATCTCGAGGTCGGCGGTCCCGGTCGCAACCGCGGGGTCTGCGGCCGCGAAGGCCCGCAGCTCATCCTCGTCGTCGGCTTCGACGACACCGAGGCCCCACGATCCCGTCGAGTCCAGGACGGGGCCGAAGACGACCATCTTCCCCGAGTCGACCAACGGCTGCCAATGGGCGGCGTGACGGTCCATGACCTCCCGCTCCGCGTCGGTCATGTCTTGCGCGAAGGTCGGGCGGGGAGCTTTGAGACGGAAGACGAAGGTGGCCACGGCCCGAGTCTACGGTCGAGGCGCCATCGTCTCCTCGCGAGACTCCGCTTCCGGCCTGTACCGCAACTCACGCGGAGAAACCTCGTTCTAGGGCCGAAGTGGCCCGCTGCCGACGCGTGGCGGCTAGCCTCGACCAACCGAAAGGCGGCGCCGGCCCTCGTCGCCGGATCGACATTCGCTGGGGGGTTTTGGTGGGGACACGCCGGATCACAGCGGGCTTGATCTTTGCCGCGCTCGCGCTCTGCGGGACGCTCGCCGCGCGCTCGCTCGGCGCCGGGGGCCCCGTGAGCGCGTACCCGACCGCGGGAACCGTCGACGCGTCGCCGATGACGCAGATCAGCTTCCGCGGCGCTGGACCAGCAGAGCTCGGCCGTGTCGAGGTGACCGGCTCGGTCACCGGCCGCCACACGGGCCGCCTGGAGGCGCATTCCGACGGCGACGGCGCCAGCTTCTTCCCCGATCGGCCGTTCAGAGCCCGCGAGGCAGTCGCCGTGCGCGCGGCGCGGCCTCTCATCGGCTCGCGCCGCGGCCGCGTGACCTTCAGGGTGGCGACGCTCCCAGGCGACCGCACCGTCTCGCACGACGAGGCGGCACGGGCCGCGGGCAGCGGTGGCGCCGGCGCCGCCGCTTCCGGCCCCTCGAAATTCCACAGCGTCTCCGGCTTCCGGCCGCCCTCGATTGACGTCCTCACCCGGCGCAGCGGCAGAGCGCGCGGGGACATCTTCCTGGCACCCAAGAGCGGTCAGCGCGCGGCGATGATCGTCGACGACTCCGGCAAGCTCGTCTGGTACCACCCCGCTCCGCCCAACTACCGGATCTACGACTTCCGCAGGCAGCGGTACGGCGGCCACAATGACCTCACCTGGATCGAGTACCGGGACTGCCGGTTGCCGGAGTGCGGCATCGGCCGCATCTACGACCGGGCGTATCGCAAGGTCGCCAGCGTTCGCGCTGGAAACGGCTACGCGGCCGACTTCCACGACTTCACGATCAGCCCTCAGAGCACCGCGTACATGATCATCTCCCAGCCCGTCCAGGCCGACCTGAGGTCCGTCGGCGGGCCGAGCAACGGGTGGATGTTCGACTCGATCGTGCAGGAGATCGACGTGCCCACCGGCGCGGTCCGCTTCGAGTGGCACGCGCTCGATCACATCCCGCTCACGCGATCGGGGCTGCGCTACTCGCACGACACCTTCGACCCGTACCACGTGAACTCCGTCGACCAGGAATCGGACGGCAACCTCCTGATATCGGCGCGCAACACCGACGCCGTCTTCGAGATTGATCGGGCGAGCGGTCGCGTCCTCTGGCAGCTGGGCGGTAACGGCAGCAGCTACAGGATGGGCCGGGGCGCGAGCTTCATCGCACAGCACGACGCCCGGCGGCAGCGGAACGGTGAGATCACGATCTTCGACAACGGCCTCGGGGCGGGCCTGGGCGACCGCCCGGCCCGCGGGATCGTGCTCGAGCTGAAGGGGGGCAAGGCATACCTGCGCCACGCTCTCCAGCGCGCCAAGCCGGTCTACGCGAACAGCCAGGGGAACGTCCAGGGACTGCCAACCGGCGGGTACTTCGTCGGATGGGGAGGGCATACGCCGTACTTCTCGGAATTCGACGGAAGCGGGCGGATGGTCTACGACGCCCAGTTCGCGGGAACGCAGGGCAACTCGTACAGGGCCTTCCGGTTCGCATGGCACGGACGTCCGTCCCATGCGCCGGCGGTGGCCGCCGCCGCGGCGTCTGGCGGGAGAGTCAAGGTCTGGGTCAGCTGGAACGGCGCAACGGAGGTGGCGAGCTGGCAGCTCTTCGCCGGTCCCCACCGGTCGAGCCTCCAGCCGGTCAAGACGGTCGCCCGGCGCGGCTTCGAGACCTCGATCTCGTTCGCGCCTGCCAAGCGTTACGTCCAGGTTCGCGCGCTGGACGCGCAGGGCCATCTCCTCGGCGCGTCGGGCGTGACGTCTGTCACCGGTGGTGGTTGACCGACCGTAGAATCGGTCACGCGCCGGGGGGCGTGGTCTAGTGGTTAGGACGCCGGCCTTTCAAGCCGGAGGACACGGGTTCGATTCCCGTCGCCCCTATCCCCAGCCGTTAGCAAGCCATCCTGGAGGCCAACCCGTGGAAGCACGCGTACCGACCGTCTCCGAAATCGTCCGCAAAGCGGTGGCGATGACGGACCCCGACGGCCAGGACGACATCGCCGTCGAGCTGCTCGAGGCGTTCGAGGACGACGACCGCGCGGCACCCGGCCTGGGCGACTCGCTGGCCGAGGAGATCCGCACGACCGTCGAGGGACTCGATCCCGAGGCGGACAGCGCGGCGGGGGCGATGGCGGGCGCAGTCGCCGTCTTCCTCGCGACCAAGCCCGAGGGCGGCGACGACCCGGCTGACACGTTCCGCGTCGCGGCGCACGTCGCGTGGCACGGAAACCCGCCGGCGAACGTTCAGGACTGGCTCGCGGAGCACGGCGCCGCGGGCTGAGCGACCTCGGCTCGGGGAGGGACGTTGCGGGGTGACCGGTGCGTGGCGGAGCCGGCTCTACGTGCGCGCCACGTCCGGCGCCCGGGGGTCGGTCGGGGGGCGCGGCTCGTCCGTCGGCCGCTGACCGTATCCGGACGCGCACGCCGCGAACACCGCGACGCCGGCCACGATCCCGACGGGATGGCCGGCGACGAGCCCGACCAGCGTGCCCGCAACGCCGCCCGCGGCAGCGCAGAAGACCGTGAACAGCAGCGGCAGGCCGACGATGCGACCGGTGACGAGCGAGCAGGCGATCCATATCAGCGGTCCGACGACGATTCCCCACGTCACGAAGAAGTGGTGCGGCACGGCGACGGCCAGGACGGCGAAGAGGACGCCGGTGAGGAGGACCTGAACGGCCGCGACTCGCCAGAACAGCCGGGAGCTCACGCCCGTCATCGTATGCTGCCCCAGGCCTCGGGCGGTTAGCTCAGCTGGCTAGAGCGCCTGCCTTACAAGCAGGAGGTCGCAGGTTCGAGCCCTGCACCGCCCATGAAGGTCTCTGCTACTGCCGCATCAGCGACCGAGCTCGCGCCTGGCCTCGTCCTCCATGCGCTCCAGCCGGGTGTAGTAGTCGGGAAACTCATTGAGGTGCGCGAGTGCGATCTTCCCGGTGATGGTCGGGTCGTCCTCTGTCACATTCGTGGCCGGGTCGTGAAGGCCGTGCTCTAGCTCGACCTCCATCCCCCTCCGGAACTGCTCGACGTCGAATGGCGCCGATCCCCACTCGATGCCGATCGCCTCGCCAATCTGTTGGGCCTGTTCGCGTGTGAAGCTCTTGCCAGCCGACACCATGGCTCCTCTCGCGTCGGTTCTGCGTAGTGCGTGGCTAAGCGTCTGCCGCGCTCGAGCCGGCACCACTACCCGACCTGGATCGTGCGGTGCCTCGAAGTCGTGTTGCCGTTCGCGTCGATCGCCGTGACGCGCACCCGCACCTTGAAGTGTCGGCGGCCCGCGAGGTCACGGTCGTGTGCCTTCAGGACGACGGTGTGGTTGACCATGATGAATCCGAAGTCCTCCCTGGCCAGAACGATGTTGTAGGTCGAGCTCGAGCCGATACCGAGCTGCCTCTCGGATGTCAGGAGCTCGTTCTCCCAGAGCGACCGCTCGTTTGCGCTCTCCTGGAAGCTGATGCCGCTGCTGATCAGGTTGCCGTAGCTGATGTGCCTGGGCCAACCGCCCACGAAGACGACGGGCGGCGTGTGGTCAGCGGAGATTGGTGGCACGTGAACCGTGACCAGGGCCGTACTCGAAAACACATGACCGTCGTTGGCGCGGTAGGTGAAGCTGTCGTTGCCACCGGCGAAGCCGGGGTTCGGGGTGTAGGTGTACTGCCCGTTCGACGGAGTGACGTTCACGGCCCCGTTCGTCGGGTCGCTCACCTTCTGGTATGCGACGCCATCACCGTTCGGATCGTGGCAGCGCGGTAGGGCGCCCTGGCTGGTCTGATCGTGCTGGACGGTGATCGTCGTGTCCGGGCACGTTGGAGCTCGCTCGATCTTGAGCTCGGCGACCGCGTTGTCGGACGGGCCGGTGACGTACAGGTCGATCGAAGGATTCGTCGCATTTTCGGCGTCCGGTCCGGTCGGGTTCGCCGCGAGCGAGCTCGCCCCGCCGATCCCGGTTGCGCTGCGATTGCTTGGATCGCATTCCGTGCTCGTCGACTTTGCGATGCAGCGGTCGTCGCCCGTGCCCTCGAGCGGCGCGATGTTGCCACTGGCGAGGTCGCGGGTGAACTCCGCTACGTCGTTGCCCGTCGCCGCCCCGACGTAGAGGAAGGCTGCGTCGCTCGACAGCGCCTCGGCGTCGGCACCCGTGAGCCCGTCGATCGAGCCCGTGTTGCAGGTCGCGCTCTCGGCCGTGGAGGTCGACTCGCGGTAGCACTGCGCCTCCGCGCCGAGCGCGCCGCTGGCCGGGTCGCGCGGTAGGTTCGCGAGGGTGTTGCCGGTATTCGCGACCGGTGCGGGACCGGACGCGACGTAGACGTTGGTGTTCGTCGCGACCACGGCCTGGGCGCCGTTGAGGCCGGGCTGCGGCGACGTGGTCGTGCAGTCCGGACTCTGGTTTCCATGCGTGCAGTCCGCGACGACGATCGTGCCGTCCGAGGACGTGCGATTGAAGCGCGCGACCGCATCGCTGCCCTTGGACGCGACGTAGACGCTCTTGCCGTCAGGCGTCAGGGCGATGCTCGTGGGAGTGCGCAGTCCCGGTGTCGTTCCCGGGCCGCAGCCCAGGTTCGTCGCGGTGTCGGCCCGGAAGCAATCAGTGGTGGGCGAGCCCTGCGTTAGCCGCCCGCTTCCCGAGTCACGCGCCAGCCTCACGACCGTGCTGCCGCTCGACGAGGCGGCGTACACGGAGTTGTCGCTCACCCTCAGGAAGCTCACGCCCTTGAGCCCGATCGCTGACCGGCACGCCGAAAGCTCCTCGCTGATGCACTCGTCCGTCTTCGTATCCGGGCCGGTCGTGCTGACGGGTGTGAGCGCACCGGTGGTCAGGCTGCGGAGGAAGACCGTGATCGAATCGGTCGTGGCCGTGGAAGCGGCCACATAGACGAACTTGCCGTCCGAGCTGATGTCCACGGATCGGGCGCCCGCCAGGTCCCCGGCGTTCGGCGTGTTGGTCGGACAGGCCTCCGTCGAGGTCGAGTCCTTGACGCAGGTCGTGAACTGGAGGGTTCCGTCGCGATTGCGCGCGAATGTCGAGAGCGAGCCGCCGGTCGCTGCGACATACGCGTTCTTTCCGTCGGGAGAGATGGCGACGCTGTTCGCGCCGGTGAGCGTGCCGGCCGCGTGGCTGCCGCAGGTGCCGGCTGGGAACCCCGTGATGCAGTCGTTGGGCGAGGGGTATTGGATGAGCGCGCCCACGGCGTCGCCCGGGACGTCGGCGGATGCGGCTGCCGGAACCGCGGCAGCGGAACCCACAGCAAGCAGGACGGCGAGAACGGTGCGGCGGACGTCCTTCAACATCGAGACCCCCTCGGTCTACTGCACGGCGGCGTGCTGCGAGCGGCACCGTACCACGATTGCGGGCCGCGGCTTCACCCGTCTGGACCCCCATGCGGAGCAGGCCCTCAGACGGAGGTGGTATGCATCCCGCGATGTTGCTCGAACCTCTCGAGCGTGCGCGGGAGCTCCGCGCGCGGGCGCGCGTGAAGCTTCCGGGATCCGAGCCGCGCACCACGCGGATCGCCGACAGCTATCGCATCCACTTCGACGAGCCGTGGCGCGAGCGGATGTTCCTTTCCTCCGCCGGCTTCCTCGGCGCGTTCGGCGCAACGCGCGCCGTGACGCACGCGGTCAAGTCCGACAAGATCCCGATCGGGAACATCAGCGAGTCGGGCCGTCACATCCACCACTGTGTCTTCGGGATATCCGGCCTGCTCGCAACGGGCCTCGCCTGGAACGCCATGCTCGGCACCGGCGGGCTCGGTCAAAGTCGCGCAGCGTCGCGCGCGACGTCCCTCGCCTACGGCGCGGCGTCCGCGCTCACCCTCGACGAGTTCGCGCTCTGGCTCGACATGGATGCCGACGAGTACTGGAACCGCGAGGGCCGCAAGAGCATCGACGCCGTGGTGCTGTTCGGCGCCGTGCTCTCCCTCGGCTCCTGGGGCGCGCCGTTCTTCCGCGACACCGCGAAACGGATATCGCGCCGCAGGCAGAAGCGGTCGACGGTGCTCGGCCTCCTCGGCGTGTCCTAGTGGACGGCCCTGTGCCGCCGCCGGCGAAACGCCTCGCCCGCGACGACTAGCACGACCACGGCGGGGACGATCACGAAGAGCTTCGAGCCCAGGTCTCGGACCTGCTCGACGACTGGCGGACCGGCGAAGTAAGCGGCCACGGCGTACCCCGCAGACCAGAGCAGCGCTGCTATTGCGTTCGCCGGGAGGTATCGCGATGAACGCATCCTCACCACCCCGGCCAACCAGGACGGGGTGAACAGGACGGCCACGAGCCCGAACCGCGCGTAGAAGCGCTCGCCGCGCTCCAACGCGTGAAGGCGCGCCCGGCGGGCCGGCCTGCCCGCCGTGACGATCGCCCGCCCGCCCTTCAGCCCCACTATCCAGCCGGCCACACCGCCGACCGTCGCGCCCGCCCATGCCACGAGGATGAGCTCCACCAGGTCGAGGTGACCGTGCGCGGCGAAGACCGCCGCCGTGATGAGCGCCGCCTCACCGGGTCCGGGCAGCCCCGCCCAGCTGAGCAGAGCGGCGACGCCGACGCCCACGTAGCCCCCGGCGTACCCGTGGAAGTGGTGGTGCAGGTGGATGCCGAAGGGCAGGACGCGCAGCCAACGCACGCCCACAGGATCGCGGGTTCGCCGGGCGGTACGCCCCGCGTCCGATCGAGACCCGAGGGTGCGCCTCCTTTACATCCGGCGCCTACGCTCAATCGCGTGGCGGTCGTCTCCGCACGCAACCTGGTCAAGCGCTTCGGTCGCGGGCGGACCGCGCGTGAGGTGCTGAGCGGGGTCGGGCTCGACGTCGAGGGCGGCGAGCTGGTCGCGGTGCTCGGGCGCTCCGGGTCGGGCAAGTCGACGCTGCTGCACCTCCTGGGAGGGCTCGATCGCCCGGACGCGGGCACGGTCAGCGTCGTCGGGCAGCGGCTGAACGGAAGCGACCGGCGCCTCACCGAGCTGCGCCGAAGGCACGTCGGCTTCGTCTTTCAGGCCTTCCATCTGATCCCCGAGCTCACGGGCGAGGAGAACGTCCTGCTGGCTGCGCGCCTCGCGGACGCGGAGGGGTCAGCGATCCACCGGACTCGCGCGCTGATCGGGCAGCTCGGCCTGGCCCCTGTCGCCGGCCACCGCCCGCACGAGCTCTCCGGTGGAGAGCAGCAGCGGTTTGCGATCGCACGTGCGCTCGTGAACGCGCCCAGCGCGATCCTCGCCGACGAGCCGACCGGGAACCTGGACAGCGAGGCGGCTGCCGACGTCATCGGCCTCCTCCGCTCCATCGCGGACCGCGGCCATGCGGTCGTCCTCGCCACCCACGACCCGGATGCCGTAGCCGTGGCCGACCGCGTGCTGCGCCTGCACGACGGCCGGCTGCACCCGTGAGCCGGCTTCTGCCGGACGCGATCCGCGGCATCCGGTCACGACGCGGTCGCCTGCTGCTGGCCGCGACGGGCACGTTCGCGGCCGCGCTCATGATCGGGACGTCGCTGACGGTCGGCTACTCGCTCGCCACCGGCTTCGACCGGGCGAGCGCGCGCGCGGACGCGCCCGACGTGATCGCGCGCTTCCGCGGCGTGGAAGTCGGCGAGCTCGCGCGGCGCGTGCGGGCGCTCCCCGACCTCGCGGCGTCCGCCTACCGGCTGGAGCTCACCGACGTCCCGATCGCCGCCAACGGCACCACCGTCGCGCGCGGCGCCCCCCAGGTCGTCCTCGGCGGGCCGCGCGGCTACGCGATCGTCGACGGCCACGACCTCTCGGGCTCGGCCGACGAGGTGGTCGTGGAGCGCGGCGTGGCCCGGGCGCTCCACCTGCGTGTGGGGCAGCAGCTGCAGGTCGCCGACCTCGGAGCGCTCACGGTGGTCGGCATCTCCGTCTCGCCCGACAACGTGGCGTACCCACTCGCCTCGGCCGCGCGGATCTACCTGCCGCCGAGCGTGGTGTCCCCGGATTTCCGAGGCGAGGCGAACGTCATGCTCCTCTGGGCGCGCGATCGCCGCCAGCT
>Ga0213882_10000702_pt1 | contig 10769 bp, 8 predicted proteins | sample BarmaccoBMER_R09_FD_160106 | JGI IMG/M metagenome (GOLD analysis project Ga0213882, IMG submission 160106) | Barbacenia macrantha exposed rock microbial communities from rupestrian grasslands, the National Park of Serra do Cipo, Brazil - ER_R09 ...
AGTGTCATCCACCCCCAGCAGCACGGAAAAGAGGCCAAGCGGTGCGATGTAATCACCGGCGACTTTGAGACACACCCGTCAGCAGAGTGGGAAGTAAGTAATCCGGGTATACCGGAGAGGCATGCCCAGTACTTGGCCGAAATCAGCGAAGCAATTGGTGAGGCACCGATTTCGTGCCCAATGAAGAAGGGTTCTACCAACTGAGGCCACCTGATGAGAATCGCGAACGAGCTGAGAACCTCGATAGACTTGGTCCATCCGGCAAATACCGCAAAGGCGACAAAGGTGGGCAGTATGGCTGAGCTCAAAGCTCTCGGAAAGGGAATAAAATGACGTAGGAAGGCGAGGCCTATTAAATCTCAGAATGGGGCAGACCGAGCTACCAGACAATTAGACCAGAAGCCGCTCCGAACCCCAGGTTGATTAGCGAAAGAGGAGCAAATAATCACTAACCATATGTCTCCGGGGTCTCCATTGCCTGTACCGCAATTGTTATCCTCGCCCGTGCAGCCAGCCTAACCAGGCGATGGCGCAAATCGCTTCTTTGATAGAGCATCAAGAAGTGCAGTACGATGGTGAGCAAGCCTTCAGCGATACCACTGGCTAGCGGAAGCGTGGTCTTAGAGAGTCGCCAAATCCCGAGGAGGGGAGTGCATTCTGGACCGTAAGACGGTGCTTTTGCTTTAAGTTGGAAGTCTGTAGCTGCTGCTCGACGTGGCCACTCCCTGCTCAGTCCGTTGAAGTCACGACGGTGTACTTTCTGCAGCCCCATAAGCTTCGTTGCGATATATTGTCGGAATAATCGGCGACATGCACGCTACGGAGGTCAGTTCACGGTCACGAAAATAACCGATTGATGAAACGGGAACTATCGCTGTCAGCACTACCAACGCCGCCCTGGCCAGAGGGCCAACAAGCCGCTCTAGTCTGTTTCGCAATCGGGCTAAAGATGACGTAAGTACTGCTGCCAGCGCAATCGGAAAGAGTATGTCCCTGTCGAAATGACAAATTTGCGGTTGCGCTGACTATTCCGATGACAAGGTTTGCCACGCGGCGCCGGTCCGAATTCTCGTGATGATCCTTCTCGAGACCCGGTGACGCCCCGGTGAACTTGCTGCATACTCATCGTTCCGCCTTTGTAGAATCTATTCAGCAGGTTCAATTCCTAACTCAAACAGATTGTGATGCAATTCGACTGGGCTGGAATAAACCCGATAAGCTCCGGCCTGAACAAGCCGCTGCCTACCAATTCCTCCGGTCATCATACCGATACCGAGCATGCCTGCTCGCTGTACTGCGAGCATGTCCCAGAGGGCATCACCGATGGCGAAGCAATTCGCGACAGGAATGCCCAAGCGCTCGCTGCATGAAACGAACAAATCGGGTTCTGGCTTCGCATCTTTTACATCATCAGCGCAAACAATGGCGCCATCTCGACGAACACTGAGTTTCCTCAGCGGCTCCTCCAGATCATCGCGCTTACTTGAAGTTGCGATTCCATAAGGAATCTCACGTTCCCTCAAGTCGCGAAGGAGTTCGACTGCCCCTGGCAGGGGCTGTGCTTCCGGCAGCAAGTCTTTCATTATTTCGCTGTGTCGTTGATCAAGATCAGCGGCTTCTTCTGAATGTATGATGCGGGTGATCTCGCGGCCGACAGCCAGCGCCAACAGCCGACCGTCAAGCCGATCTTTGATGAACGCTCCAGGCAGGAACATGCAGACTTTTCAACTCGGCGAACGATCTTGCCAAGCAAGCACGTGTGCAAAGACCGTATCGATGAACGTCCCGCCCAAGTCGAAAATTAGACCTTTTATGTCATGCTTTGGTCCATCAAGCGCGGCTTGAATAAAATGCCGCCGCCAATTCGGTTCAGCTAAGTGCCGGTGGGATGTTCTGGTTCACGCGAAAGAAATTGTTCGGATCGTATTTTCGCTTGATTTGCTGTAGCCGTTCGTATTTGTCTCCATAGGCGGCGCGGATCCGTTCTTCGCCCTCGTCTTGCAAATCATTTACATAAACCGCACCGCTGGAAAACGGCGCCAAAGCAGAAAAGAGACGCTCCACCCACAGTCTCGCTTCGCGAGCATCTTTGGCGCGTTGCCAATACGAGTGAATCCAGTAGTGATATCCGCTTCGGCGAAATCCGAAGGCATCATCACGGGGCTCCGAACACCATGATCCATGCCAGTAGATCATGGTAATCCCACTCGCTTCTGTGGGCGCCTTCGCGGCATGATCCACAATTAAATCGATACTTTCTTTGGCGAGACTATCGAGGTGCCCTGCGCGCCTCGCGGTGGAGTAATCGCCGTCGCCAGGGCTGTCCGAACCACTGCGCTGTTCGTCAAGATAGGGGCGAACCTCAATGGTGTCCTCGAACGGTCTGAGGAATTTGCGCAAGGGGGTAAGCACTTTTTCACCCCGCTGCGGATCCCCCGGCCATACTACACTTACATTCAGCATCCGATCGCCCGGATGGGGCAGCACCGCAAACAACAGAAAGAGATCATCAGGGATACCCGGTGCATAGTCTTTGATAAAAGCTAATACTTTCGCGGCTTGGCGGATTGGATACTTGAGGTGACCGGAAAGGACTTGTTCAAGGGGGTTCAAGTGAAATTCGAGTGCGGTTACGATGCCGAAATTTGAACCCGCGCCGCGCATTGCCCAAAAAAGATCAGGGTGCTCGCCTGGCCGCGTCACTATCTTCCGGCCCTCTGCCGTGATTAGCTCAAGTTGAGCGATGTTGTCGCAAGCGTATCCGAACCTAGGCGTAATCGAGCTCGCGCCGCCGCCCAGCGCATAGCCCACCACCCCCGTAGAAGGGCAGGAGCCGAGCGGGACAACCAGTTTAAACGCCTGCGTCATACAGTCCAGTTCGTTGCCCAGTACGCCAGGTTCGATCCGGATCAGCTTTAGCGCAGGATAGATCGTGGCTTTCTTCATAGGCGAGAGATCAACGACCATTCCGCCCTCGCAGACTCCGTGACCGGCAAAGCTGTGACCGCCGGCACGCACTGCGACAAGCAGCTCGTTATCGCGCGCAAATTCCAATGCACGCATTACATCGCGGGGGTCAGTGCAACGTGCAATTAGCAGCGGATATTGATTGATGGCGTGATTCCAGACTCGTCGTGCGCTTGAATAGAGGCCATCTTCAGGAAGTATGATCTCGCCCTTAAAATGTTCGGCGAAGCGCCGCACCGCGCGTTTAGTGAGTTTATATTTGGTGCGCTGCTGCTGGGTGACCATTTTCTTCAATCGCTTGTGATGATCAGAATTGTCCTTGGTCGAACGCGCGGGAGACGCGTTCCTGATGTTCAACTTTTCCTCGACCGCTCTGGCGATACCTCTTTTATCGAGCGGATCGGTTCTCGATCTAGCTCAACACGAACTGAGCATTATCCAGTTCCATGATCCCCCGACTCGCAAAACTAAACTGTTCAAGGTTGTTAATGTCAGCGATATCTTCAGGAGATCTCCACCTCCGGCAATCTTGGCGCTTTCCTCCCTTGCGTCTGCGCGGAAAAGAAGGGCTAAAACTCATGGTCGGGTAACGATCGCGGGCGAGATGACGACCGCGATTGCACAGCGGGCATTACGCAACATATGCTCGACGCGCGGACCGAAGTAGAGCCGCTGCTCTGTTGGACGGGGCATCACGCCTATCAGGAGCAGGTCGAAATGGCCCCGCTCTGCCATCGCGAGGACAGTGTTTTCTGGACGATTGCCGGCAGCCACCTGCGTATCGACCTTGAGTTCAAATTGAGCAGCTAGTTGCTGGATCTCGTCGAGAATCTGGAGGTCCTCATTGCGCACCTGGCGGCGGCCGGGGAGATGGCGGAAAAAGATGAGCTGATTTTCCTGGACGTGAATCGCGGTGATAGCGGCTTTGGTCGCATGGGCGTAAAGCACGCCAATGGTGGTGGCCAAGCGCGAGAATGATGCCCCAGTGGTCGGGGCCAGAATCCGGCGAAGCGGTAACGGCGCGCCCACGTTGCGCGTGATTATCACCGGCGTCAAGGCGTTCTGGACGAGGTCATGCAAGACCTCACCGCCGATGGCAAAGTCGCCTTCGGCTTGCGAGGCGCCAGCGAAGATCGCGTCGTAATCGCGGGCACTTTCTTTAACGATCGCCTCTGCAATGGTGTCAGCGCTGCCGGTGCGCTGGTAAACGTTCCGCGCGCCGGTAAGCGTCGCTATTGATTTGAGGGTCTCGAATTGCGCGTCGAAGCGGTCCTTCGCGGCGACGTCGTTCTCTCCGACAGTTGCTTGGAATATCGTAATCGAGGCGTCGGGATGATTGCCGAGTACGCCGGCAAGATGGGCGGCAAGCTGCGCGTGAGGGCCGCCGCCGGCGAGCACCAGTAGTTTTGCGCCTTCTTTGGCGAAGGGCAGGCGGGCGAGAATTTTCTCGCGTTCAAGCCGTTCGGTCTCATCGGGACGCTGCTCGACGCCGGAAAGTAGGAACCCCAACAGCGGCGGCGTGAGCAATGAAGTCACGATCGCGGTCACAATGATGATGGCGTACATTTCCTGCGTAAGGACGCCGAGGCTGAGTCCGAGCAGAGCTACGATGATGCCCATGCCGCCACGCGCATTCATCCCGACTGCGACCGCCAGCGACTCCCGCCAGCTACGACCGGCGAGCAGCGCTCCGCCGCTGCATCCGAGCAACTTGCCAAGGATCGCGACACCGAGAAAGATCGCCAGGATAGTCCAACCGTGCAGGGCGAGAACATCGACCTTTAGACCTGAATAAGCGAAGAACACCGGGGCAAACACGCCGACCGTAACGACTTCCAGTTCAGTGCGATCGGATTTGCGAAGGCGCGCCGAGCGCCCGATCATTACCCCCGCGATGAATGCGCCGAAGACGGCGTGAATTCCGATCGCCTGCGTGACAATCGCACAGACCATCGCGATCCCGACCATTGCACTCATTCCCGCGTGTTCAGCCAATACGCGATCATCGACCCAGCGCATGATCCGCACTACGAGCTTCCCGCCTATGAAGTAACAGAAGCTCATAAAAGCCACGATCGCGATCACGATCGAGCCGAGCGACCTTAAATCGATGGCCCCGTGGGTCGCCAATCCAGCAACCACCGCGAGCATTATCCATCCAATCGTATCATCGAGGATGCCTGCGCCGAGGATCAGCATCCCAAGGTCGCGGCGCATCAAATCCATATCCATCAGGATCTTGGCGATCACCGGCACCGCTGAAATCGACATCGCCACCGCGATGAACAGCGCGAACAGCAGCCTGCTCTGCGGGCTCACCAGATAGCTGGCGGGCATTTCCCATCCCAGCAGGAAACCGCTCATCCAAGGGATCAGAATCCCCAAAGAAGATACAATCGCCGCGGTGCGCCCGACACCATGCAGGATGCCCACATCCGTTTCGAGGCCGGTATAGAGTAGCAGCATAATCACGCCGATCCAGGCGAGCGCCTCGATCAGATGGTCTGAACCTGGATCGCCGGGGAAAATAAAATGGTAGACCGCGGGCGAGAGATGACCCAGTACCGAACTGCCCAAAATAATTCCAGCCAGCAGTTCACCGATGACCGTGGCCTGGCCCAGCCGCCGCATCACATCGGCGAGCGCTCGGGCACTTACGAACAGCAGGGTGAACTGAGCCAGAAAGCGGAGAACCTGAGTCTCATTGAGATGCGTCACTATTCTGTTTCGATCATCCGCTCGGAAGAAGAGCCCCAGAGGTTCGTTACAATGTATTCACGCCACCTTTGTGGAAGCAATGTTTTATGCTCTGCATCTGCCCGAATCTCCGCCTTTCTTGAGACTTATGATTTTGGCAGGGGTCGGATCGTTGATGTAGCAGAGGCAAGGAACGTTACTGAGTGCAATTGTGTCGGCGGTCCGGGGCTAAAGGCGGCGTGACGCTGTTTCCAATGGAATTTTACAAATGTCGATTTGCCCCTAGCATTGACCAGGCGAAAGGTGTGGACACCAAATCCTTCCATGAATCGAAAGGAACGAGGAATCCACGATCGGACATGATCCACATCGCCATCGCTTACTTTGCGCTTTTCGGAGTTCCATCAAGCTGGGCAATTCCAAACTGGGTGTACAACAGGAAAGTGCCCTGACAGGTGTCCCGGAGTTGGCCAGCGCTCGTGCACATTCGCTCGCGCTGCGAGAGCGCATCGGCTTTATTTACAGTTTTATGTGGCAAGGTCCCACGTACGACAATATGCCCTCACAACCCCGGTCAATGGTTCCGGTATCCTAAGGACCACTATTTATGCGGCCGCCACTAGCCAAGTGGTAGACAATGACCCTCATTAACATCGTGGTCATACTGGTTCTTGTCGGTTGGCCCTGTGGTTTGTGAACACGTATATACCTATGGCGGCAGGCATTAAGACTCTCCTCAACGTAGTTGTTTTCGTTGTCGTATTGATTTGGCTCTTACAGGTGTTTGGGCTTGTAGGTACCATTCCTATTCGCGTTCCCCCGCTGAAATAGCTCGGCCGAACCGGATGGTTCTTCACCACGCCACAAGCCACTCAATGCACCAGCTCACACTAAGCATGGGAATAGTGGCAATTCCTGGCTGAACGAAGGTTCAAGACATGGGGGACCGCATTTGCCGTAAGTGTCTTATGAGCATTGCTAGCAATTTATGCTTCCTCGCACCTCACAAATTGTGAGCGGCACTGCCATTGCAGCGGACGAGGCGGGAACCTTAAAAGTTCGGCTACAGTTACAGTTATCCGTCACCGGAGGAGCGCACTACATGGATGCAACTGAGCTATTAACGAAAGATCACGAGGCAGTGAGGCAGCTTTTCGAAGAGTTTGAGAGTGGCGAATCAAACGACTCCAAACTTGATGCGTATGAGGATCTACGCCAACAGCTTTTAATACACGCGCGAATTGAGGAGGAGATCTTCTACCCGGCCATCAGAGAAGCCGATCCCGGTAAAGCTGAAAACCCGGTCAAAGAAGCACTGACCGAGCACCAGCAAGTTAAGCAAATGTTAGCCAAACTTGATGAGATGGCCGCGGAAGTTGATGCTGATTTTGACGAAAGCGTAAAACAGCTCGCGAAATCTGTCGAGCACCATGTCCAAGAGGAAGAAAACGACATCTTCAGAGTCGCCCGAAAAATGGGGAAACAGCAGCTGGGCGAATTAGGCGACCGTCTACAGCAACGAAAGAATGAGCTTATGAACGCAGGAATGGACGAGGACGACCAATCGGCTCCGCAATAGAAGAGCCCGCAACGAGGTGATGAATACCATCAGTAACCGCAAGAGATTTCTCGAGAATTTTCCGCTCGTTGTTGGATTGACCGCGCGAAGTAGGTGGTCAATCGTTATGCATACAACGGCCGGCGAGCCTCGGCAGACCACCCCTGAGTGACATGTGGCGGACGTCATATCGCAAACCAGCTGTATCACCTATGCCGGCCCAGTCTTGAGCGACATGGGTGGCTCGGGGCTAATAAGTGCATTGAAAGGTTATACAGAAGGCCTGGGACCTGGCGGGCTATTCTCCTGATGCTACGAGTAAGATTGAAATCTGGCTTGCTCACATTGAAGCGCCCCAACGCCAAAAGGAGTACCTGCAGAGATTATGGTGACTCGGCGAGCTTTCGATCCTGAAATTTGGATGCGGTCGTGCTTACAGATTTCGCGGCGCCCTTAGCTGAATGCTGCAACTCCTGATTCCTAGCGCAGTTAGTTGACGCCTAATCGGAGCGGGTTACCAGCGGCTTGGTTTACGAGCGTCGTACGGGTAACCAACCGCGTGCGAACCGAGTCTGTCGTCATGAGGGCCCAACTCAGACCCTCGTCGGTTTAATCCAACAAGCTGATTAATGTTCTAGCTTGAGGGCCTTTCCTGCCGGAAGTTGTTCGATGCCGCACGTGACAAGTCCTTCCGAACTGAGTGATTGGCTTTCCACCTGGAGCTATCTTGGGGTGTTTATCTGCGTTTTTATCGGCAATTTGGGCATCCCTGTACCGGAAGAGACGGTGTTGCTGGCTGCCGGTTTTCTGGCGGGCCGGGGCGACCTCTCGCTGGAACCGTTATACCTGGTTGGGATTGGAAGCGCAGTGACCGGCGATTGCCTCGGTTTCCTCTTCGGCCGCACCGGCGGGCAACGGTTATTTGAGCGTCTGGCGCAGCGCTTCGCCTTTGTACGAATTCGTTATGAACGGCTTCAATCCTTCTTTAAGGCCCACGGAGCCAAAGCCGTTTTCATGGCGCGCTTCGTCGTTGGTGCTCGCTTCATGGCGGGGCCGATGGCTGGTGCAGCCGGGATGTCATTTCTACGCTTTCTCGGATGGAATCTATCGGGTGCGCTCATCTGGTGTTCGTTAATAATCACGATTGGCTACCTCGTCGGAGATGAGCTGGAAGGGGTTGCGCACGTGATACATGCAGCCAGTTACTGGGTCGCGATGGGGATTTTCCTGCTACTCGCAGCCATATGGCTTCTTTGGCATCATCGACAGCGCACCCAGACGGGAGCCATAGCCGACAGCAACAGAAAATCATCCGACACTCGAGCGTACCAGGCAGATCCGTGACATTTTACACGCTAAGCGGGTTGATCTTGCCGCGCGGAATTGGGGCTAACGCAGCAGCAGAACCTACTGCGTTCAGATTGCTCCTGATGGCAGCGCAGGACCTCAGCCGCGAAGTCACTGTTCTGTGCCGAATAGCCGAATGGGGTTCGTTTTCCTGGCGCGAGGGATCGCTTCAGCTCAACATTGGTGGACTAGCGCCGAGGGTCTTTCCAACGTCGACAGGTTTGGCTAGCTGGTGTTTCGCGCCGGCTGGTAGATACGAACGGGATAAGACGACGTAGGAATATTGGCTATGTATGGGTCGGCCGACTGGAGGGAGTCTCCAAACTCCACCGAGGCACCGTTCGCTCGAATTTTGGCGGCCACCTTCCTCGGTGGTCATCGCATCAGAGAAAGGCCTGGTGAGCGTTCCGGACAGCAGTCGGGCCGGCGATAAGTCTCAGCCCGTTGATTCTTTCATCGGTGTCATGGGTTATTGTTCAATGTGTGTTGCACGTTCTCACTTTCGGCTACCATTTGCTGAGGTAATACTGCGTCGCATGGGAACCAAAGCAGAGCGCCCGTAAAGGAACGTCATATGCCTGCTGATACCCGAATAGGGGAACCGATAATCAACCTTGAAATCCAGATCGATCGTAGTGGTATGTCTGATGAAGAATTATACCAACGCACTCGTAAGTTAGCCGACGAACTTCGACAACTTCCACACAAAGCAGTCGGAATCGTCAGCGATCAAACGCCGGAGGTCACCGGCGCAGCACAGTCACTCCAAGCATCGACCCAAGGTATCGTGACCGTAGCTGTTGGACCTACAGTTCTGCGTAGCCTGGTGGAGCTGCTGAAAACCTGTTTTGTCGCCAGCGAACGACGTCGCATGACGCTGAAAGGACCGCAAATGGCTAAAGTTGAGCTCGGTGAGCTCGATGTAGCCGAGACCGCCGATACGTGGCTCAATGCGGTGATCAAGCACTCCACCGCAATAACACCATCCGTAGACAAAAATATCGAGCCGGATACCATTGCCCTCTCGAGTGTTCAGGAAATGAGAGAGCGTGCTCGCCAACATATCGAGAGCGGTGCCGTGACCGAGGAATACAGCGCGAATCGTATTCAGGTCATCGAGGTGCTGAATGAAGTTCTGGCCACAGAACTTATCTGCATACTGCGGTACAAAAGCCACTACTACCGCGCCATCGGCATCGACGCCGACGCAGTCAAGCGGGAATTCTTACAGCATGCTGAGGAAGCCCAAGAACACGCCGACCGAGTTGCCACCAGGATCGTTCAGCTCAACGGAATGCCAGATTTCAACCCGGATGGTCTCGCGTCAAGGAGCCGTTCCGAATATAAGCCCGGCTCGACACTGATCGAAATGATCAAAGAGGATTTGATTGCCGAGCGAATCGCCGTCGAATTCTATTCAGAAATTATCCATTGGCTTGGCAATACCGACCTGACAACACGTACCGTAATGCAGAGTATCCTGGAGGTTGAGGCACAACATGCCAACGATATGAAGCAGCTGTTGGGCCGAATGATGCTACGTTGAGAACAGGCTGTTGATCCTATGCTCCGCCGCTTACAGCCGTTTCATGCAAGCAAGTGAACTCGATCGTCACGCCGACGAGTTGCTGGCGGGGCGAGCCTGTCCGGGTTATGCACGCCGTCCCTCGTAGCACGCGAGGGGAGACCCCTTGTGCTGGCGCGCGAGCGTTACTGTATGAGAACTGCAGGAGCGTATCCTCTCGGTAGAGTCGGCGATGGTGCTGCGGGCGTCCTGGGATGAATTCGGCGATGGTCGCCTGCTCGATTGCTCGATGCTGATCGTCGTCGAGCTGGGAGTCAGCGATTACGGCATCGTGATCACGCACCCGATGCGCGCGTCGCCCTCGACCACTTAAGGGATACGCTTTATCTGGTCACCTAAAGAACGTTCATTAGCCGGGCTCAGCACCGCGAGCAGCAACATGCAATCGCATGGCCCTGCAAGGTCTCAGACTAAGCTCTACTTGAAACAATTAGCTCGCAGCAAGCTATTATGGGGGCTACTAATCATCTTCCTGACTATTGATAGGTGCGCCCGAGCAATGCTCGGGCGCACGCTACAGTTAATTATCCTCGCGAAGATCTCGGCCAAGAATGTAGTCAGCCGCGCGCTGGGCTTGCGCCGCAGCATGAATCAGCAGCGTGCGATTGTCGTGCA
>Ga0213882_10000703_pt1 | contig 10755 bp, 13 predicted proteins | sample BarmaccoBMER_R09_FD_160106 | JGI IMG/M metagenome (GOLD analysis project Ga0213882, IMG submission 160106) | Barbacenia macrantha exposed rock microbial communities from rupestrian grasslands, the National Park of Serra do Cipo, Brazil - ER_R09 ...
CAATCCGCGGGCGTACTGATTCAATTCGGCAAGTTTCGGTTCGGCGATTTCGGCGATATCACCTGGAACAAAGAGCTCGCGCTGCTTTGTCCGGAGAACCGCGTGGGCAAGCTCGATTTATTCTTGAGCACGCACCACGGCGGCGAATCGCCCAAGGCGATTTGGGCGCTGGCGCCGCGCGTCGCAATCATGAACAACGGCCCGCGCAAAGGAGGCGACGCAGCGGGCTGGAGAACGCTCACCAGCTCGCCGGGCCTGGAGGACCTATGGCAGCTTCATTTCGCTATCGCGGGCGGAAAAGAAACCAACGTCGCGGATTCTCTCATCGCCAATGTCGAAGAAAACGACTCCGGCCAATACATCAAGGTCTCTGCGTCCGCGGATGGCTCGTTTACGGTGCTTAACACGCGGAATAAGCACACCAAGACCTACGTGGTGCGGTAGAGGGCGGCGTACCCGCCGCTGCCGGACGAGACGTATATGCAAGCCGTCAATTCTCCGCCGTGCTGATTCAGTTCGGCAAGGTTCCGGTTCCGCGATTTCGGCGAACGGCGTGACAAGCTCTCGAGCACGCACCGCAGCAATGAATCGCCGAAGGCGATTTGCGCGCGGGCGCCGCAATCGTGGTTATGAACAACGGTCGCGCAAACGAGGCGACCCGGCGGGTCGGTGAATGTTCACCAACTCGCCGGGCCTGGAGGACCTATGGCACGTTCATTTCGCTATCGCGGGCGCAAGGAGACTCACGTTGCGGATTCTCTCATCGCCAATGTCGGAGCAAACGACTCCGGCCAATACTCAAGGTCTCTGCACCCCGGATGACTTCGTTCACGTCAAACGCGGAATACGTACACTAAGAGTACGCCGCGCGGTAACGCCCCGGTAATAGACGCCACTCGGGCGGACTGAAGTTCGCCGCAGGCTAAAGCCTGCCCCACTTTTTTAGCGCGCGCTGAGTATCTCTTCGAGTGCTTCCCGCGGCGAGGCGGTGAATTCTTCGGAGCAACCCGTCGAAACTACAATCGCGCGTTGGCCTTCCGCCAGGTATTGCAGCAGAATCTCCTGGTTATTTCGGAAGCGCACGCCATCGCGATGACGCCCGGGGGTTGCACTGGTTTGAATGAAAGTCACGGGCTCGGATGGACCTACGCCGTACTGCTGTTGCAGACGCTTCGGTATGTCCATCAGGACGAGTTGCGCGCCCGGAGGAATGCAGACTGCACAGGGAGTCTGCCGCGGATTAAACCAGGACCTCCAACCGCGAAGCTCTGGTTTGCACCGTTCCAGCTCGGCAGGCGAGGTCAAGCCCAGCGAGCCGGAGGGGAAACGGAAAACGGTCAATTCTTCGCCTTCAACCGCAAGGCGCGTTTCCATGGCAGCGAGAGAGTAATCGCACATAAAAAAAACTCCTCAGTCGGATTTTATCCTGCTTGGATGATGAATGAAAGCGTACCGTTGTTTCAGGTAACGGTCGCAACAGGCACGTGTTCTTCCAGACAGGTGGAAATATGTTTGGACGGCGCTTCACTCTCTTCAAACTGCTCGGGTTCGAAGTCCGGTTAGACGCAAGCTGGTTGATCCTCGCCGTCCTCATTACATGGACATTGGCCGTCGGTGTCTTTCCTTTTTACTATCCCGGGCTGGCGCGCGGAACGTATTGGTGGATGGGCGCCGCCGGGTCGCTGCTTTTATTCGGATCCATCGTGGCGCATGAGTTGTGCCATTCGGTTGTGGCCAAACGCTACGGTATTCCCATGCGCGGCATTACGCTGTTCGTTTTCGGGGGCGTTGCCGAGATGGATGAAGAACCGCCAACCGCAAAGTCGGAATTTCTTATGGCGATCGCCGGACCGATCGCGAGCGTCATCCTGGGATTCCTGTTCTACGCAATCGTACACAGCATTCGCGGGCGCGCGCCGGTAGAGTTGGTTGGCGTATTGGCGTACCTTGCGCGCATCAACTGGATTTTGGCCGCATTTAACATGATCCCGGCGTTTCCGCTGGATGGCGGACGAGTGCTCCGGTCGATTTTGTGGAATTACACCGGCGATCTGCGCCGCGCCACGCAAACCGCGGCGAAGATAAGCAACGGCTTCGCGATCGCGCTGATCGTATACGCCGCGCTGCAGTTGCTGTTCGGCGCCGTCGCAAGCGCGATTTGGTGGTTTTTGATCGGCATGTTCCTGCGTTCCGTCGCGAAGGCTTCTTACGAGCAGGTGCTGGTCAATTCGGCCCTGCACGGGGAGCCAGTCAGCCGGTTCATGAACACCGATCTCCGAACCGTGCCGCCCGGGATTTCGATCGAGGAGCTGGTTAAGGGACACATGTACCGGTATCACCATCGCATGTTTCCGGTGCTGGAGGATTCGGAGCGCTTGAAGGGCTGCGTCAGCGCGGAACAGGTCAAGACCGTTCCGCGCGAACAGTGGCAGACGCACACGGTGGCCGAGATCGTAAAACCCTGCACGCCTGAAAATACGATCACTCCGGAAACAGACTCCGCCGACGCGCTACGGCTGATGCAGCGGTCGCACACGAACAGATTGATGGTCGTCGAAGACGGCCGGCTGGTGGCTATCGTGTCGTTGAAGGATCTGATGGATTTCCTGGCGATGAAGCTGGATTTGCATGAGCCGCCGGCGCTGAGGGCGGCCTGAAAGGAGGGACAAGATGCCCGAGAAGAAGACGCTGGAACGAGCCCGCAAGGATGCAAAGGAAGGCAAAGCGCCTTCGACGCAAGCGGGAGAATTTGTCCGGGAAGAGATGGAGCACATCCGTGAGGGTAAGCACGGCGCGCGCAACACGAAGCAAGCGATCGCGATCGGATTATCAAAGGCGAGGCGCGCGGGAGTGGAATTAGCGCCACCCAAGAAGGGCAAGGCTTCGGAAAAAACGCGCCAGCAAGCGGCTCGCGATATGGCGAAGGGGCAGAGCTCGTCGCGCCGGAAAACATCGCCCAAACGTTCGCGCGCGGTCAGAGGAGCGTTGAAGCAGGAAGGCAGGTCGGCTGCCTCGCATGCTGCGCTATCGCGGCAGGCGCGGTCGGCTGCGCGGAAACGGAAGCAGTCGAGCTAGTCTACTCCCACGAAATAGATGTAGAAGGCACAACTCGCGGGCGGACGTATAGCTCCTGAGTTCCACCTATCGCCTCGGCCTCCAAAGGTGTTGAATGACTCGCCACGCAAGCGGGAGAATGCATGCGGAACCAGATCGTGCCAGCCGAGTGAGAGATTCTAAAAAGAATGCAGGAAAGCCGCCATTACACCGGTTGCGGGCCGATTGGTTTTGAGGAGTCGCGTGGGCGGAGAAAAAGGTCAACCAGCTCCCGCTCACCAAGAACTCTTCCCAGCTCACCTACAGCAGTTACCGGAATCAGGATCACGAAAAGAATCACAGTCAAGATCAGAATAGCTTCAATTCCACCGCCGCCCAAATCGGACAAGCTATCGGAGAGAGATTTCCCCCGAAAATAGCCCATGATGGCGTCTTCGAGAATTTTGAAACACAGCAGCACGACAGCGAAGAACCCAGACTTTAAGAGAATGGGGTAAAAGAGGGGCGCCTGGTCGACGCGCCTGCCCAGCGGGATTGCCTTGCCGACGAGCATGATCTTGCCAAGCGCCAAAGCGTTGACGAGCGCTACGCCGTGCGCAACAAGATCGACTTGATGTTTGCCCTGTTCGGCCAGGATAATCGACTTGTACAGTACGAACATCCCGAAGAACACCCACAGATAAAGCGCGATGAAGAAAAATTCCTTCAGCTCGTGCACGGCTTTCTGTCCCAGCGTTCGGCCTCTTGTGCCCATACCTCTTCTCCTGGTTGATCGGCATTGACCCTGCCCAAATTAGGAGGCGGCTGGCGGTGCGAGGTGACTACGATCAGCGCCTCCGGGACAGGGGATCGCGAAGCAAATGCAGACAGGCAATGATCGTGTCCATGTGTTGCAGTTCGGCATCTTCGAGGACGTGCAAGTGGAATATGCGCTGCATAACCATTCGGAATCGCGATTCCATGATCGTGGTCTGCCCAATTAGCTGAACTGGAACCCCGATAAAAAAGCGGGAATGCACCCGAAAACCCGTCAGCGGAGAAGTAAAGCAATCGCCTTGCGTGGGTTCGTTCACCTTCTCGGATGAGCCTGCTTGGGCCTACCCTCGGAGCTTGGTAAGTGGTCTTTACATCCATGCGTTTCTCCGAAACGCACAACCCCGGCTGCTGAGGCGCGTGGCACGTCGAATATACGCCCTGCCTGGAACGAATGTTCGAACGGCGCCTGATCCGGCTCTATTTAAATGATTATCAGGCAGAATGCGTGTTTCTACGCGGCTGGTGGCTGCTTAAAGACTGGTCGCTCTCTCTCAAAACCAGCCGATCCGGCGCCCTCCAGGAAACTGTGCTCTAAAGACGACCGAAGAGCTCAGTACGCTTGGCAACTTCACGCGCCACCTGGAACAGGTTCATCATCGTGCCCGAGCGGTTGGCCCACGGCCTGAATGACATACGGATGCTTGTTATCGTACCGCCCCACACTTGTCCGAGGTGTTGCCTGGACGAATGCGCTAGCTGTTACTCGACGGTTACGCTCTTCGCCAGATTGCGCGGTTGATCCACATCGCATCCGCGCCGCACTGCGATGTGGTAAGCAAGCAACTGCAGCGGCACCACTTCGAGAATAGGCAATAGCAAGTCGTGGGTGGTTCCGATGCGGATTACGTGATCCGCCATTTTCGCCACCTCGTCGTCGCCTTCGCAGGCCACCGCGACCACGATTCCTTCGCGGGCTTTTACTTCCTGAATATTCGAGAGGGTCTTTTCATAGATAATCCGGCTCTGCTCGTCTTCGGGATCGCGCGTGGCGATGACGACGGTAGGCAGCTTGTCGTCGATTAGCGCGTTGGGGCCATGTTTCATTTCGCCGGCCGGGTAGCCCTCGGCGTGAATGTAAGAGATTTCTTTCAGCTTCAACGCGCCTTCAAGGGCGATGGGGAAGTGGATGCCGCGCCCGAGGTAAAGGAAATCCGACGCGCGGGAAAGCGTCTTAGCGAGATCCTCATAGATCGCATCGTGCCGTAGGATATCTTCGAGCAGACTGGGAACGTGTAAAAGCTTTTGAACGAGTGTGAGCGAGGCTTGCTGGCTGAGGATTTCCCGAACCTGCCCGAGATACATGGCCACCAGGAAAAGGGCCGTCAACTGCCCCGTAAAAGCTTTCGTCGAAGCAACGCCGATTTCGGGACCGGCGTGGGTGATCAGGGTCCCCGCAGCTTCGCGCGTAATCATCGACCCCACGACATTACAGATCGCAAGCGTCTTCGATCCCCGGTGTTTCGCCTCGCGCTGCGCGGCGAGCGTATCGGCGGTTTCGCCGGATTGCGAAATCACAATCGTCAGAGTGTCGCGGCCGACCAGCGGATCGCGATAACGGAATTCGCTGCCATAATCGACCTCGCACGGAATTCGAGCCAGCCGCTCGATCATGAATTTTCCCGCGGTGGCGGCGTGCCAGCTTGTGCCGCAGGCGACGATGCGCACCTGGCGAAATTCCTTGAACTCGCGCGGGCTGATATCCATTTCGTCCAGGAAAACGCGCCCGGACTCCTGGCCGACGCGGCCCAAAGTCGTATCGCGGACGGCGCGCGGCTGCTCAAAAATTTCCTTGAGCATGAAGTGCTTATAGCCGCCCTTTTCGGCCATGATCGGATCCCACAGAATATGCGAGACCTGCCGTTTGACGGCCCTCCCGTTGAAGTCCGTAAGATGCACGCCGTCTTTCGTCAGCACCGCGATATCGCCATCGGCGAGGAAAAACATGTCGCGGGTATGGCTGAGGATCGCGGGCACGTCGGAGGCGACGAAGTACTCGCCGTCCCCCAAACCGATGACCACCGGCGGGCCGGACCGCGCCGCGACAATCTTGTTCGGGTCTTTGCGGGAAATTACGCTGAGGGCGAAAACGCCCGAGAGCTGCCGGACGGCATCGCGCACCGCATTTTCCAGGTTCCCCTCGTAGTATTTCTCCACCAAATGCGCGATGATCTCCGTGTCGGTCTCGGTCACGAACTTGTGCCCCTCTTCGAGCAACTGGTGCTTCAGGGCGAGGTAGTTTTCAACAATGCCGTTGTGCACCACGACGATGTCGCCGTGGCAGTCTTTATGCGGGTGTGCATTTTCTTCCGTGGGGCGGCCGTGGGTGGCCCAGCGAGTGTGGCCGATTCCGTACGGGCCGTCGACCGGATTCAGGCGTAGCGCATCTTCCAGATTGCGCAGCTTTCCCTGCGCTCTGCGCACGCCCAAACCGTTGCTTTTTTCGAGAACGGCAAGCCCGGCCGAGTCGTAACCGCGGTATTCCAGGCGTTTCAGGCCGTCCAAAATGATCGGAACGGCCGGACGAGGTCCAATGTATCCCACAATTCCGCACATTAGTCTATAAACTCCACTTGAAAATCTTCCATCACCGGGTTCGCCAATACATCCCGGGCGATCTGTTCCATCTCTTGCACGGCTTGTTCCTTTGCCGTTCCGGGAGCCAGGTCGATTTCGAAAAATTTCCCCTGCCGCACCCCGGCGATCAGCTTGTGTCCAAGCCCGTTCAACGCGTGCTGAATCGTCTGCCCCTGCGGGTCGAGCACTGTCGGTTTAAAGGAGACATAGACGCGCGCCTTCATGTACTTCCATTGTAGTGGGGCTTGCCCGCTAATCGAGGTTGCCCTGTTCGATGGTGACATTTTCCCGCACAATCAGCCGGTGCGGAGCCAGTTCGAACAGTTTCAGCAGAACCCGGCTGACGTGTTCTTCGAAGTCAACGAAAATAATGATCACCGGTAAGCCGGGAAAGGATCGATCGCACGATATGATCAGTAGTATTTAATGCGAAAGGATCTCTAATGAAGCGATACGCGGTGGTCATTGAAAAAACGGAAGACGGCTACGGCGCTCACGTTCCCGATCTCCCAGGTTGTATCGCTGCAGGAGATACCTACGAGGAAACCGAGCAACTCATTCGGGAGGCAATTCCGTTCCACCTAGAAGGCTTGGCGCTCAACGGCGAACCGATACCTGAGCCGGTCACGCAGATCGAATACGTAGAGGTGGAAACGGCGGCTTAGCCGCTACTTAGCCGAAAATGCCAGTAGCACGTTGCCCGGCATTCCGTTCTTCACGCCAACATATCCCGAGCCCACGAACAGCATGCCTCCCGCCACGGTTGGGCCGGATACGCTGATCGAGCCGCCTTTCGCGGGTACGCTGTTCACAGTTTGGTATTCCTGAACCGTGTTGTATTCCCAGATCACGCGCCCGGTGTCGTTGGCCAATGCGCGCAGCACGCCGTCGAAGCCGCCGGAGAAGACCACGCCCGGAATCGCGGAAAGAGCGCCCTCCTGACCCGTATGAGTCGCGACGGCCGGAGCCGGTTGCAACGGGGTGAACCACTTGCGCTCGCCATCGCGAAGCTGAACGGCTCCGATGCCGCCGGGGCCGAGGCCGAAATACGCGTTTTGGTCGTCCGCCGCGCCACCCCACACGATCTTTCCGCCGAACTGGGTGGTGTCATTCACTAACGCAGTTCGCCACAGCACCGCGCCTTTGTTGTCGGGATCGTGCGCCCACACGTTGCCGCTCTTTTGCCCGGCCACCAGGATGGTTCGGCCATTCGCAAGCGTCTTCAGCATCGGCGACGATCCGAAATCGTGATCGGGGCCGAGGCCTTTCGGGCAATTTTCCGGCGGCTTCGCGCCGTTGCAGCCGACCAACCAGGCGTCGTTTTCGGTGTCCTGCACGGACCAAACGATTTTTCCCGTGGTCAAGTCGATCGCAAGGATCGAATCGGTGGTCTTGGCCGCCGGCTCCGTGTACGCGTCACCGGTGCCGATGTAGAGGACGCGCCGCTTCGCGTCAATGGTGGGCGAATTCCAAACACCCCCGCCGGCGGGCGCCCAGCGTGCGACTCCGTTGGAATTCTTCCCGGCCTGCTTCGGCTCCTCCGGGATGGTGAAGGTCTTCCAAATCTGTTTTCCGGTTGCCGCATCCAGCGCAACCACGCTGCCGCGGAAGGTGCAGCACCCGTAATTCGGATTCACTCCCGCGCCTTCCTCGCCCGATGCAACGGGCACGTACACGCGTCCTTCAAACACCTTTGGAGCGGCCGTGATCAGCGCGCGCGGATGCTCGTCAACGTGCGCTTTCCAGACCATCTCTCCGGTCGACGCATCGATTGCATACGCATTCGCTTTCAGATCGCCGAAAAACGCCAGGTAACGCCCGGAGTCTCGCTCGACCGTAATCGCGCTACGGACCGAGCCATCCGCCTTGAACGTCCACTCGACGCAGCCTGTGGCCGCATCCAACGAATACACATCGCCCGTGTCCACGCCCAGAAATACGCGTCCGCCCGCGACCACCGGCGCTCCCATAACGGCCTTCACGCCGGGAAATCCGAATGCCCATTTGACCTTGAGCTTCGGTACCTGATCTGCGGGAATCTGAGCGGCTGCCGCCGGCTGGAAACGCGCATTCGACCCGTCCGGACCCCAGCCGTTCCACGCCGGGCTCGCGGTGATATCGGTTATCGCGGTGCGCGTCACACACTGCTGTGCAAGGAGGGAAGCAGGAAGCAAAGCCAAGGCTAAAATCGGAGGTCTCATTTTCGATCCAGTGTATCAACCGTTATAATTCCTGAGAGGCAAGGCATGCGCAAAACATTGCTGATCTCGGCCATTGTCGTGAGTGGTTGCACGCTGGCGCCCGCCCAGTGGTTGAACTATCCGACAAAGGGCACTCCGCGGACGGCGGATGGCAAACCGGACCTCAGCGCTGCCACGCCGCGGCGCGCGGACGGCAAGCCCGACATGACGGGCGTCTGGATGGGCGTGACCAAGTACATGATCAATATCGCCGCCGACATCAAGGAAGTTCCCATGCAGCCCTGGGCGGCGGCCGAATATAAACGCCGGCGCGATACCGAAAGCAAGGACGACCCGAGCGCCCGCTGCCTTCCGCTCAGCGTTCCCCTAAAACAAACCATTACTTCTCCGTTCAAGATCGTCGATGTGCCGCAAAAGGAAGAGATGATCATGCTCTACGAAGGCCAGCGGCACCGCGAGATCTTGATGGATGGCCGCCCACTGCCCAAGAACCCCGAGCCGTCCTGGTACGGATACTCGACCGGCAGGTGGGAAGGCGACGATCTGGTGATCGAATCCAACGGCTTCAACGGAGAAGGCTGGCTGGACATTAACGGTCATCCCACGACGGACGCGCTGCGTGTAACCGAGCGCTATCATCGCAAGGACTTCGGCCACATGTCGTTGGACATCACAATCGACGACGCGAAGGCTTACACAAAACCCTGGACCGTGCATGAAGAGCCGAAGCTTCTGGCAGACACGGAGTTGCTCGAAGCGGTATGTGAAAACAATCAGGATGTGGAACACCTGGTGGGAAAGTAGAGCGAATATGAAAACGAAGATCGCGGCCGCCGCACTTGGTTTGACGATGCTCGCCGGCGCTCAGCTCTGGGCCCATCATTCGTTTGCCGCCGAGTTTGACGGGAGCAAACGCGTAACATTAAAAGGGACCGTGACGAAAGTCGACTGGCGAAATCCGCACATTTACGTGTACTTGAACGTAAAAGACGACAAGGGCGGCGTGGTCGAGTGGGCGTGCGAAGGCGGTCCGCCGAATGTGTTGCTGCGCGAGGGTTGGACTCGCGATTCGGTGAAGGAAGGCGACCAAGTGACCATAGAAGGCGCGCTCGCGAAAGACGGCTCGAAGCGCTGCAACTCGCGATCGGTGAATCTGGCGGACGGGCGCAAAGTGTTCGCGGGCTCGTCGGAAGATAACGCGACGGGCGGCGGCAAGCAGTAGCGTGGCGTGTCCCGGCAATTCATCCAAGACCTCCGCATCGGTTTCCGAAGTTTAGCCCAAAACCCTGCTTTTACCGTCGCCGCCTTGATGTCCTTCAGCTTGGGCATCGCTGCCGCTACCGCGATGTTCAGCGTGATCGACGGCGTCATCATTCACCCGTTCATTTACGCCCACCCCGAAACACTGATGAGCATTTACTGGTGGGAAAACGATCGCAATCGCTCCGACCGGCCTTATACGCCTGAGGCCTATCTCGATATTGCGGAACGAAGCAATATCTTTGAAGGCGTAATCGCTTCGACCATCAGCGATGTTCTGCTCACGGGCACAAGCAATCCCGAACGCTTGCGGGGCAACTTTGTCACTCGAACATGTTCCAGATTCTTGGAGTGCAGCCCCGGTTAGAGCGAACCATCGCGCCTGCGGATGGCATGCCGGACGCGCCTCCGGTAGTTGTGCTCGGGTATCCGTTCTGGCAGCGCTTTTTCGGAAGCGATCCGCGCGTGCGAGGCGCGCAGATGCGTCTCAACGGCAAAGTCCGAACCGTCGCCGGCGTGATGCCGCCGCGGTTTATGTGGCGTGGCGCGGACGTGTACCTCCCGATTGTGTTTGAGCGCGGCAGAATCGTGGAGGGCGTTCGCTACCTGAATGTCATGGGGAGGCTGAAGCGGGGTGTTACGGCCGCACACGTACTGCTCTTTACAATTGGAATCGCCGTGCTGTCGGCCCTTGTCTCGGGTTTGGCGCCGGCTTTGCGAATGGCTGGCGCCGATCTTGCAACCGCTCTCAAACAGCCGGGCCGCGGCGTAAGCGGAAGCTTGCGCGAAGGATTGTGGCGCAAGGGCGTCGTGGCCACTCAGGTAGCTCTAGCGTCGCTGTTGCTAATCG
>Ga0213882_10000704_pt1 | contig 10729 bp, 10 predicted proteins | sample BarmaccoBMER_R09_FD_160106 | JGI IMG/M metagenome (GOLD analysis project Ga0213882, IMG submission 160106) | Barbacenia macrantha exposed rock microbial communities from rupestrian grasslands, the National Park of Serra do Cipo, Brazil - ER_R09 ...
TCTTTGTGGCTTCCGATGTTCCCGCGCTGCTCAGTCACACGCGCGACATGATCTTTCTCAACGACGGCGATGTGGCGGTACTCACACCCGACGGAGTTCACCTCACCGATTTCGACGGCCGCACTGTGCGTCGAGCGGTTTCTCACATTCTGTGGGACCCGATCATGGCCGAAAAGGGCGGCTACAAGCACTTCATGCTCAAAGAGATCTTTGAGCAGCCGCGCGCGATTCGCGACACTATGCTGGGCCGGATCGGTCTCGAGAGCGGGCGCGTGTTTCTCGATGAAGTCGATATCTCCGAAGCGGACTTCCGGTCATTCCAGCAGGTCAAGATTGTGGCGTGCGGAACCAGTTGGCATGCCGGACTTGCCGGAAAGTTCATTATCGAGCGATTGGCACGCTTGCCGGTGGAAGTTGATTACGGAAGCGAGTTCCGGTATCGCGATCCAATCATTCAGCCGAATACCCTGACGATCGTGATTTCGCAATCGGGCGAAACAGCCGACACACTGGCCGCGCAGCGCGAAGCGAAGCATAAGGGTTCGAAAACACTGGCGATCTGTAATGTGGTGGGCTCGATGATTACGCGTGAAGCGGCAGGAACGCTGATGACGCACGCTGGGCCCGAGATCGGAGTGGCTTCCACCAAAGCTTTCACTTCGCAGATCACGGCTCTGGTCCTGCTGGGCATGTATCTGGGGCAAGTGCGAGAGACATTGAGTGCGGACTGCTCCGCCAAACTTGTCCACGAACTCTCCCAGATTCCCGGAAAATTGGAGCAGGTTCTCGCTCGAGACGACATTTATGACGACTTGGTGAAGAATCTGTTCCGCGCGCAGGATTTTCTGTATCTCGGCCGCGGGATTCACTATCCCATTGCTCTTGAAGGTGCGTTGAAGCTGAAAGAGATTTCCTACATTCACGCCGAAGGCTATCCGGCGGGAGAGATGAAGCACGGCCCCAACGCGCTGATCGACGAGAATCTTCCGGTTGTGGTGCTTGCCACGCGCGATCCTGAATCGGAAGAGAGCCGGATCCATTACGAAAAGACGCTTTCGAATATCCAAGAGGTGAAGGCGCGGAGCGGCGTTGTAGTTGCGGTTGCCTGCGAAGGCGATGAAGAAGTCGCGAAAATGGCAGACTATCTGATCCCGATCCCCGTGACCCGCGAGCTGCTGCTGCCGCTGCTCGAGATGATTCCTTTGCAGTTACTCGCGTACCATATCGCCGTCCGCCGTGGCTGTGACGTGGATCAGCCGCGGAATCTCGCCAAAAGCGTTACCGTCGAATAGAAGTCGATCAGCTACCTGTGTTCCGCGAATAGCTCTTTCCAGGACTCGTCGAGCGAGATCCATTGCCCGGACTCCTCTTCCCAGCTTGGAGCGAGGTGAGGGACATGCAGGAACCCATGGCCCTCCGTGCAGAGCAACTCGGTTCCGGACCAGTCAAGGAGCAGGCATCCCGGACAGCCGATGCGCACCGGGAAGCAGAGCAAACGCAGGCATACCCGGCACCGCGCCCGTTGATCCGCTAGAGACCAGAAGAACACACCCATGGCGCCAAGGATGTAGAGCCACAGCAGGAACGGACCGCTGGCGGGATCTCTGGACCCGTAGAGAATGGCAGATTCCGGACGCAACCATTCGAGCGCGGCCGTGAACACAAACGCGAGCGCCAGGGCGGTTTTGGCGAAGAAGAAGGCGCCCCGGCGGACCATGGCACTGCGCGACCCTGGCTGGAACGCGCCGCGCAAACGGCGGATGCGGATGCGCGATGCCGCGAAAGCAAGAAAGCCGCAGGCGAACACGGCGACCGCGAAGATGCTGAGCGGCGTGTGGATCTCATCGTCAACGTAGGAGTAGCGCAGCTCCGATTGGAAAAAGTAATAGGTGGAAACCTCGGCGATGCGTGTCAGTTCCTTATCCATCTTGCTTTGCGAGATGCCGGGCTTCGCCCTCGCCATAACCATTGTGGGTTTCAGCCCGAGATACGGGGTGACCAAATAGATAGCCGGTTCGCGGGAAAGGAATCGAAAGCCGCGTGGCAGCACGGCCGCAATCACATACGAGTCGGCTCCGATCTGCACCTTCGATCCGATGATCCGGTGATCGCGTTGGAAGAACGAGCGCCAAATTTCGTCAGAGAGCACGATGCCTTGAGAAGGAAATGCTCCGAGAGCGGGTGCGACTCGCAGTACTCGAAAGAGACTGGGATCGGAATGTATGAGAAGCGCGGGCGGATGAGAGCTTCCAGCAAAACCCGGTTGGTAGCTGACCGTGAAAGCCGAGACGCTATCAAGCAAGGCACTGTGCTGCGCCCAAGCCGGAGCCACGTCGGAGGGAAGCCCCTTATCGCCCCCGCCCGAGATTGGATGCCTCCAGATGTAGAGCATCCTTCCCGGCCCATGGTTCGCCCCGAATCCGAATAGGGCGCGAGTAGCCGGCAAACCGGAACTTACATAGGTTAGGACGAGTAGGGCGGCTCCCAAAAATCCCAGACACGTCCACGGTGACCGGACGTATTCCCGGATCCGGTTCTGAACCGGGTGGTCCGAACTGAAGTGCCAGGCAGCATCGGGGAACGCGCCCAAGCAGTTCCAGACCAGGCGGCACGCTTCGAGCCAGTCCCAAATCCCAGCATGGTGGAGAAATTGCCAGCGATGCCAGATCTCCGCAAGCCATTCCTGTTTCCACTCCTCGCGTTGTTCGGCAGGAACCAAAAGCGCGACACCGCCGATGAGCCTGCTACATGCGATGACGGATAAAGGACGCTTCAGATTCTCTTGCATACTCGCTCCTCAGCGACGCGATTTAGCAACCAGGCGGATCAATAACGGATAGCGCTTTTGTGACAGTTCGAGCACTTCTGAACCGGCGCGCGTAATCCGATAATATTTTCGCGGAGGCCGCTGCTCAGCGGTGGCTTTTTTCTCTGATTCCCACTCCGAAGAGATGAGTCCCTCGCGTTCCATTCGCCGCAGCGCCGGATACACGGTGCCGCTCGGCAAGCCAGTCTCATCCATGATGTCGAACCCGTAACTGAAGCCTTGATCGATGGTTTGCAGGATCAGCGCGGCTGTGTGGGAGAGTTTGGCGGAGTCAACCATACCTATATAGAATTCTACCTCTTTTTAGGCCAGCTTCAGGAGTTCGAAAGCGGGCGGCGGCCCATCTTCGTACGTCAATGACGTCTCATTTGGCAGCATTTCCCGCCGGTATCGGTAGAGCCAGTACCAGCAGCCAGCAAGCGCCAGGGCGAATCCGGTCAAACGGATGGGATTGATGAGCATCCAGCGCTCGATTTCCGCCAGCATCGGCACAATCAGCAACACCACAAACACCGATCCGATGATCCGAAAGAGCAGGCGTTTGACCTCGGGCTGGGTACTGCAAGTGAAAGGGATTTTTCGGAAGCGCACCAGCATGATGTTCGCGAAAAGAATGCTCAATGCCACGACTACTGCCGTGTGCACCAACGCGGTTTCCCATCCAAAGAGGTGATTCGTGATGGGGAGCAGGACAGCTATTTCCCAGGGCAAGACGGCCAGCAGCATGAATCGAAGCGCAATTCGCCGAGGGTCCGGCTTAGGCTCCTCGACTGTCGTCCGAAAGACCCAGTTAGCATTCAGCGCCGCCGGGATGTCAAACACAAACCGCAAGCCACTGAGTATGAAGAACGCGATCATCAACGGGATGGCGAGATATCCCGCCTTCGGAACCGTCGGGTCCGCGCCACCAGCGGCCATTGCATCAACGCTGGTCTGCGCGACCATGACTAACCCGATACCCAGGTAAGCGCCGAAAAACATCAGATGCTGTTCGCTGCGCATCAGCACCTTCAGAGCGAAGCTGTCGCAGCCCCATTCGAACGGTGAGCGAAAGAGGTGGACGGCAACCCACTCCGGGACATGCAGCCTGAGAGCGTGACGGCCGCTACCGATCGTTTCGAGAGTCTCCGAAAGGCGCAGAAAATATCTTCGATAACAGAGCATGTAGGCGAGGATCGCGACAACGATAGCCGCCGCCAGCGCCAGGAGCGCTTCTCTGCCCAGTTCCGCCATTTCTGGTTTGGCGATGCGGAGCATTCTTTCGTAGATGCCGAGAAACCAGAACGAGGGCAGCAAACGAACATAGTTTCCGGCATAACCCGGCAGGCGTCCGGCGAACAACTGTAAGAAAAGGTTCGACAGGAACTCTGTCAACAGCGAAATCACAAGAAGAACGCGAACCAGAATCGAAACCGCTGCGAAGATTCGCTTCGGCACGACCAGCATCATCAATCCGACCAGCGCAAACACGGCGAAGAAGCTGAAGAGGCTGGCTAGGAGGACGGTCGCGAGATGGCTGACGCCGACGCCTAGAAACGCGGCAGTAGTTCCGTTGCTGAGAGTCACGAAAAGCGGGAACAGAAACACCGATACGCCATTTACATCGAGTGCGAACAGGACAGCGAGCCCGAACAGTGCCACGAAATTTCCGAGAAAGATGCTGCGGATCGGGATTGGCAAAATCGCGAGGTTTGCGAAGTCGCGCCGATCGGGCAACAGCCGGTTCCAACGAAGGACCATGACCAAACCGGTGATGGTCATTGAGAGGACGACGAAGAAGTACTCGTCGGAAACAGATGCTCTGATCGGATCGATTCGAATGTGGCGCAGCCACTGCAAAAGGGTCGAGTACTTGTCCAAGAGGAAAATGGATGCGAATGCGCCAGGCGAGGCGAGGATGGCGAGAACGGCGCCGAGCCCAAGGCCCATGCTGCTGCTTCCTTGCTCGTCCTCGCTGGCAAACAGGCGACGAACGAAATGCCGCACGAGTGTTCGGAACGGATCAGCGGAGGAAGAATATGCAGGTTTCATCGGCTGATCACCGCGTCGACAATCGCGTGGGCTGATTGTTCGGTATCCACTTCCTGGACAAGATTCGAGAATGCTGCTTCCAGCGACGGCATCGATTGGAAACGCTTCAGGTCTTCGATCGTGCCATAGGCTACTTGTTTGCCTCTCTGAAGAATGATGCCGTGCGAGCACACTTTCTCCACGACTTCGAGCACGTGAGAGCAGTAGAAAATTATCTTGCCTTCGCGGCTAAGTGCCGAAACAAGCTTGCGAAAGATCAGCGCAGACGTCACATCGAGTCCAGACAAAGGCTCATCGAAGATGATGAGCTCGGGGTTGTGCAGAAGGGCCGCGATCAGCAGAATGCGCTGCCGCATGCCCTTCGAGTAAGCCGAAATCGACGTGTGGCGGTGGGGGTGCATGGCGAACAGCTCCAGCAGAGCCTCCGACCGCTTAGCGCTTAGGTGTGTGGGTAGACTGCGGAGACGGCTCACAAGCTCGAGATATTCGAGCCCGGAGAGAAACGGGTACAGATTCGCTTCTTCCGGCACATATCCGACCAGGCGTTTATACGCAGCGAGATCGTCGGTGATCTTGGTGCCTTTGAACAAGACCGTGCCCGCCGTGGGCTCGAGCAGACCGGTGATGACTTTGACGGTGGTGCTTTTGCCTGAACCGTTCGGCCCGAGGTAGCCGAGCACCTCGCCCGGTCGGATGCTAAAGCTGACGTTGTCTACTGCCGGAACCGAGCTGTAGCACTTCGTGAGAGATCGAACTTCCAGCATCCTGATAGTAGGATACTACATAGCGCGCCCGGGTGCTCCTGGTCAAGTTTCCTAGGATCGAAATATTGATGTCGATCGCGACCGTACGCCGGCCCTCAGTCTGGCCATTTACCGGTGTCATCGCAGGGTTGGCCGCAGCGTTCTTACCCGTGGCGGCAGGTTATTTGAAACGCTACTCTCTCCCGCTTTCATCCGCTGCGGCTATCTACGGCTGTTTTCTCCTTTTGTTGATCTACCTGATTGCACCCGCAATGGCTGCCGCCCGCGGCCTGTTAGGAAAAGTCATCGTAGGGCAGTACAAAGCCGCGATCGTTCTCGCGCTGCTAATCCTGCCGTATGTTCTCTACGTTGCGGGAACGGCGGATTTTCGCTGGCAGGCGCTCGTCCGGCTGGTCGCGATGGCTGCGCCGGTGCTCCTCGTCTATTCCGTGTTTCCCGTCCGCGACGCCGCCAAGTTCAACTGGCAGGACGCCTGGGTAGCGATCTGGCTAGTACCGATTGTTCTCTTCCATCTCTTCAAAGGCATCTGGAACGTTCCGGCGAATCTCGACTTCATGGCGCGATTGTTCCTCGTCAGTTTGGGCGCGCTGAGCTGGACTTACATCCGGCCCCTTCCAGACTTGGGCTATCGACTCGACTTCAGCAGGCGAGCGCTGTTTGCCGCAGCTCAAAATTTCATCTTTTTTGCTGCCATTTCCATTCCGCTCGGGCTGGTGCTCGGCTTCACTTCCTGGAATCCGCGCTGGCACGGTCTGGCCGATTTCCTTCTCCGCTACCTGGAAATCTTGCTGTTCGTCGCGGTACTCGAAGAGCTCTTTTTCCGCGGGTTCCTTCAAAATCTTCTGGAGAAGTCACTTCGCTCCTGGTGGCGCGGCCAGCTCCTTGCCAGCTGCATCTTTGGTCTGTTTCATATCCTTCACGCGCCCTTTCCCAACTGGCGCTATGTTGTACTGGCCTCGATTGCGGGCTGGTTCTACGGGTCTGCGTATCGATCGGGCGGCACGCTGCTATCCTCCGCTCTGCTCCACGCGATGGTGGACACAGTCTGGAGGACTTTCTTCACAAAGAGCTGAGAGTGATGTACAGCTCATAAAATCTGAAGGTGAGGGATCTACTCCGGCTCATCGAAGACGAGGGCTGGCAATTTCACTCGCAGAAGGGAAGCCATCGAAATTATGAACACCCTTCGAAGCCGGGCCGCGTAACGGTGGCTGGCCATCCCAGAGACGACGTGCATCCGAAGACGCTCGCCAGCATTTTGAAGCAAGCTCAGATCGAAAAACCGAAGGAGTAATTATGCAATATGCCATCGTGATCGAAACGGCACCCGGCAGCAGCAACTACAGCGCGTACGTGCCGGACCTACCCGGTTGCATCACTACAGGCTGCACGATCGAGGAGGTCAAGCACAACATGCAAGAAGCTATAGAGCTGCATCTCGAAGGCCTCCGAGAGGGCGGATTGCCGATTCCCGAACCGTCCACCCAGGTTGCTACGATCGAGGTCGCGGCTTAAATATGCACGCCTGGATGGAATCATTGCTTCGCGAATTGCGGTACGGCTTGCGGACGCTCAGAAGTTCGCCCGGATTTACTGCGGTCACAGTACTAACGCTGGCGCTCGGCATCGGCGCGTCCACGGCAATTTTCTCCGTTGTCGATGCCATTCTTCTGCGCGCCCTCCCTTATCCGAATCCGCAGCAAATCGTTCGAGTGTGGGAACAGGCTCCCAACGGTCGCCGAATGGATTTGGCGGAACTCAATTTCGACGATTTTCGTACACAGAACAACACGTTTGCCGTTGTGGCGGCTGACGCAGCGGTGGTGCCTCTCGGGGACGCGCTCGTCGGGGATGTGCGAACCGCTCTCCTGACCCTTCTGGGACCGGTCGGCCTCTTACTCCCCTCGTCGCGTGCACCAATGTCGCCGGCCTACTGGTAGCGCGCACATCCGCCCGCCGCAAGGAACTGGCGGTGCGTGCAGCACTCGGCGCCGGGCGCGGCCGTCTGATTCAGCAGTTTCTCGCCGAGTCTTTCTGGCTTTCCTTCGTTGGAGGCGTACTGGGCATCTTGATAGCCGCTTGGGTAGTCAGGACACTTCCAGCAATTCTTCCGACGAATTTGCCACGGCAGCAAGGTATCGCCATCAACATGCCGGTTCTGCTGTTCGCTTTGGCCGCAGTCGCCGCGGTCGCCGTTTCGCTCGGGCTCTTTGCGTGGCGCGCCGCTCAAGGCGATCTCCAGGAAGCCCTCACTGCTGGTTCTCGCAGTTACAGTGGCACCCGCGTGCAGCATTTTCCACGATGTCGCTCCCGATGTTCCCGTCAAATTCTCCACGTTCGAGGATGAAATGGGCGGCTGGCTCGCAGATCGCCGTTTCTGCTTCTTCTTGTGGGAGTGTTCGGCGCGGCTGCTCTAGCTCTTGCTGCCATCGGGATTTACGGAGTTGTGGCCTTTTCGGTGACGCGCCGCACTCAGGAGATCGGCATTCGCGTGGCACTCGGTGCCGAGCGAACAGACGTGCTGCGCATCATTTTGGGCGAAGGCGCTCGCCTCGCCTTTCTCGGTGTGGCCATCGGCATTGCTGCCTCGTTCGCCATCACGCGCCTGATGGCGAGTCTTCTTTTCGGAATCAAGGCCACAGACCCAATCACATTCGCCGGTGTGGCGGTGCTTCTTTCTGCAGTCGCGCTGCTTGCTTCGTATATCCCCGCCCGCCGCGCCATGCGGCTGGATCCGAATACGGCGCTGCGGTGGGAATAGGTTCGTCCAAGCCGGCAATATTTGCTGACGAAGACTGAGTATGAAGATCGGCACGCGCCCAAGTTCTCTCGCCAATCCTGAACTGAACGCGCTCAAACGTCCGATCTACTGCGGCTCGCTCCGGAGTTTGCGGCCGCGAACGGCGATCCTGAGGGCCAGGTCCTTTAGACAAGTTGGGATCGGTTGCGGGAGTCGTTTCACGTACTCATGGTGGGCGTGAGTGCTGCTTCCGCGCAATATACTCCCTCGACAATGCCAATCAACTATTTGACCCATATACATATTAAATGATATACATATTGAGGTGCCTAAGGCTGATCCCCAAAACTTCCTTCCCCTAAGACCTCACTGGTTTCACATTATGCTGTCACTCGCCGGCGGAGAGCAGCACGGGTACGGAATCATGCAGGAAGTGCTGAATCGCACGACCGGCAAGGTGCGGTTGTGGCCCGCCACATTGTATGGATCGATCAAACGGCTGATGGAAGCGGAATTGATCGAGGAATCCGACGAACGCCCCGCCCCGGAATTGGACGACGCGCGACGGCGCTATTATCGGCTGACGCGACTAGGCAAGCGGGTACTCGACGCGGAGTGTGAGCGCCTGCAGGAATTGGTTCGCGGCATTCAAGTCAAGCGAGCGACGGTGACCGAATGAATCTCGCATTACGGATCTACCGGCGGTTGGCGGAGGCCTTTCCGCACGAATTCAAATTGGCCTACGGCGAAGAGCTGATGCAAGCCGGAGAGGATGTGCTGCAGGAGACCGCTAGAAGGCAGGGAATCGCTGGCCTAGTCCGGCTCATCGCGGACATGGCAATTCACGCATCCCTCGAATACTTGAGCGAAATGCGCCGCGATATGCGATATGCGTGGCGAGCGCTGATCAAGTCACCCGGATTCGCGCTGGTTGGCATCATTTCGATGGGGCTTGGAATTGGGCTGACGACAAATGTGTACAGCTCGAAGTGGGAGGTACTGACGCGAGAGCTACCGGCCGCCGCGAACGCTAGTCGCTTGGTGATGCCCGAGAAGCCGGTCTCGTATTACTACGTCGAGCAATACCGGGATCAAAAGAGCCTGTTCAGCGGGGTCGCGGCATTTGAGACCGGCATTCCATTCAACGTCAGCCTTCAAGGCACCGGGGGGAAAGTGGAGCGCATCTTCGGACAACTCGTATCGCCCGATTATTTTTCGGTGCTCGGCGTCAAGCCCCAACGTGGACGAGTGCTCGAGGCCGCCTTGGACAAACCCCGCAATGCACCCGTTGTGGTGATCAGCGATCGTTTTTGGCGCAATCATCTCAACTCCTCTCCCAACGCGGTGGGACAAACGCTTCGCTTGAATGGTCAGACGGCAACCATCATCGGAATCACGCCGAAGAATTTCAATGGCGCCCTTTTCCTGAATCCGGCTGAGTTGTTCGTTCCGATCACCGTTCCGGCCACGCTCGCGCCGGAGCTAGCGAATGATGTCCTGCATCGACACAATGCCAAGGAGTTCCTGGCGATAATGTGCCTGGCGCCCGGCGTCACGATCCTATCCGCGGAAGCGGCTCTCGATGGGATCACGCGGCGTCTGGACAAGCAAGATCCTTCGATCGCCATAAGCACAGACAAAAGCAGGCGTCTGATTTTGGTTGCGGCGGGGACCATGGTGCCCGTCCCCCGGAATTTGAGGCCCGTAATAGCTGGATTCTTCCTCATATTGATGAGCCTGATTATGGCCATCGTTTGCATGAATCTGGCAAACATGCTGCTGGCGCGCTGCGCCAATCGCCGAAAGGAGTTCGCGATTCGCTTGGCTGTCGGGGCCAGTCGTTTTCGGCTCATCCGGCAGATGGTAAGCGAAGGCATTCTATCCTCATTGCTGGGTGGCGCGGCCGGTTTCGTCCTAGCTTATTGGCTTTCTGTATTGGCCTCGCAATTCCGGTCACCTACGGCGGTGCCCTCCGAATCCGATTTCAGCCTGGATTGGCATGCAGCCGTTTTCGTGTTCGTCCTCGCAATCGTGTGCGGCATCGGATTCAGCTTGGGGCCCGCGCTCCAAGCAACGAGAGCCGATCTCAACCCCGCACTCAAAGAGGGCTCCGCGCTTCAGTTGCCCGGATACCGGCGCTTTGGCTTGCGCAATGTTTTGATAGTCGCCCAGGTTGCGGGATCGCTCATGCTGCTGCTGATCACAGGGTTGTTAGTGATGGGAATTAGCGAGTCAAGCAGCATCCAAACCGAATTCGATCCGAACACGATGTATCTCTTATCCCTTGATCCGGTGCGCGACGGCTACTCGCCCGAAAAAGCGCAAGCTCTGTTCGAGGAGCTTCCCGAACAGATCAAGAGAGTTGGT
>Ga0213882_10000705_pt1 | contig 10725 bp, 10 predicted proteins | sample BarmaccoBMER_R09_FD_160106 | JGI IMG/M metagenome (GOLD analysis project Ga0213882, IMG submission 160106) | Barbacenia macrantha exposed rock microbial communities from rupestrian grasslands, the National Park of Serra do Cipo, Brazil - ER_R09 ...
ACCACCAGCAAGCCGACTCCTCCCGATGGCATTGGATTAACCCAGCTCATCACCACACGGGCAAGCAACAAAATGTTATAGACGAAGACAAATAAGTTAATGAAATTAATGAGGACGCCGGCAATCATGGCACGGCTACGTAGTTGGCGCGGATTTGGTCCAAGCTTGGTAGGGTGACCTGCCAGCTTTGGGCCAACCGGCCCTGGTCATCGGTAATGAGCACCGCTGGGCGCCCAGGCAGGTCGTAAAGCTCGGTGATGGCAGCGCCGTCGCGGCTGTCGGCGTCGACCTCGGCCAGCGGAATCCGGGCGGCTTCCATTTGGCGTTTTAGCTCCTCGATGTCCCGGTCCGCCTCAGTGTCGCGGGTGTAAAGCAAAGTCACTTTCATTCTGGTGTAATTATAGCAAAACTGGCTTCTTATCGGCGCTTCGAGAAAAGAAACGGGCCGGGCCCGACGCTCCTATAAGGAACGCCGAAACCCGGCCCACCCGTCCGGACAGAGCCCGAACGATAGATGAGGATCACCTCCGTGATTAACCCCTCCTCGTGGGGGGCCGCGGTTTAGCCGCAGCCGGTGTTGTTGCCGCAGGACGAGCAGGTGTAGCACGAACCCGTCCGCTGCATCATCCCGCCGCACTGGCCGCAAGCCGGTCCGAGGTCGAGCCCCTGCAGCTTCGCGGGTATCACCGGCGGCTCGTCGGTGAACGCCGCGGCGGCCGGCCTCGATTCGCCACCCCCGGCCTGCGGAGCCGGTGAGCCACCAGCTCCGCCGTTGCCGCCGGCATGGCCGTTGGCGCCCTCGGCCTCGACGACGGGCGCCGCCGTGTCACCCCGCATCAGCGCCTCCTGCGCCGCCTTCCGCGCCCGCACCTCCGGGGTCATGATTCCGAGCTCCTCCTGGGTATCGACGTCGAGAAAGCGCGAGGCGAGCCAACGCATGATGTAGTCCGGCATCGACTTGGCGAAGGGGATCTCGGGATTGCCGGTCGCGCCCTCGGGATCGAAGCGCATGTAGCTGAACTTCCGCACCAGCGTCTCGAGCGGAACGCCGTACTGCAGCGCGATCGACACCGAGGTGGCGAAGGCGTTCATCATCCCGCGCAGGGTCGAGCCCTCCTTGCCGATGTCGGTCAGGAAGATCTCCCCGACCGTGCCGTCCTCGTACATGCCGGCTGTGATGTAGCCCTCGTGCCCCGCGATCGAGAACTTGTGGGTGATCGACTGGCGCTCCTTGGGCATGCGCCGCCGGACCGGGCGCGGGACGTCGTCGGCGGCCCCGCCGGCCGGCTGCTCCTTCTTCTCGCCCGCGTCGGTGCGCAGCGCCTGCGCAGTCTTCGAGCCATCGCGGTAGATCGCGAGCGCCTTGATGCCGAGCCGCCAGGCCTGGGTGTACGCGTCCGAGATGTCCTCGACCGTCGCGTCGGCGGGCATGTTCACGGTCTTCGAGATCGCCCCGGAGATAAAGGGCTGCGCCGCGGCCATCATCTTGATGTGACCGATGTGAGAGATCGCACGTTCACCGACCGCGACGTCGAACACCTGCAGGTGCTCCTCGCGGAGGGCCGGCGCCCCGACGATCGTGCCACGCTCGTTGACGTAGGCGACGATCTGCTCGATCTCGGTCTGGGGATAGCCCAGCGTCTCGAGCGCCAGTGGAACGGTGCGGTTCACGATCGTCATCTGGCCGCCGCCGACGAGCTCCTTGAACTTGACGAGCGAGAAGTCCGGCTCGATGCCGGTGGTGTCGCAGTCCATCAGGAACGAGATCGTGCCGGTCGGCGCGAGCACCGTTGCCTGGGCGTTTCGGTAGCCGTTGCGCTCGCCTAGCTCGACCGCCTCGTCCCATGAGCGACGAGCCGCGGAGAGCAGGCCGGCGTCCGTGCAAGCGTCGTCCGCAATCTCGTATGCGGCATCCCGGTGCTTACGCATGACCCGCAGGTGCGGCTCGCGGTTCTTCGCGTAACGCGAGTACGGTCCGATCGCCTCGGCGACCTCCGCCGACTTGCGGTACGCGCGCCCGGTCATGAGCGCCGTGATGGCCGCCGCGCTGGCGCGCCCCTCACCCGAGTCGTAGGCGAGTCCGTTCGCCATCAGCAGCGCCCCCAGGTTCGCGTAGCCGAGCCCGAGCTGCCGGAAGTCGCGGGCGTTGCGTCCGATCTCGTCGGTCGGATAGCTCGACGGACCCACGACGATCTCCTGCGCGAGGATCATCACGTCGACGGCGTGCTCGAACGCCTCGACGTCGAAGGTGCCGTCGGCGCGGCGGAACTTCATGAGGTTGAGCGACGCGAGGTTGCATGCCGAGTCGTCGACGTGCATGTACTCCGAGCAGGGATTGGAAGCGTTGATACGCCCAGAGCTCGGACAGGTGTGCCAGTCGTTGATCGTCGTGTCGTACTGCACGCCCGGGTCGGCGCACTGCCACGCGGCCTGCGCGATCTGCCGCATGAGCTCGCGCGCGTCGATCGGGTCGCCGATCGGCTCTCCCGAGGTCCGGGCGGTGAGCCGCCACTCGTCACCGTTCTCGACCGCCGTCATGAACTCGTCGGTCACGCGGACCGAGTTGTTCGCGTTCTGGTACTGGATCGAGGTGAAGCCCTCGCCGTCGATGCGCATGTCGAAGCCGGCGTCGCGCAGGGCGGCGGCCTTCTCCTCCTCGCGCGCCTTGCACCAGATGAAGTCGACGACGTCCGGGTGGTCGACGTCCAACACGACCATCTTCGCCGCGCGACGGGTCTTGCCGCCCGACTTGATGGTGCCCGCCCAGGCGTCGGCGCCGCGCATGAAGGAGACCGGGCCGCTGGCGTAGCCGCCCTTCGACAGATGCTCTTGCGAGCCGCGGATCTTCGAGAGGTTGATGCCGGAGCCCGATCCGCCGCGGAAGATCATCCCCTCCTTGGTGTTCCAGGCGAGGATCGACTCCATCGTGTCGTCGACCGAGAGGATGAAGCACGCCGAGCATTGCGGGCTCTCCTCAAACCCCACGTTGAACCAGACCGGCGAGTTGAACGCGGCCATCTGGTGGAGCAGGATGTGCGTGAGCTCGGCCTCGAACGCGTCGCGGTCCTGCCCTGACGCGAAGTAGCCGAGCTCGAGGCCCCAGCCGGCGATCGTCCCCGCGACGCGTCCGATCATCTGCTTGACCGACGACTCGCGCTCCTCCGAGCCAAGCCGGCCGCGGAAGTACTTCTGAGCCACGATGTTGGTCGCGTTCTGCGACCAAGAGGCCGGGAACTCGACGCCGCGCTGCTCGAACGCCGGCTTCGCCGGGTCGCCGATCACCGCGTCGCGGATCTCCCAGGGCACCACGTCGAAGGGATGCGTGCCGGGCTCCGTGAACCTGCGCGAGACGGTAACGCCGTGCCCCGTTCGGAGCGTGCTCTGCGTGGTGGCGCTACCTGTGTCCTGCATCTCTCGCTCCCCTTCTGTCGGCGTTTGCGGTCCCCGCACCCCCCTATCAGCGGGGAGGAGATGCTGACACGAGGTCCGGATGGAATCGGCGGCTGGAAACCGCGCGGCGAGCGCCCTTCATTCTAGTGATTTGCAGGGGTTTGGCCGGCGCATATTTCGGAGTTTCCGTGTGGTTTGACACGGTCGTTCGAAGGGGCCTCGCGGTCAGCTGCAGGCCCGGGGCCAGCCGGGCACGCCGGGCGTAACCTCGTCCTGTGGAGCCCCGCAAGCTCGTCGTGCGAGTCGCCCTCACCGCCGCCGTCTTCGCGGCGGTTTTCCTGCTGCTGGGCCGGCTCGTTCCCGGGGCCTGGGAGCGGCTCGGACAGCTGAACGCCGCCTGGCTCGCGCTCGCGTTTGCGCTCGAGGCGGTCTCGCTCGCGGGCTACGCCGTCCTGTTTCACGCCGTGTTCGCTCGCGACCCTGCGCGCATCAAGCGGATGGTCTCGGCCGAGGTGGCCGTGGGCGAGCTCGCGGGCTTCGCGTTCGTGCCAACCGGGCTCGGCGGACCCGCGCTTCGCTTCTGGGCCCTGCTGCGATCCGGCGTGCCGCTCCGCCTGCTCATCGTGCGGACGATTTCGCACGCGCCGGTCCTGAACGCGCCCTACGTGGTCGCGGCGATCGTCGTCGGCGGGACAGCCCTTCTTCATGTTGGCCCGGGCCGGGCGCCGGTCGTCCTCGCACTCGCACCGGTGGCCCTCGTCGGCGCCGCGGTCTCTCTCACGGTCGGCGCTCTCGCGGCCGGCCGCCGGGGACGGCCTCGCGGGCCCGGACGCTGGCGCCGCATGATCCGCGAGGGGATCGCTATCGCGCCCGACGGCCTGCGCGACGCTTGGGCGCTGCGCAGCCGGCCGTTGGCGCTGGCCGGCGCCTGCGCGTACTGGGCGGGCGATTGCGGGGTGCTGTGGGCGACCTTCCATGGCCTGGGCGCATCGCCCCCGCTGCAGGTGGTCGTGCTCGCCTACATGCTGGGTCAGCTGGGCAACGTGCTTCCCCTGCCCGGCGGCGTCGGTGGCGTCGAGCCTGCGACCGTCGGCGTCCTGACGGCCTCCGGCATCGCCTTGGCGCCCGCCGCCGCCGCCGTCCTCACCTACCGGGCGATCTCGCTCGGTATGCAGGGAGCCTTCGGCACGCTGGCGTTCACGACCCTCCTTGGCGCCGACCGCCCCGCCGCCAGCGCGAGCTGACTAGCCAACCGAGCCGAGCGTCTGCTCGATCCCCTGGGCCAGCGCCACGCGGGCCTCCCACCCGAGCTCCGCGCGGGCCCGTGTGGCGTCGAGCGCGATCCGTCGCACCTCCCCGGGCCGCTCCGGATGGTGGTCCGGCTCGAACGACGCCGTGGCATGAGGACCAAGCACGTCCACGAGCTCGAGGACGGTCGTCTCTCTCCCGGTGCCGATGTTCACGGGGCCGTTGACCGCCGCGGCGGCAGCCATGAGGTTCGCGGATACGACGTCGGCGACGTGGACGTAGTCGCGCACCTGCAGCCCGTCACCGAACACGATCGGCCGCTGCCCCGCGCGCAGGCGCCCGCAGAAGATCGCGACGACGCCCGCCTCGCCCAGGGGGTCCTGGCGCGGCCCGTAGACGTTCCCGTATCGAAGCGAGACCGTGGAGAGCCCGTGGAGTCGGCGGAAGAGCTCGCAGTAGCCCTCGGCGGCGTACTTCGACTGGCCGTACGGAGCCTCGGGAGCGACTGGGTGGTCCTCGGGAGCCGGGACTATGCGTCCCTCCCCGTAGATCGCGCCTCCCGTCGAGGTGTTGACGAACCGGCGAGCCCCCGCGGACCGCGCCGCCTCGAGCATCGCGATCGTCCCCTCGACGTTCACGCGCGCGTCGAAGGCCGGGTCGGCTACCGACTTGCGGACGTCGATCTGCGCGGCCAGGTGAAACACCGCCTCCGGCTTGGCTTCCTCCGCGATGTCGCGCACGGCCGCGGCATCGCGAACGTCGGTCTCGACCAGCCGGGCGCCCGCGGCGATGGCGGCGTCGAGGTTCTCGCGACGGCCCGTCGAGAGGTCGTCGATCACGGTCACCTCGTGGCCCTGATCGATCAGGGCGTCGACCAGGTTCGAGCCGATGAACCCGGCCCCTCCCGTTACGAGCGCCCGCATCCTTCCGATGCTATTCGGCGGCCGCGCCGGCCACTCGCCGGCCGCCTGCGCCGCTGGTACCGTCGGCCGGGTGACCGGGCTGTTCGTGACTCTCGAGGGGATCGATCGCTCGGGCAAGACGACGCAGGCGCGGCTGCTCTGTGATGCGCTGGGCGCCGAGGCGCTCGCGATTCGAGAGCCCGGCGGGACCGCGGTCGGCGAGCGCGTGCGGGACCTCCTCAAGGATCCGAGCCTGACCTTCGGACCGCACGCCGAGGCCCTGCTGTTCGCGGCGGCGCGGGCCGAGCTGTGCCGGCGTGTCATCCGGCCCGCGCTGGCCGAGGGGCGCGTCGTGGTGTGCGACCGGTTCGTCGACTCGTCGCTCGCCTACCAGGGAGAGGCGCGGGGCCTCGGCGTGGACGACGTCCGCGAGATAAACGCCTGGGCGACCGAGGGGCTCCTACCGGACCTCACGATCTACCTGGCGGTCCATCCGGCGGCAGCGCGCGCGCGGGCCGGGCGGAACGACCGCATCGAGAGCGAGGGCGCCGCCCTCCAGGAGGCAGTCGCCCGCGCGTACGACCGGCTCGCGGAGTCCGAGCCAGGCCGCTGGCGGCGGATCGACGCCGACCGCCCCGCCGAGGACGTGCACGCCGACGTCGTCGCCGCGGTCGAGGCTGCGCGAGCCTCGGCGGCCGCCCTGTGAGCGCGGGAGCGACCCTCGCGGGGACCGAAGACCACCCGCACGCCCGCGCCGTCCTCGCGGCGGCGCTTGGCGAGCGGGGAGCGCCTTCTCACGCATACCTCTTCCACGGCCCGGCGGGGACGGGCAAGCGAACAGCGGCCCGAGCGCTGGCAGCGGAGCTCCTCGCCGAGCACGAGCCGGATCCGGCCGCGGCGCGCGCGCGGGCGCTCGCCGGGACCCACCCCGACCTGACGTGGGTCCGGCCGACCGGGGCGCACGTGATGCGCGTAAGCGACGTCGACGAGCCGGTCGTGGCCGGCGCCGCACGGACCCCATTCGAGTCCACCCGCCGCGTCTTCGTGCTCGAGCGCGCGGACACGATGAACGACGAGGTCGCAAATCGGCTGCTCAAGACGCTCGAGGAGCCGCCGCGTTTCGTTCACATCGTCCTCCTGACCGACGCGATCGGCCAGATGCTCGAGACGGTCGTGTCGAGGTGTCAGCTGGTCCGCTTCGATCCGCTGCCCGCGGAGAGGATCGCGGCGACGCTCGAGCGCGATGGCGTCGAGCCCGCCCGGGCCGGAGCGTGCGGCCGGCTCGCGCTCGGAAACCTGACCCGCGCGCGCTATCTCGCGTCCGAAGACGGACAGGAGCTTCGAGTCGAGGTCGAGCGATTCGTCCGCTCGGCTCTGTCGGGCCCGGAATGGGACCCGCGCGCGGGTGAACCGTGGGCGCCCCTCCTGGCCAGGGCCGAGGCTCGACGGGAGGCGGCCGAGGCGACTGTCGAGCGCGCCGCCGCGTCGCGGCTCGAGCTCGAGCCGAAGGGGCGGGAGCGCGCGGCGCTGGCCCGTGACTTCGAGGAGTCCGCTCGGCGTGAGGGCCGGCGCGCGCGCACCGAGGTGCTGGACCTCGCGCTCGAGCTGGCCGCGATCACGTTCCGCGACCTTCTGTGCATCGCCGAAGGCGCCACGGGCGCAGTCCTCTCCACCGACCGCGCGGACGAGCTTGCGCCGGCGGCGCGCGGTCGCGATCCGCGACGGCTGCATCGCGCGATCGAGCGCTGTGAGGAGGTCCGGCTCGCGCTCGAGCTGAACGTGACTGAGGAGCTCGCCCTTGCGGCGCTCAGCATCAGGCTCGGGCGGCTCGTTGGATCGGCCCCCTGAAGAGCTGCCCGTAGCCGCAACGCTCGAACCGAAACGATCGCCTCCCCGGGCGGTGCGGGAGCTCGAGGACGGCCGCCGCCGCGCGGCACGTGCGGATGCGCCCCGGCGGCACGGCGCGCTCCACGGCCACGACTCGTCCGTGAGCATCCAAGAAGATCAGATCGAGATCGAACCGCATGCCGAAGGTGTGCACGGATCGGCACGGCCGGAGCAGGAGCGCGTGACGGGGCGGGACCACAACGAGCTCGAGCCCGGCGAGGCCGAGGAGCCGTGACCAGGGCGTGGCCGCCTCGATCACGACGCCGCCGCCCACGAGGTCGTGCGTCGGAAGCTCACTCAGGCGCCGCGCCCACATGGTCCGATAAGGCCCCGTCGCGCTGGAGTTCGCCCCCCGCAGGCGACTAGACTCAGGCCGCCCGCCGACGTAGCTCAGTTGGCCAGAGCACCGCTCTCGTAAAGCGGGGGTCGAGGGTTCGAATCCCTCCGTCGGCTCTCGACCGCCCGCCCGGCAAGGGCGTCACATCCGCGTGTAGCAAGCCGCGCCCTGGGGCCTCGGCTGGTGCGCCCCTAGAGCCTCCACCCGGTCCGGTAGTCGGGCACGAGCGCGCGAAGCCGAATGACGTCGGCGTCATCCCGCACGCCGCGGAACAGCGCATGCAGCATTCGGACCGCGACGATCGCGGCGAACGTCAGGTAGAGCACGTCTAGGGCGGAGAGGCTCATCGCCTGGACGAACGGCCGCCAGAGCACGCTGAACTCGGGCGTGTACCAGCACAGGTGCTCCAGCGCGAAGTCGTTCGCGACGCACACTGGCGCCGCGGCTTGGTCGAACACGTACGCGGAGATGCCGACCCAGATCGAGAGGATCAGCGCCACCGCCGTCACCACCCTCGCGGCGAGCGAACCGGGGTAGCGAACCCGCGCGGCTAGCGCCAAGCACGCGGGCATCGACGCGAACAGGAAGAATCGCGGGCCCCAGAAGCTCCCGCCGTACCAAGCCCACCACGGCGCGTAGACGAGCACCAGGCCCGCGATGAAGGCCAGCCACAGCCTGTAGCCGTGCCATAACCGCTCGCCCGCGAGCCTCAGCCGGGCGCGCGCAGGCAGGAAGAGGCCGGGCGCGAAGAAGACGATCCCCTTTCCGAACGAGAAGAACACGCTGAGAAGCCCGAAGAAGATCGGATAGCTGAACCCGGGCCTGCCGGAGAACGGCATCACCGTGCGGAAGCCGCGATCGTGCAGGTAGGCGTGAGTGAAGGCTGTGTGGAGGCGAAGCTCGCTGTCCAGGACGGTCAGCGCCAGCGCCGCCGCGACGGCCAGGCCATAGCGCAGACGCTTTCGACGGAGCGCCTGGACCGCGGCGGCGAACGCCAGGCCGAGGATCGAAACGGGCGTGTTGGCCGCGCCGATGGCCGCGGCCGTCCAGCCAGCGCGCGCGACGCCCGCCGCCGCCGCCATCAGCCCGGCTCCCACCAGGACGGCGGTGAACGTCTCCCCGTAGAACGTCACCACGTGCGCGGCGAACATGGAAGCGCCCACCATGAGCAGGATGAAATGCGTGAGGAGCGCCCGGTCGACTCGGGTTCGCAGCAGACGCCAGATCAGCACCAACCCGACCAGGAACACGAGCAGGTTGAAGCGAGCGGTGGCTCCAGGGGCGTGGCCAACGGCGTTGCCGAAGAGCCAGAGCGGCGCTGAGAAGAGCGGACCGATCAGGGGGTACTTCATCGACGTGACGTGGTGATGCTGGACGAGCGCCTGCACGGCGTCGTAGCGCGGGATTCCATCCGCGAAGAACGCCGGTTTGCGGGCGGCGAGCAGTCCGCAGCCGACGGCCACGAGGGTCCAGTCGAGAGCCATCCCGGGGGCGCGCCGGATCGCGGCAAGTCGCGCGACGATCGCGTCGAACACAGCGGCGGATTCTCACACCGCGACCAGCATCCGCGGCCGCGGCGAGGCCCGGATGAGCGATCAGTGCGGGAGCTGGGCGATGACGGCCCTGGCGATCAACCTGTACCCGCCGCTGTTCGCGTGGTCGTCGAACCCGATCGGCGGCCCGCTGCAGGCCCACGTCAGATGGCAGATGCGCTCGACGGCGCGCGGGACCGTTCCGTACCCGGCGAGCTGCGCCGGACTCGTGTCGAAGGTGTGAAACGCGGGCGCGGCGTCGGCTGAGAGCACGTTCGCCGAGGTCCAGCTCGAGTCGATCGTCTTGTTCAGCCTGCGGACCACCTTCACCGACGATTTCGCGATCGAGCGCGCGGTGCCGCCGTGCAGCCAGTAGGCCCAGAACTGGTCGTAGTCGGAGACGCCCACGATCGGGACCCGCTTCCCGGCCTTCGAGCGCAGCGCCTTGCCGATCGTCGCGAGGTTGGAGGCCACGGCATCGAGCCCCCTGCGGACGCACCCGTGGTCGATCCCGTCCGGGCCGATGCAGGTTTCGACGTCGTTGTCGCCGATGTTCACCGTGATGAGTGCGATGTGGCTTCGATGCTTCTTGATCAGGCGAAGGGCCTGATCGAGCTGCGAGCTGCCGGGGTAGCGGCTCGTTACGGGCGGGCCGACGATTGCGGTGCTCGAGGTGCCGGTGCCGCCGAGCTTGATCGTGTGGAGCGCCGGGACCTGCTTCTTCAGGTGCGCGGCCACGGCGTCGACGTATCCCTTGCGAGTCGGGCGGTCGCGCCCGGTGCCGTCCGGCTGAACGCCCGCGGCCAGCGAATCACCGAGCGCGATGTAGTAGCTGGTCCCCGGAGCGGCGGACTGGCCGCCGCTCGCGGGGGGATCGCCCTCGGCGGGACCGGTCCCGGCGGGGGTGAGACTCACGACGAGGCCCAACAGCGACATGGCGCAGCCCCTCCTGATCGACCTGGTCAGGTCGGGACGCCTGCGGTTGGCATGCCCCCGCGCGTGCATTCCTGTCGCAACCCGGACGCAGCGGGCGAGTCGCGCCCTCGCGCGTAAGCTGCAGGTAGGAGTTCGAGCCCGGTGTGCATCAGGTGAGATCGCGCGTGCCGGACAGCTACTTCCAAAGGGTTCGTGCCTACTCGGCCCTCGAAGCATGCGTGTTCACGGCCCTGCTCGTCGTCTGGATCGGCGGGTTTGGCGCGCGCGCGCAGCTCGTGCTCGGGTGGTGCCACGGCGTGGGCTGGATCGCGCTCTCGATCCTCGTGCTGATCGGCTGCCGCCGGCGGGTCTTCCCGTGGCCGGTGCTGGCCGCCACGGTGTCGCCCCTCGGTCCCCTCGGGGCGACGGTCGCGATCGAGCTCGCGGCCCGGCGTCGAAAGGTACGCTGAGCGGCCCGTGTTCCCCCTGAACGTCCCGAACGTTCTCACGCTCG
>Ga0213882_10000706_pt1 | contig 10721 bp, 10 predicted proteins | sample BarmaccoBMER_R09_FD_160106 | JGI IMG/M metagenome (GOLD analysis project Ga0213882, IMG submission 160106) | Barbacenia macrantha exposed rock microbial communities from rupestrian grasslands, the National Park of Serra do Cipo, Brazil - ER_R09 ...
GCATTGCTTACGCGATGATTGCCGCCTCCGAGGGATTTCCGGTCGAGCTCTGCATGCCGTCGAACGTTTCACTCGAGCGTAAACGCATTCTGCAGGCCTATGGCGCGAAGGTAACCTTCACGGACCCAAGCGATGGCTCGGACGGTGCCATTCGCAAGGCTCAAGAGCTTTACTCTGCTTTTCCGGAAAAGTACTTCTACGCCGATCAATACTCGAACGACGCCAACTGGCAAGCTCATTACAACACCACAGCGAATGAGATCTGGCGGCAGACGGAAGGCCGTATCACGCACTTTGTCGCGACGCTTGGCACCAGCGGAACCTTCGTCGGCTGCACCCGCCGACTGCGCGAGCTGAACCCTACTATTCAATGCATTTCCCTTCAGCCAGACTCTCCCTTCCATGGCCTTGAAGGCCTAAAGCACATGGCGAGCGCGATCGTGCCGAAGATCTACGATCAGTCACTCGCAGACGAAGACCATGGAATCTCGACGGAAGATGCGTACGCAATGCTGAAACGCCTGGCACGCGACGAGGGAATGCTGGTGGGGATTTCCTCAGGAGCCGCGGTAGTCGGAGCCCTTGAAGTGGCGCGTCGCCTTGAGAAAAGCGGGTGGGTTCGCGATCATGATGAGGCGGTAATCGTGACCGTGCTGTGCGATTCGGCCGATAAGTACTTGAGTGAAAGGCTGTGGGAGGAATAGAGAAACCGGTGTGATTCAAGCGATCTGATGAACTTGCGGCAAGTCCTTAGTGCCTGTTCCTCCATCAGATCCCGCAGACGATGCTGAAGATGGGCAAATTCGAATACGATGCGGTCCGCCGCCACGGCGAGGAAACGTATCCGCACGAGTGCTGCGGCGTGCTTCTCGGTCATCCAGACGATCAAGGACGGGTCGCGAGCAAAACCGTGCGCTGCGGCAACACGCGGTCCGATTCGCCGCACAATCGTTATCACATTGCGCCGCAAGAGTTGGTGCGGGTGCAGCGGCAGGCGCGGGAAGAAGGCCTGGAAATCGTCGGCTTCTATCATTCCCATCCTGACCATCCAGCGCGCTGGTCACAGACCGACTTTGCCGAAGCGCACTGGATCGGCTGCTCTTACGTGATTACCAGTGTGGACCGCGGTGAAGCGAAGATCACGAACTCATTCTTTCTCGCGGGCGAAACGGAAGAAAGCAAGCGTTTTGAGGACGAAAAAGTGGTGGTTACGGAGACGGCGGCATTGAATGAAGCGGCGGGGTGATTGGGGTCATCTATAGAAGACTCACCTGCCACATTGCGGCGTACGTGCACGAAAAACAATTAGGAGAGCAAAGGACATGATCGCAGGTACAACCCAAATTCCTATGAAAATCTTCATTCCAACGCCGCTGCGGCAGTATGCGGGAAAACAGGACGCCGTCGAAGTGCAAGCTTCGACGATCGCCGGCGCATTGAGCGAGCTCGTCTCCTCGCATCCCGATTTGAAGCGGCACTTGTATACCGACGATGGCAAGCTGCGCGCCTTCGTGAACATTTACCTTAACGACGAAGACGTGCGTTATCTGTCGGAAAAGGAACAAACTCCGGTGAAGAATGGAGACCAGTTAACGATTATCCCGTCCATTGCCGGAGGCAATTGCATTTTGTGATTTTGCGATCTTGCGATTCGCTCGCAACTCGCCGCAATCACGAAATTCGAACATTTCGAAACGCGAACAACTAACATTTCATGGCAACTTCAACCCTGGTATCGAACGCATTAAGCAAAGACGAGATTCTCCGCTACTCGCGGCATCTCATCATGCCCGAAGTGGGACTCGAAGGTCAGCAGAAGCTGAAGGCTGCGCGCGTGCTCTGCATCGGCACGGGAGGGCTGGGCTCGCCGCTAGCGCTGTATCTCGCAGCTGCAGGCGTTGGCACTCTAGGATTGGTGGACTTCGACGTAGTCGATTTTACGAATCTACAGCGCCAAATCATCCACTCCACCGCCGACGTTGGACGCAAGAAGCTTGATTCCGCGGCGGAGAAGATCGAATCGATCAATCCGTATGTGGACGTGGTCCGATTTGAAACTCGACTCAGCAGCGACAACGCGCTTCGCATCTTCGAAGACTTCGACATTGTGGTCGACGGCACCGACAATTTTCCCACGCGATATCTCGTGAACGACGCCTGCGTGTTGAGCGGCAAGCCCAACGTATATGGCTCGATCTTCCGTTTTGAAGGTCAAGCGAGTGTCTTCGGAATGAAAGACGGTCCGTGCTATCGCTGCCTCTATCCTGAACCCCCGCCGCCAGGCCTTGTTCCTTCATGTGCCGAGGGCGGCGTGCTCGGCATACTTCCGGGCTTGGTCGGGATAATTCAGGCAACGGAGACGATCAAGCTCATCCTTGGCAACGGCGACCCGCTTGTAGGACGTCTGCTGCTGGTCGACGCGTTGGGCATGCGCTTCCGCGAGCTCAAGCTGCGCAAGAATCCCGAGTGCCCGGTTTGCGGACCAAACCGCACGATCCATGAACTCATCGATTATCAGGAGTTCTGCGGCATTCGCGGTGAAGAGGCTCCGGCATCGGTGAGTGTCCCGGAAATTCAACCGGAAGAGCTGAAGCGTCGGCTCGATGCCGGCGAGGACATTTTTGTTCTCGATGTCCGCGAACCGCACGAATATCAGATATGCAATCTGAACGGCCAGCTCATTCCACTCGGAGATTTGCCGAAGCGCATGAACGAGCTAGACTCCAGCAGAGAGATCGTCGCGCATTGCCGCTCCGGTGTCCGGAGCGGTAAAGCGGTTGATTTCCTTCGCCAGGCAGGCTTCCGCAAAGTGAAGAACCTTGCAGGTGGAATTTTGGCATGGGCGGATCGTGTCGATCCCAAAATGCCGAAATACTGAACTCTCAGCGGGGCGACGACCTCACAAGTTGTCGCCCCACTCTGCTTTCCTCGCTCGCTTGTAGAGTGCACCTTGTTTGCGAGAGACTGTCTCGCTTTTCAGACCGCCAACTGTACACAATTCAAGCTCCACATGGCCTGAGTGCTTTCGCGGATGCCTCAGGATCCGCGCATCCGGCAAAGAGACTGGCTCGCGCGAAAACGCTACGTATGAATATTTCTCGTCTTCATATCCAAGCGTCGCATTCTTGAGCAGGCGATGCTCTTGCCCGCGCGGTAGGCGCTCTGCGAAATGGCACCAGTTATTTCCTGACATTGGACACTCGAGGGAATGCGGACACGGCGCGACGATATTCGCACTCTTCACTATGAGCACCTTCCGCAGCGCTCTGATGTTAAGGAAGCCGGCGGGCGTTCCAGGTTCTACGATCACCAGCAGCTTGGTCGTGCGTTGCCAAGCTGCTTCTACCGTGCTGAGTCGCTGTTCGGTGTTCAGCTCGTTCAGCACATACAAGATCGTAACCAGATCGAAGCTTTCCTTCGGCAGTTGATCGGTCACACTGCCGAGTTTCCAATCTGTCCCGCGAATCGCGGCGTGGTTTGATGACGCGGCGAGACGTTTTCCGATTTCAATCCACGGAGAGCTGTTTTCGAGCAAAGTAGCTTGTTTCAATTCGGGAAACGCCGCCGCCGTAGCCCAAAGCGCGGTTCCGGGTCCGGAGCCAAGGTCGAGAAGGCTGTCAATCTGCAACTGGAAAAAGGTTTGCCGGCATTCATGAAGGATGCGCGCGAGCACAGCGTACGTGGCCGGCAGTCGAGTCACCAGGTAAGCAGCGCGATGTAGATCATCGAGCTGCGGCCGACCTCGTCGCTGACCGCGATAAGCGCCCGTAAGCTCGCTGGCGGCGCACGTTAAATCCGAGCCCGAGAAACTGCTGGTTATTTCCTGAACGGCTGCCGCAAGTGCTTGGGGAAGCTGCATGAATGAGTGGAGGCGGGATGAAAGACAGCGCTGAAGTTGAGCTTAGCAGCTCAGCAGCTTAGGAGCTTTTCCTTTAGACTAACCCTTTACCCATTGCCCGCAGAAAGGACATACATGGCCCGTCAGCCCGGAACCTACGCAGTCTTCGATACCAACATGGGAAAGATCGTTTGTCGGCTCTTCGAGAAGGAAGCTCCAAATACAGTAAAGAATTTCATCGATCTCGCGGAAGGCAAACGCGACTGGAAGGATGGAGTGAGCGGCAAGAAAGGTCCAGGCCCGTTATACAACGGCACCATCTTTCATCGCGTGATTCCGAAGTTCATGATTCAGGGCGGCGATCCGAGCGGCACCGGCATGGGCGGACCGGGCTACAAATTCGCCGACGAAACCAAAGGCTCGCCTCACAAATTCGACAAGGCGGGCAAGCTGGCTATGGCCAACTCCGGTCCCAACACCAACGGCAGCCAGTTCTTCATCACGGTAGCTCCGACCGATTGGCTCACTGGCAACCACACGATTTTTGGAGAAGTAGTCGAAGGCCAGGATGTAGTGAATTCGATCACGAACGTCAAGCGCAACTCTCAAGATCGGCCGGCACAGGACGTGACCCTGAATTCCATCGCAATCGAGAGAGTCTGACTGGGGAACAGCCCTCTTTACATAGGCTCGTCGGCACTGGGGCCGTAGATTTGCGGGACGGTGGACCCCATCGCTCGCAGGTAGGTCGTGATTTGGCCGCGATGATGGATTGCGTCGAGTAAGAAGCCCCAGGCGTTCTCGTAGCCCGGCTCGTTCATGAATGTCTGGCCGCCCATCACGAAAGGCACTCGCGCCTCCCATTTGCTTGCGTCAAGCGCATGGAGCTTCTTGGTGATGTTGTCGTGCTCGCGATTGTAGGTGGCGAGCACTTCCTTCATCGTCGCTGGAGCCGGCACCTCGGCCCATTCCAACTGTCCTTTCGCCAATCCCTCGGCCAGCACGATCTCCTCGCGCACCAGCAACCAGGCAATTTCGCGCGCGGTTCGCGATTTCGGGTCGGGTCGGTAGTTAGAGTTCTCGGGGATGCGTTCCAGAACTTTGCGTGTAGCCGGAGCTTCTTTGTCCCAGTATTTGAGGAAGAATTCCTTCGCGTTCATGTCTTCTCCAGACTGATTGATAGAGCTGCAGCAGCGCTCACACCGGTTCCCTGTCCGCAACGAGATCGACAATTAGGCGCCGATTACCTTTACGAGCTCCTGAACGGCGTCGGCGCTCTTCTTGAGAGCCGCCTGTTCTTCATCGGTGAGCTTGATCTGAATGATCTGTTCGAGGCCGCGCGCGCCGAGCTTGCAGGGAACGCCGACGAACAGGCCATTGACTCCGTATTCTCCCTGCAGATACGCGGCGCAAGGCAGAATTTTCTTTTTGTCTTTGAGGATAGCTTCGACCATTTCGGTCGCCGCGGCCGAGGGAGCGTAGTATGCGCTGCCGCTCTTGAGGTACTTCACGATTTCGGCGCCGCCATCGCGCGTTCTCTGAATCAGGCGATCGAGAGTGGCTTTGTCCATTAGCTCCGTAATGGGAATGCCGGCGACCGTCGAGTAACGCGCGAGCGGGACCATGGTGTCGCCGTGGCCGCCGAGGACAAACGCCGTCACGTTCTCCACGCTCACCTTCAACTCATCCGCGATAAACGTCCGGAAGCGGGCAGAGTCAAGCACTCCGGCCATCCCGATCACACGCTCGCGATTGAATTTGCTGATGCGAAACGCCGCCTGTGCCATGGCGTCGAGAGGATTCGAGACAACGATCAGAATCGAGTTGGGCGAGTTGGCGACAACTTTACCCACAACCTCCTGCATGATCTTGTAGTTGGTGTTGAGCAGGTCGTCGCGGCTCATTCCCGGCTTGCGAGGAATGCCGGCGGTGATGACCACAATGTCCGAGTTCGCCGTGGCGGCGTAATCGTTGGTACCGACTACGTGCGAGTCGCGCTTCTCGATCGGCATGGCCTCGAGCAGATCGAGGCCCTTGCCTTGCGGAATCCCCTCGACGATATCGACGAGCACAACGTCCGCAAGCTCTTTGGAGGCAATCCAGTGGGCACAAGTGGCGCCTACATTTCCGGCACCGACGATGGAGACTTTCTTTCGCATGATCCCTCTTAATAGCACTAGTCGGAACCGTTCGCGGTAGCGAATGGGCAAGCCGCTCTGAAATTAGCTGATTGGCTGGCCCATTCCTTATGGGGAACGGTTCTGAACTTATTCGAAACGCCTTCTCTAAACCAGCGCTGCTTCGCGCTTGTCGTTGCGTACGAGCGCGTCCATGTTCTGGATCATGTAGCCGGCGAACTCGCTGGTCTTGACTTTGGTTGCGCCTTCCATCTGCCGCTCGAAGTCATAGGTAACTTTCTTCTGCTTGATCGTAGTTTCCAGCGAGCTTTCAATCAGACGAGCGGCTTCCGTCCAGCCGATGGTCTCGAACATCATCACTCCCGACAGAATCACCGAGCCTGGATTGATCACGTCAAGGTCGGCGTACTTCGGAGCGGTGCCGTGCGTGGCCTCGAAGACCGCATAACCGTCACCGATGTTTCCGCCCGGCGCAATTCCGAGGCCGCCAACTTGCGCGGCACACGCGTCAGAGATGTAGTCGCCATTCAGATTCGGTGTCGCGAGCACGCTGTATTCCTGCGGACGGATGATGACTTGCTGGAAGATGGAGTCGGCGATGCGGTCGTTGATCATCAGCTTCTTCTTCCACTGGCCATTGCCTTGAGTGCTCCGGAGTCGATCGAGGACGTCCTTCACCTCAGCGTGAACACCTTTGCGAAATTCTTCTGACGCAAACTCTAATCCCGGTTCCACCTGCTGCGCGTTTTGTTCGATTGTGATCTGCGGGTTGCGGTCCTTGTTATCGAGGATCCAACTCTCGCGTTCGGTCACAACGCGGTCGCGAAATTCACTGGTGGCAAGCTCGTAGCCCCACTCGCGAAAAGCGCCTTCCGTGAACTTTTGAATGTTTCCTTTGTGCACCAGCGTGACCACCGGCCGCTTGTGGTCAAGCGCAAACTGGATGGCGCGGCGAACCAGGCGCTTGGTGCCGAAGATAGAAATGGGTTTGATGCCGACTCCCGAATCTTCGCGCACGCGCTTCTTGCCGCCCGCCAGCATCTCTTCGTTCAGAAAGCGGATTAGCTTGCGCGCGCCGTCGCTGCCTTCCTTCCACTCGATTCCGGCATACACGTCTTCGGTGTTCTCGCGGAAGATCACGACGTTCAGCTTTTCCGGATGCTTCACTGGCGAAGGAACTCCAGCATAGTGCTTTACCGGACGAACACAGGCATAGAGATCCAGTTCCTGGCGCATGGCAACGTTGAGGGAGCGAATGCCGCCTCCCACAGGAGTTGTCAGGGGTCCCTTGATGGACACGCGCAGGTCTTTTGCGGCGCGAAGCGTGTCGTCGGGCATCCAGTTCCGGAATTGGGAAAAGGCCTTTTCGCCGGCAAAAATCTCGTACCAGGCCACTCGGCGTTTGCCACCGTAAGCTTTGTCCACCGCGGCATCGAATACTCGGCGGGAGGCCTTCCAGATGTCGCGTCCGGTGCCGTCGCCTTCGATAAAGGGAATGATCGGATTGTCGGGAACCTTATATTCGCCGTTCTCGTAACGAATCGGCGCACCCTCTTTGGGGAGAGGAACACCGTTGTAAACCGCTGACATGTATGACTGCTCCAGGGAGGTTTAGGATCGACAAAGCAAACTCCTAAACTATCACTCGCGAATCGGCTCGCGCAATGGAGCCGGCTCCTCACGGCAGGATCGAAGATCATCGGTAAGCAGGTCTGGAACTGTTCTTAGATCGAACGGGTAAGGTCGGCGCCGTCGAGGAAGCAACTGCCCTCACGATGCCTGGGCGATATCTCTATTCGTATCTGAGCGCTTCGATGGGATCCAGATTCGCCGCTTTGATTGCCGGCAGCATTCCACTCACAATTCCAACGATCGAAAGAATCACGGTGGCTACCAGCAGCGTCATTGGATCGATGATCAGGCGGATGTCGGCCGCATCGGCGTGCTGCGCGATGGCGCTGTAGAAGGTGATCCGGCCCACGCCGATGGCAATGGCATAGGCGAGAACAATGCCAAGAATCCCGCCTGCGAATGTAATTGTGAGCGCCTCAGCCAGGAATTGGAACAGTATGTCTTTTTTGCGAGCGCCCAAAGCCTTCTCCACACCAATCTCTTTGGTTCGTTGCGTCACCGATACGAGCATGATGTTCATCAGCCCAATCCCGCCGATGCCGAGCGTGAGCGTGCCGATAAAGGCGAGAAGGATCTTGAGGCCGAGCGTAATGATCTGGAACTGGGTCATCTGCTGCATAGCATTAAAGAGAAATACGGCGCGGCGATCTTTTACGTTGTAGCCATGCAGTTGCGCCAGAGCGGCGCGGACACCTTCTTCCACGCCGGTGAAGGCATAGGTCTCATAATCCATCCACATGCCATCGATGTATTGCGTGTCCTTGATGTCGCTCATCGTGGTGAAGGGAATCAGGATTATGCGATTGCTGTCGTCGTTGCCGCCTTCCTGCATTTTTTCCGCAAGGACGCCGACTACTTCGAAGCTGATGCCGTTAATTCGGATCTTCTCTCCAATCGGATACTGACCGGAGAACAACTTCGTCTTGGCTTCCGAACCGATTACTACTACCCGCGCGCGAGTCTCCTCGTCATGATCGTCATAGAAACGACCCATATCGATGGGATAGTTGAGGATCTTCTGGATGTTCGGGTAATAGCCGTTCACGGTGAATGTGAACGTGCGGTTCTCATACTGAATCGGAACGTCTTTATAGACGGCAGGGCTGATGTGTTTCACCAGCGGCACCGTGCTGGCGATGTACTCCACATCATCGATCTTGAAGCGGATTTTGGATCCAGCCTTGGTCCCTCCTGCCTGCAGCGAAGTCCGGTTTGGCCAGACTCCGATGACCTTTGTTCCCCAGTTCGCGAAGATAGCGTTGATGGCACGGCCGAATCCGGCGCCATATGCAAGCAGAAGCACGACGGTAGCAATGCCCCATGCCATTCCCAACATCGTGAGAGTGGTGCGGCGGCGATCGTGCTTCATCGCGTCATAGGCTTGTCCCAGAAGATCGCGAACCATAGCTATTCCCTCCGCAGCGCTTCTACCGGCTGCAGCATGGCTGCTTTGCGTGCAGGATAAAGTCCGGCCGCCAACCCGGCGAGCGCGAGACAGCCTATCGCCAGCGCCGCGGACATTGGTACCAATTTGGGAGTGTCGAATCCCGGAGGCTGCGGCAGAGCGCCCAGAGCAGCCATCAACCCGGCAGCTCCCGCCATTCCAATTCCGCCGCTAAGCACCGTCAGTAGAATGCCTTCAAGAAAGAATTGGGTGAGGATGCTGCGATTGGTCGCGCCCAGAGCTTTGCGCAAGCCGATTTCGCGCGTGCGCTCGGTGACCGACACCAACATGATGTTGATAATGCCGATCGCGCCCAGCGCAAGCGTGATCACGCCCACGCTGCCGAGGAAGCCGTTCATTGCGTCGAAGATTTTGCCCACCATCTCCTCGCTCTGAATGGTGTCCCACTCCTCGAACGCTTCCTTCAAATTCGGATCGAACTGATGATTGCGCCCAATGATGCGGTGCACTTCCGCCTTCGCCAGGTCGTGGTCCTCGCGCGTGCGTGGCTGGTAATTGATGGTCGACAGGGCATCCGGAGTCTCGCCTACATTGGCAAGCGGAAAGTACTGATGCATCGTGGAAAACGGAATGTACACCCGGTTATTGGTGGAGTTGTTCTGGTTCACCCCGATCGAACTAATCACTCCCACGATCTGAAAGCGCACTCCGTTCAGCAGCAGCGTGGAATGCATTGGCGATAAACCAGGATAAAGATTGCGCACCATCTCATCGCCGATCACCGCCACATTGCGCTTCTCGACAAGATCGTCATCGTTGAGCCAGCGCCCTTCCGCAATCGGGATGTAGCGAATCAGACTGAGATTCGGTGTGGTACCGCAGACAGCGCCGTTGGCATTGGTGATGTCACTCACGGCGCGAATGTCGCTGCGGTTAATCAACGCGGCCACGTTGCGCACATCTTTGGCTTCGCGCGCAATGTCCTCGTAATCGCGATAGGTCAGGTAATACTGCCGCTGTCCGGTTCCACTATGGGCCACCGCAGGAACTCGCCCCGACCAGAGCATAATTATGTCCTGCCCAACAGTCGCGAGCTGTTTGCGCTGTCCCGTGCGAAATCCTTCGCCTAATCCCACCAGCAGCAGCAGCGAGCCCACACCCCAGGCGATGCCGAACATCGTCAGGAACGAGCGCAGCTTGTGGGCCCAGAGCGTCTGCAGAGTCTGGCGAAAGATGTCGAAGAGAAGCTGCATGCTGTTCATGGTGTACGCGCCAGAGGAGTACAGGGTTCCAAAAGCTGACGGCACACCAATGCCACCAGCCTATAGACGGATATAGACACCCCAATGTTAGTGGCTGACTTTCGCCTCGGAGGACTTTTCTTTGGCCTTTTGCTGGTCGGGATACTCGAAGACACCTCGCCCGGTCTTTCGTCCCAAGCGCCCGGCTTTTACGTGCTGTACCAGCAAAGGCGCAGGCCGGAACTTCTCTCCGAGCGACTTATGCAGATACTCGAGTATGTGCAGCCGGGTGTCCAGACCGACCAGGTCCACGAGCTCAAATGGACCCATTGGATGGTTGAGGCCTAATTTCAATGCCTTATCGATGTCCGCAGCCGAGGCAACGCCCTCCTGCAACATATAGAAAGCCTCGTTGCCGATCATGGCATTGATACGGCTCGTGATAAATCCGGGCGATTCCTTAATTA
>Ga0213882_10000708_pt1 | contig 10706 bp, 7 predicted proteins | sample BarmaccoBMER_R09_FD_160106 | JGI IMG/M metagenome (GOLD analysis project Ga0213882, IMG submission 160106) | Barbacenia macrantha exposed rock microbial communities from rupestrian grasslands, the National Park of Serra do Cipo, Brazil - ER_R09 ...
AATGATATAATTCCTTTTTTACAGAATTCTCGATTTCTTGAAATTGCCCATATGAAACCGCAATTCGGTGGAATGTTTGAAAGATTTGAATTCTATATTTCAGGAATTATATAATTCTGACTCTTGAACACGTACAGCGACCGCGATAGATCACGAGAAAGCAGGAATTCCATTTTTCTATAATTCTGGCCTTCAATCCAAGATCCCCACCATGCGCCAACATGCCTGGCTAACATCTTTCGTGATGAATTCCCTACAAAACCCCCATATAACAAAGAATGAATTCTATATTTCAGGAATTCATGAAAGCTATCTTTCCAACACAAAAGCTCGCCACGACGCGCGACCAGTCGCTTCCCGCACGACTCCCGCCGCCATCAGCTGCTGCAGCAAGCCGAGCGCCGCCCGCGGGGTCACTTGCAGGGCTTTTGCCAAGGAATCGGCTGTAACAACCGGTGTCCGTAGCACAACATCGAGGGCGGCCGGCAGGTAAGAACGCGCGGTTGCGCCAAGATCCGCGCCCTTTTTCTCGGCCTCGAGCAGCCGCGCCAGCTCGCACAGGCCGATCTGCGCTGCCGCCGTCACGCATTCGAGGAATTGCGCCATCCAGTCGAGACCGATTTTCAGGCCCAGCCGGAGATGATACTGCTCGGGCGCGCACCAGAAGGGCACGGGGATCGGCGCCTTGCGGTTTTTATCGCACCACAGGCAGACGCCGAGGAACATCCCGTCTGGATCCTTGTCCCTGACGCCAGGCTGGCACGTCCAGTTGCGCGCGGCGCGGCCGGCACGGATCAAATCCGGCCCTTTTTCGCGCCCGTAAACCCCCACCAGCCAATCCTCGATTACCCCATGTTCGACACGTCCAAAACCCAATGATTGCAGGGTTTTTTGCACCGCCTCGGCATCGGTCAACGGCTGCCAGGTGTGCAATTCACTCAGCCTCCGCCACATTCGCGCAAGGTTCAGCGCCCGGTCGGTAGCGGTATCGAGACCAATGGCGCCGGTCTCCACCACATGATCCAGATCGGCATGCTGCGCTACGGTCTCCGGCAGCACGGTCGCCAGCCGGTCGCCACGGGCGGCCGCGCCATACGACGCCACCGCCTTATAATCGCGCAGCGCCAGATCCAACGGGTGAATCCAGGTATGTGCGCCGCTCAGCCAGCCCGCTGCCTCGAGATACGACAGGCGCGCGCGCAGCCCCTCAACGACCGTGGGCGAGGCCATTTCCGCCTTTGCTTCGAGCCGTGCCACGGCATCCTGGGCACGGGCGAGGGGGGTCAGCAGGGGATGGCCGTAATCGGGCTCGGCAAGCGCTTTGCGCGGCTGTGGTCGGCCGGGAGGATCGAGCTCATCCTCGGTCTCCCACACCGGCCGAAACCAGTTTTCCTCCTCATCTTCAGGGCTGTCCGACATTTCTGGCTGAAAATCCAAGTGTCTGATTTGTCTGGAGTATATGACACTTTTGGAACGAAAAACGGTGTTTCCTTCCGCATGTTGGGATATGGTCCGGGCACCGGATGATGTAATCTGAAATCGTTAATTGTTGAAAACCGGAGGTTAGTGAAATCGACACCGGATCATTGAAACCGGTAACAGCCCCTCCAAGGGGGACCAGTAATATCAGTGCTGTTGGACTATTCGTATAGCAGAATTCGTCTCTGAAGGAAACGACGGCGACAGAGACTAACCCGGCTTTCCGCCGCCATGTTTCCCGCGATGTTTGAAAAAAAGCACAAGTTCTGTGGATTCCGGAACCGGTTCCGTATATTGGCAACCGGGCACAAGGCCAATGGCAGACCCTCAAGGGATCGGAATCTGAGTCCGCTCCGACCGGAGAACGGCTAACAGGCCAAGGGTATTGCCGGACCGCAGGTAATTGCCGCAGGGTATATGCGGGGCAAGAATAGAATGGTTCAACCAACCGAGGAACAGCAGGCCGCGGTCGACAGGTTTCTGACCGGCCGGCCGCTCAAAATTACTGCCTTCGCCGGCGCCGGCAAAACCGCCACGCTGCGCATGCTGGCGGAAGCATCCCGCGCCCGCGGCATTTACCTGGCTTTCAACCGGGCGGTCGCGGACGAGGCCCGCGCCACGTTCCCGCCATCGGCCGCTTGCCAGACAACGCATGCGATCGCGTTCAGGGCCATGATCGGGCACTATCGCTCGACGGCCAAAATGGTCGACAGCCTGCACGCCAAACAGCTCGCCGCCTTGTCGTTCCAGACCGACCGCATCTTTTCAGACAAATTCCGTCTCGACGGCGTGCAACAGGCTTATCTGGTGCTCGGCACCGTGAACCGGTTCTGCCAAAGCAATGACCCGGTCATCGGCCTCGAGCACGTCCCGCACTACGCGCGCCTTCTTGGGGTCGGAAAAAACATCGTTGCCGACATTCGCGACTGGGCGGTTGTTGAGGCAAAGGCTCTATGGCGGCGGATGATCGACAAGCGCGATGACATCCCGCTCGGCCATAACGGTTATCTGAAACTGTGGGCGCTCACCGGGCCGGTGCTCAAGACCGATTATATCCTGCTCGACGAAGCGCAAGACACGAACCCGGTTGTTCTCGGCATACTGGCTGAGCAGCGTGCGCAACTTGTTTATGTCGGCGACCCGTACCAGCAGATTTACGAATGGCGTGGCGCCGTCAATGCGATGCACAACATGCCAGGGTGCGAGGAAACCGCTCTGACGCAATCGTTCCGGTTTGGCTCTGCGATCGCGGCAGAAGCCTCGCGCCTGCTTGCCACTCTTGGCGAACACAGGCAGGTCAGGGGCAACCCGGACATCAGCAGCGCCATTGCCGCGTCCGGTACGGCCGAGGCTGTTCTCGCGCGCACCAATGCGATTGTCATACTGGAAATTCTCGAAGCGACCGGCATGGGCCGGAAGCCTTATGTCTGCGGCGGCACGGAGGCGATCAAGCGGTTGCTGAGCGATGTTTATGAGCTCAAAGCCGGGCGGCCGGCGGTTTCTCCCGAATTCTTCGGGTTTCAAAACTGGCCCGAGGTCGTCGCGTTCGCCAACAGCGAGGAAGGTCAGGATTTGCGCACCTTTGTGCAGCTGGTTCTACAGAACGGGGAGAGCAAGCTGTGGGCGGCCGTGAATAACGCCGTGGCGAACGAACGCCACGCGGATGTCATTCTCTCAACGGCGCACAAGGCGAAGGGGCGGGAATGGAATTCGGTCCGTCTTGCGGGTGATTTTATCAGCGCGCGGCTCGGGCCCGATCCCGACGCGGAAGCGGAGGTCAGGCTGTTTTACGTCGCCATGACGCGGGCGAAAAACCTGCTGATCGCAGATCCGGAATTGCTGCGCATGTTCACGACAAACGCCTGGAAAATGATGCGGCCAAGCCTGCGCCCCTCTCAATCTGACAACAGCCATGCACGCGCAACGGCGGCGGTCACGACGTTGCGCCGGCGGCATAGGGCAGGGGCCGGATCCGGCGGCGCATCTCAAGCAGCGATGTGCTTGCAATCCGCCATCGCCAGCGCGCCGGTCCAAAGAGAAAATTGAACAGCAATGCCAGCCGCGGCACTGCGGTCCAATCGGCTGACAAACAAAATTCACCTGGCATCGACGGCCCCGGCTTTGCCGGGCCATGTTTCTGACGGCCATGTTTCCGCCGAAGTCGGCAAATTCATAATGATTCGTGTATAATTGCAGTGCCGCAAAAATAATGACTGGGTTGTGGAGAATCAGGCTTGAGCAGACTCGCTCATTCTAGGTAGCGAATTGTCCAATTACAAACGGCAGCCCGATGGGTAATTGTATGACAATTACTCATCTTCCCACCTCAAGCCATTCCCCATGGCCCGACACAAACGTGATTACGGCGGCGAGAAACTCACCGCGCGCGTCAATTTTAAATGTACACCCAGCGAACGGAGCGAACTGGTCATCGCTGCCCGCCGCCGGGCGGCGACCGTCAGCAATTTCATGAGGGAGATCGTTCTCACTCATCTGACGGATCCCCTCATCGCCAGCGCGCCGGTTCTTGATGCCCACACCGACGCGCAACTGAGCAAAGCAACGCACGCTCTCGATCGGGTCGGCAATCTGCTGAACCAGATTGCCCGTCACGCCGACGTGGCCAATGACCTTGGCCCGTTCACCGCAAATTTACGCCAGGCAATCCTTACCGTTGACCACGCTGGTTACAGGCTTCTTGCTGCCGCCAATAACCCGATCACTATTGCCGAGCGCCTTGACAGCCACACCGACGCGCAACTGAGCCAGGCAAGGCACATTCTCGATCAAGCCGGGAAGCTGATGAACCAGATTGCGCGTCACGTCAACACAGCCAACGAGCTTGGCCCATTCACTGCCGATCTCCGCGAAGCAATCTCCACGGTTGAGCATGCCACCCACATGCTTCTTTCCATCGCCGAAAAGCTTGGCGCCGCATGAATGTCCGCATCGGCACCGGGACCGGCATCACCGGCCTTTGTCGCTATGTGCAGGGCGAGGGCAGGGATCCCGTTACCAACCAGCCGATAAAGCCGGCTCCCGCCCAGAAAAGCCGAGCGACCCTGATCGGCGGCACCGGTTTCGGTTTTCGGATCATTACCCCCGACCGCGCCGAGATCGCGCGCAAGGTCATGGAATACAAGGCGGCCAATCAGGGCCCCAAAACCAGAAAGTGCCGCCAAGTCTGCGTTCATCTCGTGCTGACCTGGCCTAAATCACTGAACCCCACCGTCGAGGAAAAGAACGAAGCGGCGCAAAGTGCTCTCGAAGCACTCGGCATGTCGGACGCCATGTCGCTGATCTATTCGCATTCGGACGAAGATTATCACCACATCCATATTATTGCGCTCGGCGTTCATCCAGTGACCCGCCGCGCTTTCGATCTCTACGCGAGCCAGCGCAAACTGTCTGCCTGGGCGCTGCAGTACGAGATCGACCATGGCGGCGTCATCAATACCCGGCGCCAGACCGCCAACGAACTGCGCCAGGCAATTGCGCGGCGCGACGCCGGGGCTGTGCTCGAGGCGCTGACCAAACAATGCGCCGTTTTTACCCCCGCCCGGCTGAAGCGTGCGGTTCACATGGAAATCAATTGGAGGACCGGCGCCACATCTGAACAACAGGCGGCTGTACGGGTTGAACGCAGCCGCTTCGAAGCCGAGGTTCTCGCCCATCCCGAAATTGTCGGCCTGGCGGAGGAGCCGGGCGGCCCGCTCGCTTGCTACACAACCCGCGCCGTGCTTGCGGCCGAAAACCATGTGTTGAGCGCTGCCAAAAAACTTGCGGCCTCCAACCGGCATGCATGCGGCGAGGACCATCAGGCCCGGCTCGAGGCCAGCAACAAGTACTGCACCATGACCGCGGAACAATTGAGCGCATTCCTGCGGGCAACCGGTCCCGAGGGCCTGACTCTGATCGATGGTCAGGCCGGCACAGGCAAGTCTTATTGTGTGGAGGCGATCCGCGAAGCCTATGAACAAACCGGTTACCGCATGATCGGTCTGGCGCCGACAAACATCGTCAAGGAAGACATGAAAGCGAGCGGTTTCGGCCATGCCGCCACCGTTCATAAAGAGCTTTTCAACCTTGCCAATGGCCGCACTGCCTGGTCCCGCGACACGGTCGTGATCGTCGACGAGGCGGCGATGCTCGACACTCGAATGATGGCGCTGCTGACAACTGCGGCGGCCGAGGCCGTCGCCAAGCTGATTTTGATTGGCGACGACCGGCAGCTGTCATCGATCGACCGCGGCGGCATGTTCGCCGTGCTCAAACGCGACCACGGCGCCGCCGTACTCAGCGAAGTCAAGCGCCAATACAAGATCGACGAACGCCGCGCCTCGGAAATGATGGCCGAGGGAAATTATCATCACGCGCTCGGCATCTACGACCAGAAGGGCGCCATTTGCTGGACGCGGACCGAGCGCGAGGCCAGGGCCGCGCTGATCCGGCAATGGGCCGAAGACACCGCGCGAGATCCCGGCCAAAGCCGTTTCGTGTTTGCCTATACCAACGACGCGGTCGACGAGCTCAACACCGCCTTGCGGTCGGTGCGCCAGGAGCGCGGCGAGCTCGGCCCGGATCACGAATTCGCAACCGCTTATGGCCGGCGCCGGTTTGCGCTCGGCGACCGCATCCAGTTCACCACCAACGACAGCAGGCAAGGCATCGTCAACGGCCGCGGCGGCACGATCGCGGCTATCGATGACAGGCGGATCGCGGTCAGCCTCGACACCCCCGAGCCTACGACGATCACTTTCGATGCCGAGAAATTCAAAGACTTTCGGCACGGATATGCCGGCACAATCTATAAATCCCAGGGAAAGACGTTACACGAAACCTATCTGTTTCATTCCGAGCATTGGCGCGCGGCGCCTGGTTATGTCGCCTTGACGCGGCACCGCGCGCAAACCCGTCTGTTCGTCGCTCGCAATACGGCCAGGAACCTTGCCGAACTGGCGCGCCAGATCGCGCGTTCCGACGAGCGGCGCGCGGCCTCGCAATTCTTCCCGGTCGAACCGATCGATCCCGCGCCGCCGCTCAGCGCCGCCGAACTCAACGCCCGGTTTGCGGCCAGGTATGCCCGGAGGCGCCATGATTCCAATTCGCGGGATCCGGCGAACGATAACCAAACCCGGGCCAGTAACGACAACCGGCAGCAGGGGCGGCACCTCGAAACATCTCTGACAACTCCCGGAACGTCGCCGTTTGGCGACGGCCGGCGGCGTCAAGCCCAAACCCTCGATCAGGATCATCTCGAGGCGGTCCAGACTACGAATGCTCCGCCGCTTGCGCCCGTAAACCAAAATTTCGGGTTTTCTGCCGTCCGGCCCGACCTGGAAACCACTCCTTTTCACGCTCCCGTCTGTCCGGCTGGCGCAGGCGAGTCACCAACCACATCATCGCCTGCGGTGCAGGGCCGCGCGCGGCAGATCGAACATCACCCATACCCGACGCCTCCGGCCGCACCGGATCGACTTGAGGACTCCGGACAACCGGAATTCATCGCGAACACCAGCTTGCCGCCACTGGCGGCGGCCTCTCCGCCGCCGCAACGGAACCTGCGGCCGAAAGTAGGGATTTCAAAACCTGCGCCCGGCTCGCGCACTTCGATCCGGAAGCAATTCGGCGAAGCGAAGCGCCTGGTTACCCGCCGCACCGGCAAAACCGAACGGCTCCGCAAGCGGAAACAGCAGGAAGACGCAGGGCAACTTTTTATCTCTGCCAAAGCCATCATGAAGTGTCTGGCCCGCACGGCACGGCGGACCTGGAAATTCTTTTGGGAGCGCGAAACCCCTGCCACGCCGTGCCTCGACATGCGCCTCGATCCGCGTTACCGCGATTGGTACGCCGGGGATCCCGCTACCGATAATGCCGCTTCCCACAACCAGGCCACCGCGATCTGGCCTTCACACATCAACCGCCCGTCTCTCAATCTATAGGAGACAACTTTTTGACAAGTACCTGCAACACGTGCAGACCGGCAGGATCGATCAAGAACAACAAGAAGAGGATAGCTTATGGACGCCCCCAACCTGCCCCCAAAAATTGATCGCATCAACTACCCGCCTGGCGAAACCGGGGATGGCGGGGAACCTCGCCCGACGCATATGGCCTACGCCGTCTATCGTTCGCCGCATTACCCGCCGGATTGGGTCACGCTCGGCCCCATAACCACCTTGGATAACGGCCACATCATGGGCCGTTTCACCAGCACGCCGACCTCGGCATGGGGTCATGAATGGCTCGCGGTGCCGATCGGCGAAACGCCACCGCCGCTGTCGCGCGAACTTCCGCCGAAGCGACCAAAGCAGCAATCCCGGCCGGCGACGGCGGAACCGATGCAGGAATCCCAGCCGCTGCCCGGCGAGGAGGATGAACCGCAGGGATTTTTCAGTGGCGGCAATGAAACCTCATGAAATTCGCCGAGGCCGCCGACGAATTGCAGCGCCGGGAATACGCCCGGCTCAAAGCCGCTACGATACCGAGGCCCGAGCAGCTGCGCTCGATGACGGCAGCTCAGCTGCGCACCGAGGTTGCCGCGCTGTGGGAGGCGCTCGGTCATGACATCAAGACCATGCCGGACGCCGACGAGCTCGTCCATGTCCTGGGCGGCCGCAAGTACATCACCATCTGCGGCAATCCCGTCGATCGTCAACCGGCCACTGCGGCCGCGCTGCGCCGGTTGCGCGACCGCGTTGTCGCCGGCGGCGCCGACCGCGGCTTCTACATCTCGGTGCGCGGCTTCACCGCCGAGGCGCGGCACTTCGCCGAAACTGCGCCCGTCCGGCTGCTCGATTGCGAGCGGTTCCTTCAGGCCGTCGGCCGCGTCCGCAATGCGGTGAAGATCTCGCCCGTGTATCAGGCCATGTGCCGGCATTGCGGCGACATCGTGCGGCATTCGCTCGATGACAGCGCGCCAAAGCATTGCGCCAACGGCCATACCGTCCCGCAGCCAATCGCCCGCGCCGATTTCGAGAAGCCGCGCACACCCGCCCAGCCCGTTACCGCCATGCTGCCCGGGGCCTTCAGGCCGGCCATTGGCAAACACCTCGTCATGAGTCCTAAAGCCGCGCGGCGGCGCGCGATCAAGACGCACAATTACCGCCGGTGGAGAGCTCAGGCCTCGCACCTGCCGTACTCCAGCGAATAGTGAAGATCGACTGGCGCGCCGGTCCGGGGGAGATTATTTGCCGTGCGCGAAGCCCACGAATGCCTGGTCGATGCCGGGTTCGATTGCTTTAACCCCAACTATGGATACGCCTTGAGGCGTTGGCTTGTGGGCGAGATGGAAGGCTTGCCCGGCCTGAAAGCGTAAGCGACGAGGCAGGACAGGACGTGGACCATGGCGTTGATCACCGACCTGTGGCGTGAATGCTCAAGCCCCATTTCGGATTTCAGCGTATCGAGCACGGTCTCGATGAGGAAGCGCTTGCGCAGCATGATCTTGTCGGCCAGCGGCATCAGGTAATTGCGCATGTTGCGCCGGATGCTGGTGATGAGGTGCAAGCCTCGCTGCCAGAGTTTGCGGAAGAGTTCGCGGCCGATGTAGCCCTTGTCAGCGTAGAGGGTGCCGGCCAAGGGCTGGGTCATCGCGTCGAGCACGGTGCTGTCGGCAGTGTTGCCGGGGGTGATCTTCAGCGCCATGACCTGGCCTTTGTGGTTGATCACAAAGTGCAGCTTGAGGCCGTAGAACCAGCCCATGCTGGTCTTGCCGCGGGCGGCGAGGCCCTTGAACACCTTATGGCGGTGAATGCGGCGATTGTGGCAGACGGCGAGCTTGGTTGAATCCGCAAAGTAGACGCCGCTCGGCTCGCCGCTGAGGCTGTGCAGCAGCACCGTCAGAGGGACGAACAGCCGCGGCATCAGGCTGACAAAACGGTCATAGTGCGGCAGATCACCAAAGCAGGCGCGATACTGCTGGCCGATCCCGTAGCCGTAAAATGCCTTGAAGTGCTTGAACGGCGAGAGGTGAAACAGCACCACGATGAAGAGCATCTCGGCGCGCGACAGCTTGCCGGGGCGCTGCCGGGTCTGCTCCGAGGAGAGCAACCGATGCGCTTCCCAGTCTGCCAACAGCTTACAAAAGTCATCGAGACAGCAATACAGCGCTGTGATATCGATCGCCATTGAGGGGTTCTCCAGACCCGGGTTTGACGCTCCGTGTTCGTAAGCCGATGCTGTCAAAGCCTCGGTTCTTTGAGAAGCCCCTCAACCCTTATCCGTAGTTCGGGTTATGTTAAGGACCGTCTTCCTCCCGTCCCCATGCGCTGCGGATGAATCGGCGGATAACTGAAAAAGCCGGGGGACAATCGCCTGCGATAAGGCCGCTATCAGACTGTACCTTTTCAACTTCGGCATCATTGGGGCTTGATCCCCACTGCGCAATGATGGGGGGTGGCAATAAAGAACGTCCCGTCAGCCTCGGCCTGGACGACAGCGGCCTCCCACTCGGCGCCTTCCTCTTCTGTCAGACTTGCGCGAATTCTTTGCTTCATAACGGCAATCCGGGAAGCCTGGGACGCGTCGACGGCAGCCAATTGCGAAAAGCAGATTAAGCCCACGAGCCCGGCTCGGCGGAAACGCTGGTAGAGACTTGCGTCCGCGCAACCGGATGCGGCAACGTCTCCCCTACCAGGCACGTCCACCTTGGCTCGGACGGCCGGGCTAAGCGCTGCGTTTGTCCAGGGTGGCATGTCGAGGGAACGGACAATGACGGCGATGCGTCCCCCCGGCCGTGTTACCCGCACCAGCTCGGATAGCATGCGGTCAGCATCACCCTCCTCCATCACTGTTAAGGAGAGCGCGACATCGACGCTGCCATTGGCGAGCGGGATCGCCTCGGCGTGCCCCTCCTGAAAGCTAATCCGATCGGCGAGACCGGCCTGCTTTGCTAAAGCCTCGGCTTCGCGGAGCAGATAGGGGCTGATGTCGACATCAATGATCTGATTGGCGCCTGCAGTCCGGCGGGCGATCTCGCGAAGAACGACCCCCGACCCACCGCCGACTTCCAGCACGACCTCGTTCGGTCGGACACCCACCACCTCAAGCAGGTTTTTCACCATGGCCAGGTAATTCGAGCGGCCGCGCTCTTCGAGGATGCCGACGACGCCGAGGAGCGGCCCGCCAAGGCTGATCGTGCAATACCGCGCGTTCAACATCGCGAGCAGCGGATCCCATTGCGACGGCGCCAAAGAGAGCGGCATCAAGACGAGCGGTGGGCCCTC
>Ga0213882_10000709_pt1 | contig 10705 bp, 11 predicted proteins | sample BarmaccoBMER_R09_FD_160106 | JGI IMG/M metagenome (GOLD analysis project Ga0213882, IMG submission 160106) | Barbacenia macrantha exposed rock microbial communities from rupestrian grasslands, the National Park of Serra do Cipo, Brazil - ER_R09 ...
CTCCAACTGCATCTCTAGCAGCACTTGTTGATACAACACATCCAACTCTGCTTGTGTGGCAACCTGCCACTTGGTGATAAAGGGCTGGAGCAGTTTGAAGGCAACTGCCAGGTCGTGATAGAAGCCATCATGAGCTTCTGTGCCATAGGAGAATTCAATCACATGAGCCAGACGCCCAATGTTGTGGCATCCTGCATCCTGTAAGAAGCGGCGCAACATAGGCAGAAGACCCATATGTAGTCCATTGGGAGAAAAACTTTGCCCTGCCTTGTGCAAAGCTTGATTAAAGAGTCCACAGGTTTTCTCAAAGGCAGCTTTGTTCGACAAGCCCCACTCAAGATCAGTGAAGCGCAAGATGCCTCCAGGCCGCAAGATGCGTAGGCACTCTTGTATGAACCAAGGCCATTTCTGAGGTAACATAAATGCCACAATCAAGCGAGTATTCACCAGGTCAAAAGAGCCATCGGCAAAGTCGAGAGGCTTGAGTGCGTTCATCACTCGAAAGCTGGCGTTCTCTAATCCCTGCACCTTCGCTTGAGCAGTGGCATAGGCAATCATCCTCTCACTGATATCTACTCCCACAACATCAATATCAGAGTGTGCGAATGCCGTCTCAAGTACCCAGCCTCCAGGGCCACAAGCAATATCGAGCATGCGATGCACATCTGTCAGATCAATCCCTTCAGGAAAGAGTCCACCCATTCCCTGTGTGACAAGCTGATCCTGGCGCATCAGCCGTGCCATCTCGGCAGCATCTGCAGAATTGATCACATAGGTGTTGTCAGCTTGGCTTCCAGATTGATCCTGTGACGTTGACATAAAATATTTCTCCTTGTTTGCTAGCTCGTTTTAGCTTCCCGTCTGTAGAAGCTGTACAAGTTCCTCTTCTATTTCCTGCCATATTATCTCTTCAGCCTGAACAGGAGTAATAGGACTTCCCGCATACGCTATCTCTGAGAACTTTTGAGACAGTCGTGGGCCGAAGGTACGCAGAAGCGGCAATTGTACCTCATAAGAGGGCATGAGACGCAGTTCGAGGTCTTCGATAGCAAAAAATTCCTCTGGCTCGAATGCAAGTGCCATCAGATGAGCATACCTTTCAAGCGCGACTAAGTGGGTTTCTGTAAACACAGAAGGCACGGTACAAGAAACAAGCAGGCAGCCTGCCACCTTCGCCTTATGCATGATTGGATAGGCAGCGGCACTCTGCTCACATTCTAGCCAATGCACCAAGAAAGAAGTTTGGCTCTCCTGACGGCTTTGAACGCAAACTGGTCGACATTTAGTTACGGCAGCGCCAGCAAGAGATTCAGCTCCGAGAAAGATTGGTTTCTGTTCCCCGTCTCTACTCCAAGGTGGTGTTCCCACACCTGTCACTTCGCGCAAGCTGCGGACCTTGCTTCCGCGCAGAGGAGAAACGCAGTGCACAATGTTCACTGACATGCCTATGCGCTCCGGATCAAGATGCTCAATAGCCTGCTGGAGAATGAGGTCGTACATTGTCCACCTATACAACGAGTGGGGAGTATTGGCGTGAGCACTGAGAACGCGCACATAGAACTCGAGCGGCATCTCATGCGTTCTGGTAGGTGTTATGCCATCCTGCTGGGTAAAGGAAAAACTTGGAAAATCCACTGAGAGCAATGAAATAAATGGCTTGTACAAGTCAGGAGGTAGTGCTTTGAGTAACAGACGTATCGTTTGTTCGCGAGGTTTCGACTCATTTTTTGCCCATCGTGTGAGAGTGACTGGATGCACCCGTGTCTCTCTGGCAAGGTGTTGTCTCATATGGGGATTTTCAATGATCTGTCCTAATAGATCACGCCACGTCTCTGTTTTGCTGTCTCCATGTTGTGCTGCACTCATTGCAGTGTACAATGTTCCTCTCTAAGTTGATCCGATATATAATAGGAGCGTCCCAGTACCTTAGCTGATCTACAATATCACTTCTTGACAAGAATTGCAACTTAAATAAAGACTTAAAAATTTAAAAAAAGAATTCAACTCGAGCCGCTCACCTAACGAGGACGGTCCTGAAACAACGCCACTATCTTTTTCGTGTTCAGTATAGATAGCACAGAAGTTTTTTGTGCGAAACACACATCACACGAAAGGATGATAGCTATGTTGCGCAACGCATTCATCGGTGCGGCTGCTGGAGCAATAGGGACAGTGGCACTTAACGTGACCACCTATGGAGATATGGCTCTGCGCGGCCGTCCGACAAGTACTACACCTGCCAAAATAGCTGGTATACTCGCTAGCAAGGTAGGTCTTCCTCTCTCTACGCAAGGCGTAGGCTCTCATGACGAGGTGGCACAAAACCGCGAGAGCGGGTTAGGAGCGTTGTTAGGATATGTGAATGGGCTTGGAGTTGGCATGATCTTTGGACTACTGCAGTCACGAGATGATATGCCTGGATTAGGTTCTGCTGTGGGGATCGGCTTGGCCGCTATGGCAGCTAGCGACGTGCCCACCGTGGTTTTAGGTGTAAGTAATCCCACTAAATGGGGAGTGTCCGATTGGGCCTCCGACCTGATTCCTCACCTCATTTACGGTGTGGTCACCGTTGCAGCCTACAACACCTTTGCTAAACGTACTAGTCCATTGAAGCGCACACGCGGCTTCTTCAAATAAAGAGGATACTGTTGATGAGTTCTAAGTATGTTAGAACTCATCAACAGTATCCTCTTTATTTGTGTATTAGCGGTTTGCTGCTAGAGAGTAAAGTTGCACCAACTCTTCAACAATAGCCTCTGTCCTACCACTATTGATCCCTTCAGGTACACATGTCTGCAAATGATTCTCAAGAATCATGGCCTCAAGCTTCTCGATGGCTTTACGCACTGCGTATGTCTGACGTAGAATATCGACGCAGTATTTGTCCTCTTCGATCATCTTACGAATGCCTTTCAGATGCCCATCAATGTAGTTGCAGCGCTTGAGAACCTCTTGTTTGTCTGCTCGCATCGGCATATTCCTTCCCTAAATCCTATCCCATTGGGTGGGGGTCTCAACTGAAGTATACCACAATAAGGTTAGAAAGACAAAATGAAAGGCGAAAATTTGATGGACTTATTTAGAAACCTTGCATGCAGCCCTAAGGTTGCTTTAAGATTTAAATATAAATGAGAGACTTCTTGCGAGTCGTTTACATTGCTCTGACTATGGACAACTCAGATAGGTGACAAGGAGACGCTATGTTAACAAGCATTTTCGATTTCGCCTGTAATATTTCTCCCTATGTAAGGCGCTTCGTAGTGAGAATGATGTATCAAGGGTTATCAGCATTGGATACAGAAGGATGTATGGTCTTTATGAACTATGGCTACGCAGACCTTACACGTAACGCTGTAGAGATAAAACTGCAAGAGAGAGATGAGGTGAACCGTTACTGTACTCAGTTGTACCGCCATGTAATCGGGAGTATAGACCTGAAAGGGCTTGATGTTCTAGAGGTAGGTAGCGGACGGGGGGGAGGAGCCTCATACATCAGGCGCTATTTACAGCCCAAATCTATGACGGGAATAGATATCGCTGCAAAAGCGATTGCGTTTTGCAAGCGCTATCACGCCACTAAGGGGCTCTGCTTCATACAAGGGGATGCGGAAGCTCTCCCTTTTGAAGACGCAACTTTTGATGTTATTGTGAACATAGAGTCCTCACATTGCTATGGAAATATCGAACGTTTTTTTAGTGAAGTACACAGAGTGCTTCGCCCGGGCGGCTACTTCCTATTTGCAGATCACCGCCACAACGACAAAATAGCTACACTGCGCAAGCAGTTGGTGGAGTCTCATCTTGCATGCCTGAAAGAGCAGAAAATAAGCCTGAATATATTGAGAGCTTTAGAGTTGGACAATGGACGTAAGCTAAGCCTTATCCGACAAAAAGCTCCCTGGATAGCGCATAGATCATTTCAAGCATTCGCTGCTATGCGAGGAACAGAAATGTATGAAAACTTCAGAACCGGAGTATATGATTACTGGAGTTTTGTCCTGCATAAGAAGAGGGAAGCGGTGAGCTAGTTTAGCTCACCAAAGTCACAAGTTCACTCTGCAATACCTTGCATCCTTGCCTGGGAAGATGGTCGAGGAGCACAAATTTAGCTGGGCGTTTAAAGTCTGCAAGTGCCGGGCTGGCTGCGCAGAATTGTGCTAAGCCCTCAATGGTGAGCGACGGGTCCGTGGGAACTACAAAGGCTACGAGAAGTTTGCCAACACGAGCATCTGCTACGCCCATGACGACCACATCCTTGACCTTGGGATGTGAACGTAGCACCGCCTCTACACCACAGGGGTACACCTTCTCGCCAGCGGAGATGATGATATCGTCTACACGCCCGACAATCCAGAGGTCTCCCTCGGCATCTACTCTCACGAGATTACCGGTGAAATACCATCCCTGGCGAATAGCTCGTGTGGTGAGGTCCGGCCTATTCCAATAGCCTTTAAATGCTTCGGGTGAACTTAGCTCTACAATAAGTTCCCCAACCTCACCCAAGGGCACCTCTTCGTGTGGTTGGGTTGTTGCTGAATGAGTAGGAGCAACCAGACGTAGTTGGCTATTTATACCAGCTCTGCCCACACAGCATGGCTTATGTGCCACCCAAGGACAGCTAGTATATGTGTAAATCTCACTACTGCCGAAGTGGTTCACGAAGACGTCGAGTGTAAATTGTGCGAGGCATTGCTGCGTCAGTTCGGTTGACATGGTATCGCCTGCGTATGTAATCTTCTTGACAGTACGAACATCGTACAGGTGTACTTTGGTCAGAAGGTCGTGATAGACGCTGGGAAATGCGTAGAGGCAGGAAATGCGTTCCTTGGCGAGCAGGGCTAGATACGTCTCCACGCTATCATCGGGTGCAAGAACAAGCTTGCCGTTGAGAAAGGTCATAGCCAGCAGCATACGTAACCCCATCGTATGATAAAACGCCGAGAGCGCGAGCGTGCTTTCGCCCAGCGAGTAGTGGTTTTGAATAATGTGGGCCATCGTTGCACTGACTTCGTTGAGGTGAGAGCGTGGAATACCCTTCGGCGCACCACATGCAGCCGAGGAATAGAATATCAGGGCGATAGTATCATCACAATTGTCGTGAAGCTGGGCATATGGATGTCCAAACGCCATACGTAATAGTGCAAAGCTCTTAAAAGGAGCATTAGCTCGTATGCCGACAGTATATACCCTTTCCGGTAGCGCATTTTGCTGTGCCAGCACCTGCATGGTGGCCTCGCTAGCACTATCAAAGAAGAGAGCCTGTGGCGCAGTGTCCTGTATGCAATAGCTGATATCATTGAGAGCGAAACGGTAACTCACTGGCACATAGACCAATCCCAGCAACTGGCACACCCAGAAAATTACCACGTTCTCTCGGCAGTTACGTAGCAGAACCATAACCCGGTCACCGGATTGCAATCCCTCAGCTTGCAGTCCAGCAGCGACACACCTCACTTCGTATGCCAGGTCCCCATAAGTCCAGCAAACATAGCCATCGACGAGTGCCAAGGCCTGAGGTGCTCGCCCTACCGCAGCCTCGAAGTAATACCGTAGATTCACATAGCTCTACCTTTCTGCATCTAAAAATCCCCCTATTATTCTACGACAAAATGCAAGAGGTGGATGTCTATGTGGGAGCACTCACGTCTCTATTCCCTACTATCTCTTATATGGTAGTATGTGGAGAGTAAGACTGTAGTTACATAGCTGCAAGGAATAGTTCAATGGATACTGCCAATAGCTCGGAGTACACATCATGCCAGAAATGCCAGAAGTCGAGTATACGGTGCGCCAATTGCGCAGTAGCCTCGTAGGACCAACCATTGACGAAGCGATGGTCTTTTGGGAGCGCACCATTGGACGCCCTGATGTGGCTACTTTTCGCGCAGAGATCGCTGGTCGGCATATTACAGACGTACGGCGACGAGGCAAGTTTTCGTTGCTCGACCTGAGCGGTGATCTGTTTGTGGCCATTCATCGCCGCATGACAGGCAACTTTTTCTTACTTCCCTCGGGTTGGCATATTGATACACATCTACGTGAAGAAGACCCCGTTGCCTGGAGAACCAAAGGGCCTTCTTTCATCCCACCGCATGAGTCAGATGAGAGCCTAGTACAAGCAGCTTCTTTACAAGTGCTCACTGAGCCTGTGCTCTCTACCAAAACTGCACACTGCCGCGTCTGCTTCAATCTAGTTGATGGACGCCGCCTACTCTTCACAGACCCTCGCAAGTTTGGACGTATTGAGCTATGGTCGCGCCAACAGGAGGCAGAGGCTTTCAAAGGACTAGGACCGGAGCCACTCAGCGAAAATTTCACTGTAGCGTTCTTAACAGAGGCGCTTGCCAAAGGCAAAACAAGCATCAAGCAGGTATTGCTAGCTCAGGATATCATTGCGGGCATCGGCAATATCTATGCCGATGAAGCACTCTCCTATGCCGGCATTCATCCCCTACGCCGCGCCGACTCCCTCACGGCTGCCGAAATACACCTGCTACACGAAGGTATCGTTGCCGTACTCACAACGGGCATTGAGCATGGTGGTACATCGTTTAACGACTATCGAGACATGTGGGGAGAGGCAGGCGACAACTATAGTCATATGCGTGTCTACAAGAAGCATAGACAGCCCTGTGGGCATTGTGGAACTCTCATCGAACGTATCCCCATTGCCCAGCGCAGTACTCATTTCTGTCCCGCATGCCAGCGACTCACAGGGGAGTGAAAAACGCTTCAGTGCATTGCACCGACGCTCCATTCACCTTGAACGTGACATCAACTGTCGCGGGAACTCTTGCTGGTTGCCGTCCTTGCAGTGGTAGGCTGAACGAGACATAGCCGCCGCTATTGCTAATGGGCTGGGCATCAAGGACAGCATCGCTATATTTGAAGTGAACCACGGCTTGTGCAGTGGCACCACTGACTCCAGCTACGTCGCTGGTCAACTTGGCATAAATAGCAATTGTACTATATGTGCCAGGAGCGTTATTCGACGACCACGCTCCGCAACGGTAGGTCGGCACCGTTGCAATCGGAGAAAGCTGGGCCTGAAACGACTTGTTCACAGTCACCGTCTGCTGCGGCACTGCTTGGCTTACCGCCCCACCACAAGCTGACAGCAGAAAAAGCAGCATAAAAAAACTGCTAATAGCTACGAGATGATGCTTGTATTTCATAGAGTTTTCATCACAGGTAAACGTATTTTTGCGCTTCCTATTATAACAGATTTTTAGGGTATAAATGAACTCTCATTTATCTCCAATGCGTTCCCATTCTCCTTGCTAAACTGCCCCAGATGCTTTGAGAACTTCTTTTCCCGCGAGAACGGGGAGGCCCTGATTTATCTCTTCTATTGTCTTGCTGATTGTTTTGAACTATGTTACACTGTAAATCAGCAGAGGAATATATTGACTTGAGGTAGGTATTGCGGTGAATCAGTGGGCAGACGAGCAACTAGAATTAGTAAGCCAATTGCTGAACAATGAACAATTCGCATCTACTGATAGTAACACTTCACCAATGACGCACCCGGATCCGGGCCGTGAACAACGCAAAGGAATTCCAGAAATCGTTTTTGGTGAGAGCAAAGAAGTTGCACAAATTATCGATATGACACGCGGCTTGATCTCTGGTTCTGGCCGGGCAATTGTCACACGGCTGAGACCGGAAGCCGTTACTCAGGTGCGAGAGGCTTTCGCAGATTGCACGCTTGATGTACGTGAGGTAGCGCGAGCAATGGTTATCTATGGGCCAGGCTACCAGCGACGTAGTTCAGGAGGGCATGTAGGCATTATCACTGCCGGGACATCCGATATCCCAGCGGCCACTGAAGCGCAACTCATTGCTCAGGAGATGGGATGTCTCGTCACTTGCATCTATGATGTCGGAGTTGCAGGCTTGCATCGTCTGGTGCAACCGTTGCGTGACCTGTTGGCAGCAGAGGTAGATGTCGTCATCGTTGCGGCTGGTATGGATGGAGCATTGCCTTCTGTTGTTGCAGGGCTTGTTCCTGTTCCTGTTATTGGATTACCAACATCAATTGGCTATGGAATAGGCGGCAAAGGTATTGCCGCATTGCTTTCAATGTTGCAAACGTGTGCGCCAGGTCTATGCGTTGTAAACATCGACAACGGAGTTGGGGCTGGAAGCACGGCAGCACTGATTGCCAATCGTGTAGCGCACGCACGGAAGCGGCGGGAGTAACAGTCGCAGTAGGGAAGCAGCGAGAGAAGCTCCTAGGAGCTTGTCTCACCGCTTTGTACGTGAATGTACGAAGTTTTAGAGAGGCGGGACTCCTAATGGCAAATGGTAAACGTGGGCCAGAACCTGGTTCGCCAAGAGCAAAACATGGGGGAGAGGCTGTACGAGAAAAATACGGCTCGGAGTTTTATGCAAAGATTGGGAAGAAGGGAGGCGATACTGTCAAAGAGAAGCGCGGACCGCAGTTCTATGCCGAGATCGGCAAGAAAGGTGGCGAGTCTACTAAGCGCCAGCAAGGATCAGCATTCTACTCAAGAATTGGCAGAAAAGGCGGTGAGCGGGGGCGCTCTACTAAGGGCAAGGAGTAACCCGTACAGAAACAGAGGCAAGTGTCGCGGCACCTATCTCTGTTTCTGTATGCGGTCCAGGCGCACTGCGGGTAATTGTGTGGTAGGCATTTCCTCCATGCCGGCTGCAATCAGCGTGATGCGGATCTCATCGTCTAAGGAGGGATCAATAACCGCACCGAAGGTAATATCGGCTGCGTCGTCAATAGCCTGTCCAATACGCTCTGCGATCTCATGTACCTCAAAGAGCGTCATATCCTCTCCTCCACTAATATTGAAGAGCACACGCTGCGCTCCACGGATGGTTACATTTAGGAAACCACCCGCGATAGCCTCTTTTGCTGCCTGCTCAGCACGATTGTGGCCATGACCGTGACCAAGGCTCATCAGCGCGGTCCCCGCGGCGCGTAAAACACCACGCACGTCAGCAAAGTCCACGTTGATCATACCGGGAACATTAATCACCTCGGCAATGCCTTGCACACCCTGGCGTAACACATCATCAGCTATCTTGAATGCGTTGGCCAAATTAAGCTCTCGTCCAGCGGTTACGAGCAGACGATCATTAAGAATAGTAATCAAGGCATCTACTTCAGCACTCAGTTCGGCGATGCCATGTTCAGCAACACGACGACGGCGCGACCCCTCAAAGCTAAACGGAAGGGTTACGATGCCGAGGGTAAGGGCACCGAGCTTTTTCGCGATTGCAGCCACAACTGGCGCTGCCCCTGTACCAGTACCTCCGCCCATACCAGCGGCGATGAACACAAGGTCGGTATTGCTTAAAGCTTCTCGGATCTCGGCTGCACTTGCGTTTGCAGCATGGGTGCCTATAGCCGCATTCCCACCTGTCCCCAACCCTTTTGTATAATGCTGGCCAAGGCAGATGCGAGTAGGTGCCTGCGAGAGTGCAAGAACTTGGGCGTCGGTGTTCATCGTGATGAAGCGCACTCCACGTACATTCGTGTGAATCATGCGCTCAACTGCGTTCATGCCACCGCCACCAACCCCTGCTACGACAATATCTACATGATGTGATACCTGTGAGAGTGCGCCAGAGAAAGAGGAGAGTGTATCATCACCCGTGTCGTACTGACCCCAACCAACTCGCCTTTGCTCGTCTTGCCATGCCACCCTTTGGCTCTCCAGTTCCCGTCGGGGAACAACCCACTGATTTTCTTGCCTCTCGTACATGACACCCCCATTTTCTCTCTTCCTTCTTACTCGAAGGGCAGTTCGTACTGGGTATCTTCTCTCTGCTGTAGTGAACAGGTTTGCATTCATTCTAACAAGAGTGTCAAGAGCTTAGAAAAACCGCCCTCATTTCTTAGAGTGGGCGGAAGCGTTGCTGAACACGAATGACGTTCGCTAGAAGAGCGGGCACATCGACAGGTGCGCCAAAGAGCGCTTCGCCACGCCGTTCAAGAGCTGCTAAGCGTGCGATAGCGTCAGGGACAGACAACCCTTGGGCCAGTAGATGCGCGCCCAGAGCGCTTATAATCGCTGTAGCAAATGACGAACCACACAGATCGGCCCAGCCCGAAGTGTTCTGCTCTCCACCAGGGAAGGTAGGTGAAATATAGATGCCGCGTACAGCATCGGGCAACCCATTTGTATCCTTGGCTCCATAAGCATCACCACCGAAGGTAGCTACTCCCGTCGTAAATGGCGCTACGTTGGCGGCATTCGCAAACTTGGCAGGCTCAAAATTGCTGTTGACCGAGGTCACACTCAGAGTTGTATCATAGCGTGCCGGAGCGCGTGGGGAAAGAGGGGTGCGTGCGCCTGTAGAATTATTGCCAGCCGCTGCAACAATAAGCGCGCCTTGTGCTGCTAGACTGTCAAATAAGAGACGCAATCCTTCCTCTATGTGATTGAGTACGTGCATAACTCCTGCAATCTGTGTATTAGGCCACTGACGCTGATCGAACCATACATAGGGGAGGTGGCGCATATCAGGTAGCATCGTCAAACTAAGATTGATGACCAGATGGCGAAGAGTACCCGAGGCCAGCTCTCGCTCCAGATCGGTAAGGGCAGCGAAGAGACTATACAGGTCGCCTCCACCAAAGTCATTGAGAACGCGTATCAGGCGTATACGAGCTTGGCGGGCAACATCACGAATAAGACCAGAGACAGAGACACCATGATCGGGCATA
>Ga0213882_10000710_pt1 | contig 10703 bp, 13 predicted proteins | sample BarmaccoBMER_R09_FD_160106 | JGI IMG/M metagenome (GOLD analysis project Ga0213882, IMG submission 160106) | Barbacenia macrantha exposed rock microbial communities from rupestrian grasslands, the National Park of Serra do Cipo, Brazil - ER_R09 ...
TCGCCGGTCTCGCCCGCCGATCCTGCTACCCTCACTCGGAGACGCCTGGGCGGTCTCCCCCCTTTATAGGCATTCCGCACGCGAGATACGTACCATAACGGAGAGCCCGCCCGCCGCACCCCGCGCTACTGCTTAGCAAAATGCGTGACCTTCCAGATTTTGCCGCTATTCGGTGTAACCGGTGCTGGGGCGAAAACGCCAAAATCCACGATGAACATCTCGGGGCCGCGGAAGCGTACGTCGATTGGCTTGTTGAAGCTTTCGAAGCAGTTGTCAGAACCATCCGGTTTTGACATCGTGCATTCAAAGATTACCGCCATTGTGTTGCTGGGGTGGGTGATGAAGTCGCTCACTACCCCGGTGCTGCGGTCAATGCGGGCTACTTTAAAACCGTCCAAGTCCGTCGCCCCGGTGCCTGGGGGGATAGAGCCGGTTTCGGCGATGAAGATATCACCCTTATAGCCGAAAGCCTTGGTGCGAGAGAAATCGAACATATTGGCTGACGAGTGCAGTGCCAGTTCCGCGAAGGCCGGCTGGACCGTCAGCGTCGCCCGAAACTGGTCCGAAAAGGCGAATTGCGCGCACGGCGTGGGGAGTACGGGTGGGGGTGGGGGTGGAAGTGGGAGGGGTGCGGGGCAGAACATCGGATCCGTTACCGGAAGCGGTTGGCGCGTGACCGGGTCGTGAAAGTAATCGGGATGGCCAAAGAACGGGACGTCTTGGCCGGCGCGGTCCGCTCCGATATTGACCACGAACATGTCGTCCCAATCGTTGTCGATCGGCCGGGACCCGCGAACTACAAGCTGGCCGTTGATCGTCGTTTGGCGGACGTCGGAGCCGTTGTTGCTGACGAACAGCTTTGTGGGATTGAAAGGATCGATGCCGATCCCGTAAGGATTGCGAAAGCCCCAAGCCTCCAACCGCATCGTCAAGGCTGGGTTTGCGGCATCGGGATCGAAAGAGTAAACAGTGCCGCCGCCGGCAATGATCCCTTGCATCGGCTTGGCGGGCGTGGGTGCCTTCACGACTGTCCTGGCGGGAACCGTGCCGCCGCCAAAAGCCATGTATGGCTCGGTGATTGTCGCCGCCGGTGTTCCTCCTGCGGGATCGAGAGGCGGGAAAGGAACCAGCGTCTGGTACCCGATGCCGCTCAACTCGATGTCCATACCAGGGAAATCCTGGAGCGTCGGCGTGGTCAGCGCCCAACCGTTATCAGGCCCGACGACGCTGGAGTTGGTTGGCACGGCTCCGTTGATGTAGCCGCGGCCATCGGCACTGAAGACGATCTGCGAGTTCGGATGATCGCCAAAAGATGGAAAGCCGGCTATCAGGGTTTGAAAGGTTCCTACCGGATCGTTCGGCCGGAAAAGCGAAATCGCGCCGACCGGTACTCCAGGAGCGTTTGTGGAGTTCGTCTGGCGGTGGACCAGCCAGAACCAGCCACGATGGAACACGATGCCCGTCAATGGCGAGACCATGGTCCCGGCAGGAAGCATGTCCGCCGTGAGTATGGTGGTGACGTTACCCTTGTTGTCGATTTGCTTGACCGCCGGCGGCGAGGTTGTGGTGCCCTCCTCGGTGACCCAGATTGTATCACGGTAAAAAGTCATCGCCGTCGGAAAATTCAACCCGGTGGTCACGGCTGTAATCGAATAGCCTGGCAGAACCGTCACATTCGATGGCGGCTGTGACGTCTGCGCCAGAGCTGAAGCTGCCGGCACCGAAACCAAGAGCAAGGCAGTCATCAGAGGGGCGAAAAATGTTCTGCAACTCCCGCTGATAAACAGAGCTGGGAAAGTTTTGCGATAGTTCTCGAACATGTATGACCCTCCCTTAACATTATTGGAAAGATCGCGCCGGATGAACCTCGCAATGCCAGGGCGATCAGCGTTTCAGATGGTTTCTGAGATCGCGCCCAAACGGCGCCGATTCGCGAGTCCTAGACGAGCCTTTTCGGCTTCTTATCTTCAGCGCGGTTGAAGCAGAAGTTGAGCCGTACCATAAAGTCAATACGTTTTTTATGCGTCTTAACCGCAATTACCCTACTTAAAGTTGCGGGATTGTTTGATTTGATGGGCGAGGCCGGATGTCTGCAAGGGGTCGATAGCGGGCTTTCGAGGCGCAACATTCGAGACCTCGCGGCGTCTCTCAAAACCCCTCAATTTTCGGCCTCAAATCGCTGTTGCAAATATCTTGAATTTCGCAACTCAGCCCAACCCAGTTAGTGGATCGGGGATTCCTGACCATGTAGGCGGACGTGGTAGAATGTTGGAGTGATGGCAAGAAGTTCGACCGCGCGAGCCAGAACGCATAGCGTCCCGCATGCCGCGCCGCCACCACGTACACCGCTTAAATTAGTCTATAACGCGGACAACCCTGACGCGCCTACCACACTGGAACGGGGTGCTGCCAAACATTCAGCCGCGTTTCATCGTGGCTATATGTACGCTCTGAACGGGCAATTTGAAAAAGCGCTCAGTTCGTTCCGAAGATCCATTGAGCTCAAGCCTGACTTTGCCGAAGCCTATAATAACCTCGGCTGGGTGCTTGCCGAGACCGGCCAGCTTCAGGATGCGCTTCTCGCTTACTGCAAGGTAATCGAGATCAAGCCTAATTATGCTATCGCATACTTTAACCTTGGTTGGACGCTCGCTGGTATCGGCCGCCACACCGACGCGATCGCAGTCTATAACGACATGCTCGCCCGCTTCGGCGCGGCCAGCGAATTGCCGCTGCTTGAGCCGGTCACCAAGGCGCTCGTCAACAAGGGGAACTCGCTCTGCGCGATCGGCCGCCACGCCGACGCGATCGCGATCTATGACGATATACTCGCCCGCTTCGGCGCGGCCAGCGAATTGCTGCTGCTTGAGCCGGTCGCCAACGCGCTCGTCAACAAAGGGGTTGCGCTCGATGAGATAGGCCGCCACGCCGATGCGATCGCAGTCTATAACGACATGCTCGCCCGCTTCGGCGCGGCCCCCGAATTGCCGCTGCGCGAACGGGTCGCCAGCGCGCTTTTCAACAAGGGGGCCGCGATCGGCGCGATCGGCCGCAGCGACGGTGCAATTGCGGTCTACGACGAACTGCTCGACCGCTTCGGCACGGCCAGCGAGTTGTCGCTGCTTGAGCCGGTCGCCAAGGCGCTCTTCAACAAGGGGAGCAGGCTCGGCGCGCTCGGCCGCAGCGACGACGCAATCGCAGTCTACGACGAACTGCTTGCCCGTTTCGGCGCGGCCAGCGAGCTGGCGCTGCTTGAGCCGGTCGCCAACGCGCTCTACAACAAGGGGAATACGCTCGGCGCGATCGGCCGCAGCGACGATGCAATTGCGGTCTACGACGAACTGCTCGACCGCTTCGACGCGGCCGCCGAATTGCCGCTGCTTGAATGGATCGCCAACGCACTCTTAAACAAGGGAGCCGCGCTCGGCGCGATCGGCCGCAGCGACGGTGCAATTGCGGTCTACGACGAACTGCTCGACCGCTTCGGCACGGCCAGCGAGTTGTCGCTGCTTGAGCCGGTCGCCAAGGCGCTCTTCAACAAGGGAAGCAGGCTCGGCGCGCTCGGCCGCAGCGACGACGCGCATATCGCGTATCGTAAAAGCCTCGGTCTCTTTAAACAACTCACAGCCGCAGACCCCAGTAATGTCGAATGGCAAAATGGTCTCTCCATAGTTTCCGAAAAAATTAAGGCAATTGTTGAAAGTAAATCTCTAGGTTATACTGAGGATGATCCCTCATCCGAAGCCGACGATACTTCTCGGCTTCGGATGAGGGATGCGATAAAGAAAGCGCGGACAGAAGTCGTTGACAACGCCAAGGCAGAATTGGCGAAGGAGCGGGCCGCTCTCAAGGTAGCGCGGCTCATGGCGACCTATGAAGTGCTGGTGCGCAAAAGCGATTTGACTAACCCGTCGCTTGCCAATGAGGAGAGGCTACGTCGGGCGGGACATCTGCTGCTGACATATGAGCGGCTCCGCAAGGCAAAGCCAGATTTCGAGGACAAGAACGACCAACTGACGGCGGCGCGCCGTATCCAAAAAGCCGCTTATCGAGGACGCCAAAGGGCGAAGCGCGGCTTAGGCCCGGCGGTTCGCGGTCGGCCCCGCAAGGTGCATGCTTTATAAAGTGTCCATATCAAAATATGATGTTTTTGATATTGACTAATTTCCGATAAGCCGTGAGATTAGCCGCATGTCTGGGTTTTTTCCCAGCTGTCGGCGGGCGATTCCCGCTCGCCACAACTCACCATTGAGAGGTGAGAGATGCGGCTATCGAAAACCTATCGAACCGATGAAGAGGCGCTGCGGGCGTCAACCAGCCCCGTAGCGTTAAAAGCCGGGCTTTTCCCGCCCGGATTGAGCAGGCGACCGAGAAACTCTCGCAGAGCAGCGGCCGGCCCATGATCGAGCTTGTCCTCGCCGTCAATGACGGCGTCGGCGGCGAGCGCATCGTTAAAGACTTCTTCGTAGACAGCAGCATATCCACCGCTCGTCTGCGTAGTTTGGTCGTCACGATTGGCCCCAAGGCTTTGGCAAAATATGAATCATCCCAAATCGGGGAGGAGGACTTTCCCCCCGGCTTTGAGCTTCAGGTGCTCTTGGCCGTGCGCAAACAGCGCGGGTATTTGGACAGCAATACTGTCGTTTCGTACCAACGGGCTACTGCCGCGCCGGTAGTGCAAATCCGCTCCGCAGGGTGATGTCATGCTGCGAAGAATCCTGCTGGCGTCCGCTTTTGCGGCGTCACTCGCGGCGTGCGCGCCGCAGCCGATGACCTTTTACAGGGTACAGCCCGTTTGGCCGGGATCGGCTACCGCCTCGCCACCGCCTTCCTTGTCCCCATTGCTGCAATCCGTGGACGATCTCCACGCTAACCATGTCTCGATCGCGCCGACTCCGGTCATGTCGCCGGATACGGTGCAGCCGCGCCGTCATTACCAGCAACTGCCGGTCGTGAACGACAATCATGTCGACCAGCCGGTGCCTGCTCCGGCGTATCCGCACCAAACGGTGCGCGCCGCCCCTCCCACACCCGAGCCGTCACCTTATGACGATCAATGCACGGGTTGGTGGCGAATATGCCATTTCCTATAGGGAAGGTTGTAGTCATGAATGATAAATGGGGCTTGCCAGCCGCCCCGCAACCCGGCCGGCAGTTGGTGACGACAACGCGCCCCGATCAGGCGAAACGCGCCGAGTTGCTGGCGCTGATCAAGGCTCGCGATCTGGTGCGTGAAACCGTCAATCCGCGACCGACGCCGACGCTGCCTTATGTCCCGCCGCCGTCGCGTGCCGATCTGCCGGTGGTGCCGCTCAAGACGCGTGAAGCCGCGCCGCCAAAAATGGCGGTGAGTGCGCCCGAGCAAGTGCTGCTGCATATGACATGCGGCGCGACCGGCCAGCATTTCGTCGGCATCGGCGAGCGGAGCGGCGATAGCGTGCGGCTGGTCGGCCGCGAACCGTTGCCGCCAGGACGCGGGAACGAGGTCGCCGGATTGCTGACCGGCGCGTACCGCCTCGAACTGGCGGACGGATGGGCCTGCCCGTTCTGCCGCAAGCAGCCGGCGCTATTGTGGAGCTGCAACTGCGCCGGGTTCGGCGGCGCGCTGCATACGGATTGCAGTGGCGGCGTCATGCAGACGTGCTGCTGCGGCAAACGCGAGCCCCGATTTTTCCATGAAGCCGAAAAGATGCAGGCGCGCGGGGCCTCGGTCGCCTCCGCAGCCCGCCCCGGACTTGATCCGGGGTCGCCAGCAACTGGCCGTTCCATTGTGAGGAGATAAAACGATGCCGGATTTTGTGGATCGCATGAGCGACTATCACGGCAATGTCGAGGGGTCGCTCCGCTCAGCCAAGGAATTCACGTGGCTGATGTTTGGGGGGTGGATCGCCTTCCCCTTCGCAATTCAAACGGTGCTGCATCCGGCCGATGCGGCGCTGCTGCTGATGCGAATGCAAGGTCTGCCGCATCCGTCGGTGATGCCGGCGGCGTCGCTCGGTGCCGAGCTTTTCGCCCTGATCATGCTGGCGACCCTCTGCGTCTCGCATTTTTTCGTCTCGGTGGTGTTCTTTCGCCGTGCCGGCCGCGTGGTGCCGATGTACCCGGTATGCGGGGTACTGCTAGGGATCATCGGCAATGGGTTGTGGTGGTATTTCACCGCATTCGATCCCCAAGGCGCGCTGGTCGGCTTTAGCGCCGTTGCCTTGACCGTTGGCTGCGAAATCCTGATTGACGGCCGCGCCCGCAATATGGCGTTCGGCGGCGGGAGGGCCTGAGCCATGTCTGACCATCCATTAGGGGAGATGATCGGGGGGATCATTGCGAGCCTCCTCCAACCGCGCCCGGCAAAAAATGACAAGGCAGAAGCCCGCCGGGCCGAAGAGCGCGCAAGGCGCGAGGCGGAAGCACAGCAAAGGGAATGGCGCGCGCTGGTCGAGCGGCAAAAGATACGCGGCCATGCCGGCGATGCGACGCCGGAGGAAGCCCGCGAAGCCCTGCGCGGCCGCGGCGGCCGCCGCAATCCGCTCGATGATCGGTGGTTCTGAACAATTGCTCGACATACGGAGGCGCGCGGTGGTGCCGGACAACATCATCATTTACAGCGCCGAGATTGATTTTCGTTGCGCTGAGTGTCGGGACGGCCGCCAGCGTTGGTTCGCGGATCAGTACCGCAAGACCCCGCTCAAACATGGCAGGCGACGTTCCAGCAAACGTGGCTACTCAACATGGCAGAGCTGCCTGAAGGCGCTTCAGCGGGGCCGCCCGGATTTTTGGGAACCTTGGGATGAGTTCTGATCGTACTGCGGAGGTTCTGAAAAATGTCCGATAGCTGGCACATCCTTGAACGCACAGTCGACGGTATGTCCCGCCAATTCGGGCGCGATGTCGACATGATCTGGCGCTTCTGCCGCAACCGCACAGCGCGGGCGCGGCAGAAGCACCAGGCGCGCGAGATCGAAGAACGCAACCGGCGGCAAATGGAAAGCAACGAGCGGCTCCAGAGTGAGCAGCACCGGCAATGGCTGGAAATGGTCGAGCGGCAAAACATACGCGGCCATGCCGGCGATGCGACGCCTGAAGAAGCCCGCGAGGCCCTGCGCGGGCGTGGCGGCCGCCGCAATCCGCTCGATGATCGCTGGTTTTAACAGTGATCGAATTCTTTTTTATCGGCGCGCTGCTGGTAGTCGCCGCTTACGCTCTCGGGCGTTGGCTGCTGCGTGCCGCGCGCCGCTATGGCGAAGGACGCGCGGCGTCGCTGCGCCGGAACGGGTGGGAACGAGTGACGACGCAGCATTGCCGGACAATCGGTAGGGATCGCTACGACACCTGCCCGCTGGTCGTCATCGAAACCCGGAAGCAGTGGCAGCGAGTGCGGCCGCCTGAAAGCCCATTGCCGTCATCGAGGCCGGCGCGGCCGCCGCCCCGACCGCTACCGTCACAGCGTCCACGAGTGAGGTAAATCATGAGCTACTGGAGCGAGCGCGCCGCCGTATTGGCGGCGCGTGACGTTTCGCGTCGGTCGCCGGGGCCAGTGCCGGTGCCGCAGCGCCGTCCTGAACCGACGCCGGCCGCCCGCCAGCCTTCCCCAATCAAACTCGGCTATTACTGCAAACATGAGACCGGGCAAACCGGTGCGCCGAATTTGTACCACGGCGAAAGGCATGCGCTGATCCACGGATTGAACGGGGCCGGAAAAGCCACGCGCCTTTTAATCGAGTTGCTGGCAACGGCAAGCAACCTTTCCTTGCTGGTCTTTGATTTAAAAGGCGAGTTGGCCTATCAGACCGCAGATCTGCGGCGACGTTATTCGGATGTGTATTTCATCAATCCGCACCGGCTGCATGGACTGCCCAGTAACGGGTTCAATCCCGCCCGCCTCGATCCCGGCGACAACATGTTTTTCAGCAGCCTCACCGATGTCGGCGCGGCGGCGATCGACTTCGCGGAAAAGGACAAGCACTGGGATGAATCGGCGCAAAGCCTGTTTGAAGGCTTTTGCGGTTGGGAAATCAAGCTGGAGCATCGCAACAAGCGCCTTCCGTCCCTCGCCAATGTGCGCCGGATGCTCTGCGAGCCGGATGAATACGAGGACTATATCGACGGCAGGGGCCGCCGCCAGCAACGGCTGGTCAAGGGAATAACCCTTACGGCGCAGCGGATTATTGCCGAAGGCGGCGACGAACTCGCGGGCCTCGTCAGCCGCTTTGTGCGCAAGCACGGCCTGAACGAACTGTCATCGATCCAGTCTACTGCCGACACGCAAACAAAATGGCTTCTCGATCCCAACATGGCCGCCGATCTGTCGCAGCCGGGAGTTGACTTTAACCGGCTGCGCACTCGCCCGACGACTATCTATGTGCTGATACACCCTATGGAGTTGCGGAAAAACAAGCGTTGGACGCGGCTGATTATTTCCTCGGCCTTATGCGCCCTCATGCGCCCCGGCACGGTCAAGACGCTTATGGTCATGGACGAATTTTACGCCACGGTCGGCAATCTCCCTATCGTCAGGGATGTGTGGTCGCTGGTCAGGGGGTACAACATACAGTTGATGCCTATTGTGCAGTCGATGCTTCAGTTGCAATCATTGTTCAAGGAGGAATGGGAAAACTTCGCCGCACAAGCAGGAATGGTGGCTACACTAGGCCCCGCCGGCGACACCTTCACCGCCGAATATTTCTCGAAGCGCAGCGGCAACACGACGATGCTGCAAGCCGGCTTCAATCTCGGCGACGGAGTGAACAGCGGCAACGGGGTCAATGCTGGAACCGGCTTCAGCAATAGCGGCGTCAGTTCCAATGAAGGCAATGGCCAGAATTTCGGCCGCAATACCAGCGGCGGCATTAACTGGTCGCAGATCGAGAGGCGAGCTTTCCTGCCGCAGGATTTTATGAACTACCGGCCCGGTTTTGGCCGCATTTGGACACCGGGGATGGGAACCGCCAGCATCCCCTTCTTTGCCCCGAATTACTGGAAATACCGCAGCGCGCCGTGGGTGCGGCACGTGCGGCCCAATCCCTTACGGACAGGATAACGGTCATGGAGTGGCTCGAACGATATAAACGCGGCCGCCGTGCGGCGCTGGCGGAGTACGGAATAGGCGGCGGCGAACCACGCCAGCCGTGGCCCGATGACCCGCTGCCAGAGCCGGAATGGAACGACGAACCCGCGCCACCCATGCATGATGGCGCGGGATCGGCGGCGCGCATTGCCGAACTGGTGGCACAGCTTGCCGGCTTGCAGGACGAACTGCGTGCCGCAGCTGCGCGTGTCGCCGAACTGGAAGCGCAGCTCGCCGGGCTGCAAGGTGAACTAAATGCCGCGCGTGAAGCCCATGAGAAGGATGATCTGCTTGTTGCCGAGCTTCGCAAGATGAACGAGCAGTATGAGGCACACACGGCGGAGCTGGAAAAGCTGACAGCGGAGATGCTCGCCGAGCGGGATCAACTGATTGAAGTGATCAAATTGCCGGGACTGAAAAGGCATCTGGAAAACACGTATTTTCCTGACAAGCATCCCCAGGCTACCGAGGCCGCAAAGCGCGTGTTTACCGAATACGCGCAAAATATCAACGCCGCTTACGATCTGATCAAAAAGGACGACCGCGCCAAAAAGAGCGACGAAGCGGCCTGAGCATTTCGCCGGCGCGGCTTGCCGCGCCGGCCGATGGTCAAAGCCTCGGGCCCCACTTCGCAAAATACGCGCGCCAGGTGATCTTTCCGTCGCAGGCGGCTCGATAGTCGGCCTGCTGTTCGGCGCACATGCTACTGCTGGCAATCGGCAAGCCCCACTGCCGTTTCGGGAATTTTTCACCCGCAATTTCCTGCGACGCCGGACGCCATGCGACCTTCTTGTTGGGCACGAGGCTGTTTTTCGAACGGCGCTGCCGCTTGCCGCGCCGCACGATAGAACGGGCAACATGATGTGTCGGTCGGCGCTTCTTCAACCGCGCTCGCCGCATTGCCAGCCGCATTTGCGGTTTGAACGTGGCGATCATAAGCCGGATAGCCTCGGGCGAAAGCTGATCGCCGCTCTGTTGCGCTTCCAGTTGCCGCGCCAGGGGGGCCTCTCTACCGCCCGGCTCACTGTGGCTCAATTCGTCGCCGCCACGGCCGTGGCTGTCGACCGCAGCGGCCGCCGCTACCCGCCATGCCGCATCAAGATACGCGCGCCAGCTCTCGTTTAGGCGGCTGCTGCGAGGCTGTTCTTTTCGCCGGGCCGGGGCTGCCTCTGCCCCGCCCGGATCATCGCGATCGTTCCAGGCCGCCGCCGCCTTGCTCAAGCGTGGGTTCGTCCTCGCCGTCGTCGCCGCGTTCCTGCTCCTGCTCGCCGGCATCGTCTTCCCCACGGCTCATGCCGGCGATTTCGTCGGCCGCCGTGCGCGATCTGGTATGGTCGCTCTGCTGCTCGGCTTGCGCCGGGGCCGGTTCGTAGTCCTGACTGGCTGGCCGCGTGAATTCGTCCCCTTCGAGCCGCGCCTGTACCGCCCGCAAAATCATGTCGTTATGTTCCTCGCCGGCGAGGTCTGGATTGTCGATGATTGCCTGTACCCGCTCGGCGATGTCGTCGAGGGTCATTGATTTCGGGGCTTCGGATTTCCTGGCCTCGAGTTCCGCCTCAACCGCCTGCAAAACCAGATCGGCGTCGGCCTCGCGCGTTATCGGCTCGCGATGATCGGATTTCCTAGTCGCGTGTTCTGGCGT
>Ga0213882_10000711_pt1 | contig 10702 bp, 12 predicted proteins | sample BarmaccoBMER_R09_FD_160106 | JGI IMG/M metagenome (GOLD analysis project Ga0213882, IMG submission 160106) | Barbacenia macrantha exposed rock microbial communities from rupestrian grasslands, the National Park of Serra do Cipo, Brazil - ER_R09 ...
ATCCACACCCGACCCTGGAACGACCTCGCCGACGTCAAGCACCACACATTCCTGTGGATCGAAGGCTACTACAACCGCCGACGCCGACACTCCACCCTCAACCACTCGACACCCCACGAATACGAGCTAGGATATAGACAACCAACCGATCTGGCAGCCTAAACCGGTGTCAATAAAACCGGAAACACTCCACACCGGTAACTGCCACTGGTGCTGAGCTAGCCGGTCTTGAAGGTGACGACCTCACCCAATCGTGTGCAAATGGCACAGGTCACGATCGCACCGACGGTCGGTGGAACCTGCGACCGCTTGACCCAGGACGTGGGAGTGGGCGTCTTCGGTGGTCAGCCGCAGTGCTGGCGCCGTGCGCACGAGTGGCCGACGCGCGGATTGCCTGCCTCCGGCTGCGGCCTCGCCATGGACGGATCTGCGCGCGCGGCATGCTGACAGTCATGGCCGTTTGTCTCCTGTCGGCCGTGCAGTCCGCAAGACTTCCAACACCGGTAGACCCGTTGCGGTACCGCAGCGTGCCGATCGGGTCCGGGACAGACGCATCGGCGGTGGCTGCGGCAGAGGCAGTGGCCTGCTCCGTGACTGTCCAACCGCGACGATGGGTCCGGTCGAGTCGAAAAGGAGTCGGCGAGCTGGCGGACGGGTGGGACGCGGCTGATAGCGTGGCGACATGCGCGGTGCGGGTGATCAGCTCAGCATCGGTGAACGTATTGCCTTCTACCGGCGTCGTCGTGGACTGTCGCAGGTTGTTCTCGCTAGTCTGGTGGGTCGTACCGAGGACTGGCTGAGCAAGATCGAGCGTGGTGAGCGGGAGATCCGTCGCCTTGATGTGCTCGTGGAGGTGGCGCGGGCGCTCCGGGTGACGCTCGGTGATCTGCTGGGTGAGCCCGTGCTGTTGGAGGACGAGCAGGAGTATGACGACGTTCCGGCGGTGCGGGACGCGTTGATGGCTCCCCAGCGGCTGTCTCGAACGCTGTTCTCCTCGATGCCGCTGGAGTACATCGATCCAGTTCCGGTGACGCGGCTGGCCGAAAGCGCGTGGTCGAGCTACCAGAAGGGTGACCTTGGTCGGGTTGTGACGGCGTTGCCCGGCCTGATCAAGACGACTCACCAGATGGAAGCCGCGTCGGCCGACGATGCGGTGTACCGGCGGCCCTGCGCCGCAGTCACGGCGCGTGTTCACCATCTGGCCGCGACCACGCTGAGCAAGATCGGTGAGGCCGATCTCGCCTGGATCGCGGCGGAACGAGCGATGCACGCCGCCGACGAGTCGGACGATCCGTTGGTATTGGCCTCGGCCGCCCGGTCGGGTACCCACGCGTTACTGGCGGTGGGTCGGTTCGATGACGCCGTGGAACTGGGCGAGGTCGCCGCCCGGTGGCTGCGGCCAAGGATGGAGGCCGGTGATCCGGCGGCGCTGAGCTTGTACGGGATGCTCTATCTGCGGACGGCGGTGGCCGCCGCCCGGCATCAGGACCGCTCGACGGCGAGTGAGCTGCTGGCGCAGGCTGGCCGCGCGGCCGAGCAACTGGGCGTGGACGGCAACTACTGGCAGACCAGCTTCGGCCCGTCCAATGTGGAGCTGCACCGCATCTCGGCCGCCCTCGACCTCGGCGACATCCCGCAGGTAATCGACTCCGCCCCTCGGATCACTGTGGACCATCTTCCCCTCGAGCGCCAAGTCACGCACCTGATCGACCTCGCACGGGCGTTCAGCTTGGTCGCCAAGGACGACGACGCGCTGCATACGCTGCTCATGGCTGAGCGGAAGTCGCCGGGGATCGTGCGACACAGCGCGGTCGTCCGGGAGGTCGGGCGATCGATGTACCGCCGAGCGCCGGCATCGGCCGGTACGAAGTCTTCGCCACTGCTGGCGCTGGCCCAACGCTGCCGGGCGGTGACGTAGGCGCGTGGGTTCACGGGTACTGGGCCTGGTTGGTTCCGGTTCGGGCGGAGTGGACCAGCTTCTTGCGCGCCTCATCCGGCCTGCTCAGGACGCTGGCTGGACCGTCGTGGTCACGCTCACCCCGACCGCCGGCCGGTGGCTACGGGAGTCTGGGATGCTCGCGGAGATCGAGGAGGCGTCGGGTTTTCCGGTGCGTGTCGATCCGCGGTCGCCGACCGAACGCAGCCCGCACCCGCTGGTGGACTGTTACCTCGTTGCACCGGCCTCGGCGAACACCGTTGCCAAGCTCGCCCTGGGCATCGCCGACAACCAGGCATTAACGCAGCTCAACGAGGCGATGGGCATCCCTGACCTGCCGGTGGTGGTGTTCCCCCGCGTCAATGCCGTACACGCCCGGCACCCGTCGTGGAACAGCCACATTGAGACCTTGCGCCGGGCCGGCGTACACCTTGTCTACGGCGATGATGTGTGGCCACTGCACGAGCCGCGTAGCGCGCCGGGACGTGAACTGCCCTGGTCAGCGGTTCTCGACGTGGTGAACGCGATCTTTCCCGCCGGACGCTAGCCCTCCGCGCGATGTACCCGGACGGTTTGTCCGGGCCGTTGTCCCTACTTCAGGGTCTTCTGGTGGTACCGCGCCCGACCGGACGCCGTGAGACCAAGGTATCGGAGTGCAGATGGGCATTCATGTTGTCATACAGCCTCTGGCCGGATACGGCGCTGAGATCGTGTCGTCTTCGCCCGGCGTGCGTCAGCTCGTCGCGGGTGGTGAGGGGACGACCATTCTCGCGCAGGTGCCCAGGTACGGCGCGATTCGCGCGGAGTCCGGCTGCGGCGGCGAACGAACTCGGCGAGTGGTGCGAGACACAGAACCGTACCCGCTCGTACTCGTCTCCGGTGGATGAGCAGTGGTCCATCATCTTCGCGTGGAAATGAAACTGGTAGCCCGGCGGTCGACTGAATGCATAGGGACAAGAAAGAAAGGTGGCGGCCATGGGAACGCCAAGGTATGTGCGGTTCTCGGTGGGCGCGCAACCGGCCGGTGCGGCCTCGGCTGGATGAGGTGACGGGCCGTCCGCTGTTCTGCGGGACCTTCACGGACTTCTCGGCGGAGAAGGACCGGGAGAGATCGGTCACTATGGAGTTCGCGTGCGCGCACCAGCCGGTCCCGCCGGAGTCCGTGCCAGGGCTGCCGTTTCGGCCGGTGCTGCTGGAGGGCATGACCGTGCAGCCACGCGCGGAGACCTCCGGGCAAGCCGAGTGGCTCACGTGGGTCGTCCGTGCCGTCGGCATGACGGCTCCGGGAGCCGCAGCCGGCGAGAGTGGGGCAGTGCCGGGCAGGTCGGCGGCGTGAGCTGGACCCGGTCCGCTGCGGACAGTGGCGCAAGGCCGGAAGGCGTGTGTCGCACCATCAGAGAAGGGAGTCGCTTGAACTCAAACGGTGAGCACGACACCGCCCTTGACCTGGGGCGGGGGCTCGTAAGCTGGCCCACGCATCGGGCAGTCCCTTGGCCTGCCCGCTAGTAGCTCGATGTGAGCCCTCGCGAGGGTCCCAGGTCAAGGGCGGTGTCGCGCTCACCCCTAGATGATCTATTCCAAGGGGTCAGTGGTCGTAGGCCGGTAGTGATCGCTTGATCGGTTGGTCGGTGTGGTCGTTGTGCCAGATCGCGGTGGTCAGGGCGAGGATGTTTGCAGGGTGCGGACCAGGACGCCATTGGGGGTCTTGCCGCCGTGGTCTTCGGGGTTGAGCTGGCCCTTGTAGGTGTCGGAGATCGATTCGATGGTCTGGCGGAGGGGTTTGAAAAACCGGTTGCCCGCTCGGTCGGGTTCGTCCTTGCGGGCCGGTCGCAGCAGGTTCGGGCCGGTCTCGGCCAGGGTGGTGTCGAGTTCGGCGCCGGAGTAGTTCTCATCCCCGATGAGGAGCTGCCCGGGTCGGTGCGGGGGGGGGTCGGTGTGCGGGATGTCGAGCAGGACCGTTCGTTCATCGGCCTTGGCTCCCGTCAGCGCGAAGCCCGCGGGCGGGCCGTGCAGGGTGGCCGGCAGGTGCAGGCGTAGTCCCCAGAAGTAGCGGGAGTGGCCGGCGCAGTAGCCGTACTCGGCCCATCCGGCCAGCTCGCCGCGGTGCACGGCCTCGCGGGAGCGGGCGCGTTCCACCGGGGTGGAGTCGGTCACCCACACGTCGTCGGTCCATAGGGTGGTGTCGCGGGCGGGCATCCCGGTCAGCCGGCTGATCGTGGCGGCCAGAGTGCGCAGCCGTTTGTGGTAGCCCGACTGCTGGGGCAGGTACGGGAACCGGTGACGTAGCTGCGCGGTGGCAAAGCGCAACCAGCGGGACTCGCTGGTGAACCCCAGCAGGGCCCGCATCACCGCCAGCGTCACCAGCTCCGCATCGGAGATCTGCGGGCTGAGTCCGATCGCCGGGCGCCACGGCGCGCGCTCGGGCGCGCTGCGCAACAGGTCATCAGTCCTGACGTGGAGTGCGGTCGCGAGGGTGTCCAGGTCGGCGTCCACGAGGGTCTCCGGGTTCGACGTTGGGTGAGAACGCCGATCTTGGACACCCTTCGCGTGTCAGCTGATCACGACACGCCGAGCCCCACCCCTTGGAATAGATCATCTAGGGCACGAGCGCGTCTGGATGACGCAGGACGTCTCCATGTCGCGGGGAACGAACGGGGTCGCTGCGGCTGTGGCGCTCGATCGACCGGCGCCTCCGCAACGAGGCGGGTAACGAGTGAGTCGATCTTGGTCAGATCGGTCAGCAGACCTCCGAGCTGGGTCGATGCGCCCCCGGCAGGACTCGAACCTGCGGCCTAGCGATTACCAGAACCTGGTACCGGACAGTTTCGGTCATGACCGAATAGTTCATCTGTCCAGCACCGACGTCTCTTGACGTTACGTGCTGGTCCCGGACGTTGGCGGTTATTTCAGGTAGGTAAACGATGGAGGTGATCATGGACTGGTTTGTCTTTGCCGCCGCAGGACAGACGGTGCCGGAGCGGGTATCCCGTCGCGTCGGCGAGCTTGCTCGAAGCGGGCCAGGGGCAGGGGTCCATGTGGAGCACCCGACGGCTGAACGACATGGACCCCTGCCCCTGGTCTGCTACGCTCTTGGGCGCCGACGCGACGGGATACCCGCGTTGGTGACCCACCACCATCCGGGCCTGGTCCTGGGGGCCAATCCCGGAGCCGAGGCCCGCCGGAGGCGCTTGTGCTTGATCTAGAGCTTGGGAATCTCGCTACCGTCCCAGGTGATGCCCGCTGACCTGCGCTTGACCTGTTCCTTGGTGCTCCGCAGTTGACCGCTACTGACCCTTCCTTACAGCACGTGGACAGCACGACCGGTATGCCATGACTTGGCTGCATTTGTGGGGATTATCATTACCACCGGAGTCTTACCGTAGCGGCCTGTAAATCAGTCGTCTGATGCCTTCAAAGGTTCGAATCCTTGACCTGCCACCCAGGAGAAACGGAGTCTGACCAGCGATGACGGGAGGGATCTTGGTTAGGGGGCCACGAGTTGTGTCCCAGTGGCCCCCCGCTGTACTCCGTTGGTCGCCGTTGTATCTGGCACGGATTCGGCACGGCCGGTGGCTGGTGGGCTCGACCTACTCGCCCTCCGTTCCCTCATACCCGGCCGCCTCTGCGTTGGATCGCCGGGGTCAAGGGTGGCGCTTGCGCCATCGCGGGAGCGACGCCGCAATAGCGGCGCCCTTGATGCCGGTGAGCCGACGTAGGACGATCCCGGGGGCGTCTGAGGGGACGGAGATCCTTGCGAGCACTTCGTGTGAACGTGCCAGTAGCAGCGTGACGCTCGTATGTGGTCTGTCCTGTTGGGCTCTCAAGCGATCGTCGGCGGGGATGACGGCTCTCGCCGCCCGGTGCGGGTCATTGCTCTCTTCCAGTTGGCCGAGATCTGCCGGGGGTCGCGGGTTGGCGACCCCCGGCACCCGAGGATGAAGACTCGTAGGCGGGTCCCGTGCTGGCCAGCAGGAAACCCATCACGGGGAATGGTCTGTTGTGCCGGGGACGCTAGCCGTCCGTGACGGGGAGGCTGCCTTCCGGTTTAGAGAGGTGTGGTGGTCAGTCGCGGGGAGTCAGCTGGATGGGGCTGGCGGTGGTGAGGAGGGTGTGGAGGGTTTCGTCAGCTAGTTGGTAGCGGATGATTCGGCCTTCGCGTGCGGTGGTGACGGCTCCGGCGACGCGCAGCAGTCGTAGGGCTTGGGAGGTGGTGGTGGCGTTGATCCCGGTGGCTAGGGCGAGGTCGGTGACGCTGATCGGGCCAGCGTGGCGGATGCAGAGTAGTAAGGCCAGCCGACTGGGATCGCTGAGCAGTGAGAAGCGTGCTGCCCAGGCGGTGAGGTGCTCTGGTTCGCCGAGCGCTTCGATGGCGTTGCAGACCCGGTGGTGGTCGATGGCTGGGCGGTGATCGCGTTCGGTAGGCACGAGGTGCATATCAGCCAGTTTCCTACAGCACCCACATATCTCATCAGCTGTTCAGTCTTGAAGGTGATGAAGGCCTTGGCCTACGCTGAGGTCGTCTCCGTCCTCCGGGTGGAGATGGTGCTGCCGCAGCGAAGTCCGGTGTGAACCCGGCGCTGTCCCGCAACGGTGATGCCCCCGCCAGGGGGATGAGTCCGGTCGCCTGTCGCCGCATCCACGGATCCGAGCCTCGCAGGAAGGACGGTTCGTGCCGGCCCGCGTGCGTGCGGGGCCGGTCCGGGGCGCCGTCGGGGTCCTGGGAGCATCCCGAGGAGGATGCCTTGCATACCTTGATGACCCGTTACCGATCGATCGCCCACGCGCTGGACTCCGCCGAATGGGGTCGGCTGGGCGCGATGACTCTGGTGGTCCTCGCCCTGAACGCCTTCGGGTGGGGGATCTTCGTGTTCACCGTGCTACCCCACCACTTCCACTACCAGAACCTCGGCGTCGGGATCGGCGTGGCTATCACCGCCTGGACACTGGGAACGCGTCACGCGTTCGACGCGGACCACATCTCCGCCATCGACAATGTGACCCGCAAATTGATGGCCGAGGGCAAGCGGCCACTGGCTATCGGGTTCTTCTTCGCCCTGGGCCACTCCACGATCGTGTTCGCCGTCGGTGTGGGCATCTCGATCGCGGCCCGAGCCGTGTTTGGGGCCGTGGTCGACCCCAACTCCACCTACGAGACCCTCGGCGGGGCGATAGGTACGCTGGTTGCCGCTGGTTTCCTTTACTTGATCGCCGCGCTGAACCTGGTGGTGCTCGCCGGGATAGTGAAGGTCTTCCGCGCCATGCGTACCGACGCCTACGACGAGGACGAACTCGAGCGCCAACTCCAGGCCCGCGGCCTGATGTGGCGCTTCTTCGGCCGCTTCATGCGCTCGATCAACCACACCTGGCAGATGTTCTTCGTCGGCCTCGTCTTCGGTATCGGTTTCGACACCGCCACCGAGGTCGTCCTGCTCGCCGCGACCGCCTACGCGGCCACCGCAGGGCTTCCCTTCTACGCGGTACTCGCCCTACCCCTGCTGTTCTCCGGCGGCATGACCTTGTTCGACACCCTCGACGGGTGCTTCATGAACTTCGCCTACGGCTGGGCGTTCGCCCGACCCGTCCGCAAGGTTTACTACAACCTGGTCATCACCGGCCTGTCGATCGCCGCCGCGTTCCTAATCGGCACTATCGAGATCCTCGGCGTCCTGACCGACGAACTACACCTCAGCGGCCCCTTCTGGGACTTCATGTCCAACTTCGACATCAACCGAGCCGGATTCGTTATCGCCGGCTTGTTCGCCCTCACCTGGATCGTGGCCCTAGCGGTCTGGCGCCTCGGGAAGATCGAAAAACGCTGGGAGACATCACTCCGTGAATAACCACTCACACATCCCAACGGGGAGTTCACGGTAGCCGTGACTCTCCGTCCTCCGCTGGGTCACCCACGGCGCCGAGTTCCACGAGCGGGGTCGGCGCCGTACCTCGTGCCAATCGGCTAACGCCGGACCCAAGTATCCATCGCATGCTGCTTGGCCACACCACCCTGCCCCCCGTTGCCAACTACAACCGAGACGTCATCACTCCAAGCCACACGCCCCTGTGATTGATCTCCAACGACCAGCGCACTATTAGCAGATGATCAGCCGCCCGCCGGGCCGGCCCGCGCGAGCACGGCCGCCAGGCCGCGCGCAGCAAGCGGGACCGGCCCGAGCGGGCACGCACGCAGAACGACGGACTCAGCCACGTCCGCGCCGCCGGAGGCGGCGTGCTTGATCCCATAGAGGCGAATTCGGCAGTGCGCGGGTTCGTAGTTGGGTCGCGACGGCTCTGCGGCGGTAAGGAGCGTGCCGGTGCTGCTGTTGTCCCGACGGAACCATGGCGCCTGGCTGGCATGGTCGTAGGATGGGGGATGAGCCACGTGAGCCACTAGGGAGTCATGATGGTAAATCCCGGTGATCCGCGCTCACCGTACCGGCAGGTCGCGGACGTGTTGCGAGCCGAGATCGAGTCCGGTGTGCTACGTGCGGGTGACCCGATCCCGTCCAACGCGACGATCATGGATCGGTTCAGGGTCGCTAGCTCCACGGCGCAGCGTGCGGTTCGGACCCTGAGGTCCGAGGGTCTGGTGGAGAGTGTTCCTGGTCGAGGCGTCTTCGTCCGGAGGAAGCGGCCGTGGCGGGTGGTGTCGTCGCGGTATCTGTCTGTTCCGCCGGAAGGTGAGCGGGATCGGTGGACGACCGAGGGCGCGAAGGATGGTCGCCGAGCTGAGCAGCGGATCACGTTCGTCGGGGAGGTGGAGCCACCGGAGGAGGTGGCTGACAGCCTGGGGTTGTCCGATGCGGGGACGGTGGTCGTCCGCAGGCGTGTGATGTTTCTGGACGATGAGCCCGTCGAGCTGGTCGAGTCGTACTACCCGACTGAGCTTGTCCGGGGTAGCCGCATCATGGAGGTTGACAAGATTCCCCGTGGTGCTCGTGCTGTCCTGGTCGCCCTCGGTTATCCGCCCCGGCTCGCGCGCGAAGTGGTGTACACGCGGATGCCGACGCCTGAGGAGTCACGGGCGTTGCGCCTGTCGACGGGTACGCCGGTCTTCCGGGTCGTGCGCACGGTGCTGTCCGACGATGACCGGCCCGTCGAGGTGGACGTGATGGTCCTCGGCGGTGACCGAAACCGCCTGGAGTACGAGATTCCCGTCGGCTGAGTCCCAGCTCAGTCATCACCGAAGCCCCCGGAGCGAGTAGCCGGGGGCTTCGCTGGCTGTGCTGGCGCAACACACATTACTACCATAGCGCCATGGTGCTATAGTGACATGGCGCGAGGCTGTCACCCGGCTCCCCCGCCTGGCGCCAGACAGCGGAAGCCCCGGCCGGGGCGAACACCGAACCCTGGAGGGGCATCGATGCAGGTGGAGAGCACCCGGATGTACCGGGTCAGGGAGGTGGCCGAGCACTTTGACGTGTCGGTCACGACGATCTACCGGGCGATCGAGTCCGGCCAGCTGGACGCGTTGAAGCTGGGCACCGGCAAGGGCGCGTTGCGGGTGACCGGCGCGGCGGTGACCGCCTACGCGCACGCGTGCGCACAGGCCGCCAACGACTCGTTCGCGACCGGCGCGATGCCCACCACCGCCACCGACCACACCCTGACGGCGGACTCGAATGGTGCTCACGCTACTCGGCCTACGTGATCTCACGCTCAACACCACTGAGACCCGCACGATCAGAGAAACACTCATCCGGCCAGCCGATGAGATGACCAGGAACCACAGGAACCAAGGAGAAGGCGGTAATAACATGGCAGCTTCGAAGAACGTCCGGTTGAAGGCTGACTTCGACGAGTGGTTTCCTCAGGGCCTGTACCTGGTCGGGGAGATCCAGCCGGTGAGTGAGTACCAGTCACAGGAGGACCGGGCCCGGAACCGCGCGGTTCGGCCCCGGCTGGACGAGGTGAGCGGGCTGCCGCTGTACCGGGGCACGTTCGCCGATCCCTCGGCGGAGAAGGACCGGGAGAAGTCGGTCACCGTGGAGTTCGCCGCCAAGGTCCAGCCAGTGCCCCCACCAGCGGTGCCGGGGGTGCCGTTCCGGCCGGTGGTACTGGAAGGCATGACCGTCCAGCCCCGCGCGGAGACCTCGGGCCAGGCGAAATGGATCACCTGGGTCATCCGGGCCACCGGCATGACCGCCCCGGCCATCGGCTCTGCGGCCAGCACATCGGCCGGTCGGGGGAACGGTGGATCCGGCCCGGGCGTCAAAGCGGCGGCGTGACCGACGCGGCGCGGGCGGGCCTGGTCGTCGCGATGCCGTCGTCGCCCGGTGGCGAGGCTATCACCACCGGCGGTGAGTCATGACCACATCGGCAGGGCCGAGGACACCGAGGGTCGTGGCGGAAAGTCGGAAGGCGTGGGTCACGCAACCAAGGAAGGGAGTCATGATGAACTGGCATAGCTATCATACTAACGGCCCGAATAAGCGTCGTCGTAAGGCGATATCGGCGTCGTGTCAGCTGCACCGGGGTCCGGTGGGTTTCGCCAACCTTCTGGTGAGCATGCAGGAGGGGTGGATCGTGTTCGATCCCCATGTCACGGGTGGTTGTGTGATCGCCCTTGATGAGGAGGGTGCCACGACGCTGCTCTACCTCCTGACGGAGTGGCTGGGATAACCGGAGCGGGGTAGCGACCACGATAGTGAGTGGTGCCGCTGTCTGACACGGGAGACGATCAGGGAGGGGAGGTGGGGATGAATGGGGTTACGCGGGTGGTGGGCCGCGCTGCGGCGCAGGCGCAGAGCTCGGGTGCGGGTGACGTGG
>Ga0213882_10000712_pt1 | contig 10693 bp, 11 predicted proteins | sample BarmaccoBMER_R09_FD_160106 | JGI IMG/M metagenome (GOLD analysis project Ga0213882, IMG submission 160106) | Barbacenia macrantha exposed rock microbial communities from rupestrian grasslands, the National Park of Serra do Cipo, Brazil - ER_R09 ...
CATGCGCTCCCAGATGGCGGCTGCGCAGCTCGGGCTCATGACCGGTTACCTGCCCGCCATGATGCTGTCAGGGTTCCTGTTCGACATCCATTCCATGCCCGGTTGGCTGCAACTGCTGACCTACCTGATTCCGGCGCGCTACATGAATGTCTCGCTGCAGACCGTGTTCCTCGCCGGTGACATCTGGGCAGTCTTGTTGCCGAACATGCTGTTCATGCTGCTGGTCGGGACGCTGTTCTTCGCGCTCACCTGGCGGCGCCTCCATAAGCGTATCGACTGAGGCCGCAGGAATGCTGCAGCGCCTGTTCGCCATCGTACGCAAGGAACTCATCACCATGCTGCGCGACCCGCGGGCTCGCGCCTCGCTCATCGTCCCGCCGATTCTGCAGTTGTTTATCTTCGCATCCGCCGCCACGATGGAAGTGAAGAACATTTCCCTCGCCGTGGTCGATCTCGACGACGGTCCCTACGCCGCCGACCTCGAGCAGCGCCTGGCGGGCGCCCCGAGCTTCACCGCACTGCCGCGCTACCCGAGCGTGCAGGCGGCCCGCAAGGCCCTCGAGCGCGAGCAGGTCCTTGGCATGTTGGTGCTGCCGAGCGGTCTTTCGGCGCAGCTGGCGCGTGAGCACAGTGGCGTGGTGCAGTTGCTCATGGACGGTCGCCGCTCCAACGCCGCGCAGATCACCGCGCAGTACGTGACCGCGGCGATCACTCCCGCCGGCTCGGCGAGCGCCGCGCCGCTGGATACCGCGGCGGCGGCCGGGCCCGTGCCGCGGGCCGAGCTGGTGATCGACAACTGGTTCAATCCGAACCTGGAGTACCGCTGGTTCATGCTGCCGAACCTGGTGGGTACGCTGAGCCTCGGGGTGGCGCTCATGCTCACCGCGCTTTCGGTAGCCCGCGAGCGCGAGCTCGGCACCTTCGACCAGACGTTGGTGTCGCCGGCCACGCCGGTCGAGATCGCCCTCGGCAAGCTGCTGCCCTCGCTGCTCGTGGCGCTCCTGCAGACGACCTTGTACCTGCTGCTCGTGACCCAGCTCTATGGGGTGCCGCTGCGCGGCAGCCTGGTCATCTTCTACGGGGCCGTGCTGGCTTTCGCCGCCGCCTGCGCCGGAGTGGGGCTGTTCATCTCCTCGCTGGTACATACCCAGCAACAGGCGTTTCTCGGCGCGTTCGCGGTGCTGTTGCCCTTCGCGCTGCTCTCTGGCTTTGCCACCCCGGTGGAGAACATGCCGTGGTGGCTGCAGTTGTTCACCGGCGTCAACCCGCTCGCGCACATGCTGCGCCTCATGCAGGGGGTCTTCCTCAAAGGTTCCGCGTTCGCCGCACAGGCCCACGAGCTCATGCAGCTGGTGATCATCGCGCTGTGCACGACCCTGGCGTCGGTGGTGCTGTTTCGGCGCAAGGCGCGCTGATGCGGGCCTTATCCGACAGCGGCTGTGGCGCCGCGGGGGATGCCGCGCGTGCGGTGCGCGGGTAGCGTGGCGGCATGTCCCGCACGACCGCGAAGGTAGTACTGGCCGCTCTCGGACTGCTGGCTACGCCTGTGCTGCTCGCCCAGAGCAACGCGAGCACTCCCTCGACGTCCGACCGGCCGGATGCGGTCTATCCCAAGCCCGCGGGGCAGGACAGCTCGCCGCAGCGTTCTCGTGCATCGAAGCCCGCAGCACCGGCGCCCGGTCACGCCGCCCCCGAGCGTCCGGCCAACTACCACGGCAACAGTGGCAAGAAGAAGGCGACCTCCACCGCCTGCAGCAGCGCGCGCCTGACAGGCAATGGCCAACTCGACTGCGGCACGCACGGGGATGCCGCCACCGGCGGCAAGCTAGTCACGAAGTAAACCCGGCGACTGGGGCGGCTGCTAAGATGGCGCCCCCGTTTGCACCGCAGGCCGACAGCTTGTCCCAGGCCGGCCGAGCCGCGCTCGCCTTCATCTTCGTCACCGTACTGGTCGATGCCATCGGCTTCGGCATCATCCTGCCGGTGTTGCCGCAGCTGATCATGCAGCTGACGGGAGTCGGTATCGACCAGGCGGCGGGCTACGGCGGCTGGCTCGGTTTCGTCTACGCGTTGATGCAATTCTTCTGCGCCCCCGTGCTCGGCAACCTGAGCGACCGGTTCGGACGTCGTCCGGTGCTTCTCTTCGCACTGCTCGCGCTCGGCATCGACTATGTGATCATGGGTGCGGCGCCGCGCATCGCCTGGCTATTCGCCGGCCGGATGATCTCAGGTATCGCCGGCGCTTCTTTCACTCCCGCGTACGCGTACGTTGCCGACGTGAGCGAACCGTCCCGCCGCGCGCAGAGCTTCGGGCTGCTGGGGGCGGCGTTCGGACTCGGCTTTATCCTGGGGCCGGCCATCGGCGGACTGCTGGGGGGCTTCGGCGCGCGCGCGCCGTTTTTCTGCGCCGGTGCGCTGGCGCTCGCCAACACCGGGTTCGGTTACCTCGCGCTGCCCGAGTCACTCCCGGCTGAGCGGCGGCGACCGTTCCACTGGTCGCGAGCTAATCCGCTCGGAACGATGCGGCATATCCGCCGCTACCCGGCCGTCGCCTGGATGCTGGCCGCGATCTTTGCCTGGCAGCTCGGCCATCAGGTGCTACCCAGCACCTGGGCGTACTACACCATCTCCAGGTTCCACTGGAGCAGCGCGGAGGTGGGGTACTCGCTCGCCTTCGTCGGCGCGCTCATGGCGCTCGCGCAGGGCGTGCTGACGCGGGTCCTCATCCCCTCGCTCGGCGGCGAGCGGCGCGCGGCGCTGTTGGGCATGGCGGGTGCGCTGCTCGCCTACCTGGGCTACGCACTCGTGCCCCAGGGCTGGATGATGTACTGCGTATCGCTGTTGACCTTCGTGTTCGCGCTCGTCTACCCCTCGCTGAACGCGCTCGTTTCGCAGCAGACACCGGCGGACGCGCAGGGGGAGCTGCAGGGGGCGGTGGCGAGTCTGTACAGTCTGAGCGCGATCGTGGGGCCACCCCTGATGACGCAGATCTTCGGCTACTTCTCCAGCGAGCGGGCCCCGGTGTATCTGCCGGGGGCGGCGTTCCTCGCCGCCGCCGCGCTCACCCTGGTCTGCGCCGCGCTGTTCGTATCCGCGCAGCGTCGCGCGCCGCAGCCGCTGCCGGCGGGCGACTGATGCGCGCCGCGCTGAGTGCAGCACTCGGGCTGTGCGCACTGACCAGCGTCGTCCAGGCGGCGCTGCCACCGGTCCGACATGTGTTCGTGCTGCTGCTGGAGAACGAGTCGTTCGAGCGCAGTTTTGGCCCAGGCTCGCCTGCCCCGTACCTCGCACGCGCGCTGCCGCGACGCGGCGCGCTGCTGCGCGAGTACTACGCCATCGGCCACGCGAGCCTGCCGAATTACCTGGCGCTCGTGAGTGGCCAGGCACCCAACGAGGTAACGCAGGACGACTGCCCGCAATTCCTCGAGTTCGAGGCCGCGACCGGCTCACCCGATGAGCACGGACAGCTGCACGGTCGTGGCTGCGTCTACCCGCGCACGCTGCCGACCCTCATGTCGCAGCTCGAGGCGGTGGGGCTATCGTGGAAGGGTTACATGGAGGACATGGGGGCGGATCCGACGCGCGAGGCGGCGGCGTGCGGTCACGTGCCGATCGGGGCCCGGGACGTGACCGAGGAGGCGACCGCGAACGACCAGTACGCCAACAAGCACGATCCCTTCGTGTACTTCCACGCCGTCATCGACGATAGCGCGCGCTGCGCCGAGCGGGTCGTGAACCTGCGCCAGCTGCCACAGGACCTGCGCACGCTCGGCAGCACACCCAACTTCGTCTTTATCACCCCGAACTTGTGCGACGACGGTCACGATGCGCCCTGTGCCGATGGACGACCCGGTGGTCTTAGGAGCATCGACGCTTTCCTGCGCCACTGGGTGCCGCTGATCGAGTCCGCGCCGGCTTTCCGCGCCGACGGAATGCTGATCATCACCTTTGACGAATCCAATGGCGGCGGTCCCGCCGGCGCCGCCGCCTGCTGTGGCGAGCGGGCGCTGCCCGAGGCGCGCTTTCCTCCCGGGCTCAACGGTCCCGGCGGTGGCCGAGTGGGTGCGTTGGTGCTCTCGCGCTTCGTCAGGCCCGGCACCGTATCGCGCACCCCCTACAACCACTACGCGCTGCTGCGCACCGTCGAGCTGCTTTTCGGCTTGGCGCCGATCGGCTACGCGGCGGACCCGCAGCTGCGACCGTTCGGCCCCGACGTGTTCAGCGCCGCCGCGCAGCATCCACTCGTTCGATGAGTTCCAGCACCAGAGGATTGCGGCCGCTTAGCGAGTGCCACACGTTCTGCAGCGGTGAGAAGGTGACTTCCCGCCCGAAGCGGCCAGGCTGGCGCAGGGTCAGGGTCACCCGGGGCGGATTCACGAACGCGGTGTAGCTCACGTTGCTGATATTCTCGAGCGGGATGCGCTCTTCCTCGGCCCCGTACCGCACCCGCAGCGCATCGCCCTCGTCGTAGACCTCGTCCGCCAGGTCGGACACCAGCCTCCGCACCACGACGTAGCCGACGCCGAACAGAATCAGCGCAGGGAAAAGCCCGAACAGCAGGGGCGGCGGATGCGCGCCGCGCCGGCCCAGGGTGAGCGCGGCGACCAGTACTACGGCGCTGACGCCGAACCAGAGCAGCGGGAAGACCCGTTTGAGTAGGAAGGTCTGGCGCGATGAGACACGCCGCCCGCGCTGCCACGACAAAAACCGTCCTCCCTCCTCCTGCTGCAGCTACGCTAGCACAGGCCTGCGAGACGCCGGACTCGACAATTAGTTGCCAAGGCAGTATTATACCAGGCAAGCATTTGGCCTCTGCGCACTTCGGAGCTTGAGGCTGACTCTCTCGGACGGCTGATCGCCAACAGCCAAACTGCCGGGAGACAATCCACCGTCCTCAGGGTGAGCTCATGACGAACCGGCGCATGTATCTCCTGTTCGGCGCCGCACTGCTCGCGGGTTGCGTCGAGCGGGGCGGATGGAAGGCGGCCCCCCAGCTGCAGGCCGACAAGCTGGCCGCCACCCAAACGCTGCAGAGCCTGCCCACCGAGACCGCCGCTTGGCCGGGTGCCCAATGGTGGCGCGCGTACGGCGACCCCCAACTCGATGCGCTCGTGGAGCAAGCGCTCGCCGGAAGTCCAAGTTTGACCACCGCGGAGGCGCGGCTGCGGGCGGCCCAGGCCCAGTTAATCGGTGCCACCGGCGCCCGTTTGCCCTCGATCTCGGCGGACGGCGAGGTGACGCGGCAGCGCTATCCGCAGAACGGACTCTTCCCGCCCCCCTACGCCGGCTCGTACGTCACCGACGCGCGCGCCGCGCTCGATCTGAGCTGGTCCATCGACTTCTGGGGCCGGCAGCGTGCCCTCATTGCGGGCGCACGCTCGACGGTGCGCGGCGCCGAGGCGGATCGCGATGCGGCGCGCCTGGCACTCGCGGTCGCGGTGGTGCAGGCCTATATCCAGCTGGACCTGCAGCACCGGCTGCTCGAGGTAACCCAAGAGAACCTGCGTCAGCAGACCGCCATCCTCGAGCTCACCCAGCAGCGGGTACAGGCGGGTCTGGAGAATACGGCGCGCGTCGAACAGTCCAAGGGCACGGTGGCTCTGACCCGCGCTGGCGTTGCGTACGTAGAGGGAAGCCTCGAGCTCGCGCAAAACCAGCTCGCCGATCTAGTGGGTGCCGGTCCTGATCGCGGCCAGAGCCTGCAGCGTCCGCACCTCCTCCCGCCGGCCGGCTTGGCACTGCCGAGCTCGGTGCCCTCAGAGCTGCTCGCGCGCCGGCCGGATATCATCGCCGCCCGAGCGCAGGTCGAGGCGGCCGGCCACAACGTCTCCGCGGCCGAGGCCGACTTCTATCCGAACGTGAATCTGGCCGCCTTCGCCGGCTTCCAGAGCATCGGGCTCTCGCAGCTCCTCACGGCCTCGGATCGCATCGTGGGCGGGGGGCCGGCGGTCCAGCTGCCGATATTCAACCGCAGCGGGCTGCGTGCGGCGCTCTATACGCGGCAAAGTGAGCTGGACCAGAGCGTGGGCCGCTACAACCAGGCGTTGCTGGATGCGGTGCGCGAGGTCGCGGACGTCGTGGTCAACTGGCGCGCCCTTGAGCGCGAGAGCGCCGAGCAGGCCACCGCGCTTGACGCCGCGGAGCGCTCCTACCAACTCACCAGCGACCGCTATCGCGCCGGCCTCGACAACTACCTGAGCGTGCTCTCCAGTCAGGGCCAGGTGCTGCAGGCACAACTGCTGCGTGCCCAACTGCAGTCGCGGCGGCTCAGCTTCAGCGTTGACCTCGTCCGGGCTCTCGGCGGCGGCTTCGGTCCCGCTCCCCTGAGCTGAGACGGCGCATGGACTCCGCGGTCGCTCCCCACCCCACTTCGGTGCTGCAGACGCGTCGCCGGCAGTGGCTCCTTATCCTCGGCGTGGGGCTGGTACTGATCGGGCTGCTCGCGGTCACGGCATGGTGGCTGTTCGGCCGCAACCAGCAAAGTACGGACGACGCGTACGTAGGCGGTGACCTCGTGAGCGTGATGCCCCAGGTTGCCGGCACGGTCATCAGCATCGGCGCCGACGAGACCGATCGAGTGCAGGCCGGCCAGGAACTCATCAAGCTCGACGCGACCGATGCCCGCATCGCCCTCCAGGACGCGGAGCAGCAGCTGGCACGGGCGGTGCGCCAGACGCGCACCGTGTTTGCCGGGCGGGACCAGCTGCGCGCGGTGGTAGCGGGTCGCGAGGCGGAGCTGCGGCGAGCGAGCGAGGACTTCAACCGCCGCAAGGACCTCGCGGCGAGCGGCGCGGTGTCGGCTGAGGAACTGGGGCATACCCGTGACGCGCTGCAGGCTGCGCGGGATGCGTTGCGCGCGGCGCAGGAGAACCTCGCGGCCAGCGCCGCGCTGGCGGGGGACAGCGATCTCGCCGAGCACCCGGACGTGCAGGCGGCGGCGACGCAGGTCGAGCGCGCGTGGCTCGCGCTGCAGCGCACGAGCGTGCGCGCACCGGTATCAGGCTACATCGCGCGGCGGGTCGTGCAGCTCGGCGAGCATATAGCTCCCGGCGCCCCGCTGATGCTGATCGTCCCGCCAGAGCGGCTATGGATCGATGCGAACTTCAAGGAGGTGCAGCTGACCCGCATGCGCATCGGGCAACCGGCCACGGTGCGCGCCGACCTCTATGGGCGCCACGTTGAATTCCACGGCACGGTTGCCGGGCTCGGCATGGGCACCGGGGCCGCCTTCGCGCTGCTCCCGGCGCAGAATGCGACCGGCAACTGGATCAAGGTGGTCCAGCGCGTGCCGGTGCGGATCTCGCTCCCCGCGGCGGAGCTGCAGGCGCATCCGCTGCGCATCGGGCTGTCGACGCGGGTCAGCGTCAGCACCCGCGACGCGAGCGGGCCGCAGCTCGCCCCGCGCGTGCGGCAGTCACCGGTGCTGCAGACCGCAGCCTATGAGATGGACCATGGGGCCATCGAGGCGCGTATCGCCGACATCATCCGCGCCAACACGCGCGCGGCATCGCCCGCATCCGCGCCGCGCTAATCGGTCTTCAGATAGCACAACGGCAGGGCCGTCGTGTACTTGATCGTCTCCAGCGCGAAGCTCGCGCTCACATCCTGAAACTCGACCGCGGAGATCAGTCGTTTATAGACGACGTCGTACGCGTCGATGTCGGGAACGACGATGCGGATCAGATAGTCCACGTCGCCGCTCATGCGATGAATCTCGGTGACCTCCGGGATGTCGCGCACCGCGCGCACGAAGCGCTCGAACCAGGCCTCGCTGTGGTTGCCGGTCTTGAGCGTGACGAACACGGTGGTGCCGACATTGAGCGCATGCGCATCGAGCAGCACGACCTTGCGGCGGATGATCCCGTCCTGCTGCAGCCGCTGGATACGCCGCCAGCACGGTGCCTTGGACAGCCCGATGCGGTCCGCAATCTCAGCAGCCGTGAGTTCCGCGTTCCCTTGGAGCAGATCCAGGATTTTGGCGTCGAGCTTGTCCATGCAACGTAGTCTCACACATAACAGACTCTGCGAAACATTGTTGCGCAACGCGCCCGCTTGTGCCAGAGCTTCGCAACCGGGTAGCCGGCAGTGGGGCCTAGCATGGGTCCATGGACCTGATTCGCGCGTTCACGGCACACCCGGCTTCGGTCGGGGAGAGCTACTTCGAGCACCTCGGCCGGGCGGTCGGTTTCGGCACGCGCATGGTCTGCGCGGGCTTCGCCTGCCTGCTGCACGGCCTGATGCCGTTCCTTTTCGTCCGCACCGGCAGCCGCGCCATCGCTGAGCTCAATGACCGCATGGTCGTTAACCGGCGTACGACGCCTCCGGCGCTCGGCGAAAAGCGGCTGACCCTGTAGCGGTGCCCGCCCTCGGGCGAGCGGCCGGGCCGCTGCGCACGCTTGCGCCCGGCATCGCGGTCGCGATCCTGCTCGCTCTGCTGGCGCGGCTGCTGGCCGCGCAACTGGCCGCCGGCGCCGCAGGGCTTCCCAAGCTGCCGTTGAGTCCGGTCATGTGCGCCATCCTCCTCGGGATGCTCTGGCGCAACATCCTCGGTGTACCCGGCTGGGCGGCCGGCGGGCTCAGCTGGACCATGCAGCGGCTGCTGCGCATCGGCATCGCGCTGGTCGGCATGCGACTCACCCTCGCCGGTGCAGGCCTGATCGCCATCACCGCCTTGCCCGTGGCCCTCACCTGCCTGCTGGTCGCGCTCGGCGCGGGTTGGCTGGTGGCGCGCCTGTTGCGCGTGCCGGCCGCGCTCGGGGTGCTGCTCGCGGTCGGCACAGCGGTTTGCGGCTGCACCGCGGTGGTCGCTCTGTCGCCCGTCATCCGCGCCCGTCACGCCGAGACCGCTTTCGCGGTGACCTGTGTGGTGCTGTTCGGCTGCGTGGCCATGCTCCTCTACCCGTACCTTGCGGCTCACTTCTTCGCGGCGGCGCCCGTGCACGCCGGCATCTTTCTTGGCACGGCCATCCACGACACCTCGCAGGTAATCGGGGCTGCACTGATCTACGCCCAGCAGTCCGCGGCACCCCAGGCGCTCGCCGCCGCGAGCGTGGCGAAGCTGCTGCGCAACCTGTCTATCGCGGTGTTGATTCCGCTGGCGGCGTGGCGCATGCGCGACGCAACGGCTCGTGGGGCGGTAGACGAAACCGCAGCGCGCCCCTCGCTGCTGCCCTTCTTCGTGGTGGGGTTCATCCTTTGCATCCTGATGCGCAGCGCCGGTGACGCACTGTTCGGCGCGCCATCACCCGGCTGGGTGGGCGTGGTGCACGCCAGCACGACCGCTTCGGATCTGCTGCTGACCTGCGGCATGACGGCGGTGGGGCTGTCGGTGTCATTCGCCGACATGTGGCGCATCGGCTGGCGGCCGCTCGGCGCCGGATTTACGCTGGCGAGTCTGGTCGGCGCCTGTAGTCTGTTGCTCAACCTCGTGCTGATGGGCTGGGGTTGGTGAGCACGGCGGCTGCGCTACACTGCGGCGTCAGGGCGCCGGTCCGCCCTTAGCGAGAGGGCGTGAGCATGGCGAGTGGCCGTCCCCGTGTGTCCCGAAGAGCTGCCGAGGCCGCGGTGCGCACGCTGTTGCGCTGGGCGGGCGAGGATCCGCACCGCGAGGGATTGCGCGATACCCCGCAACGTGTGGTCGATGCCTACCGTGACTGGTACTCGGGATACCAGATCGACCCGGCCGCCTATCTGCGTCGCACCTTTCAGGAGGTCGGTGGCTACGACGAGCTCATCGTGTTGCGCGACATCGCCTTCGAGTCGCACTGCGAGCATCACATGGCCCCGATCATCGGCCGCGTGCACGTCGGCTACCTGCCTGCGAACAAGGTCGTGGGAATCAGCAAGCTCGCACGCGTAGTCGATGGCTACGCCCGCCGCTTCCAGGTGCAGGAGAAGCTCACCGCCCAGATAGCCGACTGCATCACCGAAGTGTTGAAACCGCGCGGCGTGGGGGTGGTGGTGTCCGCGGTGCACGAGTGCATGACCACGCGCGGCATTCACAAACGCAACGTCTCCATGGTGACGAGCCGCATGACGGGGTTGTTCCGCAGCGACGCCCGTACCCGCGGTGAATTTCTCCGCTTCATCGACATGGCCGGGGCCCGCGAGCCCTAGGCGCGCTCTGTCTCAGGCGGGGGCGAGGCTGTCGTTGCGGGCCGCGCGCTTGCGATCCTGCTCGCTCAGCAGACGCTTGCGGATGCGGATCGAGACCGGGGTCACCTCCACCAGCTCATCTTCGGCGATGAACTCCACCGCGAACTCGAGAGTGAGCTGGATGGGCGGTGTCAGAAGGATCGCGTCGTCCTTGCCGGCGGCGCGGATGTTGGTGAGCTTCTTGGTCTTGATCGGATTCACCACCAAGTCGTTGTCACGACTGTGGATGCCGATCACCATGCCGCCGTAGACTTTCTCGCCGGGGCTGACGAACAGCCGGCCGCGCTCCTGCAGGTTGAATAGGGCATAGGCGACCGCCTCGCCGTGTTCGTTGCTCACCAACACCCCGTTGTGCCGGTCCGGGATGTCTCCCTTGACCGCCGCATAACCGTCGAAAATGTGACTCATCAGTCCGGTGCCACGCGTCAGGGTCAGAAACTCGCCCTGAAAGCCAATGAGTCCGCGCGCGGGTACCCGGTACTCGAGCCGGGCGCGACCGCCGCCGATGCTCATGTCAGTGAGGTCGGCGCGCCGGGCG
>Ga0213882_10000713_pt1 | contig 10681 bp, 9 predicted proteins | sample BarmaccoBMER_R09_FD_160106 | JGI IMG/M metagenome (GOLD analysis project Ga0213882, IMG submission 160106) | Barbacenia macrantha exposed rock microbial communities from rupestrian grasslands, the National Park of Serra do Cipo, Brazil - ER_R09 ...
CCCCGGCATCTTCGCCCGCGTGCGCAGCTTCGCTTACAACATTCTACGACGCAATCAGAACGATACATTCAATCAGGACAGATACGCCGCCGCACTCGGCGGTCTCGACGCAGTATTCGCGCTGACTGTCAGTTAAGAGCGTTGAACAGCCCTGGTTTAATCCGTTTGGACTGTCAATGTAGACGCTGTAGAACGCTCGTAAGCGACTTTAGGATTGCAGATTATGCTATACAATGCACATTTTTATTTTTTGCCGGAAAAGTGCACAAATTATTCTTTATTTAACAATGGGTTTAGGTCTTGCTCCTTCTATGGCCGAAAATTGTATGCTCGTTAACTGCAAATTTCTAATCTTTTTGGTTTGACATTTTAGCCCATTGCGCGTATCTTTCCTATCAAAAGCGGCCTCCAAGCGAAAAAATTATTAAAGGAGGATGCCTATTGCCGCGATCTCTCGCTGGCTTTTGCGTGCATCCCCCTCCTGAAAATTGTTGAGGTAGTAGCTCGGCAGGAGAGCGCTGATGCTATGCGGCCATGAGCAGCGGCACATATTTGGGTTCTCACGCCGAACGATCTTATGCAGCTTCGCTGGGCTGGTCGGGACATGGCCCGTGCCGACGAATGGCAAGGCGGAGCTCAGTCTAGGACTTACGCCGGTCTTTCTCGATAACGATATGAAGCTCTTATTGCTGCTGCAAAGATATCTGAGTCAGCAACTCGATAGGCCAGTGAGGCTCGTCAGACAACGAACATATCGGGAGACCTTGGTAACGCTGTTAGCGGGACAGCTCGATGCAACCTGGATCTCTGACTTTCTTTATGTGAAGCACCAGGACAGACTAGCCTTGCTAGCGGTCCCTCTCTATCGGCATCAACCTTTTAGCCAGGCCTTTGTGATCGTCAACAAGGCCAGCAAGGCAAGTACATTCGATGATATTCGCGGCACCTTGCACGCCTTTTCCGACCCGGACAGCGCATCGGGCTATCTGATCACGCGTTGGCTGCTCGCGTTACGACGAGAGAGCCCGTCCGAGTTCTTCCGCAGCTTTTTTTTCACCTACGGCCATCGGAACGTTATCCGCGCGGTCGCCAACGGACTTGCTGAGAGTGGTAGCGTTGAAGGCTATGTCTGGGAAATAATGAAGGAGCGAGAACCCGAGCTCATCGACAAGACGCGTATCGTGTTCCGCTCGGAGCGGCTCGGACTCCCTCCTATCGTCGCACTGGATACGACGTGCGACCTTCCAGCCATTCAGGCGCTCACAGCGGCATTGCTGGACATGATATCCGATCGCCTCGGCCGCGAGATTCTTTCGCTTCTGGCCTTCGACGGCTTCACGACGGCGAGCGCTACTCTCTATGAAAGCACCGTAAAGAAGTGGCAGATGGTGAAGGCGCAGGCGTGATGCTCAGGCTTTTGCGCATCGCGGCCTGGCCGCTCGTGGTGAAAGTTCCTGTGCTGGTGGCCGGCCTGATGATCACCGTCGCCACAACGATTTCGTATGTCGTCCTTTGGCACTTTATCCAAGATCAGGAGAGCAATCTGGAGCTGGTGGCCAGTGCCTATCTTGACGGTGTCTCGGCCGCCGTGCTGCCGGCCATAACTCGGGAGGATGTGTGGGAGGTGTACGACGCACTGGACCGCACGCGCAGCCGGTATGCGGGGGTCGAACCGCGTTTTACCCTTGTCGCGTTGCCGAATGGCAGGGTGTTAGCAGCGTCCGATCCGCTCCGCTTCCCGTTCCGGAGCATTGTGCCGGACGAGTTACGCAGGCGGTTTGCGACAGATGATGGTTTCATCATCGATACCGCTATCGGCCGCGGATGGCTGGCGCGGACCTTGCGGGCTGGCGGGGTTCCTGTCGGGCGGCTTTTTGCCGGGCTTGATATCACCAACTTGCTGCGCCTCCGGCGTGAAATCCTGTCCACGCTCATCCTGGTTAACGCGTGCCTGACGCTCGCCTTCGCGCTCGGCGGATACTTTGCGCTAAAGCGGATGCTGCAACCGTTAAGCATTCTTAAGGATTACGTGGAGCTTCGGGACGGCCGCGTAGAGACCATTCCTGAAAGCTATCGCAGCAGGGTCTCGAGCGAGTTCGGCCAGCTCTTCGATCGCTTCAATTCCATGGCCCGCGCTTTAAACGAACGCCAGGTTCTCGCCACTCATCTCGCGGAACAGGAAAAGTACGCGATGCTCGGGCGGCTCGCGTCGGGAATGGCGCACGAGATCAACAATCCACTGGGAGGGATGTTAAATGCAATCGACACAATTCAGGCACATGGGGAGGACCCAGCAGTCCGTCTGACCTCGCTCGATTTCCTTAGGCGCGGACTTGGCAGCATTCGCAATGTCGCCCGCGCAGCTCTCGTAACTTACAAAGGCGGCTCAGACATAAACATTCTAATACAGGGCGATCTCGACGATCTCTTGTTCCTCGTGCAGCATGAGACCGGCGCACGCCGGCTCCGTCTCGACTGGCAAAATTACGTCTCGCAGCCGCTTGCGATCAATGGGTCCGCCGTTCGCCAGATCGCGCTCAATCTTCTGTTGAACGCGTGCGCGGCCTCACCCGTGGAGGGCCTTATCACCTTCATCGCGTCGTACTCCGATGAGGCACTCTGGATCGTAGTCGCTGATGAAGGGCCAGGCCTTCCCAAGAATATAGCTGCCTTTCTCGACCAAGCCGTCTCCGAAGCAGCGCCTGCACCGGAGAGCAAGGGTCTCGGACTATGGACAACGAGCCAGTTGATCCGCCGCCTTGGTGGCGGTGCGGAAGTCGACTATCTGGGTATCGGCACGCGAGTGACCGTGACCCTTCCGGTCGCGTCGGACGACGCACTTGATGTCGCCGCATGAGCGAACTCATCGGTGTGATCGAGGACGACTCAGTGCAGGGCGGCACGCTGACCCATCGGCTGGAACTCGAGGGCTACACGCCGATTTGGTGGCGTACGGGACAGGCAGCAATCGAAGGTTTGTGTACGACGCGGCCGGACCTCGTCATCTGCGATATCCGTCTGTCTGACATGAGCGGCGAGGACGTCTTCCTGCGCGCCCTGCCACAACTGGGAAGCAAGTCCTTTCTGTTTGTGACCGCCTTTGGCCAGATCGAGCAGGCCGTTCGCCTCACCCGGGCAGGGGCGGCCGACTACATCGTCAAGCCTTATGTATTACCCGATCTGCTCGGTCGAATTGAGCGGCTGATCGCGCTCCAACCCAAGACCACCGGCGTGCTCGGCGCGTCAGGGGTGATGCGTCAGCTGGAGATGCTGCTCCGGCGCATCGCGAACATCGACAGCTGCCTCCTCTTCGCCGGCGAGAGCGGGGTCGGCAAGGAGGTGGCGGCGCAATTCGTTCACCAGATTTCGAAACGCGCCCAAGATCCTTTTATGGCCGTCAATTGCGCTGCGTTTCCCGACGAACTCATCGAGAGCGAGCTGTTCGGCTACGAGAAAGGTGCCTTCACCAGCGCCCAGGCACGCCATCACGGTTACGTGGAGCGAGCGCGTAATGGGACCCTGTTTCTAGACGAGATTGGTGAACTGTCGATGCGGATGCAGGCGAAGCTGCTCCGTCTAATAGAGGAGCGCATCTTCACCCGCATCGGCGGCGAGACTGAGATCAAGACGAGTGCGCGTATTGTCTGCGCGACCAATGCGGACCTCGAACACGCTGTCGCCGAAGGCCGCTTCCGCAGCGATCTGTACTATCGAATCAACGTGATTCCTGTCGCCATTCCTCCCCTTCGCAACAGACCAGACGACATCTTGCCCCTAGCGCACAAATTTGTGCGAGACTTCTCGCGTAAGTTTACCCGCGAGATCCACGGCTTCACCCCAGCCGCTGAGCAGGCCCTGCTCGAGCATCCCTGGCGGGGCAACGTGCGGGAGTTGCGAAACCGCGTCGAACGGGCGGTGGCGCTCTCACATGTCGAATGGATAAGCGTGGAGGCGCTCTTTCCTTCGGATGTAGTTCAGCCGCTCGGAACAAAGAACATGTTTCCAACCCTTGCAGAAATCCGCTACCGCGCCGAGCGGCAGCACATCCGCACTGTGCTCGCAAGTGCCGACGGTCATGTCGACAAGGCGGCGAAGCTTCTCAGAGTATCCCGCTCGACGCTTTTCGAAAAAATTCGGAAACTCGACATAAAGTCCGAAGTCTAACCACTGCAACTGTCCAGAAAATCGGACCCGATCCAGGGGTGAGTCCGGTTTTCCGGACTAAATCGGTGGTCTCCACCACAAAGCCATTGAAATTGCTGCGGCTGATTATGATGGCACCATGGCATGGCGCTTGCTTCTATCGCATCGCCCCCTGTAGGGGCGAAGATAGGAGGAAGACATCATGCACTGGATAATAAAATATGCTCGATTTTTGTTGTTACTGGCACCTGCCATCGGATTGGCAACACCAGCATTTGCGCAGGCTCGAAGTCCATTGCTGAGCGATTCCCAAGAGGCGGGCAGCGTGATCGTCTTCCCCAAGTTCATCCGGGGGACGGTAACGGTCGACGGCGTGGCGACCCCCCGGACCGAGATCGAAGTCGGCGTCGTGTGCCCACAGGGTGTCACCTGCCCCGAGCACCAGCCGATAAAAATAAGATTTCATTGGGTTTGCGGCACAACTGAAGCCAATCTCGCTGGCAGTTTCGTCTGCAAAGAGACTGACTTCGATGTTACGACGTCGGTCTTTGGAAAGGTCGTGTTCAACGCCGACGGCACCCCGATCACAGGGAGCGCTCCGGTTGCACCTGGTACTCCACCCGCGGCCGAGTGTAATCGAGGCTATCTGATCGGGTGGGTGATCAATCCGGCCAATGATCAGCCGATCAAGTTTGATGGTCTGGTCGGCGATGCCGTCCTCCGGGAGAGTAACACGGCGGCCTCGGCGTATGGCGCGATCCCAATCCAGGCAGATCCCACCTTGGCGAATGGCGCGGCTATTACGACTACTGCGGATGCGCTCACCGGCACTCAGAGCCTCGTCTTTGATGGTGGCTCCGGCCACTACCAGGCGGTTACCGGAGCGATCCAGGCAGACGTCAAGTTTGATAATGGGAGTGTTGCTCCGTTCAACGCAACTTATTTGACGCTGCTCACCCTTGATGTGCGATCCAACCTGCCAAACTTTCCGACCTTTGTCGATCTCAACTTCTACAATGAAACCGAGCGGTTGACGTCAACAGCAACGGAGTTCATTTGTTGGGAAGAGGTGCAGCTTTCGGACCTGGATGCCAGCTTGAATCAAATGGCACAGGGAGTTCGCAAGGGGCTCGTGGTATCCGGTCAGGCGATTAAAACACCGTTCGATGGGGTCTTCGACAGAGCAGGACCAGTAACGCTGCTCGGCCTCGTAGATACGATCGAGGGACCCAATGCGGATCGGTCGTACATTTCCCCAATGTATAACAATAGCGTGCCGATCGGCACGACTTTCGTGCCGTTTTGATTGACGGGCGTCCCGTCATTCACACGTAGAAAGCCAGCCTGAGACAACGGTTGGGCGGCAGAGAGAGGGGCGGCGTAAGTGCCGCCCCTCAGTGATGCGACCCAAACAGACCCAGTAACCACGAAGCTGTGCAAAACAGTCATAGCCTCTAAAGGATACAGTTTCGTCAAGAGTCTAGGGGTAAGTTGAGCTGGGCTTTGGCGGTTTTTGGGTAAGCGACAGAGCTGCATTCGCATGCATGAAGCTGGCCCCTATCAGCGTTTGAAGTGGACAGAACTCATTGCTCCGGTAAGCACGGCGGCTCGATAGATGCCGATCGCGAAGCGCGGGTCCCGGGCAAGGGTGTCCCCTTGGGTGCGCCGCAAGGCGGGAGCCCTGGTGAACACCTCTTCCATTAGATCCGAGGTGACCGGCACGATGATGCGGGCGGTCATCGCGAAGCTTTCGGGTTGTAGAAGACGCGCGGCCATCTCCACCCCGCGTGGCGCGCTCTGTTCCATGGTCTCATCGACCAACCAGATCTCCCCGCCGCGCAGCCGGTCCTGCAGGATCAGGCCCGCAGTTTCGTGCCGCCGCTCGATACGCCAGAGGGAGAAGCGGGCATGGCGCATCGCCTCGAGCACGATCGCTTCGGCGGAGTCCGCAGCGAACCGTGCTGTCCGGGCGTAGCGGTCGAGCGGATGTGAGCGGCCCAGTCTGGGCAGGTAGGTGGCAAGATCCTCCACAAGCGTCATGTCATGCTCGCTTTCGCGGACCATCGTCCGACCCTGCGTCAGGCCGAGCCGCTTGGCCCAGTCCAGCACGACACCCGGGGCGATGATGTCCAGGACAGCCTGGTGGTGTTCCTTGCTGATCTGACGTAGGCGTCCGAGCCGCCCCCTTTGGCGACGGCTGCGGGCTGACCCTTGTGCCCGGCCGCCACATAAACCTCATCGATCTCGACTTCCCCTTGCAGCGCCACGGCCGGGGTCTTGACCACCAGACCGTGGCGCAGCTGATCCGTCATGGTCTGCACATCGGGCACGCTGAGCTCCAACTCCCGGGCGATCTGCCGGTTGGAGAGGTTCAGGCCCATGAAGTATAGGCACAGCACCCACACGCGTAGCGGCTGGTGATGGCCGGCCAGCACCGTGCCGGTGAGATCGTCGAAGCGCCCAGCACACGTCTTGCAGTGGTAGCGCTGCCGGCAAGGCTGCGTCTCGTCACAGCCGTCGCGGATCACTGCCGGGCTTGCACAGAAGGGGCACCGGACACCCTCGGGCCAGCGATGCTGGCGCACCAAGGCGAAGCACTTGGCGTCATCAATCAGGGCCGGAAGATTGACCAGGTCGGGTCCAGCCATCAGGGTGCGGCCTCCTCGCGCGGATGGGTCAGGGCCAGCTACACCAACTCCTGACCCTATACCAGAAGGGCAGAGGCCGAACCCATCCCAACCTCACCACCCCGGAATCCAATAAGAGCCACATCTGTTATGCGGCAAACCCCGCGCAAGCCGCTGATCCGGCGCGCCGCGCGGCCCGATCTTCCATAAAGCACATTGTACGACATTTTTGTGTACGTACCTGTGGGGTGCGAGTCGGTCGGGGACTGACATACAAAAGTGGTGGACTACTCGTTGGCCGTTGACCAAGCCATCGCCGCTATTGTCGTGCCGCACCAAATTGAACAACAATTGCCCCGCTCCGGGAATGTTCCATGCGGGAGTGATCGGCCACATGCCTAAAAGCAAACATCGCCGTCATGGAAAGAGAAGACTGTCCATGACCAGGCCAGCACCGGTAATTTGGGGGAGCGCGCGCGCTCATGAAATCCTGGGCGCGGCCGAGACATTAATCGAGGAACGGCTCAGGAAAATTGTTGGGACGTCACGCCCGTGGACACCCGATGATTATGATCGTGCAACCCGCCAGCTTCACGAAGAAGGCCTCCTCGACACTGCCACTATCGTTCCGAAGTTATTGCGCGAATTAACCGTCGTCAGGTGATAATCACTTCCTGCCTATATCCAAATTAGGAAGCCGTTCCATTGGACTCTCAAGTTGCTTTGTCCAAAGCCTATTATCACGGTATTTCCTATTCTTCCCATTGGCTATAACTATCCATTATAGCCAATGCCTCCGGCGGGGCGCGGCTGTTGCGGCCGGTCCCCCTTTGGCTTATAATGGAAATATTGCTGGTTATAGCCAATGATTTTGGATACCGCTCCGGGGCTTTGCGAAAGTCCCCCGGGGGTGTAGCATACAGCGTATGAGAGAGGAACTATCAACAACACACGCAAAAGAAGTTTTTGTCACAGCGCTTGAGGGACAGAATTTCTCCCCAAAGACCGTCCGGGCATACCGGGATGACCTGAGCCAGTTCACCGCCTGGCTTGAGACGATCCGGGTCGACTGGGATAACCCTAAACGTCTGGGCAAGGTTGATATTGAGGCGTTTCTCCATCACCTCTCCGGCATCCCCCTCACCGGGGTCTCCAGAGCCCGCAAACTCGCCGCCATCCGCAAGTTCTTCAGCTTTCTGCAGGAGAACGGGATCCTGCAGACCAACCCGGCGGCTGCCGTTAAGGGCGCCCGCCGTGAGGAGAAGGAGCCGGGCATCCTCTACAAGGAGCAGTACAAAGCGCTCCTGTACGAGGCCACAGAGCGCCCGCGCGACTACGCCATCATCATGACCTTCCTGCAGACGGGCATTCGGCTCTCCGAGCTCGCAAACCTCACGCTCGAGGACGTCGATTTCGAGAACCGGCTCCTCAGCGTCCGCCAGGGCAAGGGCCGCAAGGACCGGCAGATCCCGCTTGTCGACGAGGAGGTCAAGGCCCTCAGAAACTATCTGCGCCACCGGGCGACTGAGCTCATTCTGGATGACGACACGCTGTTTCTCGCGAAAAACGGCACGTCGCTCAACGTCTCCTCCGTCAAGGCGATTGTCGCCAAGTACGTCAAGAAGGCCGGTATCCGCAAACGGGTCAGCGTCCATACGCTTCGGCACACCTTCGGCGCCCACAAGGCCGACAAGCACATGAGCATTGCGACCCTGCAGGAGCTGATGGGGCACAAGAAGAAGGAGACGACCCTGAAATACATTCATCTGGCGCGGACAAACCTGCGCAAGGAAATGGTGGAGACGGTGTTATAAAGGTGAACATATTTAACGATCCTGCTTTTTCCAGATCATAGATGTCTTGCCGATATAAAATTTTAATCAAAAAAATTAAATATAATTTTTTTTATTTCAAAATAATCATAATTAAGTACTTAAGAAACTTAAATACTTCTTGATTAAACAACAAGGATTTTACAACCCATCTATGTAATATTCTTATTCAAGATCGCCAGCATACAGCCGCTGCGTCTGAGTTTTTACAAGGTCTACTTGATTTTATGGAACATAGTCGCTGCGCGAGGCCTCACTCCTGACGTTATGGGGTTCTTTGCAACCGTTTGCTTCCCCTCTTATCCGATAGGCCGCTTTTTGGAGATCCTGAAGCTTTTGAGAAATACTTCCGGACAGTGTGAGTGCTGTTATTGGGCTTGTAGCCATGAGATGGCGTCGTAAAACCATGCTTGTGCGACACGCCCTGCCTTCACGGAATAATCGCTATGGGTTGCCTGTTCTGCTTGATTTTTTCCTGTTTCAGGGAGATAATACCACTCCTTGTTTTACTGCCCATGCAAATTGTCAGAGGAAAAAAGTTACAACTGATATTTTCAGACCATTGGGGACACATTCGGGAGAAATACGGACATCTCCTCAAACGTCCGGCAATTATGATCAATGTGTCAAAGATGCTCGCCTGTGGCACCGAGGCGATGGGTTTCCACCACTACCGCTGTCCGTCCTGTCTTGCGGAAAAGAAAGTGTTTCACACCTGTAAGTCCCGCTTCTGCTCCTCCTGCGGCATTGCCCAGACTAAACGCTGGAAAGAGCAGTTCAACGCGTTGTTCGCGCCAACCGCCTACAAACATGTGATCTTCCATCCTCCCTCGGAATTCCGGGACTACTTTAAAATCGGTAAAAGCCGCTACTTCCAAATGCTCTTTGAGACGGTCAATCAGACCATGCGGGACTGGTACACCGGGAAAGGGTATCTGCCGGGCATTATGGCCGTCATCCATACCTTTGGCCGGGATGAGAAGTTCACGCCCCATATCCACTGTTTGGTGACCTGTGGCGGGCTTGATCGCTCCCGCTCCCGATGGATTACCCCGGTGTTAAACGGTTTTATTCCCCATGACTTCTTGCGCATGCATTTCCGGACGCATTTTCTCACCAACATGCAAACACTCTGGAAAAATCAGGTGATGGAGGCCGTTCCCCACTCTTGCCACTTCCTGTTTCGCCCCATCTTCCAAAGCAACCTCGTAAAAACCGTTTTGGGAAAGGTCTGGTTTGTGTGGGTTGGCAGAAGCCTTGAGAACGCTTTCAACGCGGTAACCTATGTGGCCCGTTATACAAAACGGCCTCCCATTGCGGAAGGAAATATTGTGGGCTATGACGGAGAACGGGTTATCTTCACCTTTGTTGATCACAAGTCACAGCAGCGGGAGTGTCTGAACCTCTCTGCTGAGCAGTTTATTACGCTCTTAATCCGCCATATTCCCGACACCAACTTCCGGGTGGTTCGCTACTCCGGTATCTTTGCCAATCGGGTGCGGGGCAGGCTGCTTCCACAGGCATTTGCGCTGCTGGGGCAAAGCTTTACGAAGGTACAAGCGAAGCTCACAAAGAAAGAAACCTGGTGGCGACGGCAGCTGGAACTATTCACCGGGACTGACCCCTTAACCTGCTGGCTCTGCCTTGTGCCCCTGGAGCTGATGACTGTGGTATACTCCACGGGAAGATCATCTGATACCTATGGCTAAAAACGAACACCCAGAATACGGCATCGTCCACATCGCTCCCTCTCAGGGATGGGCGTGTGATACCTGTGGAAAAGAGTTCACCTTCACTGATGAAGAAATTGAGAAGCTGGAGCGGCCACGGCCAAACACCAAACCGGAAGACTGGGACTACTACATGCCTTGTCCCGTATGCATTACCGGGGAAATCCAGCAACCAACCCTTTCTCTGGGTGAAGCACTCCAATCCATGTTTGATTGTGAAGAATAGTTGACAAAACCCCTGATACAATTCTGCCCCTTTTCTCCCTTCAGAATGAAGTTTTGAAATTCCTTAGCGGGAACAGAAGTGTTGATCGAAAGGTGAGAAGGCATCCCCTTCGCGGTTGCCAAC
>Ga0213882_10000714_pt1 | contig 10662 bp, 11 predicted proteins | sample BarmaccoBMER_R09_FD_160106 | JGI IMG/M metagenome (GOLD analysis project Ga0213882, IMG submission 160106) | Barbacenia macrantha exposed rock microbial communities from rupestrian grasslands, the National Park of Serra do Cipo, Brazil - ER_R09 ...
CGATGGCCGCCAGATTGATCTCCACCCAGCACGGGCCGCACGGCGACACGCTCGTCGCACCCCAGCGCGGAAAGTCGGTGGCCGGGCACCGGAATTCGTAGCCCGGGCCGAGGTGGTCGCCGGCCCGTTCCACTGCTTGTCGCGCGCCCGTACACCGGTCAGCGCGTGGCGCTCCTGCCGGGCGCTGTGTCAGAGGTGCGGACACGCGCCGGGTGGGGCCCGGTGCGGCTGATGCCGAGGGCGGTGGTGGCGTCGGCGTGGCGGCCGGCGCGGCTACGCCCTTGGCGATGCTCTGAGCCGGTGACCAGAGGGCATTGGCGCCCATCACCGAAATGGCGACAAATGCGCTCGCTACCGCACGGCGGCGCCAGCGCCCGGCGGCGGGGCGGCGACACCCCGAACAGCGGATGACATCGAGGTTGGCGTAGCCGCACCGACAGGTCCACGCAGCCATGCCCTTCTGATCGGTGGGGCGCGTCGTCGCACTGCATAGGCCGAACGACTAAGCCGCACGTGACACGATGCGTTGATGGGCGACCCCGACACGAACGACCGCTTTGTGCGGCGCTTCCTCGACGCGTGGGAGCGGCGGGACGTCGACGCCATCCTCGACTCCTTCAGCGACGACGCCGTGTATCACGCCATGCCGCTGCCACCGATCGTCGGCAAGGCGGCGCTCACCGAGTGGATCGAGCACTTCCGGGACGTCCCGCCCGGTCGTCTCGTGGTGCATCACCAAGCGGCGGCCGGCGACGTCGTCATCAACGAGCGGACCGACTACATCACGCTCAACGGCAGAGCTGTGACGCTGCCGATCTGTGCCGCGTTCGAACTACACGACGGCCGCATCATGTCGTGGCGGGAGTACTTCGACACCGCTCCCGCCAAGGCCGCCTACGGCTGACGGCGCGCGCCTACGACGTCAGGCGGCGTGGGTGGCGGGGTGCTGGGCTCTGGACCGCAGCACCTCGACAGAGCGGCGCCGTGCGAGCACGTCGCAGCGGTGGATTGCACCACCGATGAGAGGTGCGAAGACGCACGACACGACGAACCACCCCAGCAGTCCGATGGCGATTAGCAACAGCACCTCTGGTTTCTTCCCTTCAGCGGCGGACGGGAATCCTCATTTGTCCAACGCCGTGACCAGGCCGTGCGTTCCCGCCTGCTAGTCGGCCTCGCGGTGGAGAAGGAACGTGCCGGTGGCCCTGCTGACCAGCTGATTCTCGCCGTCGCGGGTCGTCGCTTCCGCGTAGGCGACCTGCTTGGCCATGCGGACGACCCGACCCTCCACTCGCAGGTTGTCGCCGGCCTTGGCCACACGCATGGTCTCGGTCTTCATCTCGAGGGTGGCGCGGGTGCGGTCTCGGCCATCGAGCTCGGTGTTGATGGCGAAGTTCATCGCCGCGTCGAGCAGCACTGAGTGCACGCCTGCCTGCACGATGCCGTGGGGGTTGCACGCCATTGCCGTCGGCGTCCAGCCCGCCGTCACCCAGCCGCGCCCGTCCTCGCCGCAGCCGTAGGCGTCGAAGTTGCCGCCAACGGCATCGATGACGGGCATGCCGCCGTCGCCCAGCCAACGGTCCATGTTCTTCATGAAAAGGCCTTCATAAGGCATCGAACCGTATGCGGAAGCAGGCGCCGCCGTCGTGTGGTGGCTCCAGCTCGACCGTGGCGTCCATCGCCGTACACAGCGACCGGACGAGGGGCAGCCCGAGGCCCATCCCCGGCATCGACGAGTTCCCGCGGACGAAGCGCTCGAACACGCGGTTGCCGAGCTCAGGGGGGACGCCGGGTCCGTGGTCGCGCACGGCGATCTCGCCGGGCGACGCGGTCAGCTCGGCGTTGCCCCCGTACTTCATGGCGTTGTCGACGAGGAGGCTCACCGCCTGCTTCAGCAGCTTCGGGTCGGCGTGCACCCGGAGGTCCGGCGGGCACACGACCCGGACGCGCTCGGGGTCGACGGCGTCAGCCTTGATCTGCTCGAGAATCGGCGCCACCTCGAAGTCGACGACGATGGCTTCGGTCATCCCTGCCTCGAAGGCGGCGGCGGTCAGCAGCTCGTCGATGAGGTCGGACAGGCGGTCGATGGCGGCTCGGGTGCGCCCGAGCATGGCCTTGCGGTCTTCGGGTCCGAAGTCGGCGTCGTGGGTCAGCAGCGTGCCGATGAAGCCGGACATGATCGTGATCGGCGTGCGCAGCTCGTGGGAGATGCGCCCGATGAAGTCGTTCTTCAGGCGCTCGAGCTCGAGCATCTGCTCGTGGCGCCGGGCGCTTTCGATGGCGCCGGCCATCTGGGTGGCGAGTCCTTCGAGCACCGTGCGGTCGACGTCGTCGAAGGCGTTACGGCGGGCGGAATCGACCTCCAAGGCACCGATCACCTCGCCGAGGCACACCAGGGGAACGACGAGGAAGCTGTTCATGCCCGCGTTGGTGCCGGTGCGACGCACCTGCGGGTCGACCCGATCGTCGTTGTCGAGGTCGGGGGAGTAGATCGTGCGGCTCTCGGAAACCGCTCGTCCGGCCAGCCCGGCGCCGATGGGGATCCGCAGATTCGCCACCGCCTCGTCGACCGCGGGGTCGGCGGCGGCGACGTAGAGGTGGCGGTCCTCGACGAGCAGGATCGCGCCGCCGCGGAAGTCCATCAGCGAGCGCATGGCCCGCATCACCGCCTGCAGGACCGGCTGCAACTCCAGAGCGGGACCGATCTCGCGCGCCACGTGGGCGAGGAGGGTCTGCAGGCCGAGCAATCTGCTCAGGCGCTCGATCCGCTCGAGTTCCTCGTTGGTGACGTCGTCAGCCACGGGTAGATGATCCCACTGCGGGTCGAGTGACGCTGTCTCAGGTTGCGATAACCCTGGCACAGCGCAAAACTTGACCGCCCGGTCTAGTTCTCAGGAGGGACCCCGAATGGCCACCGCTGTCATCGTCGACGCAGTTCGCACCGCGCTTGGAAAGCGCAACGGAAAGCTGAAGGACTGGCACCCCGTCGACCTGGCGGCCGAGACGCTCAAGGCCCTCGTGCAACGCAACGATGTCGATCCCGCCCTCGTCGAGGACGTGATCATGGGCTGCGTCATGCAGACGGGCGAGCAGGGCCTGAACATCGGGCGCAATGCGGCCCTGGCCGCCGGGTTCCCCGAGTCGGTGGTCGGCACCAGCGTCGATCGCCAGTGCGGGTCCTCCCAGCAGTCAGCCCACTTCGCAGCGCAGGGTGTCATCGCCGGCGCCTACGACGTCGTGATCGCGGCCGGCGTCGAGTGCATGACGCGCGTGCCGATGGGCGTCACCATGAACGGCCCGGGCATGCCGTTCGGTCCCAAGATGATGGAGCGCTACCAGGCTGCCGGTGGTCTGGTTCCCCAGGGGATCTCCGCGGAGATGATCGCCGACAAGTGGAACCTGTCGCGCGACGACCTCGACGCCCTCAGCGTGCAGAGCCACAAGCGTGCGGCCCGGGCCACCGAAGAGGGGCGCTTCGAGAAGGAGATCATCCCGATCACCGTCGAGAGCGACGATGGCAAGGAGGAGTTCGCCCGCGACCAGGGCATCCGCCCCGACTCGTCGATGGAGTCCCTCGCCAACCTGAAGCCCGCCTTCAAGCCCGACGGCAAGGTCACCGCCGGCAACTCATCGCAGATCACCGACGGCGCCGCGGCGCTGTTGATCATGAGCGAGGACAAGGCCAAGGAACTGGGCCTCACGCCGAGGGCACGGTTCGACACCTTCGCCCTGGCCGGCGTCGACCCGATCATGATGCTGACCGGTCCCATCCCGGCCACGACCAAGGTGCTCGAGCGCGCGGGCAAGACGATCGATCAGATCGACCTCGTCGAGATCAACGAGGCCTTCGCTTCGGTCGTGTTGGCGTGGGAGAAGGAGCACCACCCCGACATGGAGAAGGTCAATGTCAACGGTGGCGCCATTGCCCTCGGCCACCCGCTGGGCTGTTCGGGCGCCCGCCTGATGACCACGCTCCTGTGCGAGCTCGAGCGCACCGGCGGCCGCTTTGGTCTGCAGACGATGTGCGAGGGCGGCGGCATGGCCAACGCCACCATCATCGAGCGCCTCGGCTAGTCGGAGGGCCCCTTCGTGGGCCTGCTGCTGAACATCCTCATCGCCGCCGTCGCCGCCTTCGTGCTGTGGCGGCTCGGCATCTTTGTGCTGCGGTCGATCGCCCACCCGCCCGAGCCTCCGGAGGAGGGCGAGCTGCGGCGCGTCAACCTCCGCTACCGCTGCTCGATCTGCGGCGCCGAGGTGAAGATGGTCCAAGCCTCCGAGGAGCTCCCCGAGCCACCCCGCCACTGCATGGAGGACATGGATCTCGTCGCACCGCCCAATGAGTAACTCACAGGCTGTGGATAAGTCTGGGGAGAGTCACACGCTTGTAACTTTTACCGCCAGGTAACTGTGCGTTCTCCTAGCGGTACTGGGTGGCGGTGAGGAAGCCGGCGGTGATCAGGCCGAGGCCGATCAGCAGGTACCAGTTGCTGGCGTCGCCGCCCGGCATCAAGCCCACGTAGTTGGCGAGGATGACCAGCACGCCGGCGACGAGGCAGGTGAACATCACGATCGGCACCCACTTGGGGCTGACCTTCTTGCTCTTGGGTGTCGGCGGCGTGTAGCGACCGGTGGCGGGCACGGACTGCTTCTTCGGCGTCGTGCGCCCGCCCTTGCGCGTGTCCTTGGCCATCGCCGTCGAGCCTAGCGACGCGCCTCAGTCGCCCGTTTGCGCCATGACGAGGGCGTACAGCTGTCTCACGCTGAAGGGCTTGCGTACGACGGCGGCGACGCCCTCGTGCAACGCCGTTCGCCGCAGCGCCGGGTTGGGGTCGGCGGTGACGACGATGACCGGCGTCCGGACACCGGCGGCCCGTAGCTCCCGGTAGGCGGCGAGGCCGTTAAAGCCCCGCAGGTTCAAGTCGAGCAGCACGCACGTTGGTGTGTGGGTCTCGACGGCCTTGGCGACGTCAGCTGGCGATGTCGGGTCGACGTGGACGACTTCGGTCCCCGACGCCCGGAAGTAGGCGCGCATGAAGGTGGCGATGTCGTGCTCGTCCTCCACGACCAGCACGGTCTCGTCCGGCTCCAGCCGCGAAATCAGCGAGCCGTAGCCGCGAGGCGCCGGGGTAGCGTCACCTGCGATGGGTCCTCGTGTCCTCGTCATCGACAACTACGACTCGTTCGTCTACAACCTGGTCCAGTACCTCGGGGAGCTGGGCGCGTCCCCCGTTGTGCATCGGCACGACGAGGTGACGATTGAGCAAATTGTCGAGGGCCGGCCGGACGCAATCCTCATTTCCCCCGGACCTGGACGCCCGGAGGATGCCGGCGTGAGCAACGCCGTCGTCGAGCAGCTGGCGGGCACGGTGCCGATCCTCGGTGTCTGCTTGGGCCACCAGTGCATCGGCCAGGTCTACGGCGGTGAGGTCGTGCGTGCCGCCCAGGTGATGCACGGCAAGACCTCGTTCGTCCACCACGAGGGCGCCGGTGTGCTGGCCGGGCTGCCCGACCCCTTCGAGGCCACCCGCTACCACTCGCTGGTCGTCGACGCCGCCTCGGTGCCCGACGTCCTGGAGGTGACGGCGACGACCGACGACGGCACGGTGATGGCGCTACGTCATCGCGAGCTTCCGGTCGAGGGCGTGCAGTTCCACCCCGAGTCGATCCTCACATCGTCTGGCCACCAGCTCATGGCCAACTTCCTGGCCCAGGTCGGAACGGCCGTCTAGCAGCTGGAGCCGTTGATCTCGTAGCTGACGCTCGACCCCGGCTGAGCCTGGCTTCCGGCCGAAGGGCTTTGGCTGCCGGCGACGACTCTTCCGTTGCCATTGGGGTTCCCGGTCGCTGAGCAGCTTCCGACGAGCTCGTGATTGGCGAGCGTGGCATTCGCCTGGGACTCGGTGAGGCCATTCAAGCTCGGGACCGTTGTGGTGTTGCTCGGGGTCGTCGTGGTCACCGGTTCGGTCGTGGTGGGGGAGGGGCCGCTCGAGACGATCATCGTTACCGTCGAGCCCTTGGGGGCCTTGGTGCCGCCCGCCGGGCTCGTGGTGACGACAATGCCGGCGGCGACGGTGTCGGAGGCCTGTGTCTTCGTCGCCACCTTGAAGCCGGCCCCGCCGAGGGTCGCGCCCGCCGTGCCCGCGTCCTGGCCTACGACGTTCGGCACGGTGACGGTCCCGGCGCCGCCCGACACGACGAGGGTGACCGTCGAGTTCTTCGCGACCTGGGTTCCCGCCTGGGGGTTCTGATCGAGGACCTCGCCTTGGGGCCGGTCACTGTTCTTGTCCTGTCGCTGGACGGTGAGCCCGAGCTGGTCGAGCTCGCTGGTGGCGTCGTCGATGTTCTTGCCGATCTCGGCGGGCACGGTGACCTGCTGCGGCCCGGTGCTGACCGAGATCGTGACCGTGTCACCCTTGCGGGCCTTGGCGTCCGGTTTCGGGTTCTGGTCGAACACGGTGCCGGCCTGGGCGTCGTTCTGGGAGCTCTGGACCTTGACCTCGAGACCCTGAGCCTTGAGGGCGCTGGTGGCGTCCTGTTGTGTCTTGCCGATCACCAGCGGCACGGCGACGTCGGCCCCTGTCGAGGACCCGAGTCCCAGCTCGTGGGCGAGCAGGAACAGACCGCCGACGAGCAGGAGGAGGAGCACGACGAGCAGCCAGACGTAGGCGCCCGTACGGCGCCGCGGTCCTGGGGCGTCGGGTGCCATGACCGCCGTCGTGGCTGGGATCGCCTGGGTGCGGTCGACGGCGGCCATCGCCGTGGTGGCGTCGGCCGTTGCGGCTCCGGCCGCCATCGCAGGCGCGCCGGCCGCAGTGGCGAGGATGGGCTTGCCGGCGCGGAAGCGCAAGAGATCGGCGCGCAGTTCGTCGGCGGAGGCGTAGCGGTTGGCGGGGTTCTTGGCCAAGGACTTGAGGACGATGGCCTCGAACGGCACCGGGATCTTGGGGTTGTGCTGGCGGGGCGGGATCGGCCGCTCGCGGACGTGCTGGTAGGCCACGGCGACGGGGTTCTCGTTGTAGAACGGCGGCCGCCCGACGACCATCTCGTAGAGCACGATGCCGAGGGCGTAGACGTCGCTGCGGAAGTCGATGGGCCGGCCCTGGGCCTGCTCGGGTGAGAAGTAGGTGGCGGTGCCCATCACGGCACCCGTCTGGGTGAGCGCCTCCTGGGCGTTGCTGGCGGCGCGGGCGATGCCGAAGTCGGTGACCTTGACCTGGCCGCTGCTGCTGATGAGGACGTTGCCGGGCTTGATGTCGCGGTGCAGGACCCCGTTGTCGTGGGCGAAGGTCAGGGCGGCGGCAATGTCGGCGCCGATCTCCGCGGCCCGACGCGGCGGGACGGGGCCGTCCTCGCGGATGACGTCGCGGAGGGTGCGCCCCTCCACGTACTCCATGACGATGAAGTACGTGCCCTCCTGCTCGGCCCAGTCGTAGATCGAGACGATGTTGGGGTGGTTGAGATTGGCCGCCGAGCGGGCCTCGCGTCGGAAGCGCTCGACGAACGAGCGGTCGGCTGCGAACTCCGGGAACAGAATCTTGACGGCGACCGGCCGGTCGAGCAGCAGGTCGCGAGCCAAATAGACCTCCGCCATGCCGCCGCGAGCCAAGTGCTGCACGATCTCATAACGACCGTTGTAGACACGCAGCACCATCGGTTCAGAGGTTACGGGGTGCCCAGCGCGCTTTGGAGTACGGCCTGAGCGATGGGAGCGGCGACGACACCGCCTGTCGCTTCGCTGACGTTTGGCTGGTTCTCGACGATGACGGCCACGACGATCGTGGGGTTGTCGGAGGGTGCGAACGCGACCATCCAGGTGTGGGAGGTGTTGTTGCCGGTCTGTGCCGTGCCTGTCTTGGCCGCTACCTGGACGTTCGGCAACGCGACGCGTGTAGCAGTCCCGTGTTGGACGACGCCGACCATCATGTCCGTCATGGTCTTCGCCACGTCCGGCGTGATGGGCTTCTTCCACTGGTCAGGCTTGAACGTTTCGATGACCTGACCTTCGTCATCACGCACCTGCCCCATCACGTGCGGGGTCATCACCACGCCTTTGTTGGCGATGGCCGCACCCGCCAGCGCCATTTGCAGCGGTGAGGCCTGCACGTCCTGCTGGCCAATGGCGGACTTGGCCAGTGCGGGCTGGTTGAAGCGGAACGCCGAAGCCGGCGGGAACAGCGACTTGGCGACCACGGGCAGGTCGAGGGGAGGGATGTCGTTGAAGCCGAAGGCGCTGGCGCCGGCCGACAGCTTCTCGGCGCCGAGATCGAGGCCCATCTGGGCGAACGCCGTGTTGCACGACACGGCGAGGATCTCGGGCAGCGGGCCGCCGCAGCGTTCACCGCCGAAGTTCTTGAGCACCTGACCGCCGCTTTGCGGCAGGGGCAGTTGGGTCAGCGAGGGGTACGACGGCTGGGACGTTGTCACGCCCCCGTCGTTCAAGCCGGTCGACGCGGTCACGATCTTGAACGTCGAGCCGGGGAAGTACCGGTCGCGGTAGGCGCGGGGGAGCAGGGGCTTGTTGGCGTCCGCGGCGAGCTGCGTCCACGCGGCGCGGACGGCATTCTGGTCGTGGGCGGCAAGCGGGTTTGGGTCGAACGAGGGGTAGTCGGCCATCGCCAAAACCGCACCGTTGCGCGGATCGAGGGCGACGACTGCGCCCTTGCGCGGGCCCAGCGCCTGCGTTGCCACCTGCTGCAGCTTCTGGGTGAGGGTCAGCGTGACGTTGGCGGTGTGCTTCTTCTCGAGAAGCAGGTCGCCGATGCTGTTGAGCTTGAGCGTGTCCGTCTTGCCGGTGAGCTCCTTGTTGTAGGTCCGCTCCACGCCCTCACTGCCGTACGTGAACGAGAAGTAGCCCGTGATGTGGGCGAACAGCGGACCCGTCGGATAGCGGCGAAGGCGCTGGAACTGGTCGCCCGAGTCGACAGAATCGGCGACGACCACGCCGTCGGCGGTCTGGATGGCACCCCTCGGCTGACTGAAGTCCTTCACCGCCTGGCGGGTGTTCAGTGGGTTGTCGTTGAGCTTCTTGGCGCTGAGCACCTGGAGGTTGTTGAGCTGCAGGAACAACACGGTGAACAGCACCAGCCCGGCGATGCCGAGCGTGCGGATCTGGCGGTTCACGCGGCGACGGCTTCGGCGACGGCGGTCGACCGCCTCGTTGAGTCGCTGTCGGACACGCGGAGCAGTAGGGCGAGAAGGACGTAGTTGGCGAGCAGCGAGGAGCCGCCGTAGGAGACGAACGGCAGTGTGATGCCCGTCAGGGGAACGACGCGGGTGACGCCACCGATGATGATGAAGGCCTGGAGGCCGATGATCGTCGTGAGGCCGGTGGCCAGCAGCTTCTCAAACGGCGCGTCGGCGCGCATGGCGATGCGCAGCCCGGTTCCGACGATCAGCACGAACGCGATGACGATGGCGACGGTGCCGAGTAGGCCGAGCTCCTCGCCGATGGCAGCGAAGATGAAGTCCGTTGCCACCTCGGGGATTCGCTGGGGGCTTCCGAGGGCGAGGCCGGTGCCGAAGATCCCGCCCGCCGATAGGGCGAACAAGGCCTGAATGGTCTGGTAGCCGTTCCCGTTGGCGACGTGCCACGGATTGATCCACACGCTGATGCGTTCGTGCACGTGGGCGAAGGCCTTGACGGCCGCCAACGAGCCCACCGCGAACAAGCCCCCACCGATGACGAGATAGGCGCCGCGGCCCGTCGCCACCCAAAGCATCGACAGAAACAGAGCGAAGAACAGCATCGACGAGCCGATGTCGCGCTCTGCGACGAGGACCAGCATCGCCAGTCCCCAGGCCAGCAAGATCGGGCCGAAGTACTTGAAGTCGGGGACGACGGCACGCCCGATGCGACGGGTCCCGATCGCGAGCAGTTCCCGCCGCTCGACGAGATAGGACGCCAGGAAGATGCACAACGTGACCTTGGCGAACTCACCGGGCTCGAAGCTGATGCCGCCGAAGCGCACCCACAGCCGTGAGCCGTTGATGTTGCGCCCGATGACTGGGAGCAACGGCATCAGCAGGAGGCCGATGCCGATGAGGGCGAACGTGTAGCGGTAGCGCTCCAGGTCTCGAATACGACGCACCACGAACAGCGTGCCGACGAAGGCGACGATGCCGAGCGCGGTCCACATCGCCTGCAGCCCGGCCAGCTTGTGGTCGAGGCGGGCGATGAACACGTACCCGAGTCCGTTGAGAAGGGCCGCCAGCGGGAGCAGCGTCCCGTCGGCGTTGGGCGCCAGCCTGCGCGTGGCGAGGTGGGCGATCACCAGCAGGCCAATGATGATGGCGAGGAAGGGCCCGACGTTGGCCGGCAGTGACGACGTGTGGCCGAGGCTGGCCAGGACGTACGCACCCACGGTCAGCACCGCGGCCAGGATCATCAGGCCGAGCTCGGCGTTGCGCCGCCGGGCGCCGAGGATGGCCGTCACGGTTTAGGCGGGGGTGGCGCGGGCACCGTCGTCGGTGGCGCCGTGGTGGTCGTCTGCGCCGCGGCTGCGGACTCTTCCCGCAGGGCGTTGACGTAGCGCTGGGCCTCAGCGCGGGTCGCTTCTTCCTTGCCTGCCCTGACGTCGGGCAGGCGCGCCGCGGGCACGTCCCGCTCTGCCAGCGACGTACGTCGGTCGAGGGTCGGGTTGAACCACAGGAGCCCGCCGGGCC
>Ga0213882_10000715_pt1 | contig 10660 bp, 13 predicted proteins | sample BarmaccoBMER_R09_FD_160106 | JGI IMG/M metagenome (GOLD analysis project Ga0213882, IMG submission 160106) | Barbacenia macrantha exposed rock microbial communities from rupestrian grasslands, the National Park of Serra do Cipo, Brazil - ER_R09 ...
TCGGTCGCCGACCGCTGCCACGGCTCGTGGCCGAAGTAGTTGTAGCGCGCGCCTCCCGAGACGATCAGCGTGTCGTAGGGGATCGCCTCGGGTACCCGCTGGCCCGCGACCGGCCCGAGCACCACCAGGCGGTTCTCGAGATCAAACCCAGTGACCTCGGCGAGCACCACACGGACGTTGCGCCGCCGGCGAAAGATGCGCCGGAGCGGATAGGAGATCTCCGCCGGCGACAGCGCGCCGGTGGCAACCTGGTAGACCAACGGCTGGAACAGGTGAAAGTTACGCCGGTCGATCAGCGTGACCTCGACCGGCATCCGCGAAAGCTTGAGCGAGGCTTGAAGGCCTCCGAAGCCGCCGCCGATTACAACCACTCGATGCGGTCTCTGCGTTGGGGCCACGGCTGCCAGTCTGGCACCGAGGCCGCGAGCCCGGCGATCACGCCGGGCTTGTCGCGGCAGTCCGACGGAGTGTCGCTCGCTTATAGCGTTTCAGGAGCGCCGCGCGCCTTTCGGTCGCTTGCCGCTGGCAAGCATCCTGATGACGCTCGTGAGGCCGAGCGCTACCAGCACGATCGACACGAGGCGGAGTCTCTTCTCCGCAGCGGCCGTTAGCTGCTTGGGCGGTGGATAGCCGATCCGGGCGATGGTGGATGACGTCCATCCCATCCACCACCCGCTACACACGAGCGCAAGCGCGTTTCGGCTCTGGGGATCCAACCGTCGCCGTGCCAGGACGAGGATGACGCCCCAGACTCCGGCGCAGCCGATGCTGTAGGCCGTGTAGGTGTTGAGCCGCGTCTTCATCGGAAGGGTTGTGACCGAGGCACCTGAGGGTCCAGTGCTCGCATGCTGATCGCCTCGTGTGACGCTCTCGCACAGCAATTCTGACAGTGCCAGCCCCGATTCCTGCGGCGCGCCACTTGACGGCAGACGTCCAGCCTTGACTTTGGGCGACAAACTATGTTAGCTTTGCATCGCAAAGCAACTGAAGGGAACGGCACCATGCAGGGAACACACGACATCGATCAGACCACTACAGCCGACGATGCCGGCGAGGGGCTCGATCCCCGTGAGGCGGCGCGGCTGCTTGAGCAGACCAAGCGGGAGGCGCGACGCCAGTTCAATCTGAGCCCCCCGTGGATCTCGGCGGTGATGGGGGCCGTGATCCTCGTCGCGTACGGCGCGCTGTGGCTCTCGACCCGAGGGCAGCATCCCTATGAGGGGCCGAGCCTCGGCGTGGTCGGGCTGGTGTACACGGCGGTGGCGGTCTCGATCGCCGTATCCGTCAAGGTCTATCGGCGCGCGACAGCCGGCGTCAGCGGACCGTCGGTACGCCGGCAAGGGATCGAAGGGGTCGCGATCCTCGTGTCGTTCCTCGGCAGCCCCGTAATTCAGGGCGCAATGAAGCACTATGGCGCCAGCGACGCGATCGTCTACGGCGTGATCCCGGCCGCGGCGCCGCTGATCATCGTCGGCACCACCGTCCTGGGCATCGCCGCCAGCAAGGCCGACTGGGCGCAGTTTGGCGCCACACTGGTGGTCGTCACAGGCGGTATCGTCGCTGCCTTCGTGGGGCCGAGCGGAGCGTGGCTGGCAGCCGGGATCGGCCTCTTTATCGGGGTGGTCGGCTACGCCGCCGCGACCGGCAAGCGGCTGGGCCGCTCCTAAGGAGGCACCGATGGGCGCGGACGCGCTGGACGCCGTGATCCACGCGCCCGCGCGACTGCGCATCGTCGCAACGCTGGCCGCGCTCCCTGACGGAGACAGCCTGTCTTTCACCCGCCTCCAGGACATGCTCGACCTGACCCCCGGCAACCTGATCACCCACCTGCGCAAGCTCGAGGACGTGGGTTACCTCACCAGCGCGACGACCGGCAACGGGAGAGCATCGCGCACCTCGATCGCACTCACCGGCCGGGGCCGGGCGGCGCTCGACGCCTACACCGACGCGCTCCGGGATCTGCTAGGCGGTCTGTAGACCGCTTGCTTGCGCGGACTCCGGACCTCTCGCTATTGCGCGCCCGAGAGGATGGCGGTCCCGACGCCCACCAGTACGAGGCCTCCGATAATCGGCGCTGGCCAACGGCCAACGAGCCGGCCAACGGACGATCCAGTCCTAGATCCACCCCCCACGCAGATCAACGAAAACACACCTGCCAGCGCGGTTGTCACGAGTGGTGACACGCCCGCCACGCCGGCCCCGACGCCGGAGCCGACGTTGTTGAGGGAGAGGGCCACGCCGAGGACGAGCGCCTCTCGCGATGAGATGGCGTCGCTTGTACCGCCGGGCCGGCGCCGCGATCGACGGTCGGAAGTTGGCTGGCGCACGGTATGCAGAGAAGAGGCGATGGTCGCCCCGCCGATCGCGATGATGATCAGCGCGCCGAGGGCGGATGCCACGTCATGCGGCATCAAATGCGAGAGCGCACGGCCGAATGTGATCGCGCCTGCAGTGGCCACCATCGTGACGGCTGCGATGACCAAATTCGGCGCGGCGGTGATCCCCCGGCCGCGCATACCAAACGCAAACCCAGCGGCGAGGTTGTCAAGGTTCGAAACCGCCGCGATGAACATGGCAGAAACCCAGATCATGGATCCAACGAGGGCCGTGATCGGTTCGCCGCCTCGCCGGTTCTAGACGCTGGCGGGCGGTGGCCGCCCGCCGCTCCGGGTGGCGCTGTGGCGCCGGTCGCTTGGGGGACGACGAACGTGCCGTCATGCCCAGGCAACCGACGAGGACTTTCTGGGATAGCCGCTGAGTACAACTTCGAATGCTCCTGACTGGCGCGACCGAAGCTTACGCCGTGCCCGCCGAGCGCCGCGTGACTAGCCGGCGGATTGAGCGCGGATGAACGCGAGGATCGCGCTGCGCACCCGGTTTCCTGCGCCCGCATCGACGAAATCCACCCCATGCTGGGTGCCCGGAATCATGAGCAGGCGCTTGGCGGGGCTGGGACTTTCGCGAAACAGAGAGCGAGTGACCTGGCCCGACTGGGTGAGCTGATCCTCGGTTGCGCCGATCTGGAAGATCGGACTGCGCAGGCGCCGCGCGTCCGCCGGAAATGAATAGAGCGTCGCGTCGGGCACGGCGGACAGGCTGACCACTGCAGCCGGTTCCGGGTGCAGGTGTAGCCCGGCGTCGATGACGACGGCACCGCCGATCGAAGCGCCGATGAGGATGAGGTTGCGCACGCCTCGGTCCCGCAGGAAGCGCGCGGCGGCCTGAACCTCCGCGCTCGGGTCGCCGTTGCCATAGTCGAAGGCGAGCACGCGCATCCCGTGGGCGGCCAGGTAGGCGGGGAACGGCAGCCACTCACAGGCGCTGTTATCGGTCTGGTTGGCCAGAACCACCCCCCTGGGCCCCGTCCCGACGATCGCGGCTTTCAGCCGCTCCCCGCCTACGTGGAGACGAACCACGCGCGCGTGCCGGACCGCATAGTTGCACCCGCCTATGGAGGGTCCGATGAATAAGGGTGCCGACGAGGTACTAGCCGCAGTCGGCTGAGTGGTCGCGGGCACGCTTGCCTGCGGTGGCGTCGAGTGTGTAGTCCGCTTATGCGCCGATCCGCCGCATGCGGCGGCGGCCAGCGCGACCGCGAATGCTGCCGCTAAAGCCGTGGCGAGGCGGCGTCCGCCAGGGTCGGACCGCACTGCCATCATAGTCCGGAGCGGACTATGCCAGACAGCACTTCTACCGGCAAGCTCACCACGACCGAGCATGCGCTGCTCGGGATGCTCGCGCGCTACGGCGAGCACTCCGGCTATGAGCTACTTAAGCTCGCCGAGTCTGGAATCGGGTTCTTCTGGTCGCCGGCCAAGAGCCACGTGTACGACGTGCTTCCGCGCCTGGAGCATGGCGGCCACACCCGACGCCGGGTAGTGCGCCAGCAGGGTCGACCCGACAAGCAGCTCTGGCGAATCACCGCCCGGGGACGGGCCGTCCTCGCGGCGTGGCTAAACACAATCGATCCCGACCCGTTTGATGCACGGGGCGTGTTCCTGCTCAAGCTTTTCTTTGGCGACCACGGCAGCGCGTCGAGCGTGGTCGAGCACGTGGAGCGCTTTCGCGATCAGGCGGCCGCCAAGTTGGCGACGCTGCAGGCGATCGACAAACAGGCGCCTCACGCCGCACGAGACGAGCTGCCCAGGATGACGCTGCGCGAGGGCCTGACTGTCGTGGAGGCCTACCTTCGCTGGGCGGAAGAGGTCTTGCCCGAACTGCGGGCGCGCGCCGGTCATACCGTGGTCTCGGGACAGTTCCGTCCGCGGGGGGATGTCGCCTCTTCGGTGCCGCAGTAACTTCAGCGGGTGGCAAGCGAGAACTCGCAGGCGCGCTCCAGGACCGACGAGTTACGCAGCCTCGTTCCCCTGTTTGCGCTCGCGGTCGCCATCGTGGCTGCTGTCACGGATCCGACATCAGCGATCGACCTCCTCCTGATGGCGATCCCGGTCGCGGCCTTCGCGATGTGGGCGTTCGTGCCACGCACGCCCCTCGCCCTGGTCACGATCGCCGTGCTGGTACCGGTGGTTGCTGCACAGCGCGCGGGAACCCATGAGCCGCTGATGTTCGAGGTCTCGATGCTCGCGTTCATGGTCGCGTTCTGGTCGAGGTCGCTCCCGGAAGCCGTCACGCTGGGGCTAGTCGCGCTCGCCGCGCCGGCCGTGGTGGGCGCAATCGAGACGCACGGCAATGTCGCCGTGGGCATCTGGATCATTGGGATCGCCTTCCCTTGGGTGATCGGCCGGGCGATCCTGCGACAGGGCAAGCTGACGGCGCAGCTCGAGGCCACCCGGCGCGAGCTGGCACGACAAGCGATGCTGGAGGAGCGCCGCCGCATCGCACGTGACGTGCACGACTTCGTCGGTCATGGCCTGGCCGCGGTGATGCTTCAGGTCACCAGCGCTCGGCACGTGCTACGTCGTGACCCCGCTGCAGCCGAGGACGCCCTGCGCTCGGCGGAGGAGGTGGGCCGTAGCAGCATGCAGGAGCTGCGTCGAAACGTCGCGCTCCTGCGCAGCGATGAGGAGCCGGGGGTACTTGCGCCAGTGCCGTCGGCGGTCGAGATCCCAGCGCTTGTCGACCACGTGCGGGCAGGCGGTCTTCCGGTGGAGCTGCAAATCCGGGGCGACCTGACCGCGATCTCCCCAGGCGTCGGCCTCGCGCTGTACCGGATCGCGCAAGAGGCGCTTGCCAACGCGGCCCGCCACGCGCCCCAGGCGCGGACCGCCCTCGTGCTCGAGCTTCTTGACGGGCACGTTTCTCTTGTTGCGCAGACAACCGGCCCGCTCCCCGTCTTGCCCGAAGCGGAGCCGCACCGAAGCCGCTATGGGTTGATCGGGATGCGAGAGCGGGCAGCCGCGCTGGGCGGTGAGTTCGATGCGGGCCCGAACGCCGGTGGATGGCGCGTCAGCTGCAGACTCCCGCTGGAAGGGGCCGATGGGCTGCCGGCAGGCGAGGGCGGAGCGACGTGATCCGTGTAGCACTCGTCGACGACCAGGCGATCGTCCGTGCGGGATTGGCCCGCATTCTCTCCCCGGCAGACGGGTTCGAGGTGGTAGCCGAATGCGCGGACGGCCGCCAAGCGGTGGAGGAGCTGCCGGCGCGCAAACCCGACGTCGTACTGATGGACGTCCGCATGCCGGTCCTCGATGGGATCGCGGCGACGGTCGAGCTGCGCGAGGCGGCGGACGACTTGGCGGTGCTCGTGCTCACGACATTCGGCGAAGACGAGGTCCTTTGGGGTGCGCTCGAGGCCGGCGCCGCTGGATTTGTACTGAAGGATTCCTCGGCGGAGGACTTGATCGCGGCGGTGAGGGCAGTGGCCGGCGGGGCGGCGTGGTTCGACCCCGCGGTGGCCCCAAGGATCCTCGAGCACTATCGCCGCCAGATCGCCCCTGCGAGCCGACAGGCCGCCCGGCTCGCGCTGCTCTCGGAGCGCGAGCGCGAGGTGCTGCGCATGATGGCGCGGGGCGCGACCAACGGCGAGATCGCGGCTGCGCTCTACCTCGCCGAGGCGACCGTGAAGACCCACATCGGCAGCATCTTCGGCAAGCTCGGCGTCCGCGATCGAGCCGCGGCGATCGTGTTCGCCTATGACCACGGCGTGGTCAGGCCTGGCGCGAGCAGCGCCTAGCCCCTCGCCGTCCGGCCCACCCACGGAAGGTCTCGATTCCTACCCCAGTGGGACCTCGATTCGGGCCCGTGGCCCGATGTGCAAAAGCGCCAGCGCGCTTAGCGTTGCCGGCATGAAAAACACAGCCATAGAGGTCCACGACCTCGAAAAATCCTATGACGGCCAACCGGTGCTCAAAGGAGTGTCGTTCGCCGTCGGCGCCGGCGAGATCTTCGGTATCGCCGGGCGCAATGGGGCCGGCAAGACCACCGTGGTGGAGATCCTGCAGGGACTCCGCAGACGTGACGGTGGCCGGGTCGACGTGCTCGGCTTCGATCCCGGCCGCGAGCGCAGACGGCTCCGGCCGCTGTTGGGCGCGCAGCTACAGACGTCCGCTCTGCCCGAGCGCATTCGCGTCGGGGAGGCGCTGCGGCTGTTCGCCCGTTTGGCCGATGGTCGGACGGACTGGCGGGAGTTCGCCGAAGCGTGGCGTCTTGTCCCGCTGCTGGACATGTCGTTCGGCAACCTCTCGGGAGGTCAGCGTCAGCGCCTGTTCGTGGCCCTGGCGATGATCAACCGCCCGCGGGTGTTGTTCCTCGACGAGCTCACGCAGGGACTGGATCCCGTCGCGCGGCGCGAGGCCTGGCAGCTGATCGAACAGGCGCGCGATCACGGCACGACCGCCGTTCTCGTCACCCACGACATGGAGGAAGCCGAGCGCCTGTGCGACCGCGTCGCGGTGCTCCACGACGGGCGCCTGGTGACCTGCGCCAGGCCGGTCGAGATTGCCTCAAGCGTGGGGACGGTCCGCCTGCGCTTCTCGTCACCTGGCGCGGCCGGGCTCGAGAGGCTGGGGCGCGTCCCTGGCGTCACCAGCATCGGCTACGACGGCGCGACCGCGGACATCACCGTGGAGCCTGTCGCGGTCGTGCGGGTGGCCACGGAGCTTGGCCGGCTGGACCTTGCTCCGAGCGACTTCACCGTGATCCGGCCGTCGCTTGAGGAAGCCCTTGTACCACTACTGAACGGAGACAATCGATGACCGCACTCGCCGATATCACTTCTCGACAGAGACGATCGATGACTGCGCTCGCCGCGTTGACCCCGACCGAGCTTCGTCTGCTCGTCCGCGACTGGACCGTGCTCGTGTTCGCCTTCGTGTTCCCGCCGCTGGTGATGCTGATCCTCGCGGGAGTGTTCGGCACCCGCGCTACGGTCGGGTTCGGGTGGCGTAATCCCCAGCACTACTACGTCGCGGCATCGGTGGGCGTGCCTGTCATCGCCCTGGCCCTCGTTGGCCTCCCTGTCACGCTCGCCTCCTACCGGGAACGGGGCGTGCTGCGCCGGTTCGAAGCATTTGGCGTCTCGCCCTCCAAGGTGATCGGCACGCAAGCAATCGTCACGGCTGGGCTGATCCTGGTTGGCGTCGTGGCGGTACTGGCAGTCGCCGCACCGACCTATGGCATCCCGCACATCACGCATCCCATCCAGACTGCCCTCGGCCTGGCTGCGGGCACGCTGACGCTCGTGCTGGTCGGCATTGCGGTCGGGCTTGCGACGAGCAGCGCACGCTCGGCCCAGGCGATCGGGCTGATCGCCTTCTTCCCCCTTTACCTGTTGGGAGGTGGGGGGCCGCCCAAGGGAGCGATGACCGGGGCCATGCACTCGATCAGCAATGCACTGCCCTCGGCGATTCCCGCGGTCGCCGACCCCTGGCTCGGTCTCCCCGGCCTTGGCACCCAGCTCGCGGTGTTCGCCGCGTGGGCGGCCGCGGCGCTGGTCGCGATCTGCTGGCTGGTGCGCCGCGCGGCGCATCAGCCCTGAGCATGAGGGCGACGAAGCAAGGCTGGGCGAATAAGCGACAACATACGTCGTTCTTTCGCCCAGCCTCCTAGGAATCGAATCTGCTGAGCTCGCTGGCGGACGAGCGGCGGTTGCCGGCGTTGGGATGAGGGTGCCTTACCTCGCCATCAAGCGCCTCGCGCGCTGGCCTTTTGTACCCGCGATCGGTTCGCAGCACCGGCAAGCGGTCAGCAAAACGACAAACGACGACCGAACGATGAAGGTGCGCCGCATATAGGCGCTATACGCTCAGGTCGGTGCTCGCACTCGTCGCTGCGAACCTTCGCCGTCGTGCCGCGCGGACTCTCCTGGCCGCGGCCGGCGTCGCGGTGGGCGTGGCCGCCGTCGTGGCACTGCTTGCGCTCTCGACGGGTCTCAACAACGCCGCGTCCGGGTTTGTCCACCTCGGGAAGGCCGACCTTGGTCTGTTCCAACGCGACGCCGGGGACCCCACGTCCTCCGTGCTCCCCCTGGCTCTGTTGCCGCGCGTCCGCGCCCAGCCGGAGGTCGCGCAGGCAACGCCAATCCAGATCGTGGTCGGCGCGGTGGCGGGGCACCCTGGCGCGATCGTGCTGGGGCTCGAGCCCGGCGGCTTCGCCGCGCGGCAGCTCGTGATCACGGCCGGTCACGGGATGGCGCGCGGGCAGGTACTGGTCGGCGACGTGCTCGCCAGCCAGCTGCAGGTCGATCCAGGCTCGGTGCTCAAGCTTGGCCGGCGAAGATTCCCCGTCGGCGGCGTGTTCCACACCGGCCTCTCGTACGAGGATTCCGGCGCGGTGCTCGACCTGCGCGACGCTCAGGCCTTGGCCGGCCGAACCCCGGGGGAAGCAACCACTTTCGCGGTCAAGCTCCGGCCGCAGACGCCGGCATCCACCGGGGTCCGCGAGCTCGGACGGGCGTTCCCGGGCCTGAGCGCGATAGCCGACCCGGGCGAGGCGGTGAGGGCCGGGGCCAACACGGTTCTGATCTCGAAGGCGGTTCTGCTGGTGGTCGTGCTCGCCCTGATAATCGGGGGGTTGGCCGTGGCCAACGCGATGCTGTCTGCGCTGCTCGAGCGCCGTCGCGAGCTGGCGCTGCTCGCCACGATCGGCTGGAGCACCGCCCAACTGGGGACGCTCGTGCTCGCTGAGTCGCTGGCGGTGAGCATGCTGGGAACCGGCGTGGGAGTGCTCCTGGGCTTGGCCGCGGGGAAGCTACTGCCGGGCGCGCTCGGCCTCAGCGGCTTTATCTCGCCCACACTGACAGCCTGGGGTGTGGGCCGGGCGGTGCTGATCGGGCTCGCGATCGGGACGCTTGGAGCGATTTATCCGGTCTGGCGGGTGACCAGGATGCGCTCGGTTGTGGCCCTCGCTCAGACCTGAGGCTCACCCCAAAAGGCCGTCGACCAGGTCGACCACGCGGTCGGCACGCGCGGGAACGGCTGGATCGTGGCTGGCGATGATCAGGGTCATGCCGTGTCGGTCGCGCGTCCTGGCCAGGAGGCCCAGCACCCGATCGCCCGCGACCGAGTCCAGCGCGCCGGTCGGCTCGTCGGCCAGCAGCAGCTGGGGCGCGTTGGCGAGGGCCCGGGCGATCGCCACGCGCTGGCGCTCCCCGGCCGAGAGCTCCGCTGGAAGGTGGCGTACGCGATCGAGTAGGCCGACCTCGGCCAAAAGCTCCCGGCTGCGACGTCCCCGTTCGTGGCGCTCCACGCCGGTTGCGAGCAGCGGGGTCTCGACGTTGCTCTGCGCCGTCAGGTAGGGCAGCAAGAGGTGATCCTGGAAGACGAAGCCCACCAGCCGGCGCCGATACGCGACCGCCTCCCGCGGTGAAGGCACCGGCTTACCACCGACGGAAATGGTCCCCGAGTCGGGTCGGTCCAGTGTCCCGATCAGGTTCAGCAGGGTGCTCTTGCCGGCGCCAGAGGGCCCCCGTATGGCCAGGAACTCGCCTTCGGCGACGGTGAAGGAGACGCCGCGTAGCGCGACCACGGCGCCGTAGCGCTTGGCGACGTTCTCGACGACCACGGTCACGCCACCGGACGCGGGCGCCTCCCCGGCGCCCGCGTGCGCCGCCGGGGCGCTCACTTGCGGGCGGTCACGGGCCAGCCGAGCGCCACCGACCCGGCGCTGGTGTGAACGATGGTCACGAGGGTGAGCGGATGGCCGATGGCCGAGGAGGGGAACGTAATCCGGTCGTGCAACACGCCGTCCTTGAGCGTATGGACGGGCGGGCTCTCACGGCCGACCACCGTTTCAGCAAAAGCAAACTCGGTCGCGACGGTGCCCTCCAGCGGCTTGCCGCTTGCGTTCGTGACGCGGACGGTGTAGGGCCACAACTTGCCGGCGGTCGGCGTGTGGCTGGCTCCGTGCAGCGACGCGTGCACAGGGCCGGTGTTCACGCTCGGGGTGGTGGCCGTGGCGGCGCTTGCCGCGGGGGAAGTGTGGGTGGTTGTGGTGTGGGTCGCGGCGTGAGCCGTGGTATTGGTGTGCGTGGACGTCGAGCCACCGCAGCCCGCGGCGGCCAGACCGGCGACCACCATGGCGATCACTGTTCCGACTGTCGCTTTCATCCGGCGTGTGAAGAAATCGTACCCCCGGGACGGGCGGCCGCAGACATCGGGTTGGCGAACAACAAAGGCGTAACCGACATCGGACCGCGGTCGGCGCGCCTCATACTCGGGTAGGAGATCGGCGCCCCAGACCATTCACAAGTAGGTCGCGTCTC
>Ga0213882_10000716_pt1 | contig 10657 bp, 10 predicted proteins | sample BarmaccoBMER_R09_FD_160106 | JGI IMG/M metagenome (GOLD analysis project Ga0213882, IMG submission 160106) | Barbacenia macrantha exposed rock microbial communities from rupestrian grasslands, the National Park of Serra do Cipo, Brazil - ER_R09 ...
ATGATCGGTGCAGTTTCCGTAGTGGCAGCAGGTCCCGCGATTGTCGAGCACCGTGATCGCCGCTCCTTCGTAACGGTCGACGCGATCCGGCGTTCGGTCTTCCGACTTCGCGCCGGAAAAGCCGATGCGCGCGTGGGTGCCGTCGCAGTACGGCTTGATGTTCGAGCCGCCGCAGCGGCAGAGCGCGACGATCGGCCGCACGGGCAACGATTCGCCCTTGGAGTTGGTTAGCTTACGCAGGTTGCGAACGATGTACGGGCCGTTCTCCTCGGGCCGGATCGTCGTTTGCTGGCTTCGCTCGTCGGCGTCCGAGCGAATCGTCATCGCAAACTGTTTCGGGATGAACGGTGTCAGGTGTTCGGCGACCGATTCCAATGCCGCCGCCGCCTCCTGCACTTCCTCGGGCAAGGACGCCTCTTCACTGAGCCGCGTGAGCCGCATCGCGAGATCGTACAGCCGCTCCAAAAACAGAATCCACGCGGCCTGCCGATGGGCGATCAAGTGCACGTTGCGCGCGTAGCCGAATGTCGGGCCGGCATTCTTTCCGGGATACTGCGGGCCCGCGGGAAGCTTCGCGAGCGCCTCGCCGATCGGCCGCAAGCCCGAGGCCATGATGCGCAGCGTGCCGCGCGCAAGCAGCCGCAGCTCCTCTTCGGTCTCGCCTCCGTGCGCGAAGAAGCGCAGCAGCATCGCCAGCATCACGTCGTACGCGTTGTTGAACAACCCGGCCAACTCCGAGGCGACGGGATCGGTAATCCGATTCGTGCGGGGCTCCGCCGCAAAGCCGCGCGTCGTGGGATTCGTGAGCAGTGGGCGAGTCGGCTCGAAGAACCGGCCGTCGCGTCGCGCTAGCTCGGAGAGCGTCTCATACTCCTGCCGGATCGAATCGAAGACGCAGAAATGCGCGTCGGGATGTTCGCTGGTCGGCGACTCTCCTTGCTCGACGATCATCTCAATCGCCTTACACGCCGACGCAACGTCGGTCACTTGCACCAGCTCCTTGGGAAGATCGAGGTACTGCGGATTGGCTTGCACCGCCGGATCGCCGATGAAGAGGCGTTCCGCGGGAATGGTTCGGAACGCCGACTCGATCTTGTGATAGAACTCGCCGACCGTGCGAAAGTCAATGTCGAAAGGCTCGACGCTATTTTGGAGTGCGATCAGCGCTGAGCGATCGACTTCGCCGACGACTCGCTCGCACATCGCACGGTAGAGCGGCGCGCGCTCCGGCGGAATGATGCCGTCTTCGGGCATTTCGTAGCACACCAGCCGCTCGAGCAGCGCATGCGAGATCGGTTCGAGCGCGATCTCGATGCCGAACGGAAAGGTGGATGGCGGCAGGGGAAAGTTCGACCGCGCGAAGTGCGGTGCGCCCCCGACGGCGGTGAGCAGGTTGGACACCTGAGCGAGGTGCAGCATCTCCTCGACCGCAACGCCGGCGATCTTGCGCTTCCAACTCCGAACCGTCTGAAGCTCCGTGGCCGTCAGGCCGCCTTCGGCGAGGTCAACTTTCAATGAGTATCCTGCATACAAGTACGCGCAGGCGAGATCGTGCTCGAGCTCCGACGCGCGCGTCAGAAGATAGAGCAACTCCTCGCGACACGTCACGGGTGAAATGGGACGACCGGCAGTCAACGTCATACGCACCTCAAGCACCCCCACGAATACAGGAGCCGTCTCTCGGGTTGCACGGGTTGCGCCGAGCGCTTGCTCTTTGCTAGAATCCGCGCAACAGGCTTTCACGTCGGCGGAAAGGAGTCCACGTCAATGCCGCTCTCCAGACGCGCGTGCGCAGAGTTTTTCGGAACGTTTTGGCTGGTTTTCGGCGGCTGCGGAAGCGCCGTGCTGGCGGCAGCCTTCCCTCAATTCGGAATAGGCTTCGTCGGCGTCGCGCTGGCATTCGGCTTGACGCTCTTAACGATGGCGTACACGATCGGCCCCATTTCCGGATGCCACATCAACCCGGCCGTAACGTTCGGGCTCTTCTTGGCGAAGCGATTTCCGGGCCGGGACGTTATCCCGTACTGGATCGCGCAGATTTTGGGAGCCATCGTTGCCGCGGGCGTTCTGTATTGGATCGCGAGCGGCAAGCCGGGGTTCGTCGCCGGACAGTTTGCCAGCAACGGCTACGCCGCGCTCTCGCCCGGTCACTACGGCATGGCGTCGGCGCTCGTTGCCGAGATCGTGCTGACCTTCGTGTTCCTGATGGTGATCTTGGGCGCGACCGAGCGCCGCGCTCCGGTCGGATTTGCGGGCTTGGCCATCGGACTGGTTCTGACGCTGATCCATTTGATCAGCATCCCGATCGACAACACCTCGGTGAATCCCGCGCGCAGCACCGGTCCCGCCATTTTCGCCGGGAGCGCCGAGCTCTCGCAGCTCTGGCTCTTCTGGATCGCGCCTTTGATCGGCGGCGGCCTGGCGGGGCTGATTTACCCGATGCTCTTCGGTGAAGTCGTCAGCGAGGTTCCGATCGCGGGCCGCGAGCCGAAGTAGAGAGAAAATCGGCGATCGCGCTATTGACCGCCTGCGGCTGGTCGTACATCGCGAAGTGCCGCGCGTCGGGAATGACCGTGAGCGTCACGTCGGGCGCGCCCTTGACGATGCCGGCGTAGAACGATCGCTTCGCCTCCGCCGACGGGATGTGATACTGCGAATCGGCGGCGGCGTCGAATGGGACGAGGAGCTGAATCGGAACGGCGGCCTTCGGCAAGGCCGGACGCAAGTCGAGCAAGACGTCTTCCTGAAACCAGCGGCCGGTGGCGGCGGGATCGCTCTTGGCCACGAGCGGGGCGATCGCTTCGACGTCCTGCGGCGATCTGACGTAACCCGGCAGCGTGACCGTCCTTTGGTAGTCCATAAATTGCGCCGTCGTCATCGCGGCCATCTGGGCGGCGGCGCGCGCCACCATCGCCCTTAGGGCGTCCGGCTGCATAAACAGCGCGAGTGGAAAGATCGGTAAACCGTCCAGCGCGACGACGCCGCCGAGGCGATCGGGATGCTGCGTGGCGAGCATGAAGCCCAGCGTTCCTCCGAGGCTGTGACCGATCACAATCGGCTTGACGATGTGCCGCTCGTCGAGCAATTGCCAGAAATCGGCCGTCACCGTCGCAAACAGCGGGCCGCCGATCGGTGGCCGGCCGTCGAATCCCGGCAACGTCAACGCGTAGATCGTGTACTGCGGCCCGAAGTGAGTGATTTGGCCGCTCCACTCCCACGGGCCGCACGTCAAGCCCGGAATGAAGATCAGCGCTTGGCGCGCCGGCGTTCCGTATTGCGTTACGTGCAGCGAGCCCACGTCGAACGTCGCCACGGGGCTCGGAAGCGGCGGCACGGCAGCGTCAACCGCGAAGGCGGATCCCAAGAGCAGAAACACGGTGGAGCACAGCGCAAGCAATGTCCTCATCCGGGTTATCTTGCGCCCAGCCTTCGCAGCACCTTGGGCGGGATCAAACAGATGAGGGTGCCGCTCGTGGACGTTCGCTCGGCCAGCTCGATGCCGGCGAGCGCGGCTTTTTTCAGCTCGACGTTCCCATCGCCGATCATGTGGCCGATCGCGGCGCTCATCGTCGGCTCGTGCCCAACGAGCATCACCCTTTCGGAGTCGGAATGCTCCGTGAGTATGGTCTGGCACGCGCGAGCGTTGAAACCATGGGCGATGCGCGCGTCGTCAACGACGTCGCGCAGGCGAAGCTGCTCTGCGACGTACTCGGCCGTTTGCCGCGCGCGGAGCAGCGGGCTCGTAACGATGAGCTCGAGATCGGGCAAGAGCTCCGCAATCGCCTTGGCCTCGCGTTCCATCGCCTCGCAGCCGTCCGGAGTCAACGGACGGTCGTCGTCGCTCCCATGCCATTTCGAGGCTTCAACCGCGATGCCGTGGCGTAAGAAGTAACAGCGCATCCGCCACAACTACGGCGCGAGGCCGCCGAACCCCGCATCCGGAAATCGCGCCGCATGAGCAGATCCTGGCAGACTCGACTTCTCCACTCGGCCGTGTCGGTTCCGGAAGGCTATCGCTCCCTGGCGACGGCCGTCTACCGCGGGTCCACCACGCTCTTTCCTTCGGCGTCGGCGGTCACCGATCAATGGGACCAGGAACGGGTCGGATACACCGCCGGCCTCTACGGTACGCCGACGTCGCTCGAGTTGGCCGCGCGCATCTGCGAGCTCGAAAACGGCTGTCACACGATCCTGACGCCCGGAGGACAGTCCGCGATTTCGCTGATCGACTTCGCATTGCTCAACAGCGGCGATCACATTCTCGTTCCACGCAGCGTCTATCGTCCCAATCGTCAGCTCACGAGCGCGCTGCTCTCCCGTTTCGGCGTCACGGCAACGTTTTACGACCCTCTGATCGGGGCCGGCGTCGGCGAGGTAATGCAGGAAAACACGCGGCTCGTTTGGGTCGAAAGCCCCGGCTCGGTTACAATGGAGGTGCAAGACGTTCCGGCTATCGCGCGGGCGGCACACGAGCGCGGCGCGCTCGTGGTGCTCGACAACACGTGGTCGGCCGGGGTGCTGTTCGACGCCTTCGCGCACGGCGTCGACGTCACGATGCAGGCGATCACGAAGTACGTCGGCGGCCACAGCGACGTGCTCTTGGGCTCGATCACGGTTCGAGATGAGGCGCTGTATCAGAAGCTGGGCGCCGCGCGGCAAGTCATCGGCTGCGCCACGTCGCCCGACGATTGCAGCCTCGCCCTGCGCGGGCTCCAAACGATGGCCGTGCGCCTTGCCGTCGTGGAAGCGTCGGCACTCGAGATTGCGCGCCGCCTCGCGGATCGTCCCGAAGTCGAGCGCGTGCTGCATCCGGCGCTTCCTTCATGCCCCGGTCACCAGTTCTGGAAGCGCGACTTTCTCGGTTCCTCCGGCGTCTTCTCGATCGTCCTTTCGCCGGGACCGACGCGCGAACAGGTCTTCGCGTTCGTGGATGCGCTCGAGCTATTCGAAATCGGTTATAGCTGGGCCGGGACCACGAGCCTCGCTGTGGCGTACACGATCGCACCCGCGCCGAACCGTCCGGCATACGATCATCGCCTCGTACGCTTCAGCATCGGACTGGAATCGACCGACGATCTCATCGCCGATCTCGAAGCGGCGTTACCGGCCCTCTCGCGGTGAACGAGGGACCTCGAAGCTTCCCTCGATGACGGGAACGCAGTGGCCGGTCAGCCGTACGCGATCGCCGCGCGATTCGACCCACAGTTCGGCTCCGCGCGCCGAGAGCTGCCGCGCGAACATCTTCGTCTTGCCGAGCACGCGTGACCAGTACGGCGTCAGCACGCAGTGCGCCGATCCGGTGGCCGGATCTTCCGGGATGCCGTATTGCGGCGCGAAGAATCGCGACACGAAATCGCAGTCGCCGTCAAAACCAGGCGCGGTGACGATCAGCGTATCGAGCGGCAGCGCCGCGATTCGTTCGAACTTCGGCGTCAGATCGCGTACCTGCTCGGGCCGCTCCAGCACGGCCATGCCGCGATCCGCCTCCCAGAGCTCGACCGGCAGCATGCCGATCGCGTCGGCCACCAGCGCCGGATCGTACTCTTTCGTAACCGGCAGAGCAGGGAAGTCGAGCACGAGCCGATCGCCGTCGCGCTCGACCTCGAGCGCGCCGGAGAGCGTGTGGAAACAAACGCGGTCTCGCGCCGTATCGAGGCGGTTGAGAATCACGTGGGCGGTCGCCAATGTCGCGTGGCCGCACAGCTTGACCTCGCTGACCGGCGTAAACCAGCGCAGCCGGAAGCCGCCATTCTCCGGGACGAAGAAGGCGGTCTCGGCGAGGTTGTTCTCCGCCGCGATCGCCTGCATCATCGCATCGGGGAGCCAGCTTTCGAGCGGACAGACCGCGGCGGAATTCCCGCCGAACGGTTTGGCCGTAAACGCGTCGAGCTGATACAACGGAATCCGCACGGCCACGACGTTCGATTTAGTGCCGGACGCAGACCTCGTGATCGGTCATCATCTTACCCTTGCCGTTGGGCGTTTGGGTATCCATCGAATATTGGGTTGATTGAGTCATGCGCAACACGGCGGTACCGTGGTCCGCGGGATATTGATCGCTCCAATGCGAGTCGTTGAATTGGGGAGACGTGCTCACGGCAGTGAAATAACTGCCGTCGGTGCCAACCCCGGTGGCGACCCACTGTTTTTTCTTGGAATCGTAACCCAGAAACGTAGTTCCCGTGCTTGCCGGCGCGCCGTTCTGCGCCGGGTAACTCGAGTTGACGCGTAGCCAGTCGCCGTACATCGTGTCGGTGTCCGTTTCGCGATAGGTCTTGTTGTCGCTCGAGTGCGTGACGCACGTCCACGACCCGACGAAGCCGCGAATCGTGGTTTGTTGCGGCGACGAGGCGGCGGCTGCACGTAGAGCGGCCGGGAGAACTAGCGCGGCAGTTGCCGCCAGCGTGGCGTAAAGCGTGCGGGTCATAAGGGAACCTCCTCCGCGGATGAACCGTGAACACGGCCTCTTTACACAGAGGAGCGTCGCCGCCCTGGACAGTGTGATTTTGCCGGCCCGCCGGGCGAATCACGCTGTGAAAGGGGAAAATTACTGTGGAACACGCGGAACTCAAACTCAAGAAAAGCCTGCGCCTCAATACGCTCCTGCTCCAGCACGCAAATACGCGAAAGACCGCCGAGGAGCTCGGAAAACTCTCACGCCGAGTCGCGGTGGAACTCGTCGGAACGTTTATCGGCATCCTGCTCGTCGGCTCGTTCGCCGCCGACCACGTTCGCGAGCCTCGATTCTTCCTGCCGGCGGTCGCGCTGTGGGTCTACGCGATTGGCTTGATCGTCGCAAACATTCGACAGATTGCGGAAATCAAGGGATTCGACTACGACGAACCGGTCGCCGCTCTCGAAACAAAACTCGAGACGTTACGCGTGCTGCGGTTCCGGACGGTGCTGGCAGCGCTAGCGCTCGCGCCGGCCATGTGGGTGCCGCTCTCCATTGTCGCGTTACGGGCCTTCGGCATCGATGCTTACGTCGCGACGAACGAGGCGTGGCTCGTGACCAGCGTCCTGTGCGGTCTTGCTGTGATTTCGCCGGCGATATGGATCGCCCGGCGCCACCGCGACGCGGTCGCGGGTCACGAGCTTGTCGCCGCGTATCAGTCTCTCGACTCGCTGCGGCGCTTCTCAGAGGATCGCTAATCGCCGATAGAGCGGCAGAATCTGCAGCGTCTTGCATTTCCACGGTGACGGAAACTTGTTGACGACGACGCTGGGGATCTCGGCGAGCGAGGGGCGGGTTCGGTCCGGCGCTTCCGTCTTAGTTTCGCCAGATCGAATGCAGCCGCCAGATCAGAAAGCGCGCTGCTGCGATAGTCACGCGGTCCTTACGGCGGTGTGGTAAATCCCGCGCTGGAACCGACGCGACCGCTTGCCGCGCACGAGACTATACTGCCGCCGAAGATCACCGCCAGCCCACAGGCCGAAGTGAACATGCGCCGGTTATCGTGCGGGACGCCGGCGACGAAGGCGTAGTCTTGCGCCGTTCCTTCGGGATGACGCCGCGCGAGATACGAGATGAAGTACTTCGCGCGCATGAAGCGGTACGGACCCTGCGCCTCGCCGCCGCACGACCGATCGAGGTCTTCTTCGTTCGGATCGGTGTCGGCCGTACCCATGAGGTAGGTGACGTGCCGCTGGACGTACCGCGCCTCGAGCTGTGCGGCGCCGCCGCTGACGTACCGCGGGGCGCCGCGCAGCCCGTAGCGCCACGAGTCGGAGTCGCTGCAGTTCAGCTGTGGGACCGGCCGCCAATCCGTGAAGTAAAAGTACGACGAGGGATTGGAGACGATCAGGTGCACGGGCACGCGAGCGCCCGGATCCAACTGCGGCGCCTTTCCTACGACCGCGTAGCGTTGCACGATTTGGCCTCCCGCGGAGTGTCCGGCGACCACGATGTCGCGCAACGCGGGAAAGCGGCGCGGATCCGAGAGCCGCGCGACGATGGCGTCGAAGACGTCGTAGCTGCTGATCGGCGCCGGCGCGATCGCATCCGAGCCGCCGGGCCACTTTGAATCCCAGTAGAGCGTCTGCGGCGAGACGTCATGCCCCACGAGATCGCCGTGCTCGACGAACTGCGGCGCGATGACGAGCGTGGCGCTCAGGCGACGTGCATCGTTCGCGGCAATGACGCCGGTATCGAAGTAGTAGTCCGCGTCGCGCAGCACCCCGTGCACGATTATCAAGGCGCGCGTCACGGAGGCGTCGCCGTCGAGTGACGCGGTGCCGAAATACCTCGCGTAGCCGCTGCCGAGCGGCGTGCGAACGAGAAACTCGCGCTCGGCGAGTCGTCCGGAATTATCCGGTTGTGGAGTCGTCGTCACCGGCACGACGATGCCGAACAGGGTTAGAGCCATCGCGACGTTAAGCGCGTATACCATCGAGCATGGCACTACCATCACTTCGCACCGCGATCCTCGCTGCGGCCGACAACGCGACCGCTCGCCGCGTCGTGACGCGGTATGGAATGCGACTCGGCGCGCGCCGTTTTGTTGCCGGCGAAACGGCGGACGAGCTTTTGGCGGCGGCCCGCCGCGTGAACGGCGAAGGGTTTGCCGTGTCGGCGACGTTCTTAGGCGAAAGCGTCCGAGACGCTACGGAGACGGCCGCAGTAAGCGACGAATATTGCGCGCTGCTGCGGGGATTCGCCGCGGAGGCGCTCGATGCGACCGTCGCGTTCAAGCTGACGCACCTCGGGCTCGACATCGACCCGGAGCTCGCGCTCCAAAACGCGGCACGCATAGCTTCGACTGCCGCAGAGTGCGGCAGCAGCGTGCGCATGGACATGGAACAGTCGCAGTACGTTGACGGAACGCTCCAGATCTATCGAAGGCTTCGCGACCGGTATGCGGACGTGGGCTGCGCGCTGCAGGCCTACTTGTATCGCAGCAGGGATGACCTCGACGCGTTGCTCCCGCTCGCACCGAACGTCCGGATCGTCAAGGGCGCGTATCTGGAGCCGGCGTCCGTGGCCTACGCGAGCAGGAGCGACGTGGATGGAAGCTATGTGCGGCTCGTCGAGCTCGCATTGTTGGGCGACGGTTTCACCGCGATCGCGACCCACGACCGAAAAATAATCGAACGGGCGATCGCGACCGCGCAACGCTGCGCTCTTCCTACGCGGGGACGCTTCGAGTTCGAGCTCCTCTACGGCATCGGCGAACCGATCGGCCGCGAGCTGCTGCAACGCGGCTATCGCGTACGCCTGTTGATTTCATATGGCGGCTATTGGTTTCCGTACCTGATGCGCCGCCTCGCCGAGCGCCCGGCCAACCTCGCGTTCTTCCTGAAGAACGCCCTGACAAGGCTTTAGAGTGACGCCGAGCGGCATCTGGGCCGCGGTCGTCACGCCGATCGACCGCAGCCATTCGCCCGACGTTCGCAGAGCCGTCGCCTACTATCGCGACCTGTTGCAACGAGGCTGCGACGGCATCAATCTCCTCGGCACGACGGGAGAGGCGATGTCCTTCAGCCGAGATCAGCGCCGCCGGTTCATGGAAGCCGTGGCCCAACGAGGTCTGCCGATGGAGCGCGTCATGGCCGGCACCGGCGCGGCCTCGCTCCAAGATGCGGTCGCATTGACACGCTGCGCCTTTGCGAACCGCTTTGCCGCGGCGCTCGTCATGCCGCCGTTCTTTTTTCGCGACGCGATCGACGACGGAATCGTCGCGTTCTTCGACGCGCTTTTCGCGCAAACGGATCCGCGTCGGAACAGCGTGCTGCTGTACAATTTTCCGCGCATGAGCGGAATCACGTTTCGGCCGGATCTCGTCGACCGTCTCTTGGACGAGTTCCCCGGTATCGTGGCCGGCATGAAGGACAGCTCCAACGACGCACGCCTGCAGAGCGAAGTGCTCGCGCGTCATTCGGACTTCGCGATGCTGCCGGGTTCGGAGCGCGATCTGCTCGCCGCCAAGCGGCGCGGCGCGTGCGGCTGCATCTCCGGCAGCGTCGCTCTGTGGCCCGAGTTAGCACAGCGCGCGTGGAGCGCCGACGACGCCGAGGCGGCGGAACGACTCGGCGCGGCGCGCAAAATGCTGGACGGCCTTCCCTTCAACCCGGCCGTGCGCGCTTTGATCGCGCAATCGCAGCATGATGCCGCTTGGGAATCGCCCGTGCCGCCGCTACGGCCGCTCTGCGACGACGAGCGGGCAGCGCTCGATCGGGCGGCTACAACGAGTATGCCGTAAGGTTGCCGTTCTCGTCGGAGCAGTAGACCGCGCCGTTCACCACGATCGGACTCTCCCAATGCACCGGTCCGATCGTCTTTCCAGCGCGCTTCATCGCGCTCGTCCACAAGAGCTTGCCGCTGACGGCGTCGAGCGCCACGAGCGCACCGTCGAACGCGACGAACACGATGCCGTTGGCGACCACCGGCGACGTGCCTTCGCCGCCCGTGTGTCCCGGCGACGACTGCCAGACGAGCTGGAGGGTGCTGACGCCCTGCGCGTTGGTTTTCAAGCGATACGCCTGGACGGCGCTCGGAAAGCCGAGGAACAGCCACGCGTGCCCGGCGGCGTCTGTCCAAACCGCGGGCGTTGAAAAGAGCGCATCCGGAAGGTTTAACACTTGCAGCTCGCTGCCGACTCCCGGAAGCGCCGCGCGATTGATCAGCTTGAGCTCCGCATCTTTTCCGCCTTGCGCCAGC
>Ga0213882_10000718_pt1 | contig 10642 bp, 12 predicted proteins | sample BarmaccoBMER_R09_FD_160106 | JGI IMG/M metagenome (GOLD analysis project Ga0213882, IMG submission 160106) | Barbacenia macrantha exposed rock microbial communities from rupestrian grasslands, the National Park of Serra do Cipo, Brazil - ER_R09 ...
CAAAAGAGACGCGAAAACAACTTTTTTCATAGGTTGCCCTCCACAGGCATGTACGAGCAATATTCTATAGCGGATGACTCGGCCAGTTAGAAAAGCGTGTCGGATTTAACAATTTGTTAACAACCTGACGCGGATTAGAAAGGTAAGGCATCATACTTCCAGAAGGAGCAGAATGAACACACGTCGGCCCGATCGCTCTGTATAGATCAGGCCATCTCCGTCTTGCCTCACAGCCGAACACACCGGTGACTTGCTGCTTTAGCCGCGGAAAACGAACACGAACGGGAGCCGCTATGATCGGAGTTATGACCGTACACGTAACGGAAGCCGAACTTGCCCGCGATGTTCGCGCCGTATTAGCCAAGGTTCGCCAAGGCGTGGAAGTGATAATCGAGCAAGACTGCGTTCCGGTTGCCATTCTCAAAGCTCCTCAAGTGAAAGGCCGGAGAATCTCTGAGGTGATCGCCGCCCTGGAAGCTAACGGAGCAAACGCGGTTGTGGATGAGGATTTTGCCCGAGATGTTAAAGCAGGGATTAACGCCCAACGTGAACCATGGAATCCACCGCCCTGAGAGTAGTTCTCGATTCCAGTGCTTTAATCGGCGCTGAACGTGCAAAATTCAAAACGCCGGAAGTCATTAAGACTATCCGGTCCTGCATTGGGGACCTGCCCATCGTCATCAGTGCTTTGACTGTGGCGGAATTGGGCCATGGCATCTATCGGGCACAAACTCCTGAGCGCAGGCAGGAGAGGCGACGTTTTTTGGATGAGCTCAAGTCCCAAATCCCAGTCCACCCAGTGACCGAGGCTACAGCCGAGATCATCGCTCGCATTGACGGCGAGCAAGCTGCGAAGGGGATTAATCTTCCGCTCAGTGACCTGATTATCGGAGCCTGCGCACTGGAGCTTGGGTATGCCATCGGCACGAGTAATCTCCGAGACTTTAGCCGAATTCCCGGAATGGACATTATCGAGTTCTAAAGACCCCTTTCGCCTCCTCGACGACACGACGGATTAGAGTTGCTGCCTATATCTACACTTCCAGAATGACCGGCATAATCAGCGGTCGCCGCTGCGTCTGCTTGCCCAGAAACCGCTTCAGATCGGTCCGGATCTTCTCCTGCATCACCCCCCAATCGCCGCGCTCTTCCGGCGTCGAAGCCTCTAGCGTTTTTGCCACGACGCCACGCGCTTCTTGAAGGACTGCCGCATTCTCCCCTACCACAAAGCCGCGGCTGACGATCTCCGGCAGGCCTTCGCTCTTACCCGTGAGCTTGTTGATCGCAATGATGGGCAGGACGAACCCGTCTTCAGATAAATGGCGGCGATCGCGAATAATAATGTCCTCCACCACGTCATCGAGAGAGCCGGAATCGATGCATACCCTCCCCACCGTGATCCTTTCTCCACGCCGTGCGCCCATCCCATCGATTTCGAGCGTATCGCCCGTCTCAAGCACGAAAGTTTCCTTGAGACCCGCTGACCGCAGATGTTGTGCCAGGTGCGCATGCCGCGAAAGTTGGCGGTATTCCCCGTGAATCGGCACGAAATAGCGTGGGCGGACAAGATTCAGGACTAGCTTGAGTTCTTCTTCACTCGCGTGACCAGACACATGTACCGGCGGCTTCATCGTTCCATACACCAAGTCGACGCCGCGCCGCGCCATGTGGTTGATCATCCGGAAAATCGCCTTCTCGTTGCCCGGAATGATGCGCGAGCTCAAGACCACCGTATCGCCAGGTTGCAGGTACAGGTGCTTGTGATTATCCACCGCAACCCTTGATAGCGCCGACATCGGTTCGCCCTGCGTACCCGAGACCACCACGGCGACTTTCTCCGGAGCCATCTGCATAATGTCTTGCGGTCGCAACAGCGTCGAATCGGGAATCGAGAGCAGCCCCAGGCTGTGCGCGATCTCCGTGACGTTCAGCATGCTCCGGCCGAGAAATGCCAGTTTCCGCTTGTATTCCGCGGCCAAATCCAGAATCTGCTGCAAACGGTGGATCGAGCTGCTGAAGCAGGAGATGATCAGCCGTCGATCGCTCCGCGCGAAGAGCTCTTCCAGCCGGGGGCGAACGGCCCGCTCACTCTCTGTGTATCCGGGACGGTCCACGTTTGTAGAATCGGAGAGCAGCAGCAGGACTCCGCGCTTTCCGTAATCGGCCAACGTGTGAAGATCGAACAGCTCGTTGTCAGTGGGCGTGGGATCGACTTTGAAATCGCCCGTGTGAATGATCACTCCCAACGGAGTAGTGATCGCGAGCGCCACTGAGCTCACGATCGAGTGCGTCACTTGTATGAACTCAATAGAGAACGGCCCCAGCGCTATGCGATCGCCCGGCTTGACTCCGTGCAACCTGCTTTGATCGAGCAACTCATGTTCGTCCAGTCGCCTCTCGACCAACGCGAGGGTGAACTCCGTTCCATAAACAGGTACATTGAGTTGCGATAGCAAGAACGGCACGCCGCCAATATGGTCTTCGTGGCCGTGGGTGAGAATCAATCCGCGAACCATCGCGGCGTTCTGTTCCAGGTAAGAAAAGTCAGGCGTGACGATGTCCACCCCGAGCAGCTCAGACTCGGGAAACATCATCCCCGCATCCACGACAATGATGTCGTCTCCATAGCGGAACGCCATGGAGTTCATACCGAATTCCCCAAGCCCGCCAATAGGAATGACCTGGAGCTTCGGTTCCGCCATAAGGAATTTAAAAGCTAAAGAGTAGCACGCTACGTCCACCTGTCTCGTGGCGCGGATTATCGTCCTTTGCAGTCTCCGAAGCTTTGCCTACTCGCACTCGCTACCCTGTAATAGGCCATGCCCAACCGAGTCCTGATCCCCTACCGCCATGCAAAGAAGGTCCGAGCCTACGAAGAGGCCGTCCGCGCCGGAGGCATGGAGCCGGTCGCGCAACTTATCAGTGAACCCGTATCCCTGACCGGCATCGATGGCTTGCTGCTCATGGGTGGAACCGACGTTGAACCGTCCCGCTACGGCGCCGAACCCGCCCCCGAAACCGATACGCCCGATGACGAGCGCGATGCTGTCGAACTGAGCTTAATCGACACCGCCCTAAAGCTCGACTTGCCGATCTTCGCCATTTGCCGCGGCCTGCAGATCCTGAACGTGTATCACGGCGGAACGCTGATTCAGCACTTGTCAGGTACGCGTCACGATCCTGATACGGACGACAAAGCAGCGTGTGTCCATTCTGTCGTATTCGAGCCCGGAAGTAAGCTGGCGGCGATCGCTGGAACAAGCAAGTGGCAGGTAAACTCGCGGCACCATCAGGCGGCGAACGACATCGGAATCGGTCTCCGCGTCACCGCTCGAGGCGAAGAGGACACCACCGTGGAAGGATTGGAGCGGCCCGCCTCGCGTTTCGTCGTCGCGGTGCAGTGGCACCCGGAAGACCAGGTCTCCGTCCACCCCGAACAGTTACGCCTGTTTGAAGCATTCCGTGATGCGCTAATCTAACCGGCGCTCAGCCCTGTGCAATTCGATCATCGCCACTTCCGGCGGACAGTTAAAGCGAATCGGCAACGACGAGCACCCCACACCGCTGGAAGTGTATCCTCGCATAGCTCCATGTCGCCACAGCCCGTAGGCGTACGCCCGCGGACAGCGCGCATTATTCCGAATCGAGCCGACCAGCGGAAATCGGATCTGGCCGCCGTGAGTGTGCCCGCACAGATATAAGTCAATTCCGCTCGCAGCAGCTTGCTCATATAATTCCGGCACGTGGGCCAGTAGCACCTTGAATGCCGCGGCGTCCACCCCAAATAGAGCACCCGGCAAATCGTCACAGCCGTAATCGAATGGGTCATCCACGCCGATCAAAGCCAGCGATTGTGCCGCACGAGTGATCTCCACCGAGTCGTTTACCAGCATTCGCACGCCCATTTCTTCCAACGCGTGCGCGATGTCCGCCGAATCGTGATTACCTAGGATCCCGTAAATCCCTTCCTGCGCCTCAATGCTCGGCAGAATCGTCCGCATTCGCGAATAAACAGCATCGCACGGCCCGCTGTCCTCGAAGCGGTAATCACCGGTAAGCACGCAGGCATCCGGCCGAACATTCTTCAGAACCGGAACCAGCGCTTCCGCCAGCCCATCCACACCGTCGATATGGAAGTCCGAGATTTGGAGAATCCGGAAGCCATCGAATGCTGCAGGCAAATTCTCAAACTCGAGAGTAATCTCGCGCACCACCGGATTGAGGGCGTTCCGCACGCCTCGGCTGTACACTCCGGCGCATCGGAGAGCCATGCGCAGGCCGGGCCGCAGCACGTGGTGCTCATACCACGCGTGCAGAGCCCCATGCCGGAACGTGTGGCCCAGCGCTTCGAACTGCCGTTCGATGGCAATTCTTGGTTTCAGCCGCTCCGTCAGGGAGCGTTCTTCGACAACATTCGCCATGCAGAGATTGGAGACTACTTATGTTGTTCCGCGAATGCGGCAACTATCTCTATTGTCCCCAAGCGTAATCTAGAGACATGCCGGAATCGCATCCCGCTGAACCAGCATGCCGCCGCAGCTAAGAGTCGCTGTCGTGACCGGCGCCGCGCAGGGCATCGGACAACGAACGGCGGAGGTATTGGCCGCCCGCGGATACCGTTTGCTCCTAAATGATCTTCAGTCGTGCGCGCAAACCGCTGCTGCAGTCGAAGTCTTAGGCGACATCTCCGAAGAGAGCACAGCGGAACAGATCGCGGCTGCTGCTCGCCGCGAATTCGGTCGCGTAGACGTGCTCGTCAACAATGCAGGAATCGCTCACATCGCGCCTGCGGAGCAGACCACCGCTGCGGCCTGGCGCCGGATGCTGGATGTGAATCTTCTCGGGCCGTTTCTCCTGTCCCGCGAAATCGGAAAGATTATGCTCGAGCAGCGCGCAGGAAGCATTATCAATATCGCTTCCATCGCCGGCCTCCTCGCCGTCGCGGACCGCTCCGCCTACAACGCCAGCAAGCATGGACTCATCGGGTTGACGCGCACTCTCGCCGCCGAGTGGGGCGGCCGCGGAGTACGCTGCAACGCGGTATGTCCCGGCTGGGTGAAAACGCCTATGGATACCGGACCTCAGGAATTAGGCTTGTACAATGATCGCGACATCATCGGCCGTGTACCGATGGGCCGCTTTGCTTCGCCCGATGACATTGCAAACGCTATCGCCTTTCTCGCGGATCCCGAACAGAGTGGCTTCATAAACGGCCACACGCTATCGGTGGATGGTGGTTGGTTCGCCGACGCAAGCTGGGAAACCCTCCGCCTCCGCCACCGCTGACCCTCTTTTCTTTTTGTTCAATCAGAGCTCTATGCGGGTGTGGCGCGCGGACGGTCGCCCTTTTGCCAGGTGCGGGCTCTGTTCTACAACGCCCGCTCCAACGCCGCTTCCATAATGGCCCTCGGCGCGCTCTGGCCCGTGAAAATCTCGAACTGCGAAAGCGCTTGTTCTAGCAGCATCTCGGAACCCGAAATCACTGTGCACCCTGCCGCTTTCGCGCGCTTCAGCAATACCGTTTGGCGCGGGTTGTAAACCATGTCGAACACGATCTCGGCGGGTATGCTCTCAAACAGGCACCCCTCGCCGTCTGGCGCCATGCCCACCGGCGTCGCATGGATCAGCGCGTTATAGGTGTGCTCTTGGGCATCAGCCAAAGCAATCGCTTCTCCCTTCACAGCTCGCGCCAGAGCTTGCGCGGATTTCATGTTCCGCCCAGTGACATAAACATTTGCCCGAGCATCGGCCAGCGCCGCGGCCGCCGCTCGTGCTCCTCCGCCGTATCCCGCAATCAGTACCGAGGAGCCCGCCAGTGTCATCCGTCGCCGCAGCGGCTTCAACACGCCGTCCACGTCTGTGTTCGTGCCGCGCCATTTTCCGCCTTTTCGCCACACTGTATTCACTGCGCCGATCCGTTTTGCAAGCGGTTCGATCACGTCCAGATACCGCATGATCCGCTGCTTGTGCGGAATCGTGACGCTGAAACCCGCCACGGGCAGCTCAGTGGCAGCCTGCATCCAATCTTTGAGTTGCGCGGCCGTCACCAAAAACGGTAGATAAACCGCATCCACCCGCCGCGCCTGAAATCCCCGGTTATGGATCGCGGGCGATTTCGAGTGAGCCACCGGATTCGCGACTAATCCGAAAATGCGCGTCTGCCTGGTGAGCTTCCCCGGCCGGTACAGGCTTTTCATCGTATGCGCCGGAATTTGACCGGGCGCCGTGCCTGGACCTTCTCGCGAAGCCGCATACGTATAAAGCGAGCCGCGCGAGGGCGAGAGAATGCGGCTGGGAATCCCCGCTTCCGCCATCGCCAGCAGAATCAGTGGAGTCTCTGCGTGATCGCAGGCGCAATGCAGAAGGCGAAGATTGTCGCTCGGCTTGCGCGCCGTAATGGCGATCTTGTACGCATTTGCGGGAACGCGCTGCAGTCGCCGCAACAGCGGCTCCAGCGCCGGTGTCTTTTCGAAATTGTGAGCGGAGATAATCAGCGCCGCGTGTTCACGCAATGTTTGCGCGGCGCCCCCCAAACGTTCAGCCGATTCAATTTCGAGATCTACCAACGCAGCGCCCGCCCCCGCCGCGTTTTCGAGTACCGCCAATTGCCGTTCTACTGGCCCGGGAAAATAGCCATGCGCTTCTTTGTGGCGGCACGTGGCCAGCACGCACGCGTCCACAAATTTCTTCTTAAAACGTCTTATAAGTTCGGTTCCGCCGGCCGGATCGGGCAAGTAGTCGAGCCGGAACTCAAGAAGCGCATTTCCATCTTTATACTCCTGCTCTGCCGCCCGGCTGAGTTGCGAAACCGTTGGGAAACCAAGGGCTACACAGATACGTGGAAGGTTTCTCGGGAAAACCGGCATGCGGAGCAGTTTGGGGCTAGAATATCAAGCGCAATCTTTTCGTTCCAAAACGCCCGCTCCTAGGGTCAAACCTACAGAGGCAAGACATGATAGATCCGAAATCAAACCGAATACATACCGACGAAGACGAAACATCAGAGCTGCAGAGTGCCCGGTGCGAGGCGGCGAAACCTCGATCTGGTCTGAGCGTCAACGACACCATTGCCCGGGACGCGAATTTGTCTGTAGGCGGCCAGGGAGTAAATGTGTCCGGCGTTTCGGCCGGTGCCGGAGCCGGCGCGGGCTCTACCCACCTTACTCCCACCACGAGTTCTTCACCGGCTCCGAATGTCGTTCCGGGCGGGCGCGGTACCGGCGTGACACCGCTCGGCGAAACGCAAGCGGCGAAGTCGATAGGTTCGAGAATGGATCTGGGTGAAAACCGGATCATCGACGAGGAAATCTCCCGGCGGGCCTACACCTATTGGTGTCAGCGCGGCTGTCCTCTCGGTTCGCCGGAAGTGGATTGGCACCGTGCCGAACGCGAACTCCGTGAGGAGCGGCTTCGCAAAGCCTCCGCTGCTTCCGCTTAGCGACGAGCCGAAACAGAATGGCCTATTCCGCCATTCGCGCCTGTCCAGCCTGCGGCACCCGGAATCGCGTCTCCGCGAAACACCTGAGCGATACCGGGCGCTGCGGCGCCTGTAAAGCCCCACTGCCGCCCTCCTCCGAGCCTATCGAGGCGGATCGCGACACCTTCGAGGCCATTGTCAATGAGGCACACGTTCCAGTTCTAGTTGATTTCTGGGCAGCGTGGTGTGGGCCCTGCCGCATGGCCGCGCCCGAAGTGCGGGCGCTTGCCGCCGAAATGGCCGGCAAAGCGCTTGTTCTAAAGGTCGATACCGAAGCCCATCCGGACCTCGCGGCCCGCTTCCGCGTGCAAGGCATTCCGAACTTCATCGTTCTTCGCGACGGTCGGCCTGTATTTCAGCAGGCTGGCCTCGTGCCACGCGCCGAGATGCGCCGCTGGTTGGAACGCGCCGGCGCCGCCGCTGCCTGAATCTCGTTCACGCGCCGACGGAATATGGCTAGCCCTCTCCGCCTTTCGGCATGTCTTACCCGCGTCGGTATAGAAAATTGTCAGGCGGCAATCAGGCAGGGTAAGGCAAAACTTAATTGAGGCAGCCGCAGAGTATGCGGGCCGGCCAGTAAAGTAAATCCAGCAAATAGAGTGAACGAGGCTGGTTAATGAGATAAGAGGATCAGGCCTTTTCGATGCCGGTTACATGCGCAACGGCGACATGCGCTCTCAGCTATTAACAAGTCTGATGGAACTTTTGACCTACCTATTCGATAAAGCCAAAGGATGAACTGGGTTTTCAGCCGACGATGCGAATCCAGGTCGCGGCTGTACGCTCGTGGTAGTTCATTGGATACCAAAACTAAAACTAATAACCCTGCTACTAGTCAGAAAGCCTGGCCGGGTTTTTACTCGGCCAGGAGACTATAGACACCATGCCTTACTACGAACGAAATGAATATTGCGACGAGGAGCACTCTGACGAATCCATCTCGGTTAATCGGGTTATGAGCTGGAAACTCATTCCAGCCGGCAGTCAGAGATCGGGGCTCATCGCTCAATGGGATACATTTTGGCTTAACTCCGAGCAGCATTGGAAGAGGCAGCCGGACCTCATCGAAGAGGCCATACGCCGTCTACGTTCTCTCGGATAGCTCACGCACACTGCAGCGCAATTAGGAACGAACTCCGATGCTCGTATCCTTCGTGTCTGCCCCGAGCATCTCTGGAACGGAAAACCGCTTAAGCGTTGCGCCTTCGGCTCGGCGACCGCGACCGGATCGTTTGCTTTGTTCGCCGATCACCTCAACTGGAGCAGCCGCCTCAGCGAGTGCTTAGCGCGAGGCCCGATACGCGGAATCGCAAGCGCCGGGAGAGAACCACTCGTCTTCACCTTTGCTACGAGTCTCTAAAACCCGGCCGCTCGAGTCCATCGAACGAAAGGACGCCCCTTCTCTGAGCGCGTGAGTAAGATGAAGCTCACCAAAGACCGAATTTCGATCCAAATCAACGAATCGCTGACGCTCGCCGGCATTCCGGCCGAAACGTTCGAGTACCGGCTTGGATCGAAATCGGCCCTGGAGTGGATCATAGATCAACATCAGGTCAAAGGCGAATCGAACCCGAACCGCGAAGATGATCCTGGCTACATCGTGCGTCTGGTCGGGCAAGTAGTCCGGGTGAGCATCGAAACTGTTCGCATAATCAAGAACCTTCCAGACTTTCGACAGCCGCAGTCACAAACGAAGAAAATGTCGCTATCCCGCTCTGCTGCCTAGGCTTAGGGCCATTTTCACCACTTACCCCGATCCGTTTCCGGCCTTCTCCGTGCTACTGTCAACCAGGCTCGCCGAGCGCATTCCGCTCAGCGAGCCATTTCTATTTCAGGAGCGCATTCAATGGCAACAGACGCCCAAATCAAAGCGAATCGCGAAAACGCGCAGCTCTCGACCGGCGCCAAGACTGAATCAGGTAAGGCCAAATCCTCTCTCAACGCCGTCAAAACAGGACTGACTGGCCGCACAGTCCTGCTGCCCGGTGATGATGCCGAGGCGTATCAAAAGCACGTCGCCGGCTTTTTCGATCGCTGGAAACCCGGGGCAGAGGACGAATGCAACCTGGTCCAATCTCTCGCCGACACTGAATGGAGACTCCTTCGCATTCCCGCTCTCGAAATGGGCATCTACGCCCTGGGCCGGCTCGAATTTGCCGCCGAGTTCGCCAACGAACACGAAGCCGTCCGCAAGCACCTTATCGAAGCCAAAATCTTCGTTACCTACCGCAAAGACCTGAACAACCTGAGTATCCAGGAGTCGCGCCTCCGCCGTCAGCGCGAACGGGATACCGAAACTCTAAAAAGCTTGCGTTATCAACGCGCTCAAAGCGCCAAAGCGCGCCTCGATAAGGCCGCCCAACTGTACATCCAAGCGGTCAAGGAAAATACCAACGGCAACTTCGACCTGGGCCAATTTGGGTTCGAATTTTCAATCGCGCAAATCGAGCTCCGCGCTCTCGAAATTAAACCTAATCTGTTCGACGAATACTGGCGGCAAGTGGAAGAAGAAGAAGGAGAGCGCAACAAAGTCGCCTGACCCGTTCTGATTGAAGACTCTTAACTCCCTAGTAGCCGCGAACGAAATAAGGGGACGCGAGATATAGTTATCTGAAACTCACATTCAACTTGTATGCGGAGTCTGCCGCTTTGTCGGCTAATGCCTGTCGTTTTGCTTGCTTGGGTGCCGCTCGTCCGGTCGTTTGGTCTGGATTGCCCGCCCCACCCTCTACCGGCCGTTACCGCGCCGAATATCTTTTCCAAAGAGCAGGAAATTCAACTCGGCAATCATTTGGCACAGCAATTTACTCGCAGCCTCGCGGTGACCGATGACCCGGAGGTGACCGGGTATCTGAGCGACATTACCGTGAGACTCCTCAAGGGCTCGCCGCGCGCCGATCTGAATGTCCGGGTGCTCGTTGTGGATTCGCCAGTACCCAATGCGTTCACTTTTGCTGGCGGTCGTATTTACGTCACCAGGGGATTAGCCAAATTTGTTCGCAATGAGGATGAGCTCGCCGGTATCCTTGCGCACGAGCTTGGTCACGCCCTCACCCACCAATCCGCTGTAAGCCTGACCGCGCTCCTCAAGCAGGTCCTCGCGGTCACGAGCGTCAAGGATGAACAGGACATCATTGTCGATCTGAACCGCCTCGACGAAAGCTG
>Ga0213882_10000719_pt1 | contig 10633 bp, 10 predicted proteins | sample BarmaccoBMER_R09_FD_160106 | JGI IMG/M metagenome (GOLD analysis project Ga0213882, IMG submission 160106) | Barbacenia macrantha exposed rock microbial communities from rupestrian grasslands, the National Park of Serra do Cipo, Brazil - ER_R09 ...
CCGGGTCGACGAACATATATATGTCGCCCCGCGCCGGGCTCAGCGCACCGAGCAGCATGACGCCCGCGGCCAGCGAGCGGATCCAGCGACCACGCATCAGCGCCTTCTACGCCCTCCCCGTCCGCCGGACCAGATAGGGTAACTATGTATATTGCGCAGAATGTGTGGTGGTTCCGTTCTTCGCAGTAGACCGCTCTTGACTTTGACCCCATTATCTCGCGCAGGGGGAACGTTCCGCGCCCATCGCACCCGACGTCGGCCGACCGACGCTGCGACGGCGCGGACGCTCCGGGGGATCAAGACCGCACGGCGCCACGCACGTGCCGCCGGTGCAGAACGAAGAAGGAAGCACCTGAGATGAGTCTCTTCGCGCGCATCGTTCTCATCGAAGACCATGCCATTTTGCGAGACGGGCTGCGGGCCCTGCTCGAGCTGGAACCGGATCTGCGGATCGTCGGCGAGGCCAACAGCGCCGCCGAGGGAGTGCAGATCGCACAGCAGACCCAGCCGACCCTCGTGATCACTGACCTCGCCATGCCCGGGGGTTCCGGCCTGCACACCATCGACGACCTGCGCGCGGCCTGCCCGGGAGTGCGGGTGCTGGTGCTCACCGCCTATTGCACCGACGAGTACATCCGCGCAGCGCTCGGGGCCGGCGCGGACGGCTACGTGCTCAAGGATGCGAGCCGCGGCGAGCTGCTGCAGGCCATCCGCGCCGTACTGGGCGGGCAGAAGTATTTCTCCGAGCCGGTGTCCGCGCGCCTGGTGTCCGGCTACCTGCGGCGCAATGAGCCCGGTGGTGAGACTGCGCCCAACATCACCGGCCGCGAGCGCGAGGTGCTGACCCGGATCGCCCTCGGCGACTCGAACAAGCGAGCGGCGCTGGCGCTGCGGGTCAGCATCAAGACGGTGGAGAAGCACCGCGCCAATCTGATGCGCAAACTCGAGTTGCACAACACCGCGGCCGTCACGCTGTTCGCGGTGCGCAACGGCCTGCTATCGGATCTGCAGCTCGCCCCGCCGCTGCTGGACGACGGCACCGGACGCTGAGCCGCGCTCAGGCGGCATCCGAGCGGCTGCTCTGCTCCGCGGAGCCGAGCCGCCACTCCAGACGTGCCTCGGTGCCCCTCCCCGCCGGGGCGGCGCCGAGCGCGAAGGTCCCGCCGGTCATCGCCGCGCGCTCGCGCAGGTTACGGACCCCGCGCCCGCTGCCCGCTTCGGTGGCATTCCCGGCCGTCGCCTCGAGCCCCACCCCGTCGTCGGTCACGATCAGCTGCAGCTGCTCGGCGCTGCGCGAGAGCGCCACGGTGACCTCGCGCGCCCGGGCGTGCTTGGCGACGTTGTTGAGCAGCTCCTGCAGGCTGCGGAAGACTGTGGTGCTCAGCCGCTCCGGGACTTCCGCGTCATCGATGGTGATGCGCGCCCGCAGCTGCAGCCCGGGATAGCTCTGCGCAAACTCGCGGCAGAACCACTCCACCGCGGAGACCGCACCGAGGTCATCGAGGACCGGCGGCCGCAGGTCCATGGCGATGCCGCGCAGCTCATCCATCGTGAGCTGCAGCGTGCCGATGGAGCGTTGCAGGGTCCGCTGCAGTTCGTCGCCGCCGTGATGTCCAGCGCACAGGCCCTCCAGTGAGTACTTGATGGCGCTGAGCTGCTGACCCACCGAGTCGTGCAGCTCGCGCGCGATGCGCTTGCGCTCCATCTCCTGTGCGTTGATCAGCTGGCGCGACAGGGTCGCCAGCTCGTTGCGCGAGTGCCGCAGCGCCTCCTCCGCCGCCTCGCGCCGCGCGATCTCGTTCTGCAGGTCACGGTTCGCTTCGGCGAGCGCCTCGGTACGCAGGCGTACCCGAGCCTCGAGCTCGAGGTTGACGGTCTTGAGCGCTTCGCGGGCCAGATGCAAGGCGGTGACGTCCGCCACGAGGGCGACCGCGAGCGGCTCAGACGGGGCGCTGCCCGTGGGGCGGGTGCGGCTGAGGGTGACATGCAGTGCGCGCCCCAGCGGCGCGTCGCGAAGCTCGAACTCGACCGGATTCTCCGAGGACAGTTTCGACCAGCCGCGCGTCAACGCTCTTAGCAGCGCACAGGGGTGCGCGGCACAGGTCTCGTGCAGCAGGCTGTGCAGGTCCCGTCCCAGTGCATTACTGAGTGAGCCGAGGTGCCAGCGCTCCACGACGCGGTTGACACGCACGATCTCGCCGTTCGCGTCCAGCAGACAGATGAGATCCGGTAGCGCGTCGACGGTGCATTCCCACTCGAACTTCGCCCGCGCGATCGCCGCCTGGACGCTGGCGGGATCCGCGGCCACCGGGGCACCCGTCTCTGTGGGCGGTTGCGTGCTCATACTCACCGGTCTGTGCTGCGACACCCTACTTCACCTCGACCGCTTCGCCGATGCAACTGTCGGCATGGTGCAACAGCCCCCCGCCGTCGGGAGCGCGAGCCGCCGATTACGCCGCGCAGCTTGTTCGAGCCGATATGTTCGGTCCATGCGGCACTCAACCCATCGGTCATGGGCAAGACACCGGGTAGGGTAACCCCGTAGAGCGCCGACGGCTACGGCTCGGCTAACCTTGCCGCGTGATCGATCCCGACGGTGCTCCTTCCGAGGAATCTCCCACGCTGCAAGCGACCCAACCCGCTTCCCTCAAAGGCCCGTCTCCGCGCATCAGGGTCCTGATCATCGATGAGCCCGGCCTGTGCCGGGACGGTCTGCAGGCGCTGCTCGAGGGTGAGAAGGTCTACGAGGTCGTCGGGGCGACGGCCAGCCGCCGCGAGGCCCTGCAGATCCTCATCTCGCGCCGCCCGCAGATCGTGCTGCTGGATTTCTCTTCGGCGCTGAAGACCGGACCCGACACGGTCGCGCACCTCAAGCGCCGCTGGCCCGACATCGGCGTCCTCGTCCTGACCCTGAGTCGCGAAGAACCCTGCATCGAAGCGGCGCTGCGCGCAGGTGCGAACGCGTACGTGCTCAAAAGCGACACACGCGTCGCCCTTTTCACCGCGCTCGAGCGCATCCAGTGCGGCCAGGGATTCATCAGCGCGCCTGCCCTCGAAAAGGTGGTCACGGCCTACGTGGGCGACGGCGGCTCGGCAACCACCCAAGGCGGCGCGGGCCGCCTGCTCACCGAGCGCGAGCGCGAAGTCATCGCCCTCGTGGCGCGAGGCTATCGCACCCGCGAAATGGCGGCGCTGCTCTCCCTCAGCCACAAGACGGTCGAGAAGCACCGCACCAATCTCATGCGCAAGCTCGGTCTGCGCTCCGCGGCAGCCGTCGCTGCCTACGCCATCACCCACGGCTTCCTCTAGGCGGCGCGCGGCCAGAGCCGCGGAAAGAGCGGGTGCGCCATCGGCGCACCGCGCGGCAGGTCCAGACCGGGAAATTCCGGGGAAGTCGGCCAGGCCCGCGGCTCGTGCCGGATGTCATCCCCGAGCAACCGTACCGAAAATACCCGACGCCGCGTTCCGGCCGGCACCCCCGCGCTGCCGTGCAGGGTGAGCATGTGGAAGCACACCGCATCGCCGGGTTGGAGCGCCCAGCCGAGGATCGGAAATGACTCGCGGTGCGCCTCGATGTCCGGCAACTCGGCGAGGGAGCCCTCCGGAAACCAGCGCGCCTGGGCATCGAGGAAGGAGCGGGGCATCCGCCAGGGACCGCGGTGCGACCCGGCGATCAGCTCCAGCGTGGATTCGCGCGGAACCGGGTCCACGGGAATCCAGAAGCTCACGTTCTGGGTGCCGCTGATGTTGTAGTAGGGCTGGTCCTGGTGCCACGGAGTGCGTTGGCGCGTGCCGGATTCCTTGGTCAGCATGTGATCGTGATAGAGGCGCACTTCCTCGCTGCGCATCAGCCGGGCGGCGACCGCGCCGAGGCGCGACCCGAAGATGAAGCGGCGATACGCCTCGTTCTCCTGCCAGCAGCAGAAGTCCTCGATGAACAGGCCCGGGTCCCCCCTGCCGCTCGCCACCTTCGCCCGCGCGCTCGGGCGAGCGAGGTTTGCCTCGATCCCTGCAACGAGGAGCGCCATCTCCGCCGCGCTGAAGAGCCCCCGCAGCACCGCGGCCCCATCGCGCTGGAACGCCTGGACGGCGGCGCCCTCCACGGGCTCGTCAGGTACGGCCGACATCGATCGCATCCTTTGCCTGGAACCTCGCCGTACCGATTGTAGGGAGGGCTCCGCGCAGCGGGAAGCGAAGGGACTGCGGCGAGGTTGCGTGCGCGCCACGCGTGCCGCCGGTCGGTCGGCACTGACCACCGGCACGGGAGCCGGGGGGCGCGCGGTTCGGTGAGCAGCCGACACTGCGGCCTTCCAGTCCCCGTCAGCATGCGTCGGTATTGACCCACCTCTGAGGGTACGGCCATGCGCACATTCCTCGCCCCCCTGTCCACGCTCGCGGCGCTGACACTTGCCGGCTGCGTCGTCGAGGGCTCGCCGCCGCAGGAGCAGCTGGCGCGGGCACGCACGCTCGTCGAGCAGGCCGATAAGGCGGGCGCGCAACGCTATGCCGCCGCCGACATCGAGCGCGCGCACCGCGAGCTCAGCGACGCCGAGAGTGCCAACGAGGCGAAGCAATACACCGAGGCCCGCCTCGACGCCGAGTCGGCCGCGGCCGACGCCGACCTCGCCGTCGCCCGCGCCGCGGACGGGGAGGCGGAGCGCGCCGCTCACGAGGTGGTGCAGGCCAACGCCACGCTGCGCAGTGAGACGCAGCGCGAGATCGAGCAGAGCCAGTCAAGCGGCTCGGTCCCGCCCGTGAGCCCGGCCGACACGTCACCGCCGCGATAGCCCGAGCCTGGAGGACGCCATGCTGAAGCGAACTACTCTCCTGATCCTCGGCGCCTGCACGGGCGCTGCCCTGCTCGCCGGCTGCGCGACGACGCCGCCTCGCTCCGATCAGCTCGAGCGTGCCCGCGCACAGGTGCAGACGCTCGAGAGTGACCCACTGGTGCAGCAGGCCGCGGCTGACGACCTGCAGTACGCGCGGGCCAACCTTCATGACGCCGACGACGCGCTGGCCCATCACGCGCCCCTGTCGGTGGTCGATCACTTTGCCTACCTTGCGGAGCGGCACGCGGAGGCCGGGGAGGCCCGCACAGCGGCCGCTCGCGCCCGCGAGGAGGTCGCGCGGGCGGAGGCCGACCGCAACCGCCTGCTGCTCGAGGCCCGTGAGCACGAAGCGATGAACGCCAAGCAGCAGGCCGAGTTCGCGCGTCAGCAGGCCCTCAGCGCCCAAGAGCAGGCTGCGGCCGCTCAGCGCCAGGCCCAGCTCACGCAGGAGCAGCTCGCAGCGCGCTCTCAGGAGGCGCTGAGTGCCCAGCAGCAGGCCGAGGCGGCGCAGCGTCAGACACAGCTCACCCAGGAGCAGCTCGAGGCGCGCTCTCGGGAGGCGCAGCTCACTCAACAGCAGCTCGAGGCACGCACCCAGGAGGCGCAGTTGGCCCAGCAGCAGGCCCAGTCCGCGCAGCAGCAGGCACAGGCGGCGCAGGATCAGCTCGCCGCGGCACAACAGCAGCTGGCGGACCTGAAAGCACGGCGCACCGATCGCGGGCTGATGGTAACGCTGAATGACGTGCTGTTCGATACGGGCCAGGCGACCCTCAAGCCGGGGGCTACCCTGGCGCTCGATCGCCTCGCCACCTACATGCGCGGCAATCCGCACACCAAGATCGTCATCGAGGGGCACACCGACAGCGTGGGTTCCGAGGAGTACAACCAGGAGCTCTCGCAGCGCCGTGCCGATGCCGTGGCGAGTGCGCTGATCTCGCGCGGGGTTCCGGCCGACAACATCCATGCCATCGGCCGCGGTAAGGAGTTTCCGGTCGCGACCAATGCCACCGTCGCCGGCCGGCAGCAGAACCGGCGCGTGGAAGTGGTCTTCTCCGATACCAGCGGCCGCTTCGCACAGGCCGAGAGCGACGAGCCCGTCCGTCGCTGAGAGGCACCGCGCGAGGTGCCCGGCGCCGGCTGATTCGACAAGCTCGGGCGGGCTTGCGTAGCATCGGGCGCAGTCCCCCTGCGTCCCCTGCTGCGCATGACCGAAGGTCCCGCTCCCTCACCGGCGCGCCGCCGCGAGCGCACACGGGCTCCACGCCAGACGGGCGCCTCGCTCGCGCCGCTGCCGTCGCTGCGTAACCCCTTCCCTCCGCTCGAGCTGTATAGCCCCGAGCAGATCGAGCGCATCCTCCTGGGCGCCTACCGGGTCCTCGAGGAAGTGGGGGTCGAGGTGCGTAGTGCCGCGGCGCGCGAGATCTACCGCCGTGGCGGCGCCCTGGTGGACGAGCCCACACAGATGGTGCGGATCGGCCGGGATCTGATCGGCGCACAGCTCGCCCAGGCGCCGGAGCGCTTCGTGCTGCACGCACGCAACCCCGCCCGCCATCTGCAGGTGGGCGGGGACCACGTTAACTTTGGTCCGGTCACCGGAGCGCCCCACATCCGCGATGAGGAGCACGGCCGGCGCTATGGCGACCTCGAGGCCTTCCGCAATATCGTCAAACTCACCCATGCGCTCGGGGTGCTGCACTGGCAGGGAGGGATCGTCGTCGAGCCGGTGGATCTGCCCGTGGCGACCCGGCATCTGGCCATGTACCAGGCGCACATCGAGTACGCGGACATCGTGTGGGCGGCGCGTGGCATCGGCGGGGTGCAGGCGAGTGACGCCATTGCCATGTCCGCCATCGAGCACGGCTGCAGCATCGAGGCGCTCGCGACGCGGCCCACGCTGCTCAGCGTCACCAACGTCAACTCGCCACGCCGCGTGGACGAGGAGATCCTGGATAACATCCTCACCATGGCGCGGCACGGGCAGTGCGTGGTCATCACCCCCTTCACACTCATGGGCGCGATGGCGCCCGTGACCCTCGCCGGCGCGCTGGTGCAGCAGACCGCCGAGAGCCTGGCGATCGTCGCGCTCTGTCAGCTGGTGCGGCCGGGCACGCCCTGCGTCCTGGGCGGCTTTACTTCCAACGTCGACATGCGCAGCGGCTCCCCTGCCTTCGGCACCCCCGAATACGTGCACGCCGTACTCGCCAGCGCGCAGATCGGGCGGCGCCTGAAGCTGCCGGTGCGCACCAGCGCGGTCAACGCCTCACCGGCGGTCGATGCCCAGGCGACCTATGAGACCGGTTTCTCGCTGCAGGCGGCGATCCTGAGCCACAGCCACCTCATCAACCACGCGGTGGGTTGGCTGGAAGGCGGACTGTCGGCCTCGCTGGAGAAGATCATCGTGGACGCCGAGCTGCTGCGCGAGTGGGCGCAGATCCTCAAGCCCGTTGATTTCAGTGAGGACGATCTGGCGATCGATGCCATCAAGGAGGTCGCCGCCGGCGGGCACTTCTTCGGCGCCAGTCACACGCTGGCCCGCTACGAATCGGCCTTTTACCGGCCCCTGTTGTCGGACTGGTCGAGCTATGAGAGCTGGCGTGAGGCGGGCGCCAAGGATGCGACGCAGCGCGCGACCGGGCTGTGGAAAAAACTGCTCGCGGAGTACACCCCGCCGCCGCTCGATCCTGCAGTGCGTGAGGCGATCGCCGCTTACGTCGAACGCCGCAGCCGCGAGCTGTCGTCCACCTAAAGTCGACTCGTGGCCGAGTGGATCGCCAACGCGCGCATGTATGCCGTCACTGCGGCGGTCGAGGGCGTCTGGCGCGAGCTGCTCGAGCACGTGAGCGAGGATGCACAGGTGGCGCTGCGCTATCTGCCCTACCCCGCGCCGCAGCCCCTCGAGGCACTCTGGTCGCGCCCCGACCTGGGAGCCGTACTCATGTGCGGCTATCCGCTGGCGCAGCGGCTGGCTCCGGCGCGCCCGCTCGCCGCGCCGATTCCGGCGGCGCCCTGGGCGGGCGGCCGCGCCGTGTACCGCACGGACCTCATCGTGCGCGCCGACGCCCCCTACGGTTGTCTCGAGGATACCTTTGGCGGCCGCGCCGGCTGGACGGTCAGCCATTCCCAGTCCGGTTTCAACGCCTTCCGCCACGAGCTGCTGCGCTACCGGACCGCTGCACGCCCGCAACTCTATGGCCAGGTCACCGACAATCTCATCACCGCACGCAACGTCCTCGATGCGGTGCGCGAGGGGCGCATCGACGTCGGCCCGCTCGATGCCTACTGGCATCTGCTGCTGCGTCAGCACGCCCCCGAGCTGACCGCGGGCGTGCGCACGCTCGCTTCAACTCCCCTCACGCCGATGCCCGCTTTCGTCGCCGCGCAGGACGCCCCCGGAGAGCTCACCGAGCGCTTGCGCGCGGCCTTCCTCGCGGCGGCGGAGCGACCCTGGTTCGCCGCGCTCGCCGCGCCGCTCGCGATCGCCGGCTTCGCGCCGACGCGCATCGAGGATTATCAGCCACTGCTGGACTGGGATCGCGAGGCGGTGACGGCCGGTTACCCGGTGCCCGCCTGAGCTAGGGGACCCGGCCGTCCGGGTGCGTCAGCACGTCGTGGGCGCGAAACAGGTAGCGGCGCGCGACCTCGAGGTAGCTGCGATAGACCAGCCCGCCGTTCGCCACGATGATGCGCTCGCGGATCAGGCGGTAGCGCGCCGGCAGCTCGTACCAGGGAATGAGCGGCGCCTCGTGGTGCACCGCATGCAGGTTATTGAAGAGGAAGAGCGGCCCGAGCAGCCAGGAATCCTCGACGATCGCCACCCGCTCGGAGGCCTGCGGCAGGGCCCGATGCTCGGCGAAGGAACGAATGAGCTGGATGCCACTCGCCGGCACCGCGACGGCCAGCACGTAAAGCGACAGGGGCATGTCGCACACGAACTTCACCCACAGCAGCACCGGCACGCACCACAGCAGGTGTTCAAGGTAGTGGCCGAGTACCGTCTCGTCGCCGTCGCGGCCCCGCCGCCAGTCGGCACGCCAGAATGCCGCGATGTGCCACCAGCTGCCGATCAGCACCCGCCCGGCGAGGGTCTGCTGCGCCTGCAGGATCACGCGCGTCGCGGGGCGCATGCGGGCCCAGTCCTCGGGCCGCCAGTAGAACGTCTCCGGGTCGTCAAGCGGGTCGGTGAGGCGCGCGTCGTGGTGATGGCGCCGGTGCAGGACGCGGTAGCGCTCGAAGGGCAGCCACAGGGCGAGCGGCAGCATGCCGAGCATGCGGTTGATGCCCTCCCAGCGCGTCGGGTGTCCGTGCACGATCTCGTGTTGGAGCGAGCTGTGCAGCGCGACCAGCAGCGCTGCGAGGGGCAACACGATCCACAGCGGCCAGCGCGCGTATTGCAGGGTGACCGTCATCCAGCCGCCATACGCCAGGCCGAGCAGCATCACGGTGGGCATCTCTAGCGCGCGGCGGCGTCCGCGTGCGTCGAGCACGGCGACGTCACCGGCCGGTGTCGCCGCACCTAGTTCGATGGGTGTCATGACTGGGGATGACCCTCAGCCGGGTGAAGGACGCCGGATGAACCCCCGGTGTCGTCCGCCCATTCCTGGGCACCGGAACGCTAGAATTCTATGCGATTTTTCGTTCCCACTGCGCTCAAGGCTACGCTTTTTTTGAGTCAGTTCTCAGTCGGTGCGGACGCTGCGGCAGAGGCGCCGCTCGACCGCGAGCATTCCCTCGTACAGGAGCACCGCCATCAGCGCGGTGACCAAGCCCCCCTGCAGGATGAAGGCGGTGTTATTGGACAGAAGTCCGGCGATGATGACCTCCCCCAGCCCCTTGGCCGCGACCGTGGAGCCGATGGTGGCGGTGCCCACGTTGATGACCAGTGACAGTCTTATTCCTTCTAAAATCAATGGCATAGCTAACGGAAGCTCGACCGAGAATAGCCGCTCGCGGGCGCTCAGTCCCATGCCGTCGGCCGCCTCAGTCACCGCCGGCGGCAGCGTTTGCAGGCCGACGAGGGTGTTTTCGAAGATCGGCAACAGCCCATAGGCAAAGAGCGCGATCAAGGTGGGGATTTCCCCGAAACCGACGAGCGGCACGGTGATCGCGAGCACCGCGACGGGGGGAAAGGTCTGGCCAATGTTCACCAGGGTGCGCGACAGCGGCAGGAAGGCGCGTCCGCTCTGCCGGGTGACGAGGATCGCGAGCGCGACCGCGATGAGGGTGCTGGCCGCGGCAGCGAGGCACACCGTGCCCAGGTGCGCGAGCGTGAGTGTCAGCAGATTCCCCTGGTCGTAGATAGGGGGCGCGCCGTACTGGGTCAGTGGCGCGAACAGCGGCGCAAAACGCTGCGGCGCGATGACAAACGACACCAGCAGCAGCAGCGCGAGGCCGCGCAGCAGGAGCGGACCGTGCTTCACGGCGACCTGCCGTGGCGCAGCAGGGCGGCGACACTCACGTGCCCGCACGGCGTGCCATCCTCGCGCGTCACCGACGCGGCTTCGGCGCCGCGCCACAAGAGCTCGGACAGCACATCGCGCAGACTCGCCGCCGCGCTGACCGTCGGCCCGGGGACTGCGCCCGGCGCGGCGATCTCACCGGCGGTCGTCAGCGACAGCAGACGCAGCGCGCGGTCGGTCTGGCCGGTCATGCGCGTCACCAGCGGATCGGCCGGGTGAGCGAGGAGCGCCGCCGGCGTATCAAACTGCAGCACCCGGCCATTGCTCATCACCGCGACGCGGTCGCCGAGACGGAAGGCCTCGTCCATGTCGTGGGTGACGAGGACGATGGTCGTGCCGTAACGGCGC
>Ga0213882_10000720_pt1 | contig 10632 bp, 10 predicted proteins | sample BarmaccoBMER_R09_FD_160106 | JGI IMG/M metagenome (GOLD analysis project Ga0213882, IMG submission 160106) | Barbacenia macrantha exposed rock microbial communities from rupestrian grasslands, the National Park of Serra do Cipo, Brazil - ER_R09 ...
TGAGCTGGCCGTCGATTTCAACCCAAACCACCGACTCCCAGCAGCCTTCACCGAACTCGCGCTCGCCATCTGAACAGCCCACAGGCGCCATCGACCATGCCCGCCCTTCCACTAACGCAACAGTGCCCCGCAAAAACCCATCGGCCACACCCACGACCTGCAGATCCTCATCCAACACCGTCCAGTACCGCTGCCCGGACGGCAACCTCACCGGGAATGCCCGCATGCTCTTCTCGCTCTCAGGTTGATAGTCGGCAACGACTACCAGCCACGAGCACCACACCCACGGAGAACCGCCGCACCACCGGTGAGATCACCCGGTTCGGGCGCTCGACGAGGAACACCTGGCTGACGTGGGGGAACAGCGAGGCGATGTGGTCGGGTGCGTCGATGACCTGGATGGTGCGTCGCTCGCTGCGCCCGGGCCCGGTCTCGGTGACCTGGTGACCGATCGGGACCGCGGTCCAGTCCAGGGCGTCGAGCGCGGCGAACAGGGTGGGGGTGTTGGTCTTGACGGTCATCACGAAGTGCGCGCCCGGTTCCTCGCGGAGGAACCGGGCGCGCACGGTGTGCCCGGCGTCGGCGGTGATCACGTGCCCGGACAGTGGGACGTGGTGGTTGAGCTCGCGCGGCAGCGGCGCGAGCTCGGGCACCTCGTTGGTCTTGGGGCCGATCAGACGCTCGGCGGTCACCGCGGAGTCGGTGTGGGTGGCGGCGGCGAGCGGGTAGGGGATCATCCCGTCAGCGCCGACGGCGCCGCGGACGGCCTTGCCGTCCACCGCGGTCCCCGGCAGCCACCCGGGCCCGTCGAGGGGCAGGCCCGGGTGGCCCAGGAACGCACCGGCGTGATCGGCCAGTCCCTGGGCACCCGGGTCGGTGAACACCCGCGGGACCGTCTCGGGGTGCGGCGGGGTGAGGACCCCCGCCGCGTCGCGGCGGCACCCGAGCGCGGCCGGCACCCGGGGACCGGCGCCACCGATCCAGGCTGTGACGTCATCAAGGCTGGCACACCCGCACAACACCGCCGCGGTACACATCGCCGGAATGGCGGCCAACCGGTGCCGGACCCCCGCGCCGGGCACGCGGATCGACGACCGAGGCGAAACAGCCCAGCAGATCACCGCCGCTGGCGGCGTGCGGGCTCACCGGGTGCGCGACCAACTCCTCGAACGCGGCCTCCGCCGCCGGCGTGGACACTGCGGGCATGCCAGACTCGCACGGCAACGGAGCCTTCAGGGACTAGTGATCTTCGACAATCCCTGTCCTAGCGGGGCTTCCGTTGCCGACCACCGCAACGACACGCCCCCACCCCGCAACGTGATCAACCCGAGATCAACCCGGCGCCCACGCCCATCGATCACACACCGCCACCATTCCTCACCCGTCCTGTGACACCGACGTGGCACTCTCTGGAACAGGACGCCCAGTCATCCCAGGTCCTCCCATCTAGCCGCCCGGCCGGCACGATCACGTCGCGCCGCTCACATACCGCACTGACCTGCACGAACGGCTTTGCGTGTCACCCTGGGAAGAATGGACGACGGTCGCTTTCAACGACCCGGCATCATGGCTTTCGCACCCAACCGCATCGACTCCAGGAGCTCCGGCCCGAGGTCTGAGCGGCAGCCACCGTGGCAGTAAGGTGCGTACCGAACGGTCGCCACGGCGCTGATTAGCTCGGCCCGCGCCCAGGGGGTCGGACGACCTGGCCAGGCCTGCCCAGACCAGGGGGCAGGAAAGTCGGATGTGACGTGTGGAGGTCGAGTGCGTCTGCGTTTGGAGGTGCGCACGACGGCTGAGCAGTTGCCGTGGCGTGAAGTCTTGAGGCCCGGGCGGGGGTTTGCGTATGGCCTGCTAGCCAGTGCCGATCCAGAGTTGAGTGTGCGGCTGCACGGTGAGGGGTGGGGCTCACACCGGATGACACCGTTCGGTTACGGGGCTCCGGTTTTCCCGTCGGCCGGCCGCCGCTCTGGTGCGTACGCGGTGGGTGGGCGCGGCAACGTCGAGTTGGGGAGTCCGCTGCCGGCTGTGGTGCAGGCGTGGGCGACGAGCCTGAGAGCGCAGCGTGTCATCGACTGGGGTGGCGTGGCGTTCGACGTGGAAGGCGTTCGGGTGGTGGAACCGCCATCGTTCAGCTCCGGCTATGCCCGGTTGCGCACCACGACTCCGGTGGTGATGAAGGGCTCGGGCCGGGATGCGGATGGCCAACGCACCACCCGGCAGGCATGGTTACTGCCTGCGGAATCCGAGTTCCCGGTATACCTCACCGGGAACCTGCGGCGGAAGGCCGAGACGTTGGGCCTGGATCCTGACGTGACCCTGGAACGCATCACTTGGATCGGGGCGAAGCGCTCGTACGCGGTGAGTGACGGGCACAAGACAGGTGCGCCCGTCGAGGTGGAACTGCGAGGTGCCCCGGAGACGCTGCAGGCGGTGTGGTCATGGGGCCTCGGGCAGTCTAATTCCGCTGGTTTCGGCTGGGTGGCCGCGTGACGGCGCACGCCGACGTCTCGGATACCCAGCGCACTGTGGTTCTCACTCCGCATCCGTTGCAACGGGTCGGTGCCTTCGCTCTGGCCAAGCTCGTGGGTGTCGATCATCCTGATCAGCTCAGGTCGAAGGAGTTCGACAAGGCCAGTCACTTGATGACCCAGCACCTGCTGAACACCGCGCAGGTAGAGAGTTCGAAGGATCCGGGCGGTTTCTGGTTGGCAGTAGGCGGCCTGCTCTGGCCCAACTCAGCCATGGCCCCAGCCTACTGGGGGAAGCGGTCGCCGCATGAACGGCGGGAGCACATCACGAAGTGGAGGGCGCTCCCGGAAAGAGGCCAGTGGCCACGTGTTCCGTGCTCGTTGTGCGGTCGGTCCGCCTGCGGTTACTACGGCAAGAGGGATGTGCCGCTCGGTGCCAGCCCGGCGTACCGCAACACAACGCCTCGCGATCACGAAGGGCTGGCATTGTGCTTTGGTTGTGTGAGTTGCTTCCACGCGCTGCCTTACGGCTGTCAGATCGGTGGCGGTCGCGCCGCGGCCCTGCACAGTTGGGACGAGCATTTCCTGCGTCGGTTCGTGAGCACCCAGGTCGGCCGCACCCGCCAGGCCGCGGGACTGGGGGCGGGGACCACCAAGCCGCAACCGTACTGGCGCGAGGTCACCGCGTTGCGGCACCTGCGCGGTCATTCGCGCCGGTTGACGGCGGGTGTGCAGCTGATCGTCTTCAGTAACAGCAACAAGGAGCAGGTGCTCGACGAGCATGTGATGGAGCAGCCGTTGGCTGAATGGCTGCGCAGCACGGCCCACAACCGGCAACGGGATCTTGGTTATAAGTACCTGGTCCGCGCGCACCGGATCAAGGATGTTCCCGGGACTGCCATGCTCGCTCGTCAGGTGTTTCACGACCCCGCGCGGGTGCTCACCCGGGCCGTCTTGTTCCTGCGCACGGTGGCGGCTCAGTCCTGCGTCGTGCCCGGTGAGGTGCCGTCTCTGGTCTCGCTGTGTTACTCCTACGCCATCGAGGTATTGCAGGTGAACGACAAGGATGTTGGCCGCATCGGGCGGCTTGCCGAGCACATCGCCGAGGTGCTGGCTCCGCACCGGGAGCGCGGAGTGCTCAAGAGTTATGAAAGTGCGCACCGGGACTCCCGCAGGTTGCAGGAGTGGCTGCGGAAACGGGCGGTGAGCTGGGCGCTGTCGCGGCCGGACGATCGGGCGGAACCGTTCGTCACGTCGGAGCAGTGGCGGCTGCTGTTCGATTCCGACGGCCGGGGCCGGTTGCATCAGGATCTGTTGTTCATCGCGGTACTCGAACAGCTGCACCAACGCGGGTGGCGCGTCGATGACGCCGACGCCCGCGACGCCCTCGACGACCTCGACGACGACCCCATCACTGAGGAGAACCAGTGACCTATTTGGTCGGCAAAATCGCTCTCGACATCCTCGCGGGAGCACCCAACAACGGCCGTGGTGACAACAACGTCGCCATGGTCAAGCAGATGTGGATCAACGGGAAGATCCACCCCTATGTATCGGCCCAGGCGTTCCGGCGCTGGCTGCGCGATTCGCTGCCGGCGGACGAGCCACGCTCCGGGGTGACCCGTTCCGGTACCGGCAAAAACCAGCAGGCCTACACCGAGGGCAGGCCGGACCGATATTTGGACGATGACCTCTTCGGCTACATGGTCGCCGTCAGTAAAGCCAACTACCAGCGGGACACCGTGCTGGCCACCGGAACGTTCGTGGCGGTGACGTCGCAGCGGCCCACCAGGGACTTCGGCACCATGAGCCGCGGCTTCAACGCCGGTGAGAATCCGGTGTTGCACGAGCACGAGCACTACAGTGCCGACCTGGCCGGGGACGTGTTGCTGGACCTGCCCCGGGTGGGCACCTTCGAGATGGGTGGTTCGGGGTTGCGGACCGCGCTGCCTGCGGCGGCGGCGAAGGAAGCCGAGCAGGCGGGGGCCGAGCAGGTCACTTTCCGTGGCACCGGTGCGCTGCGGATGTCGATCGCGGAGCGACGCCGTCGGGTGGCGCTGCTGCTGCGCGCGCTGGCGGGCCTGCGGGGCGGGGCCAAACGGTCTCTGCACTACGGAGACCGGACTCCGGCGTTCCTGCTGCTCGCCCCGGTCCGGGGCGGGATCAACCCGTTCACCCGGGTGCTGCGCGCCCAGGCCCAGGAGACGGTGTTCGACGACGACGTGCTGCGCGAGGAACTCGACGCCTGGGCCGATGAGCTGGACGGTCCGGTGCTGATCGGCTGGGCTCCCGGCTTTCTGGGCGAGCAGCGGGACAAGGCCCGTGCCGAGCTGGCCGACCTGATCGACGCGGACAAGGTCGTCATCGACCATCCCCGGGTGGTCCTGAGTCACCTGGCCGAGCAGGTCGAGGCCGGGGCGCGCGATGCCTGGTTCGAGGACCCCACCGGATGACCGAGGCCCTCCACGTCGAGGTCCGGGCCCCGGTCGCGTCGTTCCGTAACCCGCTCTACGCCGGGGTGCAGGTCGGGCTGCCCTGCCCACCACCGGCCACCGTCGGCGGGATGCTCGCCGCCGCGGTCGGAGGTTGGGGCCAGGTATCGGGCGACCTCCGGTTCGCGATGGTCTTCACCGCTGCTGGTGCGGGCATCGACCTGGAGACCTATCACCCGCTGGACGCCTCGGGCACCAAAGCCCCCCCGACGCCCAAGGACCGGCCCTTCCTGGCTGAGGTGACGCTGCGGATCTGGCTGTTCGACGACCCGCAGCGGTGGGAGCGGGCGCTGCGCCGGCCGGTGTGGCCGCTGCGGCTGGGCCGCAGCCAGGACCTGGCCACCGCCCGTACTCGACGGGTCCGGCTGGTGTCGCGGTCAGGCCGCCAGGGACATGCGGTCCTGCCGGCGCAGCTCACCACCGCCGGCACGCTGCTGCAGCTGCCCACCGCGATCAGCCACGACCGGTCCCGGACGCAGTGGCACGCCTACCGCTACCACCAGGGCGGGACCCGAGCCGAGGTGGACAGTGGGTGGGCGACCGAGGACGGCCAGGCCGTGGCCCTGCTCCCGCCGGTGCACCCGGACCTGCTTGGAGTCGTGGACGCCCCGTGAGCCACCGGCAGTTATGGGCTAAGAGCCCGCCACGCGGCCACGACACCGGCGAGCTGCTCACCGCGCACCTGACCGCGGCGCTGGAGGCGATGGAGGAGCTGCAGCGCCGGGTCGGGACGGTCGCGGCGCTGCCGGCGCCGTTCTGGACGTGGGCGCGGCTGGCGATCCTGCTGCACGATGCGGGCAAGGTCGCCGACGGCTTCCAAACCATGGTCGGCAACGGTGCCCAACCCGCCGAGCCGTGGGGCGAACGCCACGAGGTCTACTCGCTGGGCTTCGTGGCCCGCGTTCTCGCCGACTCAGACCGGGACGACCGGCTGTGGGTGGCGACCGGGGTGGCCACCCACCACCGGCCCTTCACCGGTCCACCTGGCGGCAGGATCGGTCTGTTCACCTGCTACGACGACGTGGACCCGGACGAGTTCAACGACCACTTCGGCACCGTCAACCCGGACCTGGCCGCGGAGCTGCAGGACTGGCTGATCACAACCGCTCGCACCCACGGCCTGTTACCCGGGTCCAGTGAGCCGGCCCTGGCCGGTGACGGAGTGGGGCAGGACGCTTACCGGCTTTTTGAGGTGCTGCGGGACCGGTGGGACGAACCGCTGGAGACCACCGATCCGGACGGCTTGACCGCGGTGCTGCTGGAGGGGGCGGTGACCCTCGCCGATCACGTGTCCTCCGCGCACAGTCCGTTGTGCACCGAAGCGCCGCTCACCGCAGAGTACCCCGCGCGGCTACGGGCCCGGCTGAGCGAACGCCAGGCGGAGCTGCGCCCCCACCAGGTCAAGGCCGCCGCCACCGATGGCCACCTGCTGCTGCGCGCCCCGACCGGCTCGGGCAAGACCGAGGCGGCGCTACTGTGGGCGCAGGCCCAGATCCGCGCACTGCACCGCGGTACCGGTGGAACCCCTCGCCTGTTCTACGTCCTGCCCTACCTGGCGTCGATCAACGCGATGGCGGGTCGGCTGGGCACCGAACTCGACACACCCGACATCGGTGTGGCGCACTCGCGAGCGGCCTCCTACCACCTGGCCCGTGCATTGCAGGACGATTGCGTTCCGGTGGAGGCGGTTGCGCCCAAGGCCGTGTCCCGGGCAGCGGCGACCCGGTTGTTCCGCGAGCTGGTCCGGGTCGGCACGCCCTACCAGCTGCTGCGGGGCGCGCTGGCCGGGCCGGCGCACAGTGGCATCCTCATCGACGCCGCCAACTCCGTGTTCATCCTGGATGAGCTGCATGCCTACGATCCCCGCCGGCTCGGCATGATCCTGGCGATGCTGCGGCTGTGGGAGGACCTCGGCGGGCGCCTCGCGGTGCTGTCGGCGACTCTGCCGGACGCCCTGGCGGATCTGCTCGATACCACTCTCGCCGTGCCGTGCCAGCGGGTGGCGCTGGCGGGATCCTGGCCGCGGCGCCATCGCATCACCGTTCAGGCCACTCACCTGACCGACCCATCGGCCATTGCGGAGATCACTGAGCGGGTGCGGGCCGGCCAGGCGGTCCTAGTGGTGGTCAACAACGTCGCCGACGCCCGGGATCTGTCCGAGAAACTCGCCCCTCTGGCCGTCGAGCTGTACGAACCGGAAGCGGCGCTGCTGTTACATTCCCGGTTCCGCCGCAAGGACCGGTCCACCATCGAGGCAGCCATCCAGGCCCGCTTCGGCACCCGGGCGCCCCGGCGTCCCGGAATCCTGGTGGCCACCCAGGTGGTGGAGGTCTCCCTCGACGTCGACTTCGACGTGCTCTACACCAGCGGTGCCCCACTCGACGCGCTGTTGCAGCGCTTCGGCCGGGTCAACCGGCTCGGTGCCCGCTCTCCGGCGCCGGTCATCGTCCACCAGCCCGCTTACCGGCGTCGTCGCGGCGGCGGGCTGGCCGAATACGCCGATGGGGTCTACGACGCCGAACCGACCCGCCTCGCCATGGACCTGCTGAGCCGCCATGACGGCCAGGTCGTCGACGAACGCGACGTCCCGGGGTGGTTCAACGAGATCTACGCCGGCGACTGGGGAACCCAGTGGCGCCGTTCGGTAGATCAGTTCCGTGATGAGTTCCGCACGGCGTTCCTCGGTTTCACCCATCCATTCGACGATCGCGGCTGCCTGGCGCAGAAGTTCGACGAACTATTCGACGGCGCGGAGGCGGTCCTCGCCGATGACCGCGACGAATACGCCGCGCTGCTGACGTCGGCGTCTGGTTCCGCCGGTCGCCTGCTGGCCGAGGAACTGCTCATCCCCCTTCCCCCCTACACCGTCGCCCGCTGTCACTGGGACCGCCGGATGAAGGTCCGGGTTCTCGACGCCGATTACGACCCCAGCTACGGACTGGGTGCGATCCGCGATCAGGCGAGAAACTGCTACGAACCCGGGGAGGTGCTGTGATCAGCGCCGAGGACGTAGGGGGCGTGCACGTCAAGTACCTGTACCACTGCCCCCGGCAACTGTGGTTGTTCGCCCGCGGCCTGCGCCCGGAACGGCTCAGCTCGCTGGTGCAACTCGGCGAAGCCGTCCACGACACCACCTACACCCGGCGCGCCCCGGTCGACCTCGGCGCGGCCCGCATCGACTTCATCGACGGGCAGACCTGGGTGCACGAGGTGAAGTCCTCGTCCCGATCCACCGAGGCCGACCAGGCGCAGGCCATCCACTACTGCCACCGGCTCGACGAGCTGGGCGTGCCGGTACAGGGCGGGATCTTGCATTACGGGGTGTCGTTAACGAAGCTGCCAGGAACCGCAATCCGTGGTATACCGCCTGGTCAGCGCACCGCAGCCGCAGCGCTTCGGTGCTCCAGACAGCGCCCAACCCGGAAAACGATCAGTGTCGTGACCAGCAGCAACAGCCGCGTTTGCGGCTCATGACACCGTTGTTACCGACACCCCCAGTTCCGCGCTCATCGTCAGTGCGCAGCCGATCATGACCGTGCCCGATGCATCCCCAGGGCAGTCACCGACACCTCACCCCCGACCTCCGGCGGGACATCGCTCGCCACGTCGACGAGCTGCTTTGGACAAACAGTTGGACAGATGAGACCAAAGATGAGACCAGAGCAGAAAAAAGATCCACACAGACGAGCGTTTAGGCTGGTCAAAGTTGGTGGCCAGGGACGGGGTCGAACCGTCGACCTTCCGATTTTCAGGGCTCCGGTGATATGTCCGTGTCCGGCCGGCACCGTCCGTGACCTGCGTCAAAACATTCGCGCGGTAGTAGGCGGACGAAGGCGAATGAGACGGAAATCGAGACGACCCGCGCGTACCCGTCCACTCGGCATCTGGCGACGAGCACGCGACCCAGGGACGTGCTGGAGACGATCGCTCTGGCGCGGTGGCCTGCATCGTGGTAGAGCCACGGTGTGCGATCGCGCGGCCGCACACCGTCGGACCGGAGGGGTAAGGACATGAGCAAGCATGAGAAGGAAGACGACAAAGACAAGTACATCCGCAACGGGTACAAGCCCGGCCCGATTCCGGCTGAGGACCCCGGGGGCAAGCACAAGAAGCCCGACGAGAACGATGATCAGGAGAACAAGGGGAAGGGGAAGTGACGACAACGGTGCCGCTGGCGTGGGCCGAGCTGGTGGACGACCTAACCGAGCAAGGCGCGCTCTCCCCACAGTGGCGGGCAGCGTTTTTGGCGGTGCCACGCGAGGTGTTCATCCCCGAGGTGATCTGGCGCGACGCCGGGGACGGCCTGGTGGCCCTCCACCGGCGCGAGGAGCCGGCCGAATGGCTGCTCCGCGTCTACGGCCCCCGCTACGTGGTCACTCAAGTCGATGACGGCATCCCAGCTGGTCCTGGAGGGCGCGGCCGAAGGGCGACCAGCTCGGCATCGCGCCCGGACATCGTCGCCCTAATGCTGACGGCCGCTGAGGTGGAGCCAGGGATGCGGGTATTAGAGATCGGCACCGGCACCGGCTACACCGCCGCCCTGCTCGCTCACCAGCTCGGCGCCCGCAACGTGACCACCATCGAGATCGACCAGGATCTCGCAGCACAAGCTCAGGCCGCCCTGACCACCGCCGGCTACGGCGACGTGAGAGTGATCACCGGTGACGGCACCCGAGGTTACCCCGAAGCAGCGCCCTTTGACCGGGTGCTCTCCACCGCGACCGCACCCCGGGTTCCCTATCCCTGGGTGGCCCAGACAGTTCCCGGTGGACAGGTACTCACCCCCTGGAGCAGCGCCTACGACCCCGCCGGACTGCTCTCACTGACCGTGCACCCCGACGGCACCGCCACCGGCGGTCTGATCAACACCACCATCTCCTTCATGGAACTACGTGACCAACGGATCCCCCGCGCCGAAGTCGCTGACGTGGTACGCGACACCGACGTCCCCGACGTCAGTGACACCGACCTGCACGCCAGCCACCTGTGCAACGACGACAACGCCCTGTTTGCGATCGGGCTTGAGGTCCCTGGCTGCCACTGGGAGTACCAACCCGCCGCCAACGGTGAGGATCGCTGGTGCGTGTGGTTTCTCGACCCCACCAGCCGCTCCTGGGCGCGCTTTGACTACCAACCGGACACCCCACGCTGGCCGATCCACCAATACGGACCCCGTCGGCTTTTCGACGAACTCACCACCGCTTACCACCGCTGGGAGCAGGCTAGCCGCCCCCCGGTCACCGACTGGTGCTTCACCATCACACCGGAAGGTCAGCACGTCGAGCGGTGTTGCCACCCCAATCATGATCGAGCAACCGGTTAGATTCGGGTTGCGGCGATCTGCCGTGCCGTCCGGGCTAGGTCCTGGGCGTCGGTGCCGGGTCGGGCGTCCAGCGCGGTGGCCAGCCGCATCAGCCCTTCTGGGGTTCCGGGTCCAGGTGCCGAAAAATCAACGGATATGGGCTGTTGTTCCTGGTCGTGTCGGTGGGCCTAGGGTGCTGGGGTGCCGACGCGGGTGTTCTCGAAGGAGGAGCTGGCGCAGTTGGGGTGTCGGTAACAACGGTGTCATGAGCCGCAAACGCGGCTGTTGCTGCTGGTCACGACACTGATCGTTTTCCGGGTTGGGCGCTGTCTGGAGCACCGAAGCGCTGCGGCTGCGGTGCGCTGAC
>Ga0213882_10000721_pt1 | contig 10627 bp, 9 predicted proteins | sample BarmaccoBMER_R09_FD_160106 | JGI IMG/M metagenome (GOLD analysis project Ga0213882, IMG submission 160106) | Barbacenia macrantha exposed rock microbial communities from rupestrian grasslands, the National Park of Serra do Cipo, Brazil - ER_R09 ...
ATCACCAGTCGAACGGCTTCGTCCCGAAACTCGAGACTGAACTTCCGATACTTCCGAGACATTTTCGATGGCGCCTTTCGGATACAACCCTATCGGGTCGTGGTCCGAGAACCTCGGGGCACCCCACTGGGAGGGTGACGCAGGGGGTGGAAGCGGTTGGAGCGGCGCTGCCTGGTTCAGTGTTCGGTGAGGCCGGTGGGTGTTGAAGTGCACCACGTACTCGGCCAGCACCGTACCAAGCTGACGCTGGTTGAGGATCAGCATCCGATCCAGCAGCTCGCGGCGCACAGTGCCGATCCATCGTTCGGCGATTGCGTTCGCGCGGGGTGCCTGCACCGGGGTGCGCAGGACCCGGATGGCCTCGTTGGTGAACACGGCGTCGAAGATGGCGGTGAACGTGCTGTCGCGATCGCGTATTAAGAACCTGAACCGAGCCGCGCGGTCGCCGAGGTCCATCAGCAGGTTGCGGGCCTGCTGGGTGACCCAGGCTCCGGTTGGGTTCGCGGTGATGCCCAGCAGGTGCACGCGGCGGGTGGCGTGCTCGACGACGAACAGAACATAGAGCCGGTGTCCCAGCAGCGTGTCGACGCAGAAGAAGTCCGTGGCCAGAATGCCGTGTGCTTGGGCGCGCAGGAACTGTCGCCAGCTCGGCCCTTCGCGGCGAGGTGCGGGGTCGATGCCGGCTCGCTTGAGGATCGACCACACGGTGCTGGGCGCAAGCTGGTAGCCCAGGCCAGCAAGTTCACCGTGGATCCGCCGGTACCCCCACGTCGCATTCTCCGTCGCTAGCCGCAGCACCAACCGGCGCAGCTCAGGCGCTGTGCAACGGCCGCCGGTGTGGCGGCGTCGAGGCTGCGTCCAGCGTCGGGTCACTAGGTCCCGGTGCCACCGCAAGATCGTGGCAGGGGTGACGATCCGCTGCAAGCAAGCGGCCTGGGACAGCAACCGGGTCAGCGCCGCGAACACCGCGCGGTCCGCCCACGACAATTGTGGGCGGCGGACCTGGCGACGCAACACGGCCACCTCATGCCGCAGCACCAAAATCTCCACATTCTTCGAACGTGCGCTACGGGCCAGGAGCCAGAACCAAGCCATGACCTGCCGGAAGACGAGATAGAGGAGTCGAACCGCCACGGCCTGCGATCATGCCCGACGACCACCGTCCAGCGGTCCCGCAGGTCACCGCCGTGGATGACCAGTTCGGCACCCACAGGTTCCCAGGCGCGACTGGCCCTGCCCGACCGGACCTGAGCCGGTCGTTACCGGTGTGCCTGCTCGCGGGCCTCGCCGTGGACTTCCCGCTCGAAGCGATCTGGATGAACACCGGCTTAATGCAGGCGAATGCGGCGGGGCTGCCCCGCCGCATCAGTGTCACGATCTGATTGCGGGGGCGCAGCCCGAGTCGCTGACCAGTGCCCTTGTGCCAGTTTGCACTTCGGTGGAGTTTCGGGAGTCCTGGCCTAGAAGACCAGCTACGGGAAGTGGACCGCAGGATTGTGGCTTGCGTTCAGGCCGGCTGGTCGATCGGGCCGATCAGCCAGTTCCCTGGGGCGTTCTCGTCATCGCTGAGGTAGAACTCGCAGATGGCGGTCCTGAATTCCTCGTGGCTGATGGTACCGTCGCTGTCACGGTCGAGGCGGCGGAAGGCGTCGCTGGAATGCTCGGGGGGGATCCCTAGCGCGCTGTACATCTGGACGTATTCCTGTGATTCCAGCACGCCGTCCTTGTTGGTGTCGAGCGCGGACATCAGGGCATCGGCGATAGCCAGTACGGCGCTTTCGAAGTTCTCCGGGGATGTGACGCTGGACTTCATGAGCTTGACGAACTCCGACTGGGTCAGCCTCCCGTCCGCGTCGGTGTCCCCGAGGGTGATCAGCAGCTCCCACCACCTCTCGAAGGCATCTCTCATCGCAGTCGTGTTCGCCTGGTCCTCCTCCCGCGCCAGGGCGGTGAACAGCTCAGCCATCCGCTGGAAGTCCTCGTGCGTGAGATAGCCATCCCTGCCCTGATCGAACCAGTCAAAGAGAGCGACGAACTTCCGGTCCTTCACGGCGTCCGACATAGCTTTACCAACTTTCCTGTACATGGCACGCGCAGCGCTATCGCGATCTTTAGTGATGGTAGAAGCACCGTGAACGGAGTGTCAAGGCCTCCGGTAGTAAGCCGAGACCGTGGGAGGCGGGGACGGTGGGCGGTCCCTGATCAGTGCCGGCGGGCTGGGTCGAGGGCCGCAGTGGCTGTGGCGACGGTGTCGAAGATCGGCTGTAGGGAGATCGCCAGGCTTCAGTCGCCGTACCTGCCTAATGGTCTGCCCTGGTCTCCAGCGGGGGCATAACCATCCGACAAGCGGATGATCTTCGAATCGCGCGGCCGTGGTCAGAGAAGGCGGGAAGCGTTGGGGATCTCGATCCTCGTGTCGTGTTTGTCGCGCAGCCAGCGTTCGATGTCCAGGAGCCACCAACGGTTGACCGTCAGCAGGTAGAAGCGACGGGGACCGTCCATGGTGAACTCACTCAGCGGAAGCAGCCACTGGGCGCGGACGGTGTCGTCGGGAAAGTTCAGTTCGTAGTAGAGCCGATGGTGCTCGGCCACCCCGTCTTCGACGGACTCGCAGGTTCCGGAGAGCTGGGCGCCGTCGAGTCCCAGGCCCGGCAGACCGGTCATGAAGATCGAGGCGGCGATTCGGGGGTTCTCGGCGATGTGACGTGAGTGTCGGGCCGAACGCAGCGAGTACCAGAGTAACCGCAGTGGTGAGCGGAGCGGCACGAAGTTTACGGTGGCGGCCCAGGACTCCTCTGCGCTTCGGGTGGCCAGGGTGAGGAATCGGGCGTTGTCGAGTAGTGAGGTGCTGCGTTCGAGCAGGTTCCTGTGGTTGTCCATGCGGTTGTCCATGCGGCTATCCTCTGCTGTTGCGTTGGGCGCTGATCGGGGTGTCGTTGAGCAGACGAGCGTCCAGGAGCTCCCACCAGGCGTCCTGCTCTATCCTGCGCCGTTCCCATTCCGGGTTCTCGGCGCGACGGGCCACCTCCCGGCGGTAGCGTCCCCAGGCGGTTTCGTCGGCGAAGGTGACGAAGTGTTCCAGGGTGTGCACCTCGGGGCCGATGGTGCAGATGAACCAGCGGGTGTCCTCTACCATGTCCATGTCCGTGTAGAACCAGGCTTCGCGTTGTCGGGCCCACTCCCAGAACGCGGCGAGGTCGCCCCTCGCCCCCCGGGTGAGCCGAAGCCGATAGACCAGGTGCAGCATCAGGGGTTTCCTCTCGTTCTCACGTGCCGGCGTCGGGGATGTCGATATGCCAGCGGCGCCAGTCGAGACATCCGAGACGGTGTCCGAACCGCAGGTGGAATCGGACAGCGAACCGGTGGTTGTGGGTTCGGACGGCCTCGGGGGTGGGCCATCGGTCGGTCACGGGCAGCACGACCGCCGCTTGAGGAATGAGATCGGCACCCCTGCGGGCTTTGACATCGAGCGCGGAGGTGGCCAGGTGGTAGCGGTGGAAGCCCTGCCGGGCCGCGAAGTCCAGGGCCATGCTGTAGACGAGGACAAAGTACTCGTGTCGGGGCTTTGCCCTGACGTAGTCGAAGCCGAAGTACCGAGCATAGAGGCTGGACCGGAAGCGGTAGCACACTATGATCGCCACCGTGCGGCCCTCACGGCGACACAGTCCGGCGGTGGCCTGGCCGAGCACGCCGCTGCGTTCCTGCGCGGCGAACGACCGGCTCATCCACTCCCGTCCTTGACCGCTCCCGTACCGAGCGCGGTTCTGGGTTATCAGGTCGGCCGCCTCCGCCACGACCGCGCCCGTCATCGGCGACCAGGTCACCGAGTTGCCGGCCGAGTGGAACTGACGCAGTTCGGCACGTTGCTTGCCGCAGTCTCGGCGGCAGAGTGCGGCGAGGTGCCCGGCGACACCGCCCGGTGGTACGACCATCTCCGCCTCGGCGGAGTGAAGCAGGACGTGGGCCGCGGGGTGCTGGGCCGCCAGAACCACCGCTTTCCCGATCGGCACGTACGGCATGACCACCCCGGCGAGACCGGCGCGGGCCGCCGTGCTCCGCGCGTAGTCCAACAGCTCACCGAGAACGCCGAGGTGGTCGGGCGAGACGACAAGCCCGTTGCTCACACCCCGGTGAGAGCCCAGCCACAGAAACCGCGCCTCCCACTCCCCAGGCACGTCACCGAACATGGACGGCAGGTGGAACAGACCGGGTGTGTAGTGTTCACCGGCCCAGATCGGTAGCGCGCCGACCAGCTCGCCTCCGACTCGTCCCGCGATGACCCCGCGGCTTCCCCCCAGGTACTCCAGTCCGCGCAGCCAGTCGTGGCTCTGGTAGAAGTTCTGATCGTCGACCACGCGGTCCCATTCTCCTTGGGTGAAGTCAGCGACACTGGTCGCCATTCTGATGTCGACCACGACGGCTATTTCCGGCAGTCGAGGATCGCTGCGTGCGGCGCGGTCAGATAGTTGCGCCAGAAGTCGCCCCCGCGTTCGGCCGCCACCGCGGGACCCATCGCGTATCCACGCCACTCGACATCCCGGAACCCGACCGCGCGCATCACGTCCTCTAGCGTGCTCCTGGTCCAGTACCGGGCGGTCACGGTCACATCATGGCCACCGAACCTCAGGGTGAGCGTCATCGGGGCCGCATCCTGCCTGGGATGCTCCGAAGAGAGACGGAAGCCGTAGCGGGCGTAGTAATCAGAGTCGTTGACGTAGTCCGGATTGACCGGAATGGTCACGAACCGCCCGCCGGGACGGAGCGCCTCGTGGGCCGACGTGCAGAGTGCGCGCAGCTCCCCGAGCGTCGTCGCATACGGCAGGACGTAGACCCCGAGCACGAGGTCGAAAGTCCCGTGCTCGGAAGCGGGCAACGGCCCCACGAGGTACTCGGTTCCCAGCCGCTCCTCCTGTTCCCTGGCCTTCGCATAGGCCACCATTCCCTCCGACTCGTCGATGCCGACGACCCGCCGCGCGCCGCGGCTGCGTATCCGGCGCGTGTACAGGCCGGAACCGCAGCCGATGTCGAGCACGACCGCCCCCGCCACGTCGCCCAGCAGGCCGAGAACCGTGGGAATCTCCAGGTCTTTGCGCCACGGAAGTTCTGCCATCTCCTCGTACAGGCTCGCGAGTTCATCAAACTGGCTCATCTGGTCAGCACTCCAGGGATAAAGGTGGTCCACCCAGGTCAGGAAGCTCCTCACAGCATGCGCATGAGTGGTCACGCTTCGCGTGTGGCACCGGGGAAGCAGCGCGCGTCTGTCGGTCGGGACCAGCGGGAAGTATCGGGTCAGGGGCGGGGACCTCCTCTCGGCTCGATGCGCCCGGTGAGACAGCTCCCTGGTTGAGGATGGCTCACATGGAGGCTTATGCAGAACTCGGGGACGGGTCCCACGACCACCTCACTGACCTGCGGGGACGCCAGCTGTCGATCATGTTCTCAAGGGGTTCTGCATAAGCCTCATGGTCAGTGGCTCCGAGAGGCTGCGGGCACACGTAGCGTCAGACTGTCTAGGAGCAGCGTAGAGCCGGCCCCACGGCATCGGACAGCCTTCCAGCTCGAACGCGTCAACCCGCCCGTCCACCTACCGGCTCTTCGCTGTTTTCAGTGGGTTACTCAGCGTGAGATCATGTAGGCGGGTATCGGATGGGTGATGGTGGGTAGCTGGAGGCGGGCTGCGGTGAGGTAGACGATGGTGATCATCATTGGTTTTGTTGCGGTAGCCTCGGGCGCGGGCTTTGGCGGCCTGGATGAGGGAGCTGGTTCCTTCGAGCAGGCCGTTGTTGAGGTGGTTGGTGTGCCAGGTGATGATGCCGTCCCAGTGTTTTTCTACGAGAGCGACGAAGTCTTTGATGGGTTGCAGGCGGGAGCGTTTCGCGCCGGAGCATCAGCGCCGGAGGTAGTCGGGTGCGTAGCTCCAATGCCGTTAAGTTAGAGATTTGATGCGGGTTTCTAGCGTTATGCGACCGTGTCGCGAACGGTACGGCGTGTCGGGTGCCGAGAGGCCACGGAAACGCGGTTGATGTCGATGTAATTCGCGGTGTGGCGAACAGTGCAGGGGATTCTTCCCGGGTATCGGGCCGGTTGACCGACCATGTGGCGATCGGAGTGCTGAGTGGCCTGACCCATCGGGACGTCGTCGATGATGTCATCAACGCATGCGGGAAACGTGAGCAGCGGTCGCGGTTGTCACCGGCGCATGTCGTGGTGTACTACGTGCCGGCGTTGAACCTGTTCTTCGGTGATGTCTACGAAGAAGTGATGCGCCAGCTCGTGAACGGGCTGCGGTTTCTGGGTAACTGGCGGGATAACTGGAAGGTGCCCACCACCAGTGCTCTTTCGCAGGCCCGCGCGCGGCTGGGTGAGGCCCCGATGAAGTTGTCGTTCGAGCGGGTCGCGGTGCCGACGGCCTGGGCCGGCACCCGCGGGACGTGGTTCGCCGGCCCGCGGGTGCCGGCCATCGACGGTCTGGTCCTCGAGGTGCCCGACACCCCCGCCAACGACGAGGAGCTCGGCCGCGGCGGCAACGCCACAGCACCCAGCCCGTTCCCCCAGGTCCGCCTCGTCGCCCTAGGTGAGTGCGGCACCCACGCCGTTGTGGACGCCGCGTTCGGCCCGGTGACCACGGGTGAGCAGACCCTGGCAGCGCAGCTGACCGCCCGGTTCACCGCGGGCATGCTGGTGCCGGCCGACCGGAACTCCTACTCCTGTCAGGCCCGGCAGCAGGCCCGGGCCACCGGCGCGGCACTGCTGTGGCGGGTCTCGGCGAACCTGACCCTGCCGGTGCTGGAATGGCTGCCTGATGGCTCCTACCGACCGCTGGTGATCAACCCCAGGATCCGCGGCCGGCGCCGCGAGGCGCTCATCACCGCCGCGGCCGCCGGTGGCGACCTCGACCCAGCCCAGGCCTCGGCCATCCGGGTCGTCGAGTACATGACCGAGAACCGGCCCGGCAGCGGGGAGCTGTTCTGCCTCATCACCACCATCGCAGACACGAGCCCGCACCGGCACTCGACCTCGCCAAGGCATACAACGAACGCTGGGAGATCGAACCGTCCCTCGACGAGATCGAAACCCACCAGACAGGCCAGAACCGGGTGCTCCGACCCAAGACCCCGGAACCGGTGAGACAACAGATCTGGTCGCTCCTGCCGACCCACTACGCGATACGACATGTCATGAAAGACGCCGCCGACACCGTCGGCACCGACCCCGACGACCTCTCCTTCATACGCAGCTACCGCGCGATCCGCCGCCAGGTCCCCAACCAGGCGGGTCTTCCCCCCTCGAAAACTTGTCACCGCACTCACTGAAACCATCGACGAAATCACCGAACGACCCAACCCCCCACGACGGGACCGAACCTGTCCCCGGGTAGTCAAGAGATACCGCGCTCACAGCCACCGCATCAAACGCACCACCGACCACAGCCAAGTCCACGACAGCCCACCAAAGATCCACATCTTCAAGGTCCCATGCCTAGTAACGGCATTGTCGCCAGGCCAGTCCCGTCATCACTCCGGGTCCCGGCGTAATGACTGTTTCACAAGCACCCGGTGCGGTCGCCCCGTCAGGCACCAGCGGGACAGTGGCAGACATGCCCACTGCGGTCAGCCCGACGACGGTCGACAACAAAGCCCCATTCCTCACCGGCGGTGCCAGCAGTCCGCCGCCCGCAACAACAACATCTCCGCTGATTATCCCTCCGATTACCAGCGGACCGCCGGCTACCAGTGACCCACCGATTACCAGTGCTCGATGGACCGTATCAGCGCAGCCGCACGATATGACCGGTAAATGGCTAATGAAGTTCACTCGAAGCGATGGGTCGATTGAGCGCTACACCATCACGCTGAAGAGACCAATCCACCGGTTCGGATCAATGTCGGCGTGACCTGCTACACAACTCACTGTCATCAGCAGAGGAGCCTGTTCGAGGTGATCACCTGCGGCCCGAACCGACTGCAGACACGACCAGCTGCCAAGCCGGGTGACTCACGAAGGCGTGCCTTGCTCATCGTCGTTGAACCGAGCCGGCCGACGACCTCGCCGCAGGCCGGCGGGGTGGATCCGGGTCACCCGATAGGTGTGTCTTGAGCGAAGGGTCGTGTTCTCGAGGCGGTGCCGTCATTGTTCACCGGTACCGGATCTTCCAGTGGAGTCCGCTGACAGCCGCTCGATACGGTTTGCGCTGATACCCGCGCACGGTCAGCGGCATGTGCGGATGTACCGGCGGTCTGCTGAGCGGCGGACCCAACACCTGCCATTGCTCCTGCCGCAACCTCAAGTCCGCCGCCACGGTGGTCGCCGACGAGCTCGGTCACCCGGCCGACCCGCCCGGTCGACTGGTCTGCTGGGGCCGACACCAGCGCTGAGGGCTCGATCACGGTCGCCGAGCACCCGTGCGGTCACCGACCGTCGTCGCGATGGCCAGGCATCGGTTACCCGGGTGACTCAACGCTGAGGGGTGCGCACCAGCGGCTGTGCGCTCACAGCCAACTCCGGTTGGTCGTCTCGGCTGAATAATTGGCAGGTCTCAATGGTGTCTTGGAGCGGTAGGAGGAACGGTCATGGATCTGCTGTACGACACCAGAACAGTTCACCCGCTCGACCGATATGACCACTATCGGGCGGGAGCTGGCACCGAGCTGGCACCGGTGGCAGCCCAGGGGCGTGCACCAACTCGCTTGCTCGCGGTGATGTCAGTCGCCCAGATCGGCGATTTCGAAATCGAGACACTCACCTGGTCCGCGGACTCCGAGGTCGTGGCGCGGCGAACCGAACGCCTCATCCGGGCCTGTGATCCTGAGTGCTACCGTATACTACTGAGCGTCAGCGGTGAAATACGGTTGGAACAGGCGGGCAACCAGGCGAACGTTCGCGCTCGGGACATCGCCCTGTACGACGTGTCTCGTCCTTTCCGGTCCACGCATTCGACCGGACCAGGATTGATGCGGCTGGTCATGCTGACGTTCCCGCGGGCGTTGGTGCCGATCACCAGCGCCCGGGTCCGGCCCCTGATCGGTACCCTCATCCCGAGGAACATGCCGGGACGCAGCTTGATCGCGCAGTTCCTCATCGGGCTCACCGACACCGCCGAGCTGACCGGTGACCTCGATCTGGCTGACCCGGATCTGGCCCCTGTCCTGTACGAGTGCACGGTCGGGCTGCTTCGCCAGCGACTCGACCAACCCCACGGGATCACCCCACACATCCGTCAACTGCTGCACAGGGCCCGCATTCGCGACATTGTCCGTCGAGACCTCGGTAACCCTCTGCTGGACCCGAACGGGATCGCCGACGCCGCCAACATCTCGCCACGCTACCTGCACCAGCTGTTCCAAGGCGCCGAACTCACCCCGATGCAACTGCTCAAACAGCTACGCCTGCAGGAATGCAACCGTAGCCTGCAAGATCCGGCGCTGGCCACGACACCCATCAAGGACATCATCACCGCCCACGGCTACCTCCGCCCCGACCAGTTCGCCCGAGACTTCAAACAGCACTTCGGCGTCTCAGCAACACAGGTACGCAGACTCGCCGGCCAGCACCCGACCGGACATGAAGGATGAACCATGGGCTTGCCGAGCCGGCGGTCCACTAGAGCGCCTCAGGCTCGATCCTGCCGCGCAGGACAACGGCATGTACCCGACCTGCGAGGTCATGCGGGACTTCCTCAGTTCCCCGCAACGACAGCCATGGAAGGGATGCCGTAGTGGGCACGATTGAATATGGGATCTCTCATCTCTCGACGTTCGGCAGCGTCGCGGCCCTCGTTGCCGGAGGAGCCCTGATCGCCTGGGTCATCGGACTGTTGATCGTTCTGCGAGGAAGTGAACCCGACGAGCGTTCAGAGATCATCCATGCGTACGCGCACTGTAATCCGCTTGTGTATCTCCGACGGAACACCGCCCCTAGAGGCGAGGGCCCGGCACCTGCGCGTGCGAAGGCCGGTACAGCAGACAGTGGCAGCGAGACAGATCACGAAGGGTCGACGTGAGATAGTCACCCGCTCATCGGCAGATGAGTACATTGCAGTGATCACGTGCGCCCGGAACCCATGGAACCGATGCCGGACACGGTCCGGCCCCGAGGCCGCGGGGTCCATGGGGGCGTGTCTTGCTCGCCGTCCTCGAACCGAGCCGACCAACGACCTCGCCGCACACTCAGCCCGTGTGACCGCGGATCACCCGATAGGTGTGTCTTAAGTGAAGGGTCGTGTTATCCGGGCGGTGCCGTCATTGTGCGGCGGATGGATTTTCCAGCGCACGGGCATCAATGGCAGATTTCCCGGGTGGTCTTCACTGTCACCTGGGGCAAGGGTAAAGCCAAACCTCGGCGCTGACGCTCGGACCGAACGACGGCGCAGCGACCCAGCCTGGTCCGAGCCGGTGCTCCGCCGAGGAACCATTGCCGGTCGCTAAACGTCCCGTGATCACCCGAGAGGGCATCGTGCGCGCCGAGCTGGTGCGGGGAGCTTAAGCTGCGTCTGCGGTGGCCGAGCAACAGCTATACTAGGGGGCTTGGGCTCAAACGGTCGTAGCGACAGGCCTTTATTCTAGCAGAGTTTGATCTGCTGAGATGTCCCCTTTCTGGGGAATATTCTGGGGGGATGGTTGATGAGTGG
>Ga0213882_10000722_pt1 | contig 10623 bp, 8 predicted proteins | sample BarmaccoBMER_R09_FD_160106 | JGI IMG/M metagenome (GOLD analysis project Ga0213882, IMG submission 160106) | Barbacenia macrantha exposed rock microbial communities from rupestrian grasslands, the National Park of Serra do Cipo, Brazil - ER_R09 ...
TGCGGTGAAGGCTCCAGGCTTCGGCGATCGCCGCAAGGCCATGCTGCAGGACATCGCGATCCTTCCCGGTGGCAAAGCCATCACGGAAGATCTCGGCATCAAGCTGGAGAACGTTCAGGTGCAGGATCTTGGACGCGCAAAGCGCATCACCATCGACAAGGACAACACCACCATCATCGAAGGCAAGGGCAAGACCAACGAGATCGAAGGTCGCGTAAAGGAAATCCGCGCTCAGATCGACAAGACCACCAGCGACTACGACCGCGAGAAGCTCCAGGAGCGCCTGGCGAAGCTCGTCGGCGGCGTAGCTGTGATCAAGGTTGGTGCTGCTACCGAAACCGAGATGAAGGAGAAAAAGGCCCGCGTTGAAGACGCGATGCATGCGACGCGCGCGGCTGTTGAAGAGGGCATCGTTCCTGGCGGCGGTGTAGCGCTCGTGCGTTGCATCTCCGCAGTCGAAGCTCTGCAGAAGACGCTCACGGGAGACGAAGCGATCGGCGCTTCGATCGTGAAGCGCGCTCTGGAAGAGCCTCTGCGCCAGATCGTCGGTAACGCCGGCGAGGAAGGTGCAGTTGTGATCGGCAAGATCCGTGAGTCGAAGGACTCGAACTACGGATATAACGCCCAGACCGGCCAGTTCGAAGATCTGGTCAAGGCTGGCGTCATTGATCCGACCAAGGTCACTCGCACAGCCCTGCAAAACGCCGGCTCCATCGCCGGCCTTATGCTTACCACCGAAGCACTGGTCAGCGAACTTCCTGAAGAAAAGAAGGAACCTGCTGCTCCGGGCGGACACGGCGGGATGGGCGGCATGTACTAAGAGCTGCTGAGCTCCTCAGCTGCTAAGCTTCATGCTTAAAAGCCCCGCGCTACTGAAGCGGGGCTTTTTTTTGCGCAGTTCGTCTGGAATTCGTGGAACGCCGCCCGGTGCCGATCGTTGGCGATCCGCACCCTTTTGGGTCAGAAAATCACAAATCCAGACGCCATGGCCAAGTGGACATTTAAATCGCTGGTACATTGTCCAAACGGACACTGCACCTTCGGCATCTCTCCGAATCCAGCCTCAGGGCCGATGATTTTCACCTGAGGCTGTATGTCCCCACAACCAGCCAGCGGCAAAACTGTCCTCTGCGTCGACGACACCCCCTACGTCCTGCAGATGCTTGACATGTTTCTGACCGCCGTGGGCTACCGCGCGATCACAGCGGCTAATGGACATCAGGCAATTGAACTCGCTGCCGCGTTCCAAGTCGATGCCGTGATCCTCGACTACGAAATGCCGGAATTGAGCGGTCTGGACGTTGCTCGTATTCTCAAGCATGCGCACCCGCAAATTCCGATTTTGATGTATTCGGCGCGCCTGCCGCAGACGGAGATCAGCGCGGCTGGTCTGGTAGATGCGTACGTCGAGAAAGAACATCCACAGGCTTTGGTTCTTGAGCTTGCACGCATACTTGGGGATCCCCCGCCGGTATTAATCCGCCGGCGATTCCCTCGCTATCCGGCGTCTTCTCCATTCAGCCTTCGAGTGCCGGCGCCCGAGTCGGAAGGCGAAATCACCATCAGCGGCACTTTACGGGACTTGGCTGAAGGCGGTTTTGGCGGAGTAATCGACGGCAAAATGGTGCCGGGCGAAGTCGCAGCATTGGTACTGGGTCTTCCCCAGTGTCCCATATTGGAACTACGGGCGCGTGTGCGCTATCGCAACGCCGATTCGCATGGCTTCGAGTTCATCGACGTAACGCCTGCTCAACAGCAGGAACTGCGCCGGTGCCTGCAGACGCTCAGCACACTTTCATTTTCTTAGTTTCGACCGCACACGCTTTGCTATTGCCCGAGAACTCCGTATCATGCCGCCATGCTAAATCGACGAGAGCTGTGCTCCCTCATACCCGTGGTGGCAATTACGGGCGCCTGGGCTGCGAATGACCAGACTCTGACTTCCACCACGTTTCCCTTCGACTCTCTGCCGCAAAAGCCTGCCGGCGACCACACCACGCGTCCAGTAGTGAATGGCCGCATTCCAACTGGAGAACGTGTCGAGGTGCATGAGACCACGCTCGCGCCTGGAGCCACGCCGCATGCGCCGCACAAACATAATCACAGCGAATTCTGGCTGATTCGGGAGGGCACGGTGGAAATCAGTCTCAATGGCCAGCCACACCGGTTAGGGCCTGGCGGGGTAGGTTTCGCAGCAAAAGATGATCTCCATGGCATCAAAAATGTCGGAGATACTCCAGCCAATTACTTCGTGGTCGCGGTCGGTGTGATGAGCTGAGACCAGGTGCAGTCCAATTTGTTGACCCGATAGTGGCAGAACCTTGGTACAGCTTTCCACTTATCTGCAACGACATAGGGTCATGCTATGATGCGCCCACTTTGGCACGTCGGAGAACCCCATGGCCAACCCTTTGCGCCCGTTAAGCACGGGTGAATTGCTCGACCAGACCTTCAGTTTCTACCGGCAAAACTTCCTGTTGTTTTTCGGTATTGCTGCGCTGCCGCAAGTGTTCCTCTTCATCCTGAACGTAGTGATGCTTGGTTTCGCCTTCTCGACCGCGGCGGCACGGAGCGTGACGGCGGCGGCCACCGGCGGAATCGCGATGGTTCTTACCGCGCTCGTATATCTGATTGCAGCATTGATCGCGACCGGCGTGATACAGGCCGCGACAACGTTTGCCGTGTCTTCTCTTTATCTCGAAGAGCCGACTGGCGTGAAGGCCGCTTATGCTCGCGTAAAGGGTCTGATTGGACGGTCGGTCAACGTCGTGATGAGCGTCGGTATACGCGTATTCGGCGGACTCCTGCTGTTCATCATTCCCGGGATCATCATGTTGCGGCGGTATTCGCTTGCTATCCCCGCCGCGGTGCTGGAGAACATCAAGACCAAAGATGCCCTCAAGCGCAGCAAGTTTCTCAGCGAAGGCGCCGGTGGACGCGTGCTGCTTGTATACGTGCTGCTGCTTGCCTTAATTTACGGGATCAGCTTTGGCGTGGGATGGTTGCTCGCATTGGTCCTCAGTCCGGAGGTTTTGCGACAAAACTTTGCCGCTCGAGTGACTCAGCAGTTTCTCGCGTTTCTTGTAGGCGCAGCCGTTGGACCGGTCATGACGATTGCTTTCGCGCTGCTTTACTATGATCAGCGAGTGAGAAAAGAAGCATTCGACCTCGAACACATGATGAAGTCGCTACAGCCTGCATCGGCCGCAGCCGCGGCCGGGGCGGCAGGCATCGGAGGCATTTCCTAAGCTCGATGCGCAGGAAAATCCGGCTTGCCGGAGCGCTCTTCATTCCCTTCCTTCTCATTGCTTCGGGGGCTGCCAGCGACGCAGCCCCTGATTCAAAAACCCTCAGCCTTTCCGAATACCAACAGGAACTTTCGCGCGTCGACAAAGGGCTCAAGGCTCTTCCCGAACGTCCGGAGGGCGCAGAGGCGCTGCGCGAATCGATTCCCCAAGCTTGGGATGTGGCCACGTCCGCGCGAACCTTTCACATCGACAACCAGGTTCTACGTGCTGATCTGGAGAGCTATACCAACGAGAAGGAGGACCGCGGAGACATCCTTCCCGAAATGGAATTGGCCGTAGAGGCTGAACTTGACGGAGCAAACCAGTTCGCCGTCGCGGCCAACGACAGTGCTCGCAGCCAGCTTGAGAGGATCCTTAGCGGGAGGGAGTATCGCAGTCTCTCGCGGATACAATCTCCGCTGGAAACACTGAAGGAGCGGTTGCTGCTTGCTTTCGTCCGGTTCTTTTCCAAACTTTTTCGTCTAGCCGGTGCTCACCCCAAGGTTTCCTTGATCTTTCTTTGGAGCACGATCGGCGCGATCGTCCTTGGATTTGCCATTTGGATCTACCTTCTCCTACGCAGTTCGCGGACACGCGCAGCATATAGCTATCCGCGGGAAGCCGGCGAGATGTTTCCTTCGGCTCGGCCCTGGCAACAGTGGCTGCTCGACGCAAAACACGCTGCCGACCGCGGCCAATCGCGCGACGCCGTACACCTGGCGTACTGGTGCGGCATTTCTTATTTGGAATCTGCCGGCGCCTGGAAACCCGACCGGGCGAGGACACCGCGCGAGTACTTGCGCGTGCTTCACCAGAGCAAGGATGCATTTGCGCGGAAAGAGCCTCTTGAAGCTCTCACTCGTTCATTCGAGCGCGTCTGGTACGCGCAGCAGGCGGCGTCGGCAGAGGATTTCCAGCTCAGCCTGGCACAACTCGAGAAAATCGGCTGCCGATGACGATCGATGCCGGCGACCGAAAGATTCTGCTAGTCGCTTTTTCTATTCTCCTGATCACGATCATTCTGTCGGTAATCGTCTCACCCGCCGAAGATGATTCGAGCGCCTATCCTTCGCCTTACTCAACAGCTTCTGGCGGTGCGAAGGCGGCTTATACACTGCTATCTCAAATCGGGTATTCAGTCGAACATTGGCGCAGTGCTCCCGCGAGATTGCAAGAGCACGGCATTAAGACCGTCCTGATAGTGGCCGTGCCGACGCAGAATGCCACTCCCGAGGACGTCGAGAGCATTCGCCGATACGTGCAGAATGGGGGACGACTGCTCGCAATCGGCCCGACTTCGTTCCCGCTGCTTCCACATTCGCAATTTGCAGGAGGTATGCCGCATTTTCAGTGGCAAAGCTTCTCTTCGTTGCTTCCCAACGGCATCACGCGAGGCGCACCCGAGATCATGATGGCGCCGCGGATCTATTGGCGGCGCGATGACTCCGACTCCCAAATTGATTACGGCGATTCCTCGCGCGGAGTAGTCGTCTCGTACCGCTATGGGAAAGGCCAAATTGTGTGGTGGGCTGCAGCGGATCCGTTAACGAATAGTGGCATTACGCAGGCGGCTAATCTGCAACTTCTGCTGAACAGCGTTGGTCCCACCAGTGAGCGCACTGTGCTCTGGGACGATTATTTCCATGAAGGCGAGGTCACAATTGCTGAGTCCCTGCTAAAGAGTCCGCTCAAGTGGGGAATGGCACAGTTAGGGATCTTGGCCTTAGCTGTAGTGTTCACCTACTCGCGCCGGCATGGACCATTACGCAGTCTCCAGCAGCCGTCGCGCCTGGCAACGCTCGAATTTGTGGAGACACTCGGAGGCCTTTATCAACGTGCCGGGGCGACGGAACTACCGATTCAAGTAGCCTACGAACGCTTTCGTCATCAGCTCCACCGCAAGTTGGGGATCAGTATGTCAGCAACTTCGCGCGACATAGCCGAGCGCTTGGAAACAAGAACAGGCGAAACCGCTGCGCAGATAGAATCGATGCTCACGGAGTGCGAGTCGGCGCGGTACACGGAGGAAATACCCACTGACGATTCGCTGCGCCTGGTGAACTTTTTGAACCTGCTTGCGGAAAAACTGAGTCTCAATTCCAAAGATCAAGGAGCAAAATGAGCGCGGCAGCCGAGCTGATCCAGCACTGTCGTACACAGCTGAATAAAGTCATCGTGGGCCAGCAGCAGGCGATTGACCAGATGGTCCTAACGCTTCTCTGCGGCGGGCACGCGCTACTCGAAGGCGTTCCCGGAATGGCAAAGACGCTGCTTGCCAAGGCTCTCGCTCGCATCCTGCGCATCGACTATCAGCGTGTGCAATGCACTTCAGACCTTATGCCGGCTGACATTCTTGGCACGAACGTCCTGAACACGGCCACTGCTTCGTTCAGCCTCCATCGCGGGCCGGTCTTTACCGAACTACTGCTGGTGGACGAGATCAATCGTATGCCTCCCAGGACCCAGGCAGCGCTGCTCGAATGCATGGAAGAGCGCCAGGTCACGATCGACGGCGCGCGTCACCAGCTCTCGCCTGTATTCACCGTGATTGGCACGGAGAACCCGATCGAGTTCGAAGGCACTTATCCCCTCCCCGAAGCGCAACTTGACCGCTTTCTGCTGAAGATCAGCGTCGACTACCTTTCGGTGGATGAAGAGATACAAGTGCTGGGCAGTCACCACTCCGGGTTTGACGCGCAAAGATTGGATCGAGTGCAGTTTGGGACTCTCGACAAGCAAGCACTGCTGGCGGCACGGGAAGAAGTTAAAGCCGTCCGCATCGAGGACACGCTCTTTCGCTATCTGATTCAGCTAATACGGCGGACGCGCGATTGGCCGAGCATCGCGCTGGGCGCAAGTCCACGCGCCGCAGTAACGTTGATGCTCGCGGCAAAGGGTACCGCAGCCATGGATGGGAGGGATTACCTCATTCCGGATGACATCCAGTCCTCTGCCCTCCCTGTCTTGCGACATAGGCTGCTACTCAAGCCGGAAGCCGAACTTGAAGGCGTCGCCTCCGATCAGGTGATTCGCGACGTCATTAAGGCCGTGGAGGTTCCGCGGTGAGCCTACAGCCGCTGGCCCCGGCAGCGCGCGCTGAGCGCGTCACATTGCGGGTTGGAATCGGCTTCGGATTCGGCGATCGTTTTTTCGTTCTTCTTGTTGCGGGATTGCTCTGGATTGGACTCTTGTTCTGGAGCAGCAAATTTATCTACGGTCTCTGCGCGTGGGATGCGTTTCTTCTCTTTGCCTGGTTCCTCGACCTTCGGCGATTGCAAGACTCCGCGCAACTGGTAGTAGAGCGGGAGTTCTCTAGCCCGCTGGCTTTGCAGGAAGCAACGTCAATCACTCTCACTGTCGTCAACATGAGCACTACGACTCTAAGAGCGCAGCTTCTGGAGGACATCCCTACAGCTTTGCGTTCTACTCCTCCAGAACTCTCGTTAAGTATTCCCTCCGGCAGAAAGGGCAAGGCTATTTACGAGCTTCGGCCGACGGCACGTGGCGATTATGAACTAGGTCGAAGCTTTCTGCGTTGTCAGACGCGACTCGGGCTCGCGCAGCGCTGGGCAGAAGCGGACCTGCGTCAAGCAGTACGTGTATATCCGAGCCTCACATCCGCCAAGCGGCAACAGGTTTTTCTGCTGCGCAGCCGGCGCATCGAGCTTGAACGGCGGCTTTTGCGTCAGCACGGACAAGGCAAGGAGTTCGAATACCTCCGCGACTTTCGCGAAGGCGATGAATTTCGCGACGTCTGTTGGACCGCGACTGCGCGCCGCGGCAAACCGGTGACGCGAGTGCATCGCGCCGAGCGTAATCAAGCAGTTTGGGTTGTCATCGACTGCGGGCGTCTCATGCGTGCCCGAATTGGGACCCTGAGCAAGCTGGATTTTGCCGTTGACGCAACCCTCAATCTCGCCCAGGTCGCATCTTTCGGCGGGGATCGCGTTGCCCTGCTCGCTTACGGAGCCCGAATCCAGCAGAGACTCGGCCCGGGGCGCGGCCACAGCCACCTGCGTGCCGTTCTCGACCAACTCGCACGAGTGCATGGCGAAGCGGCCGAAGCCGATCATTTGCTGGCCGCTACAACGCTCATGAACTTGCAGACGCGCCGAAGCCTGATTGTCTGGCTGACCGACCTCTCTGAAACTGCCATGACTCCGGAAGTGGTTCAGGCAGCAATGCAGATGGCTGGCAGGCACATTGTGCTGTTCGCAGTCATTGGCCAGCCCGATCTGAAGAACCTGGTCGCCAAGAGACCCCAGACCGAGAGCGAGCTATATCGCTACACGGCGGCCATCGAAACGATTCACCGCCGTGAAATCACCCTGGCACGGATGCGCGAACGCGGGACGTTGGCGATGGAGGTGGAAGCCCGCGAGATCTCGACCGTCGTGATGAATCGTTATTTGGAGCTCAAGGAAAAGGGCCAGTTTTGAATGCAGTACGCCCGCCTCACGGTCAAACACGGACTGCGGGCCGCATTCCTATTTGAAAGGCAGCCCCGGACTGCGGATATAATCGCCAGTTTGCCCGGCCGCTGCTGCACGTCAAGCGCAGCCTTCGTCGAAGGAGTCGATCATGGCCCAACTGCAGTCCGTTCCCGCTCCTAACGGACTCACGCAACAAATGGAATTCGAACTGGCGCTTGAGTTCACGCGCATCGTGGAAGAAGCGGCCATCGAATCCGCCAAAACCATGGGTATGGGAGACCGGCCGCGCTCGGATCAAGTGGCCACCGAAGCGATGCGGCGCGCCATGGATTCTGTCCCCATGCGCGGAACCATCGTCATCGGCGAAGGTGAACGCGACAAAGCGCCAATGTTGTACATCGGCGAGAAGGTTGGAGCGAAGGCAGACAATTTAGCTCTTCCGGAAGTTGACATCGCCGTCGATCCACTTGAAGGAACGAACCTATGTGCAACAGGAGCAGCGAATGCGATCACCGTACTTGCTGCTTCAGAGCGCGGCGGCCTGCTACACGCCCCCGATTGCTATATGGAGAAGCTGGTAGTAGGTCCTTCATGTAAAGACGGAATCGACCTTGACGCTCCCGTGAAATACAACCTCAAGATGATTGCCAAGAGCCTGAGCCGCGACGTCAAGGACCTGGTGATCATCGTTCTTGATCGTCCGCGGCACGAAAAACTGATCAACGACATACGCGCGGCCGGAGCGCGGATCAAGCTAATCGGGGATGGTGACTTATCCGCCGGAATTGCGGCTGCCGTTCTCGGAACCGGAGTACACGCAGTGATGGGAACTGGCGGCGCTCCGGAAGGGGTAATTACCGCCGCTGCAATGCGCTGCCTGAACGGCGAAATCCTCGCTCGTCTGGTGATCGACCGCCCGGAGCTTGAAGAGCGCGTAACCAAAATGGGAATTAAGGACACAAAGAAGATTTATCGCGCCGAGGACCTTGCACCGGGAGAAAATATAGTCTTTGCGGCGACCGGCGTAACCGACGGATCACTGCTACGCGGCGTACGCTTCTTTGGTGACGGAATCCGAACTCAGTCGCTGGTCATGACGCGCAGCACCGGGAAGGTGCGCTTCATCGACAGTATCCATGTGCATCAGGGACCTGAGTTCAAGGTCCGCTTCTAGACAGCTACTGGCCGGAGTTCAGCGATGGAAGTTAATCGTGATGCGCGTGTCGGTCTCGACCGGCTGGCCGCCAAGTCTGTATGGCGAGTACCGCCACTGCCCGGCAGCCTCAAGCGCGGCCTGCCTCAGCAGCGGACTACCGGAGACTACCTTCAGATCGTGCAGAGCTCCGTCTACGCCAATCCTCGCTGAGATAACGACGTCCCCGCTGACACCGGCGCTTCGTGCCATTTCGGGATAACGAGGCATCACCCTCTTGAGCAACTTGCCTTCTGTCACTCCTTGAGAGGTGATCGGTTGCAGTTCAGGTGTAGCGGTCTTGGCTGCGATGATCGATGCCGGAAGCTGAGCATTTCCTTGCACGGCGACATTGGCGAAAGCAGGCGCTTCGGGCGCAGCCTCAGTGGTCACGGGCACAGGGCGCGCACTGCCGTGAATTACCTGCAATTCTTCGTTAGCGGGCGAAGTGGCAGAGCTTGCATTCTCCGTGGTCTTCCGTACTAGAGGCGCGCTTGGAGTTTTCCGCGCAGGTGCACTCGATGCGGCTGCGGGGACAGCAGCGTCCTTGGAGGCTGCTGTAACCACATTTGGCGAAGCCGGAGTGCTGGCTACAGCGGGAGCAGGCACCTGTTTCTTCGTGCTGGTGCTGCGGCTAAAGTAATACCCGGAGAGCAATGCAGCCGTCGCGAGCAGCACAATTACCGTGATGGCAAGAGGAACGACACTCTTGAGTGTCCTCGAGGCAGCGGCGGCTACGACGGATTCCCGCCGACCGACAGCGATCGTGGCCTGCGCCATGCTGGTGGGTCGCGGGGCCGCCGCAAATTCCGTCGCCAAACCGACCGTGCGGCTTGATTGAACCATCGCGGCCGGGTTGTCGAGCGAGATAGATGGGGTTTCCTCGTCAACATCCTGCGAAACCACATTTTCAGAAGAAACATTCCTTGAAACTGAAGCCGTCAGATTCTCGAAAGGTTCTTGAATACCTTCAATCTCTTCCTCAGCATCGTCAATTTGCGGAGGAACTAGATACTGTGCCAAATCGGGAACAGAGGTTCGATCAGGTTCCAGGACTGGTGCGGCGATGCTGGTGATCAGATCGGTAAGGAAGCTGAGCACGAGAATATCGCTTCCCGTGAAGTTATGTGGATTGGGCGAGAGCACCTCTGCAATGCCTATGCTCTCTGTCGCCGACATTACCGGGATCACCAGAAGAGACCGGAAATTCAATTGCCGGCATATTTCGGGATTCACACGCGAGTCTTCTTCCGAATCCTCGAGGCTGACGACGGTCGCGGATTGAAAGCATTGTCCGGAAAGCGAAGTTGGCGAAAGTCGAACGCCCGACTCCGGCGCGTTTCCGAACGAGGCTCGACAGACAACGTCCTCGCCTTCGCGCAGCGCGATAGCTGCACCGGTGGCGCGGGTAAGTTCGGCCATGCGGCGCGCGACAAGGTCAAGCGCCGCCGCACAATCCAAATTCTGTTCGGAGATGACTGCCTGCAGACCAGCGACTTCATTGAGGGACGAAACGCGATTTGCCAGCTCGGTGTCAGCGCTGTCTCCGGCTAACGACTCGGGTGTGATTGCCATAGCGCCATTTCTCAGCCATCGCCGCAGCACGGACACCGACGCAGGCTCGACGTGTGTGAAGCGCAGACCTGCTCGGCCCGATTCGTCGCTCCAGGCAACTATTCCGGTTGCAACCACCGGAGCGTCCGCATCCGCA
>Ga0213882_10000723_pt1 | contig 10608 bp, 7 predicted proteins | sample BarmaccoBMER_R09_FD_160106 | JGI IMG/M metagenome (GOLD analysis project Ga0213882, IMG submission 160106) | Barbacenia macrantha exposed rock microbial communities from rupestrian grasslands, the National Park of Serra do Cipo, Brazil - ER_R09 ...
CATTTCGACCGCGGATCGATTGTCTACGTCTTCAAAGAGCCGGTGGCCGCCCACGCGTATACCCGCGCCACTTATACGAACATCTCCGAAGCGCACTTCACATGGCGAGGTGAGAAATCTGAGGACGGGAACACGTGGAGTGAATTCATGGCGACTGAGGCCTTTCGGGACAAGGAGTGAAATAGAGCCCGGTGTCGGACAGACGCGCCCGGGCTCGGTCAGCTCGTCATCCAGCGTTGTAATAGTGCAGTTACCATATTGGGTTGTTCGAGCGGCGTGAAATGGGCTGCATCGTCAATAATCTCGAGCGTCGACCCCGGAATCTCTCTTGCGAGGGCCTCGTGTGCGGCGGGTGTGGTGCGATGGTCTTCTCGGCCGCCTATTACTAGGGTTGGGCAACAAATCTGGTCCAGGTTTTCAAGAGGAGTCACTATGGCGAGCAGCGCACGCATCTGCCGCAAGCCGGCACCCTGGCCGACAGTCTGGGCCATCTCGATAAAACAACGCTTCAAAGCCGGGTCCTCGGCCCGCGATACAGCTACATATGTCGGATAAACTCTCTCAAGATACGCGTCAAAGCGGCCGTGTTCGAGATCGGCAACTGCGTTACGAACAGCGATTTCTACAGGGGAAGCAGTCCCCCACGCGTAGCGCTTAACAGTGCCAGGCGATCGACTCGATCTCTTGAAAGGCGCATTACCTCAAGGGCTACCTGACTCCCAAGAGAAAAGCCTGCAACAGAAAAAAGCGGAGGAGCACTTTCGAGAATAGACTCAGCCATTTCGGATATGGTGCGCTGCTGTGTGATATCGGCCACCGCTATGTCCGCGTACCTCGCGAGGCCTTCGATCTGGGCACTCCATAGCCGAGCGTCGCAAAGTAGTCCGGGGATTAGGACGAGCGATGACATGGTGTTGGTTAGTAGATCTGTGCCGCCGCGAAAAGTTGACCGGAATAATGATAACTGAAGTATCGTGAAATAGACCTTCGAAAAGCATGGCCTTACACGGTAGTTGGCGCGATCCCATCCTCATTAACACGATTGGGCACACTGCTGGCGTCTTGCTATTTGGGCTCATCGCCACGCTGCTAATCCGCGATTGGCGCATTCACGGAATACGCCAGACAAGGCTGTCATTAGTAGCTGCTTTGCTGGCCCTAGGTTGGAATATCGGGTCCTTGATTATCCTTGCGTCACCCGATCCTGCTTCTCCGAGAATCCAATTCGTAGCCGCCGCGATCTTTTCCATGCTGAGCCTGCTCCCGGCAGTTCTCTTTCAGGTAGCGGTCCAGGGGCTACGCGCGATCGTCGTAGCCGGCTACGTTGTCAGCGCGTCTGCGATCGCATTGCATTTCTGTGAGCCATTCTCGTCCAACAGCAGTTTGCATCAGTCGGGTTTACTTGCGATCGCGTTTGGCTTTAGCGTCCTCACTCTTGTAGCATTCTTCCTTTGCCGCAATCGCGGGTTAGACGTGCAAGCCGAAAGAACAGAATGGATTTCACTCGCCTGCCTCCTGCTATTCACCAGCTCTTTTCTGCATTTTGGTTATCGACACTTTACTTCGTCCTGGGCGGCAGAAATCGCCTGGCATCATATCGGAATTCCTGTAGCATTGATCGTTCTCCTGCGGGATTATAGGTTCCTCCTGCTTGATACATTCGTCCGGTTTTTGGTAACTTCGGGCCTCGCTACCGTTTACGTAACTTCGATCCTGGTGCTCAGCCTAGAATTTGGCTTATGGGGCATCATTCGTCCGAGTATGTTTCTGACAGGGATCGCTGTAGTCGGACTCTGTCTGTTGCTCGTTTCGTTTGCGTTTGTTAGAAACTTACTGCAATTTTGGGTGAACCGGGTCATTTTCCGGCGGCAGAACGTGGCCGATTGCTTGAGGACCATGGGCAATCTCGCTTCGTCGGCGCGTTCTGAGCAAGAGCTACTCGCTCAAGCGGGTCACCAGATCGCGTGCCACCTGAGAGCCGAGCGCTTTGCAATAGTCGCCGAGCCGAGAGATCGGAACGTGTCTTTAAGACCCTCCCTGCTATTCCGTGAACAGGATCGGAGCGGATTTCCGCGCCAGGACTTTCACGTCGAAGCGCAGATTCCCCTCCGATTTTCCAGCGGCGATGCTCGTTGCCTCATACTCGGACAGCGACGCGGCGGCAGAAGATATCGCAGCGATGATCTGGACGATATGCAACGGTTGGGCGCCATTATGGTTGAGCAGGTCGAACGCTTTCGAGCGGAGGAATTGAGGCGGCTGGCGAATCAGGCCGAGCTGCGCGCCCTGCAGGCTCAAATCAACCCGCATTTCCTCTTCAACGCGCTGAACACGCTTTACGGCATCATTGACCGACGCTCGACCGACGCACGACGGATGGTGCTTGATCTGGCTGATATATTTCGCTACTTCCTAGGGGGCGAGCGGACCGTCATCCCCTTATCCGAAGAGCTCAAAATTGTAGAGGCGTATCTGGAGATCGAAGCTTTTCGATTGGGCGATCGGTTGGAAACGGAACTGATCATCAGCGACTCCGGCCGATCCACGTTGATTCCCGTTCTTTCCATCCAGCCGCTGGTCGAAAATGCTGTGAGACATGGAGTAGCGGCAAAACCGGGACGCGTCCGCGTCTCTGTCAAGGCGGAGCACGTTCCCGCTGGTCTGCGGGTAGCAGTGGAGGACACCGGCGTTGGCTTCGAACGAAGTCAAACTCGACCGCAAGGCGGAACCGGACTCGGCCTCGAAAACGTCCGCCGGCGCTTGACCCTATGTTATGGCTCGTCCGCTGAGCTGCAAGTTCAGTCGAGCGGGGCCGGAACAACGGTCAGCTTTCTGGTCCCTGATACCCAGTCCACCGAAGCCGCACGCCAGGAGTTAGAAGTAGAACATGATCCGCTTATCACTTGAAATTACCCGCTCATAGCCCGCCAATGGTCCGCCCAGAGACAAAGAGTAAGCGTGTACTACAGCCCGGGTCTAAACATAGCCTGGTGTCCCGCATGCGCGCACTGATCGTCGATGACGAACCCATCGCCCGCAAAGTGCTTCGCGAGGAATTAGAGCTCCTCGATTTCATGGAGATTGTTGGAGAGGCGGACAACGGCGAAGTTGCGCTTTCCAAGATCTCGTCCAGCAAGCCTGATATCGTTTTCCTGGATATTCAAATGCCGGTTATGGGCGGCTTTGAATTGCTGGATCATTTGAATCGGGGTCATCTGCCGGCAGTAATCATGGTTACGGCTTACGACCAACACGCGATCCAGGCTTTTGAAGGAGGAGCTGTCGACTACCTGCTCAAGCCCTTCAGTCAGCACCGACTGCTGCAGGCCATCGAGCGGGCAAAACGAATCTCGCGCACCCCACTTGAGGCCGCCGAAAACCTCGCTCAATTACAAGCTCTGTCTTCGGTTGCGCGGCAAGCCTCACCAGGGCTTCGGAAAATCGTCGGGAAGCTCGGCGAAGAATATTTTCTGCTCAGCCCTGACGAGGTGCTTGCCTTCCAAGCCGATGGAGATACGGTCTGGATCATTACGTACAAACAGCGGTATGTTGCTACTCAGAATCTGCGCGCCATTGAAGAGCGATTACAGAACGGCGCGTTTCGCCGAGTTCATCGTAACGCCCTCGTCAATATTGAACAGATTCGGAAAATGAGCATGATCACTAGCCAGCGCTGGCTGATAACCCTTAATAATGGTCAGGAACTTGTCGTAAGTAAGCGCCAGGCCAGGAATGTCCGTGACGTCCTGAATTGGTAGCCGGCTCTGTCCGCGTCGGCTGGAGGTCATCGATCGGTAACTCAAGACCGTGGCCGTGAAAAGGTTGCTTGCGAATCCCAGAATTTACATTTTGTTTACCTCCAGAGTGAGGAATTCCCTATCCCGGCGGGCATCATTATTGGAGCGAAGCTCGCGCATCGGGCGCAGAGGCGCGGGGGTATATGGAAACGCTGATGCAAGATATGCACTACGCGGTGCGGACATTGAGGAAGAGTCCGGGCTTCCTGACTATTGCGGTGCTGACTCTTGCGCTCGGGATCGGCGCGAATGTCGCAATCTTCACCGTCGTAAATGCCGTGCTCTTGCGGCCGCTTCCGTTTCCAAATCCTGATCGCCTGGTGCGCGTGTTTGCGGATTTCAAAGGCTCGGGCACGGAAAACATCGGCTTCTCCGAGCCCGAATTTGAAGATCTACGCGACCGCGCCGGCGTTCTCGACGAGATCACAGTCGTGTTTCCCGCGAGTGCGGCTTTGACCGGCGGAGAGCATGCGGAGCGGGTTGAATTGCTGGCGACGAGTCCAAGCTACTTCCATCTGCTCGGGGCAAGAGCAGCTATTGGCCGCCTCTACGGCGAAGGAGATTCCAAGCCGGGTTTCAGCGACTGCGTGGTAATTAGCGATGCACTATGGCGCCGGCAGTTCGGAGGCGACCCGGAGGTGATCGGTCGGATTATTCGAGTAGATGAGGACCCGTACACGATAGTGGGTGTGATGCCTCCAGATTTTCGGCATCCGGGCCGCACTGTGAACGGCGACGTAGATGTATGGGTGGCCGCCGGGTACAAGGCCAATCCGTTCCCAAACCCACCTGTACGCGCGCAGCATATTTTGCCCGGCGCAATGGGACGACTCAAGCCCGGAATGACACTGGATCAGGCACAGTCACGGCTGGACGCGCTTGCAGCACGATTGCGCGCAGTGTATCCGAAGGACTATCCGGTGGAAACGCGGTGGTCTCTGCGGGTCGAGCCCGCGCAAACAACTCTGACCGGCAACGTTCGGGCGATGCTGGTCGTCCTGCTCGTGGCCGTAGGCTTCGTGCTGCTAATCGTTTGCGTCAATTTGGCTAGCCTGCAACTGGCGCGATCCTCCGCACGCGCGCGCGAGATGGCGATTCGTCAGGCCGTGGGTGCTTCGCGGCGGCGGCTGCTAGGTCAGCTCTTAACCGAGAGTGTGCTGGTGTCGATGGCAGGAGGCGCAGTGGCGATCCTGGTGCTCGCGCTTTCAAAGCCCGCTCTGTTGGCGTTCATGCCGCCAGATCTGCCGCGGCTGAGCGAAGTACAGTACGATTCGCGGGTCGTCGCGCTTGCAGTGCTGCTTTCGCTCGCGACGGGGCTGTTGTTCGGCTTGACTCCCGCGCTGCAGGCGTCGCGTTTCGATCCAAATCGGGATCTGAGAGAAGGCGGACGAAGCTGTACCTGCAGCCGGCGCCAGAATCGGTTTCGAAGCGTTCTAGTGTCCTGCGAGATTGCGCTATCAGTGCTGTTGCTGGCCGCCGCAGGGCTCTTGATTCACAGCTTCTTTGACATGTTGCGGGTCAATCCGGGCATGGATCCGAAGAACGTAGTGCTGGTGCGAATTTGGATTCCTGTTCCGAACAATCCTCAGGTTAATCGCTATCTGAAAACGGAGCAACGCGAGAATCTGATACGGCAGGTGTTGCGGGGCGTAAGCACGCTCGGTGATGTGGAAGAAGCGGCGATGGGAAGTGGAAGCGCGATCCCATTCCTTCCCGAGATACGAAATCCCTTCCGGTTTTCTCTGCCGGATGTATCTCCCGGTGATTCCGCCAAAGGCGCGGAGTTTGCGGGAGTCAGTCCCAACTATCTGCGGGCCCTTAGAGCGCCCTTGATTCGCGGCCGCTTCTTCACCGAGCGGGATTCTGCGAAATCGAAACGCGTGGTTGTGGTGGACGAGGCGTTCGTGAGGAAGTACTCACCTCGTCGGAATGTAATCGGCCGCCGCATCCTCGCCGGCTTACAACTGCGCGACTGGGAGATCGTAGGAATCGCGGGAGATCTTCGCGGCGATGGACTGGATGCCCCTGCTTTGCCGCACGTCTACTTCTCCATCTACCAGAACTCCAGTTTCGAACTGGCGTTATTTCTTCGTACTCGGCACGATGCCAACGTGGTGAAAGAGGCGGTAGCCCGAGTCGTGCACTCCGTGGACCCGGAGCTGCCGCTCTATGGCATCCGAACAATGGAAGATCTGATGTCAGCTTCCATGGCACGCCGGAAATTCTCGCTCTTCCTGATGAGCGTCTTCGCGACTCTCGCCTTGTTCCTGGCGGCCATGGGAATCTATGGGCTGATGGCGCTGGCGGTCAATCAGCGCAGCCAGGAATTCGGGATTCGAATGGCGCTCGGAGCCGAGCGGCGCGATGTTCTGGTCGCTGCCCTGCGGCCCGGCATCGTCCTAACGGCGATGGGAGTTCTGGCCGGCCTAATAAGCGCGATTGCTGCGACGCGACTGATGTCGAGTCTGCTCTTCGGCGTTTCTCCAAATGATCCGGCTACATTTGCGGCCGTCTCGGTGACGCTAGGGATCGTGGCGCTGGCCGCGTGTTTCATCCCGGCGCGCCGTGCCATTCGTGTTTCGCCCACTGAGGCGCTGAAGTACTGACTTACCCGCTACTCAGATCCCTAACGCGCGAGTGCATTGAATTCTCGTGCGCACAGAAGTGGGACCTCTAAGTTGCCAAAGTTCGCCTTGATCGAGGTCCGCCACTCTTTACACCGAATTGACGATTTCGCAACGACAAGCAATGCAGTTTAGCCGTAAGGTCAACTTAGTCAGTCGCTGGAAGGGATTTCAAGAGAAAGACTGATCCTCGATTGCAGAAAAGGAGTAATGTGTGAGTCGTTTACGAAATAGTCGGGAAGACGCCGCAAGTCGGCGCTCGTTTCTAAAGACTGGATTGGCAGCCGGAAGCGCAGCGGTCGGCGCCGGAATCCTGGCAAGTGGCTCGTCACTATTTGCCGAAGACCTTGACGACGAAGGCGACGATGGCGGCGGCCAGCTTACAAGAGGAGATGCATCGATTCTCCGTTTTTTAGCCGCCGCTGAAATTCTGGAAAGCGATCTATGGGAGCAATACTGGGAGCTCGGGGGGGTCCAGGATAACGAGTTCGCCAAGGCGACTGGCGGAAACCCGCTTTACACGGATGCCCTCACCATTTTGGATATGGATATGCCCCAGTACATTCATGACAACACGGACGATGAGTTCAGTCACTCAGCGTTCCTGAGGGCATACTTAGCTTCAAAAGGGGCTTCGACCGCGGACATCGACCTCCTGAATGGCCCTACGTTTCGCACATTGCAGGGCAGTACCGCGGAAGGGTCTTCAGGAAAAGGACGGCTAACAAACCTGACACAACTGAGTGTCGACACCAGTTTTTGGACGCGGTACCGGAGTAGCGACAACAATCCGGATCTTGACCCCGGGCATGTTTTCCCCCAAGCCGTTAAGGGTTTGAATGTGGGTCAGCATCCGGCGATTCCCAGAAGCAATGCTGACACCGCGGGCAGCACAATTGGACACGCGACCGACCACCTGAAAGCGATCGCGTTTACTGCGGGATTTCACTTCGCCTTTATCGAGCAGGGTGGGACCAGTCTGTACCCATCTCTAGCGCAGCGGGTCACGAACGGTCAGGTTTTGCGGATTTTGCTCAGCATCGGGCCGACCGAGACTATGCATTTTCAAACCTGGCACGACAAGGCAGGCAATGCGACTCCACTGACCGACACTGATCCGATTACTAAGGCGACTGTAACGTTTGTGGACCTGACCAAGAACCAGCCGGAATTGTTGCAGGCCAACTTGATCATGCCCGAGCCATGCCCGTTCCTTAGCCGGAAATTTCCGCGATGTTCGATCATTCGCCCGACTCAGACGAAGGGCGCTGCCACGGGTGTCGTCTCCGCTTTCGCAGCCGACGGATTGTTTATTGGTCAGAATAAGGAGTTCTTCGAACTGCTGAGGGATCTCGCCACCGATGCGGATGCGGCTAGGCGTGAGATAGATTAAGCGCCGGCCCGACTACTTGCGCCGGCAATTCGATCTCCACCAGCAGCCCTGGCGATGCATTCCGGGCTCGGATAGTACCCTCGTGCAGCGCGATTGCGCGTTCCGCGATCGATAACCCGAGCCCCATGCCGCCTCCGGCGATGCGGCTGCGATCCGTCTCTACACGGTAAAACGGCTTAAACAAGTTCGGCAGACTGCTCTGCGGCACGCCGGGGCCATAATCCCGAACTCCAATCACGCAAGTGCCCTCGCTCGCGTGCAACTGCACCTCCACTTCGCTTCCTTGCGGTGTGTACCGAATGGCATTGCGAATTACGTTCTCCACCGCGCGGCGCAAGAGCTCTTTATCGCCCTTCGCCATCACCGGTTCGCCGTTGATGATCAGGCGCACATGTTTGTTCTGCGCCTCGGCTTCCACCGCGCTGTCTTCAACCAGATCCTTCAACAGCCCTGGAACGGCGATCTCATCTGCTCTCCGGTTCTCCGGGTCGCTCTCCGCCCGCGTAACCTCCAGCAGTTCCGAAACGAGCGAGCTTAGCCGCTCCACCTCCTTATTGATGCGATCCATCGCTGAATCCCGATCTGAACTGGTCCGCGCCAGTTCCACGGCAAACTTCAGCCGAGCCAGAGGCGATCGCAGTTCGTGCGAGACATCCTGTAACAGGCGGCGTTCAGCGGTCAGCAATGTCTCGATACGGGCCGCCATGACATTGAAGGCCGCGGCCAGTTTCCCGAATCCGTCGCGCCGTCGCGCCGGCGCGCGCACGGCCAGATCTCCGCGTCCAAATCGCTCCACCTTTTGTTCCAGGGTGCGTAAAGGCCCTGCCAACTCAACGGCCAGGATGTAGCAAAACACCAGCCCCATGCCCGCAATCCAGAGATAACTCGGTAATGGGTTCCACGGTCCGGGAGGACTCGGAGCATTGATCAGCAGCCGGTACTTCACATCCGGCGAGGGCCACAAAATCGCCATCCGGCTCTGTGTAGAAGGGCTCCAGCGCGGTCCTACATTCCTCAGGTCGGCGTTAATGTCCGCGCCTGTTGCCAGGTCGATCCCGCGGGCATCGACGAGCACGTGCGTCCCTGGAAAGTACGTTCCCAAACGGGCAAAGTAATCGCGCAAGGCCGCGCTCCCCCCGGTTTCGTACGCGTGACGTGCCTCGGCTACCTCGAACGAGAGGGATCGCGAAAAGAAATCTCGACTGCCCGGAGCGAAACGAAACCGAAGCCGGTTCGTAATCATGAGGCCCGCCAGGCACACAATCAACGTCACTGCGAACCAAACCAGGATTTTGACAAAGATCGATTTCATACTGCTTCGCCCGCCGCCATGGCTTGCCCTTCCATCGCAAAAAGATAACCAACGCCCCTGACAGTTCGAATCAGGCTGCGCCCGCAGTCGAGCTTTTTCCTGAGATGGCTTACATGTACATCCAGTGCCCGCTCGAACGGATTCGCCTGCCGGTTATACAGAAACCGCGCCAGATCGTCTCTCGACACCACCCGGCCCGCGGAGCGCACCAGCATTTCCAGAATGTCGTACTCGATGGAGGTGACCTCGATCGGCAGGCTGTCGCATGTGACTTCTCGCGTGCCGGAATTCAACCGCACTCCGTTCGCCTCCAGAATCTCCGGTTTGAAAGCGGACGCCTTGCCGGTCCGGCGCAGTACCGCCTGAATGCGCGCCAGCAGCTCATCCGGACTGAAAGGCTTTGCCAGGTAATCATCCGCGCCGGCGTTCAGTCCCGCTATACGGTCATCGTGTTCCGTCCGGGCGGTCAACATAATGACGGGCACCGCGCTGCGCCTCCGAATCTGGTGCAGAGCCTCAAATCCGTCCAGCTTTGGCATCATGACGTCCAATAGCACGAGGTCAAACCCGCCTTCCGCCGCTCTGGTAACTCCATCTTCGCCGTTGCTCGCGTGCGATAACGAAATTCCGTGTGCCGAAAAATATTCCCCGATTAGCGCTGCCAGTTCCGCGTCATCGTCCACCAGCAGAATAGAGAGGCTACTCAAGATCGAATTTTAAAACCTCTACGGTTATTCTGTGACAATAGCGAACCAAATCGGTGAATGTGAAAGTTTCTTTGGCAAAAAACCGGCCCCGATTGGGTTTGTTTCCGAAATTCCGGGGATCTGCGGGCTGTGCTATTCTCGTGATCGTTACTTAACCATTCGGACAGGTGGGTGAGTGGTTAAAGCCAACAGACTGTAAATCTGTCCCTCCTTGCGAGGTACGAAGGTTCGAATCCTTCCCTGTCCACCATCGTTGCTGCCCGTTACGACCGGCGGTGACAACTTGGACGGTAGGCCGTGAATTTCGGTAGTGGCCGTTGTAGCTCAGTTGGTAGAGCGCGTCCTTGGTAAGGACGAGGTCACCGGTTCAATCCCGGTCAACGGCTCCAGCCCTTTCGTGCTATTCTCAGGTCTTGGGTGCCTGTCTCCGTAACCGGACGTGCGCACCCATGCAGGCGTAGCGTCCTTCCTCAATTCGCTTGCGAGCGAGAGGAAAACCCCACTCAATAGAGAAGGATATGGCGAAAGAGAAATTTGACCGGAGCAAGCCGCACGTCAATATTGGGACGATCGGGCACATCGATCACGGCAAGACGACGCTGACGGCCGCGATCACCAAGACGCTGGCCAAGCACAATCCGAAGGTGAAGTTCCGGAGCTTCGATTCGATCGATAACGCGCCGGAGGAGAAGGCGCGCGGGATCACGATCGCAGTGGCGCACGTCGAGTACGAGACCGCCAACCGGCACTACGCGCACGTGGATTGCCCGGGGCA
>Ga0213882_10000724_pt1 | contig 10605 bp, 9 predicted proteins | sample BarmaccoBMER_R09_FD_160106 | JGI IMG/M metagenome (GOLD analysis project Ga0213882, IMG submission 160106) | Barbacenia macrantha exposed rock microbial communities from rupestrian grasslands, the National Park of Serra do Cipo, Brazil - ER_R09 ...
CTTCTTCGATATCATCACCATCAAATTCCTGCTCCGTTATCTCACGCGCCCCATGCACTTTTTCGGGACTTGGGGCCTTGGCGGCATCGGCCTCGGCAGCGCCGTGCTTCTCTTTATGTTGATCGCGAAACTTGCGGGGCACGACATCCTTGCGGAGCATGGACCTTTGCTGGTAGCTGGAGCTCTGCTCTGGATCGCCGGCCTGATGATGTTCAGTACGGGCCTGATCGGCGAGGTGCTCATGCGTACGTACTTCGAAAGCCAGGGCCGCAGGATCTACGCCATACGCGAAGTGCGCAGCCGTCGCGAACAATTGGTCGATGGCGCTCGTTAACGGTTACGAAGCGGCTATCTTCGATTTCGGCGGCGTTCTAGTCAAGAATCAGACCGAGGCAGATCAGGCCCGGATGGCTTCCATCGCCCGCATAGCGAGAGATGAGTTCTGCCATCTCTATTGGGCTCTTCGCCTCGATTACGATCGAGGTTCCCTCAACGCACCGGATTACTGGAACGCGCTCGCGCGAGAGGCGGGAGCCGCTTTCACCAAGGACCAGATCAGCGCATTAACCGATCTCGACAATGAGAGTTGGATGCGTTTTGACTCCGTTATGTGGGACTGGGTCGCGCAGCTACGCGCCCAAGGAAAGCGCGTCGGCCTGCTATCGAACATGCCGCACACACTCGGGGATGCCCTCAAGTTTCAAACAGACAGGCTCGATCGCTTTGATCAAGTGACGCTCTCGTACCAGGTTCATTCAGTCAAGCCGGAGCCTGAGATCTATCAGCATTGCCTCCAAGGCCTGAATACCACGCCCGAAAGAGCGCTGTTTTTCGACGATCGCATCGCGAACGTCCAGGCTGCTGAAGCGCTAGGCATGCGCGCGATTCAATTCCTTAACCGTGATGATGTATTGCTGACAGTTCGTGAGTGAGGCGGCGCCTCATTCGCAGTAAGCTGACACGAATGCTGCCAGGTTTGCATCGTTGAAGCATGGACATGCAACTCGAAGGCAAGCGCGCCTTCATCTCCGGTTCGACTACTGGCATCGGCTACGCGATTGCCGAAGCGCTCGCGCAAGAGCAGGCGTGCGTAATTATCAACGGGCGCACCAAGCAACGCGTGCAGCAAGCGGTCGAGGCCCTCAGAAAACGAGGCGGCGATGTCCATGGCGTAACAGCCGACCTCGGCACTCCTCGCGGAATCGAACAGCTTCTGTCCTGTTTTCCGGACCTCGACATCCTGATCAACAACCTCGGTATCTTCGAACCCAAGCCGTTCGAGCAGATTTCAGATGAGGATTGGCTTCGCTTTTTCGAAGTGAATGTATTGAGCGGCGTTCGCCTCAGCCGGCACTATCTGCCGCGAATGAAAGAACGGGGCTGGGGACGCGTGATATTTATTTCCAGCGAATCGGGATTGCAGATCCCCTCCGAAATGATCCATTACGGCACGACGAAAACAGCGCAGCTCGCCGTTGCGCGCGGGCTGGCCGAGACACTCGCAGGTACAAATGTGACCGTGAACTCTGTGCTTCCTGGCCCTACCGCTTCAGAAGGCGCACTCGAATTCATGGATCGCCTTGCTGCGAGCAACCAGAAAAGCCGCGAGCAGTTCGAAAAGGAGTTCTTCGATAACGTTCGCCCCAGCTCGATCCTTAAGCGATTTGAACGGCCCGAAGAAATCGGCTCCGTCGTGGCGTTTCTCTGCAGTCCATTGGCGTCCGCTATCACCGGAGCAGCCATTCGGGCGGACGGCGGAGTCGTTCGATCAATTGGATAAACGAAGAGCGGAGCCAAGAGGCTCCGCTCTTCGTTTCTCGCGTACTCGTTACTGCCGGTGGTCCTTGGTGTCTTTCGTATCCTTGGGCGGAGGAGTGCGCCGTTCCTCATTCTTAGGTGGTGGAGTAGATCGAGTCTCTGGGCTAGGCGCAGTTTCCGGCCGTGCTTCGTGCTGAGGTGCAGGCTGCGGACGCGCTTCGTGCTGCGGCGTAGCTTCAGGACGCGCTTCACGTTGAGGTGCAGGTTGAGCTTCGCGCTGAGGCGCCGGCTGTGCTTCCGGCCGAGGTGGGGGCTCTGGTCGAGCTTCCCGCTGAGCCGGAGTCTCTGGACGCGCCTCGCGTTGAGGTGCAGGTTGAGCTTCGCGCTGAGGCGGGGGTTGCGGCGCCGGACGCGCTTCAGGGGCACGATTCGGTTGCGCAGGCTCTCGTTCAGGGTAGGCCGGCTGTGCGGGGCGAGGTGTTGGATTAGGCTGCTGCTCATACCGAGGCTGCGTTGGCTGTTCAGCTTGCGGCTGGGTTCTTTCCTGCGTTCTCGGCTCTGCTCCCCGACTGTTGGGTGGTTGCCCGTGTTCCGGCATTCTTGCAGCAGGCTCTGCCTGCTGTCGGTTCGGCTGCGTGGGAGTTCGCTCGGTCGTACGCGCGTTTTGAGGAGCCTGATTCTGAGGAGCTTGGCTCTGCGGCGCTTGTCTCAAATTAGGCGGCGTTCCGTGACTGACTGGCGCGGACTGAGGCTGACCTTCTGGACGACCATTGCTCACAGGAGCCTGTCCTCCCGGAACTGGCCTGCCATTTACCGGGGTTTGCCCTTGCGGCATCTGCTTGGCATTGACGGCCGGAGGCGCTTTACCGCCACGCTCTCCCGGTTTCACCGCAACTGGCCGCACCGTCGGAACCTGGCGCACCTCCGCAACAGCCGGACGGGCCTGGGGAGCTACCGCCTGGTGCATGGCAGCGAAATTGTGCGGCTGTCCCGCATGCTGCTGGAGATAGGCTTGCCGCGCAGTAAACGGAGCCGGTGCGGCTGCAGGGGTGCTCCTTGCAATCACTTGCCGCTGGATCACCTGAGCCGACGGACGCGCGGCAGTATGCCCCAGTGTCGGCGCGACGGCTTGGCTTGTGGGCGCAACCGGCGGCGCAATCACGGCTGCCGTTCGCAGTCGGGCGACGTCGGCCTGCCGGACCGGTACCGCCGTTTGCCGCACAGACCTTCCGCTTGCGAACGCGCTTTGCGGCATTGACATCACTGCATTCGGGGCCCGCACATTGGTGATCTGCTGGTTATAAACCTGATGGTTCACATAAACCGTGTTGTAGACATTCGTGATGTTCACCGTGTTCACGATTGGCGTGTTGTACTGGTTTACGTTTGAGAAATAGGAGCGGCTGCAGGCGTACGGCGGCGTGTACACATCACCATAACCGAGCGGCACCCAACCCAGACTTGGTCCTCCTCCACCAATGCCAATCGAAACGCCCCAATTCGATCCGCCAAACCACGCCACCATGGCCGGCGCATAATAGGGCCGAACGTACCCTCCTGCACCTATGGGTCCCGGAGACCAGCCCCAACGATTCCCGATGTATGCCCATCGTCCGTAGTGAAACGGCGCGAATCCCCAAGGCATGTCGTCGACCCACGTCCACCCCCACGGCTCGACCCACGCCCAATGTCCGTCGTGATAAGGCGCCCAATCTCCAGCAACGGAACGCGGATACCAAACTGGCCCGTAGTCCGGCGCTTGCTGCCATGAACCATAGTCATCTAGGTCTTCATATCCAATCATTGTCGGCGGCACATAGCGAGCGCTCGCCCGATGGGCCTCATGTTGATCGCGCGAATCACACCAGTTGTCAAACTGATCGGGCGCAGGCGCTGTCTGCACGTTGTACGACATCTGGTCCGTCCCAGTAATCTGCGCGCTGTCGCCGGCATTCATTGTGAATGCCTGTCCACCGCCAGTCGCCTCTGCCTGCCCGGAGCGCACCACGACGTAGCTGAAATTCCCGTTGGAGTCTACGCGGAATCGATATACTCCATCGCGCAGCAGAGTTACAGCCGCGTTTGCCGTATCGACTTCGAAAACCTGGTTCTGGCCGAGATCGTGCACTCGGAACTCCATGTCGCCTTCTGATAATTTGATCTGCACGGTTTGATCGTTCAGGTTCAGAAAGCCGAAGCTCGTGTTTGCCCCCATCCGCATAACGGCGTCATCCAGATGCAGTTCTGCCATTCCGCTGCTATCTGTGTACAGATAATCGCCGGTCGTGAACGGACGGTTAACTGTGGCTGGACTCCAATCGTTTAGTCCAGCCGGTTCCATCGAAACGTTCCCGTTGATATAGTTCAGCCGAGCCACGCGATCCGGAGGGTCTTCCTGTGCGTATGCCACCAGGCATAAGGGCCCTAAGACCGCTGCGGCTATTGCTAAGTTGTTGATTCTGTTCCCAAGTGCGTGCACCATGCTCGGTGCCTCCTGCACCGTAGATGTGAGGGTTTGTACTCTCGTTTCTCTAGAGAGCGGCAACTCGCAGTTGTGCAGGAAAATTAATGTGAATAGAACTACAGATTCAGAAGAAATACTAAATAGGTACTAATCTGTGAGAAAGGCAGTGGTTTTCATTCCGGAAACTTCAAACGTGCGGCGGCAACGCGGATTCCTGCAAGTTACTTTGTCATCGAGTAACACCATGTAACTTGCCGCTTTAGCAAACTTAGCCCGATCTCTTTCATCCGCGTTGCGAGGCAGACGATCGATCTTGCGGCGCACCAGCCATCGAAGATCGTACTTTTCAACTGTTTTGCAAAAAGAACAGTTCAACTCGGCCGGTTTGGTTACTTGGGATTCGCGATAGAACGCGCGTTCGTCCACCGGTCTTATCGAGCCCTTTCCCTCAATGTCCGGAAAAGCGGAAATTGGAAACCGCGATCTCGTCGCTGCCGGGAACGTAAAACCCTACTTTGCCTTTCGTGAAATCACGTCCGAAACTATCGACCGTTCCGAGGTTGTTCCACATTCCGTCAGCACTCTTGATGTGCGTGGAGACTGAATCGGGCTTTACAACCATATCCACTTGCACCCATTCGCTTGAGCCTGCGCTGAACGGAATGCGGCTGACCTCGGTCGATTTCCCATCTTGAATACGGCGTACGATCGCGTGCTTTCCATCGAGAGTGAAGAGCACATAATTTCCGCTGTCTTCGTACGCGACGTACCATTGCAGCTTACTGTGTTTGAGAAATCCTCCGATATGCCCTTGCGCTTGGAACGAGTATGTGCCTGGCATCCGAGTCGTGTGATAGGGCACAAATCCCCCGCCCTTTTGCACTCTCTCACTCGAAGCGGGCTGCACTTCATCGACAGGTGCCGGTTGCGCGGGCTCGGCCTCTGTCGGCGGCGTCGTGGGAGCAGCGTTCTGATTGCTCGCAATCCTCTCCAACTGCACGTCATCGCCCGTTAGAACCACGGTGCTGCCGGCCTGGAATGTTCGATCCAGCTTCTTTGGAACGGCCTGATCATGCTTCAGTTCGACTGTATGGCCGCCGGCCGTTATGTTAGGTACAGTCGCGCTACCGTCAGCTCCGACAAGGGCAGCCAATTGGTTGTCGATAACCACTTGCGTCGCGGGTATGGCTCCCCTGATCTGTAATTCGGCAACTTGCGGTATGGGTTCCAAACTGAACTGTAGGGGGATCTCTTCTGCTTTCTTCACCTCCACCGTCTGGGGCGGCGGATCTACAAAACCGTACTTATGCGCCGTGACCGTGTACTCACCCACTTTGAGGGGAATGCGGAGCTGTCCTTGCGCGGTGACTCGGCGATAAGTCTTTCCATTAATGGATACACTCACGCCATCTTGACCCGCCATGACTACAACCGTTCCGGCATTCGGGTCGGACTTAACGTAGGCCGTCAATACAGGTGCCTGCGTGTAAGTCCATACAAATCTCTGCCGGTCTTTGTTTTGCGCGAGCTGCAACTCATGATCCGTCTTCCCGAGATCGTCCAGGGGCAGCCCGTCCGCTCCTACTTCACCGGTGGGCTTCCCGTCTATGGTGAGGACTGAATCGCCGTTAGTAACTATCCGGCCTTTGCCGTCTTGCTCTGATACCAGCACAGCCATAGCATTACTTGCGCTCGGAGTTCCGACTATTTGAGGTGCATTCTTATCCTTAACCTCAAAGCTGAAGCTGGCGTTGCCGTTCGGGCCAACGACACTGACCGAATGCGTCCCTGGTTGCAGATTGTCAAGAACGAGTTCGCCGTCCTTCAAATCCGCCGGTGCTCCGTTATCTATCGAAACTGTTCCGGGTATGAGATCCGTGTACAGACGAAGTGTCGGATTGAGCGAGATTACGGGTCCCGGTGCAGGCTCGTTCTTAGCAATCGGCTTTGGATTGGCCGGGGCGGTACTCGCGGCGCCTTCACGCTGTGGCAGGTAAAATTTTTTGCGGGCGGCCTGGATCAGGTAGAAAAATGCGGCACAGATGATGAAGGTGCTAAACAGAGCCAGAAAAATCGCACGCTTCCAGCTACGCTTATCGATTTCTCGGAGTTCGGAGGGTATTTCGGCTGCATCGAGGGATTTTTCCTCGGCATTTGTCTTCGGAGCGTCCGTTAAGCTGTCGTCTCCCGGATTCTCCGCAAGATAAATCGCTGCAGATTGCCCGCGCAAGGTCTTCGCTCGCTGAATGATTTCGTCTTGAACTTCCGCTACTCGAAGCTGTATGTCGAAATCGCCGGCATGCGCGAGCCGAAGCTCCTGAACGCGATCGAAATAGCGGCGCAGTTCGCCAAGGGATTGCGAACGCCGCACCTCCATTTGGATCTGCGTCAACTCGTCTAACGAAGAAATTGGTTGTGGGGAGCGGCTCACTGTAGACGAATGGCTCCTGTCGAATTATAGCGAGATGTCCGCGGCAGCCTCATCCTCGCTGAGCGTAGTTCAACTCATAGAAGAGCCGGTATTCCCCGCTCTTCACTCGCTCGATCCACTCATGATTTTCGCGATACCAATCGATCGTGACCTCCAGTCCTTGATCGAAGCTCATCAGTGGTTCCCAGCCAATAATTCGGTTGAGTTTTTGATTCGTCAGTGCGTAGCGCCGGTCATGGCCGGGCCGATCCGCCACCCGGGTGACCAGTGTTTCCGGTTTACCCGTCAATTTGAGGATGCGCCTGATCACTTCCAGGTTAGGCAGCGAGCAGTTCCCGCCGATGTTATAGATCTCACCGGAAGCGCCTTTCTCCAGAACAGCACGAATGGCCCGGCAATGATCTTCGACGTACAGCCAGTCACGAACCTGCTGCCCATCGCCGTAAACGGGGAGGGGCTTGTCTTCGAGCGCATTCGAAATCATCAACGGAATCAGCTTCTCGGGAAACTGATACGGCCCGTAATTATTCGAAGCGCGTGTAACAGAGACATTCAGCTTGTAAGTCGTGTAGTAGGACAGGGCCAGCAAATCGGAACCGGCTTTGGATGCCGAATAGGGACTACTCGCGCGCAACGGATACGTCTCATCCGCCTCATCCGGTGGATCGATGCTGCCATACACCTCATCTGTTGAAATATGCACGAACCGTGCAACCTTGTACTTGCGCGCTGCTTCGAGCAGGGTGAAAGTACCGTTGAGGTTAGTGTGAATGGCCGGGGCGGGGGAATGAATGCTTCGGTCTACATGCGACTCCGCCGCGAAGTGGATCACCGCATCGGGCGCCTCGCTGGCGAAAATGCCTTCTACCGCTTCGGTATCGGCGATATCGGCATGGACGAAGTTATATCGGGCCGTCTGGCCGATGTCTCGCAAGTTATCGAGATTTCCGGCATAAGTCAGCTTATCGAGGTTAATTATCCGTTCGGCCCAGCGTTCACGTACCGCCATGCGCACGAAGGAAGAACCGATAAAACCGGCGCCGCCCGTGACAAGAATCTTCATTTGTGTTGCAGCTCCCAGTCGTACGCGATCGCCGTATCGTTATATGGAACACGCCCTTCATCCTTCGGGTCGTAGGTGCGGTTCGTGATGTAAACCAGGACCGAGGGTTGTTCTCCAAGGACTTTGTACCCGTGCGCGATGCCAGGCGGTATCAGAATTTGCCACGGACGCAGTGTGCCAACGTACAGCGTGTTCTTCCAGCCATACGTGCTCGATCCGACGCGCAGGTCGACCAGTGCCACTTGAAACAAACCGGCGGCCGGCACCCAGTAATCGGTTTGCAATCTGTGATAGTGAAACGCCTTGATGATTCCGGGATAATTGAATGCCGCCGAGATCTGAGTGGAATCTGCCGGAAACTGTGCAACTAAGTCTTGGCCCAGCCGCGCCACTTCTAGGAAATAGCCGCGATCGTCCGGCCAAATCGGGAACGCTTTGATCTCCACTCCGGAGATGAGATCGCTGCTGGTCGGTGACAGAATCACTTTCCCGATGCCTGGGTTCGCAACCGGAACAGTCAGTTCAACTCCGGAATCGAGAGTGCCCAGCGCGGCCGCGCTCATCCCTGCAGCACTCCTGCTTTGGCTAAATGAGGTTTCTGCTTTCCGCGCCGGGTTTCACGAACGAGATTCGCGGCATGTAGCAGCGACTCGAACGTGCCGGCATCCGTCCACCATCCTTCGAGATAGCTGAACGTCATCGTCCCTTCATGGATATACGCGTTGTTCACGTCGGTAATCTCGAGCTCTCCTCGAGCAGACGGTTTCAAAGTCCTCGTCTTATCGAAGACGGTCTTGTCATACATATAGATGCCGGTCACGGCGTAACTGGATTTAGGATGCGCCGGCTTTTCCTCAATACCGGAAATCCGATCTCCCACAATCTCGGCCACTCCGAACCGCTCGGCATCCGGGACCTTTTTGAGGAGGATCTTGGCGCCGCGCTCCTGCTGCTGAAAGCTACGCACGGCCTCCGCAATCGATCCTTCGATAATGTTGTCGCCCAGGATAACGCAAATCTTACTGTTTTCGGCAAAGTGCTCGGCCAGCGCCAACGCCTCGGCGATACCGCCTTCGCCTTCCTGATAGGCGTAATTGATATGCTTCAATCCAAATTCTTTCCCATTCTCTAGAAGGCGTAGAAAGTCTCCGGAATTCCGTCCTCCGGTAACGACGAGCAAGTCGCGAATTCCCGCCTCGACAAGCGTTTCGATCGGGAAGTAAATCATGGGCTTGTCGTAAATAGGGAGCAGGTGTTTGTTGGTGATTTTGGTCAGCGGAAACAGCCGGCTGCCGGTGCCTCCGGCCAAAACAATGCCCTTCATAAACTCTCGATGGTAACAGGTTCCCAGGCTGCCGGTCAGGTAAGAGGCGGGTGCGCCGGGTGTGTTGCCGCGCCAAATTGCCACTGTGCTTTAATTGGGAGAGACCCACCTCGCGCGTCGGAATGAGCGGGCCCAGCGCGAGCGCAATACTCCTCAGTAGCTCAACGGTAGAGCATTCGGCTGTTAACCGAAGGGTTGTAGGTTCGAATCCTACCTGAGGAGCCACTCCGCTTTTTCGAACATTTGCGTACTGTATCTTTTCGACGATCTTTTGCTTCATTTCGGGGTCCTTTTTCACTGCGAGCGAGCGCGACCAGCTCCCCGCCATTGTGCTGCAGAAAGAGAGAGTTCAACGCTGCTTCGCGCGCCTCGCGATTCGGATCGGATTGGTAGATGGACACTAGAACATCGCCCCGGCCGTTGTCTCCCATGCGCCCGAGAGATTTGATAGCCGCAACCCGCAGCGCCGGGTCTTTCTGGTTGCGAGCAATTTCGATCAGCTTTGCCGAGTTGCCGCCCAGAAACATGGACTGCAAAATGGCTTTCCGGTTCTCGACCGAACTATCGGATTGGTACAGTTGCCAGAGCTCATCCTGACCGCCTGACATGGCCAACTCCCGAATCGCTTGCAGGCGGAGTTCCGGATTGCTCTCCGTGATCGAAGCGGCCAAAAGCGACGATTTTGCGTAGATATTATTTACGGCAGCCTTCACGCACGCTTGTTGAAAACTCACGACCTTTGAAGACCTGAAAGGTAAATCCGTAACCAATTCGCAACATCCTCACGACGCGGGTGCTCCAACTGAAACTGGTTGTAATAAGTGCGAAGACAGCAGTAGCAGCTTCCTTTCCGGTCACAACCGAGATTGCGGCACTCATGACTCCTTTAAGCGTCGCATCAAGAATCAAGCGGAGGTCCTGTCGCACACGATGAACATAACCGGCTCCGCCCGGTATGCGATCGAAGATGACCAACTCCACGTTGCCTTGATCTGAGGGCTGTGTGCGATACGTGCCGTCGAGATCCCTTGCGGGAATGGAGAGCACATCCGCGGCCGCTCCCACGAATGCCGTTTGGAAAGAGAGCCAGAACGCGGAATCGTTGATGCGTGGTGGCCGAGGTCGCACCAGATCGAACCGGATCTGGAGCGTATCGGTCCTGAAGCGGTATGCGAGATCGGAGAGCGCCGAATGAATCGGGGAGCCACTCCGCTGTCTCTTGCGACACTACCAAAAACACGGGTCTTCCCGGAGGAGGACCCGGACCAGACTGGAGAAGTGGTGAGAAGAAGCGCTAAGGCCCCATCAGAACGTTGCCGGCGACGACCGTCGCGGTAGCTGCGTGATTCTCATCGGCCCATGCTGACTCGCATTTGCCCGCCCGTATTTGCGGACACTACCTTCGACCGTACCATGCGGTTCAGGAGCGAAACGCTGTTTCCCCCGGCCGATCCGATATCAAGGTTCGCCGAACGCTGGAAGCAAAAACACCCGACCCCACTAAAGCGGTAGCGGTGAAAACGAGTAGCTCTTCTGCACTCGTCAGCCCACTGCCGCACCGCTAA
>Ga0213882_10000725_pt1 | contig 10603 bp, 10 predicted proteins | sample BarmaccoBMER_R09_FD_160106 | JGI IMG/M metagenome (GOLD analysis project Ga0213882, IMG submission 160106) | Barbacenia macrantha exposed rock microbial communities from rupestrian grasslands, the National Park of Serra do Cipo, Brazil - ER_R09 ...
CCATCGACTACCCGCGATCAGATCGCCACTTGTCCGCTGCTGTTCGTCGGCTCACCCGGATCGACGCACGCTCTGTTGAACAACCCATCGCAGCGGAAGACGAGGATGACATCTACAATTGGCCGTGGCTCTACGGAGTCGAAGTAGGGCACTGGGAGCTCACAGATCTCCAGGCCGCTAAGTTGCGTGACTACGTGGATCGCGGCGGGTTCTTCATGTGTGATGATTTCCACGGCACCATCGAGTGGCAAACCTTTGTGGCCAGCATGAAGAAGGTATTTCCCGACCGGCCGATTGTGGAACTGCCAGACAGTGATCCCATTTTTCACACCGTTTACGATCTTCACGAGCGGTACCAGGTTCCGGGCGAGCAGTTCGTGCACACTCACCTCAGGTATGAGAAGGACGGTATAGAGCCGAGGTGGCGCGGCATTTACGACGACCATGGCCGGGTTGTCGTGGCGATCTGTCACAACATGGATCTGGGTGATTCGTGGGAGCATGCCGATAATCCTGAGTATCCGGAACAGTTCTCGGCATTGGGCTTTCGCATCGGAATTAACTACGTCGTATACGCGATGACTCATTAGCGACTGCCATTTGCACCGTTATGCGGAGGGGCAGCCACGCCCGGGGCTGAAGCCCAGACGGCGAGGCGAGGTCGTGATACGATGCCCGTGCCCAATGTCCGTTTCAAGTATCGCTTCCGCCATAAAAGTGCGGCGCGCAGTGCCCGAAGACGCCGATGTTTGCGGCCGTATTTGTTACGAGGCCTTCGCCGCGATCAACGATCAGCACCGGTTTCCTCCTGATCTTCCCTCTCCCGAAGTGGGGGTCGGTTTATTGCGAATGCTGTTCTCTCACCCGCATTTCTATTGCGTGGTTGCGGAAGCGGATGGACAGATCGCCGGCAGCAACTGCCTGGACGAGCGCTCCACAATCGCCGGCCTCGGCCCGATCACTATCGACCCAGGCGTGCAAAATCGGGGCATCGGACGAATGCTGATGCGGGCTGTAATGGATCGCGCACACGAACGAGGCTTTGCGGGAATCCGGCTGCTTCAAGCTGCATTCCACAATCGATCACTCTCCCTGTATGCAAAGTTGGGATTCGATGCTCGTGAGCCGATCTCGGCGATGCAGGGACCGGCTATCAAGCGGATACCGGAAGGATGGACGGTGCGGCCAGCGGGCGAAAGGGACCTCGAAGCAGCAGCCAAGGTATGCGAAAGAGTACACGGTCACAACCGCACGGGCGAATTAAGAGATGGGATCCTCCAGAAGAAAGCGTTCGTGGTGGAGCGGCAGGGCAGGATCACGGGCTACGCTTCTGAGTTCGGATTTTTTGGGCACGCAGTCGGCGAATCGAATCTGGACTTGCAGGCTTTGATCGGAGCCGCAGATGCGTTCAGCGGGCCCGGAATCCTCGTACCGACTCGCAACTCAGAGCTCTTCCGATGGTGTTTGGAGCACGGACTCCGCGTGCTCTATCCCATGACGCTGATGACGATCGGACTCTATAACGAGCCGACAGGGGCGTATTTGCCATCAATCTTGTACTGATGCGAAGCGCGTGTACGGAACGGAGGCTATTCTTTCCGCGTTGCCGTCCACTGCCCGTCGGAGTGAGCCTCGACTCGCATGCGTCCTTTGCCGGCATTGCCGTCTATCCATCCAGCAAGACAAGCAGTCACCGGGCCGGGAACTCCCAATCCGACATCTTTGGGCCACTCACCGGGAAACGACAGCTCTATGTAGCCGTCGCGCCATGTGCCTGTTACTGCGCAGTTCTGTCCCAGTGCCCCTGACCAAGTACCACTCACCTTGGTTGCGTCGCGATTCAATTTCAAGGAGCCCTCTAAAACGCCGGCGTCACTCGAGTACCGCAGATTCCATGTGCCTGTGATATCCGAACCGTTTTTGATATTCAGTGGAGCAGCCGGAGTGATTCGCACGTTCGAAAAATAAGCCTCTTCATTCGCGTAACCGCAAAGGGCGACGACTCCGCGCAGATCCTCTCCCTTCAGCCCGTCGACTACCAAAGCCGGACTGTCCGAGCCGTTGACATAAAGCTTGGCCATCCGGCCAGCTACCTCGATCTTTACCTTGGTCCAAGTCTCCGGTTTCAGGTCGGCGTGCGATTCGTAAACCCAGGGCCAGGCTCGGCGCAGTTGATACCAGCCGAAGTCCGGCGCGGCGACATATTGGACCGCATGATTTCGCATCGCCTGATCCTGCGCGACCGCATTCCCTGGCCGCAGATAGAACAGTTCGTAATGGGATGCGTCGGGGCGGGCGCGAAATGCAATCCCAAGGAATCCCGGGTTTCTCACTCCCGGCGGTGTCGTGACCTTGAGTGCGATTTCGGCTTCGATGACGCCGTCTTGAAAATCCGTGCCCGGCAACACTGCAAAGCCGTCTTCATGTCCTTCATAAGCGAGACGAACTGCTCTGCGTCCTTGATATTCAACTGCCTCCGCTTTCACGTTTCGCGTCGGTATCAATCCGTTCGTGTCTTGAAGTGGAAATGTCTGTATGGTCGCGGTCGCCTGTCCGAATCCGCACGCAACTGTCAGCGCGGCCAGCAGGGCGTATTTCACTGAAATGGTGTGCATGAGAGTGCATAAAGTTATGCACTCCGCCGACCAGATCCTCTCCTTGTCGGTGAATGTTACCCTAGATCGCCCTGTTCGGGTATGGGAAGCGTTGATTCACCAACGAACAGGAAGGACGGGTAATCTATTCGCGCTTGGCCACGCAGATCGTCATCTCGGTAGTGGCAAGCGCGCTTTGCCGTCCGCGTTCTCATAGCGCAACTCCCACGCTGCGTCCTTGGCTTTGCGGGACGGTTTTGGGAAATAGAGGTAGCCGGCAACTGCGTGTGCCGTCTTCCCGTCGGGCAGCGATTTCTCCCAGACGTCTTGTGAGATCGTATTGGCAGTTTGCACGGGTGAAGGTTGCGAGATTGATGGAACCGACCCGGTCGAATCGCAATCGTATCCGCGGCACGGTTGAGGTGCTGGACCGCCAATTCCCACTCCCGCATCGGTTTCCGCGACGGTTCCACTGGTTCGATGTCCCGTGACGGGGTCGGGATAAGATACGTGGCCCACCGAGGCGCCTGCGGAGGTATTGACGTCGTGGGGACCGCTTGTATGCGCGGGGGTGGGTCTGTTGCCCACCGCGAGGTCTGCGACGGTGTCCGCGGAAACCGGCCGCAAGGTTGCTAATTTGTCTCCAACAAAGAGGGTGAAATCGGTCGGGTACAGGTCAACATCTTTACCGGGAGCGGGAAAAAAACCCACCTCGACCACGATGTATCCAGCATGGTTCAGGTCTAGTTTAAACATCTTCTTTGCCTGCTCCGGCGGGATCAGAACGGCCCCAATCGAGTAGTCGGGCTGTTCGTAGTGTGCGGGGTAGCTTTGAGCATCCGCTCTCGGCCGAATGCCGGGTGAGTCCGCCACGACTACAGCTGCGAACAATAAGAGAGTCAAAACGGCTTTGTTCATCGCCTCTCCCCCGGGTTATTGTACGCCTACCGCTTGCGAGCCGTTTCCTCGGGGTTGTGAGGAGAGTTCCACTCCCTGTCCAGGTCGCCGTGCTTATGAGATCGGCCGAAGATCCTCTCCCCGAGGCTGAAATCCGTGTAAACTGGGTGGAGGTATAACATTTGACTTTTTTCCTTTCCGAACCCCGGGCGCGGGTCAGCGCCGATCTGCATTAGTCCGGCATGTATCCACCGAGAAACCTTCCTCCTCGCCGGCCTAAAATCCGAGAAAACGTAAACGAAGCGATCCGCGTACGGGAGGTCCGAGCTGTGTTCCCGGACGGATCGGTCGAGATCATGCCAACACCAGCGGCTGTGCGCAAAGCGCAGGACATGGGGCTCGATCTGATTCTGATCGCTCCCACGGCTGAGCCGCCCGTGGCAAAGGCCATGGATTTCGGACAGTGGCAGTACGAGCAGAAGAAAAAGCAGCACGAGGCCAAGAAGAAGCAGCACGTGATCCAGGTGAAGGAACTGAAGTTCCGGCCGAACACGGATGATCACGATTACGAATTCAAGAAGAATCATGCGATTCGCTTCCTAAAGGAGGGTAATCGCGTGAAGGCGGTCGTGCAGTTCCGCGGGCGCGAGATCGCGCACACGGATCTGGGCAAGAAGCTGCTACTGCAATTTGCGGAGGACCTGGCGGGAATAGGAGCCATTGAGGGCCAGCCTCGACTGGAGGGCCGCAACGCTCACGTCATCATCAGTCCGGTGAAGGCGACGATTCCCGCGAAGGAAAAGACTGAGAAGGCCAAACAACAGGCTCCGCCGGCGCCTGCTACCACTCCGGCTTAAAACCGACGGCTTGGCTGACCCTTAGAGCAGCTCCGCGGTACTAAAGAAGAACGGGATTTCCTGCGCCGCTGTTTCGGGTGCGTCGGAGCCGTGAACGCAGTTGCGCTCGATGTTTTCAGCGAAGCGCTTGCGGATGGTGCCTTCCGCCGCATTCGCCGGATTAGTCGCTCCCATCACATCGCGCCACTTTGTGATTGCGTCTACGCGTTCGAGCACCATCACGATGACGGGACCTTCGGTCATGAATGTGACCAGGCCTGGGAAGAACGGCCGCTCCCTGTGAACCGCGTAGAAAGCTTCCGCTTCAGGCTTGGCGATGCGGAGCAGCTTCATGGCGGCAATTCGAAAGCCATTCTGCTCGATAATCGTCAGGATCTCGCCAACATGGCGGTTTTTCACTGCGTCGGGTTTGATGATCGCAAGAGTCCGATCCAGGGGCATGCACGCAATCCTTTGACGTTTATTTAGTTTTGCTGTTGGCGAGCGCCTGCTGCATCTTTTCGCCCATGAGCGCGGGCGAGGGGCAGACGGTAATGCCGGCAGCAGCCATTGCGGCTAACTTGTCTTCAGCTTTGCCGGAACCGCCCGAAATGATAGCGCCGGCATGGCCCATGCGGCGGCCTGGAGGTGCGGTCTGGCCGGCGATGAAGCCCACCACGGGCTTCTTGACGTGCGCTTTGACGTAAGCGGCAGCCGTTTCTTCCGCAGTTCCGCCGATCTCGCCGATCATGATGATGGCGTGAGTATCGGGATCTTCGTTGAAGAGACGAATGGCTTCAGTGAAGCTGGTGCCAATGATGGGATCACCGCCGATGCCGATACAGGTGGATTGCCCGATGCCTAATTTCGTCAATTGACCGACAGCTTCGTAAGTCAAAGTGCCAGAGCGCGAAACGATTCCAACGTTTCCAGGCTTGTGAATGTGGCCGGGCATGATGCCAATTTTGCATTTGCCGGGAGTGATGACACCGGGGCAGTTGGGGCCCACCAGACGCGTCGTGGGCCGCGTCTTTAGATAAGCCCAGACGCGGACCATGTCAGCGGCGGGAATGCCTTCCGTGATGCAAACGACCAGAGGGAGACCGGCGTCGGCGGCTTCCATAATCGCGTCGGCAGCAAAGGGAGGTGGAACAAAAATGACGGACGCGTTCGCTCCGGTTGCGTTCACCGCTTCGGCGACGGTGTTGAAAACCGGACGGTCGAGATGCGTTTGGCCGCCTTTGCCGGGAGTTGTGCCTCCGACCACATTAGTGCCGTATTTGATGGCCTGATCGGCGTGAAAACTGCCCTCACGGCCGGTGAAGCCTTGAAAGAGAACTCTAGTGTATTCATCAATGAGAACGCTCATTGTGCCAGCCTCACGACTTTTTCCGCGGCGTCCTTCATGCCATCGGCGACGGTGAAGTTGAAACCCGATTCGGTCAGGATCTTCTGCCCAAGCTCGACGTTAGTGCCTTCCATGCGGACAACGACCGGTATTTTGATTTCGAGCTCTCGCGCAGCGGAGACGACGCCGTTGGCCAAAGTATCGCAGCGCAGAATACCGCCGAAAATATTGATCAGCACAGCCTTCACGCTGGGATCGGAGAGCAGAATGCGGAAGGCGTTCTTGACTTGCTCCGCGCTGGCGCCTCCGCCGACATCGAGGAAGTTAGCCGGCTGTCCTCCGGCGTATTTGATGATGTCCATAGTTGCCATCGCGAGACCGGCGCCATTGACCATGCAGGCGATATTGCCCTCGAGCTTGATGTAGTTCAGGCCGAAGCGCGAGGCCTCGACTTCGAGTGGATCTTCTTCGTTCAGATCGCGCAGTTCGAGCAGATCCTTGTGGCGATAGAGCGCATTGTCATCGAGGTTGATCTTCGCATCCAGGGCGTAGACCTTACCGTCTTTGGTGAGGATGAACGGATTGATTTCAGCAAGCGATCCATCGATGGCGAGGTATGATTTCGACAAAGCGATCATTGCCGCTGCGGCCGTGTTCGCACTGCCTGCTGGAATGCCCATGCCAAAGGCGAGCTTACGGGCTTGAAACGGCTGCATCGGCTGTCCGTCGGTTAAGGGCTCGCGAAGGATGAGCTCGGGTGTTTTGGCGGCGACTTCTTCGATTTCCACGCCGCCCGCTTTAGAAGCCATAAACACGGTTTCGCCGAGCGCGCGATCGAGAACGAGACCGAGGTATAGCTCGCGTTCAATCGGCAAAGTCTCTTCAATGAGAAGGCGCTGAACGACCCGGCCCTCGGGCCCGGTTTGATGCGTGACCAGGGTCATGCCGATCATTTTCTTCGCGATTTCGGCCGCCTCTTCGGCGTTCTTTGCGACTTTTACCCCACCGCCTTTTCCGCGACCGCCAGCGTGAATCTGTGCTTTTACAACCACGCTGCCGCCGAGTTTCTTAGCGGCCGCTTCCGCTTCTTCGACGGTATAGGCGACTTCTCCACGCGGCACAGGAACGTCGTACTTGGCGAGGATGGCCTTCGCCTGATACTCGTGAATCTTCATAGTTCAGAGCGGTACTCGCAGGCGGGAGTCCGTGCATGCAAGGTCCAACGCTAGTTTAGCGTGACCATTGGCTTAGTTTGCGAGAACGGGAACGCGGCGGCGTGAGGTCAGAAGCGCGGAAATGGCGCGACAGTCCTCGGCAAGCTCGGCGAATTGAGCGGGGTCGAGGGATTGGTAGCCATCCGAAAGAGCCTTCTCGGGATTCGGATGAACTTCGACGATCAATCCTGCGGCGCCTGCTGCGAGAGCCGCAAGAGCCATTGGAAGAACCTTGTCGCGCTTTCCAGTGCCGTGGCTGGGATCGACGATGATCGGCAAGTGGCTGAGCGACTGCACCGCCGGAACGACACTGAGGTCCAGCGTGTTGCGCGTGTGGTCGGCGAAGGTGCGTACGCCTCGCTCGCAGAGGATAACGTTGTAATTTCCGTCGGCGAGGATGTATTCGGCGGCCATAAGGAATTCTTCGAGCGTGGAAGACATGCCGCGCTTCAAGAGAATGGGTTTGCGCGAACGGCCGGCACGGCGCAGAAGCGAAAAATTCTGCATGTTGCGGGCACCGATCTGAACGCAGTCCGCATAGCTTTCGACAAGGTCGAAGGTTTCAACGTCGATCGCCTCGGTCACGATGCCCAGGCCGGTTGCTTCGCGAGCCTCGGCGAGATAGCGGAGTCCTGCTTCGCCGAGTCCCTGAAAACTGTAGGGGGAAGTGCGGGGCTTATATGCGCCACCGCGAAGTAGCTGAGCGCCTGCAGCTTTGACGGCGTGGGCGCACTCGAGGATTTGATCGCGGCTTTCGACCGAGCATGGACCGCCACAGAGGACGAGATCGCCGCAACCCACGCGCACGCCGTTCACAGTGACTGCGGTATTCTCACGTTTTGTCTCGCGGCTGACCAATTTGTATGGTTTCGATACGCGGATTGCCTCGGCCACGCCGGGGAGATCTTCGAAGTCGGCGGGGTCGATGGGGCTATTGTTGCCCGTAATGCCAATTGCGGTGCGCTGTTCGCCGGGGATGATGTGCGGCTTGAAACCGAGGCTTTCGATGCGCTCGCAGACACGCGCGATCTCGGCGGGGCCAGCGTGGGCCTTCATGACGACCAGCAACTCGGGGTTCCTCTTGCCTTTCAGGGTAGCCGAACGGACGAAGTATTCGCGGAGCTGGCTTGGAACAAGTCTAATTCAAAATGGATAGTTTGTGTGATGGGGCGATATCTTTGTGTTGTGGCCGACGGAGAATTGAACTTGCTTTATGAGTCTGGGAGTGTCGCCATGGGTTATGGCACGGTTCTGTTGGAAGGCAGTGTGGTGGGCAAACGGTAATGGGGGCCGGGACAGCGATGGCTGAATCGAGGGGCCATTCCAGAAGCCTGTCGCATCTTCCTTACCGCAATTTTGTGCATCTCACGCAGACGGAGGCGCACGATCTGATGTGCAGAATGCTTTCGGGGGAGATGACGACCGAAGGCATCGCCGAGGTGTTGGGCTTTCTGCGACGCAAGGGGGAAACCATCGCGGAGCTGGTCGGATTTGCTACCGCAATTCGGGAAATGAACGAGCCGGTGGAACTCGATCAGAGCGAAGACCCGCTGCTCGATACGTGCGGGACCGGCGGAGACCAATCAGGCACGTTCAATGTGTCCACCGCAGTTGCATTTGTCGCGGCCGGGGCCGGGGCGCGAGTGGCAAAGCATGGGAACCGGCGGATCTCCAGTGAGTCGGGGAGCGCGGATGTGGTGGAAGCGCTGGGAATTCCGGTGAAATTGACGGCCGAGAAAGTGGCGGAGTGCATCCGCCATACGGGCATCGGATTTCTGTATGCGCCGCTTCTGCATCCGGCCGTGAAGCATGCCCAGGAAGCGCGCGTCCTGCTCAAAGGGCGAACGATATTCAATATGCTGGGACCGCTTACGAATCCGATGCGAGCGAGAGTGCAACTGATTGGAGCATTTACGGTACGCGCGGCCGAGATGCTGGCGCACGCGTCGGCGCGGCTTGGGATTCAGCGCGCTTTTGTGGTTCACGGCGCCGAAGGGTTGGATGAGATCAGCACGGCGGGTCCGACGACGGTGTTCCTGGTAGAGGACGGAAAGGTGCAAAAAGGCGGATGGACGCCCGGTGATTTCGGACTTCCAAAATCTTCGATGGAGGATCTGAAAGGCGGGGATCCGAAAGTGAACGCCGAAATCATTCGCGCGGTGCTAGAGGGCAATCAGGGGCCACAGAGGGACATCGTGGTGGCGAATGCGGCGGCGGCTCTGCTGGTAGCGGGTCGAGCGACCGACTTGAAGACCGCGGTCGCGGTCGCGGCGGAGTCTATCGACAGCGGAGCGGCCAAGCAAAAGCTCAATCAGCTAATTGAATACACGGCTACTCTGATCCATGAAACAGTTTGAAATTCAGGAGTTCGGAGTAGAAAATCTCGCGCTCGTGGAGCGGGATGTGCCGCGTCCGGGCGCGGGCGAAGTTCTGGTCAAGATGAGGGCGGCATCGCTGAATTATCGCGACTATATGGCCGCGAAGGGAGTTTACAACCCAAGGCTCAGGCGTCCGATGATTCCGTTATCCGATGGGGCGGGCGTGGTGGAAGAGATTGGCCCGGGAGTCATGCAGTTCAAGAAAGGGGATCGCGTGGCTTCCTGCTTTTTCCAAGGATGGCAAGACGGGCCGCCTGCGAAGGAGAAACTCGAGGCAGCGTTGGGTGGCGGGGTGGATGGAGTCCTGCGCGAGTATGCAGTGTTCTCGCAGACCGGATTGGTTGCTGTCCCCAGCAGCTTGAGCGACGAAGAAGCTGCCACATTGCCTTGCGCGGCGCTGACCGCCTGGCACGCGCTGTTTGAGAATGTGGCGGGCGCGCCTGGCGACAGCGTAGTGATTCAGGGAACGGGGGGCGTATCGGTTTTCGCGCTGCAGTTTGCAGCTGCCGCGGGATTGCGCGCGATTGTTACGTCCAGCAGCGATGAAAAACTGGCGCGAGCGCGCCAGATGGGCGCCAGCGAAACGATCAACTACAAGGCCACTCCGGATTGGGAGAAGATTGCTCGCAAGCTGACGGGTAATGAGGGTGTCGATCATGTTATTGAGGTCGGAGGAAGTGAGACGATGCCTCACAGCTTGCGGGCCGTGCGGACCTATGGGCTCGTCAGCGTGATCGGCGTACTGAGCGGCGCCGAACCTACCGTCAGTCCTGTTTCCATCCTGATGAACAGCGTGCGGGTGCAGGGCATTTACGTGGGTTCGCGCGCGATGTTCCAGCGCATGAACCGCGCGATAGAGTTTCATCGCATAAAGCCGGTGATCGACCGGACGTTTGATTGGACGGAAATCAAGGAAGCACTGCGCTACATGGAGACGCAGCAGCATTTCGGGAAGATCTGCTTGCGATTCTGAGAAGCCTATTCGAATGGCGCGTCGTCTTCGCCGGTGTCGGAAGCGAGATTCTCGAATTTCGTGTAGCGGTTCAGAAAAGCGAGCTTGACGCGGCCGGTGGGACCGTTGCGCTGCTTAGCGAGAATTAGTTCGGCCAACCCCTTCAGGCTTTCTTTGTCTGGGCGGTACACTTCTTCACGAAAGATAAAGGCGACCATATCGGCGTCCTGCTCGATGGATCCGGATTCGCGCAGATCGCTCAACATCGGACGATGATCACCAGTGCGCGTTTCCGGCGCGCGGCTGAGCTGGGAGAGGACCAGGAAAGGAACGCGCAGTTCTTTCGACATCAATTTGAAGCCGCGGGAAAGCGAGCTGATCTCC
>Ga0213882_10000726_pt1 | contig 10597 bp, 10 predicted proteins | sample BarmaccoBMER_R09_FD_160106 | JGI IMG/M metagenome (GOLD analysis project Ga0213882, IMG submission 160106) | Barbacenia macrantha exposed rock microbial communities from rupestrian grasslands, the National Park of Serra do Cipo, Brazil - ER_R09 ...
TGCCGTCTGCGTGATCCGGCCTCCCGGCGACGCCCTGCTGATCGATCAGCTCGAGCACCGCAGCGAGGCGTTACTCACCGCGGCGAGCCACGGGCTGCGCACGGCGTGGATGGCCGTCGAGGCCGAGGACCCGGAGCTGCTGTCGACGCTGCGCGCCTATCCAAGCCAGGTGGAGGTTCGCCAGCCGACTTTGGTCTAGATCTATCTAGTCGTCCGGGCGAGACGAGCGCTCGATCTCCTCGGCGAGGAGCTGCCAGCCGGTGAGGAAGGCCTGCCGGAGCTCGGGCGACATCCGGTCGAGCGCGCGGCGCAGCGGCGCGATCCGCTCGTTGACGAACGGCGCCAGGCGTTGGCAGTGCTGCTCGGGGATGCTGACCAGGACCCGGCGCCGGTCTTGCTCATCCTCCCTTCGCTCCACCAGCCCGGCGCGGGCAAGCTCTCCCACCATCAGGCTCACGGTGGCGAGGTTGAGCCTCAGCCGGTCCGCGAGCTCGCCGACGGTGAACGGTCCCTCGAGCACGAGCACGATGACCACCGGGATGTGGCGCGGACCGAGCCCACCGCGCTTGAAGAGAGCGCTGAGCGCCGACTTCGACCACGTCGACTCATCGCTCTCGGTCCCGCGCCGCCGCAGGCCGCGGAACACGCGGGGCATCACCCTGAGCAGTTCGATAAGGTCGGCGCTGACGTTGGAGGGGATCGGCGGAGTCTCCGGGGAAGCTTCCGCCATCGGGGACAGTCGGTCGGCATCAGCTTGCGCCATCTCGTCGCCGTCGCCGTCCTTGACATCCATGGTTTGAAGTCTAAAGTGTTTTGCGTTCAAAGTGATAGCGGATGCTCGACGGGTCGGTCGGGCATGCGTGACGAGGTCACGCTGAGAAAAGGGGATCGACATTGCTAACGCTCGCTCGCTGGTGCATTGCTCATCGTCGTAGGGTCGTAATTGCGTGGGTTGCCATTGCCGTGCTCACCACGGCGATCGCGAGCGCCGTGGGGCGCAACTACGCGACCAACTTCACCCTGCCGGGCACCGAGGCCCAGCGCGCGCTCGACCTGCTCACCCACAAGTTCCCGGCGCAGAGCGGCGACCTCGACACGATCGTCTTCCATACCTCGCAGGCGAGCGTCGACGCGCCGAGCATCCGCGGCACGATCGAGCCACTGCTCGCGCGGGTGAAGACGATGCCGCACGTCGTCGCGGTGGTCAGCCCGTACACTCCCCGCGGCGCGCTTCAGGTCTCCCGCGATCGCCAGACGGCGTTCGCGACGATCTACTACGACAAGCGCGCAAACCTGCTGCCCAACAGCACGGGCACGCCGGTCCTCGACGCCGTGAACGCGGCTTCGCGACCAGGGCTCAAGGTCGCCGCCGGCGGGCAGGTGATCGAGCAGGCCGAAGGCTTCAACATCGGCCCCGCGACGATCGTCGGCGTCATCGCAGCCCTGGTCATCCTGCTGATGACGTTCGGGTCGCTGATCGCCGCCGGTATGCCGCTCATCACCGCAGGCTTTGGCCTGATCACCGGCGTGGCGCTGATCGGCCTCGCGACGAACGTCATGGACATGTCGAACATCTCGCCGCAGCTCGCGTTGATGATCGGCCTCGGGGTCGGCGTGGACTACGCGCTCTTCATCGTGACGCGCTTCCGCGAGAACTACGGCCGCACCGGCGACATCCAGGCGGCCGTCGTGGAGGCGATGGACACCTCGGGCCGCGCGATCCTGCTCGCCGGCACCACCGTCGTCATCGCCCTGCTCGGCATGTTCGCCACCGGCGTCAGCTTCATGTACGGCCTGTCGGTGGCCTCCGTGCTCACCGTCCTGCTGACGATGTTCGCGTCGCTGACCGTCCTGCCCGCGCTGCTGTCCAAGTTCGGCGCGCGGCTCGTCCGGCCGGGCCGGCGCGCGCGGCGCCGCGCCGAGGCCGGCTTGGCTCCGCGCGCTTCGCTGTGGCGGCGCTGGAGCCTGACGGTCCAAGCACGGCCTTGGCCGCTGGCGCTCGCCTCGCTCGCCGTGATGGTCGCCTTCCTGCTCCCGGTGACGAGCCTGCACCTCGACAACAGCGACGCCGGCAACGACCCGAGCAACACGAGCACCCGCCACGCCTTCGACCTGCTCGCTCACGGCTTTGGGCCCGGCTTCAACGGGCCGCTGTCGATCGTGACCGAGATGAAGTCGCCGGCCCAGGCGTCGGTGCTGCCGGCTCTGCGCAGCGCGGTCGGCTCGGCGCGTGACGACGTCGCGGTCACCGCGCCTCGGATCAACCCCGACGGCACGGTGGCCGTCTTCCAGGTGTATCCGCGCTCGGCGCCGCAGGATCAAGCGACGACCGACCTCGTAAACCGCCTGCGCCACACCGTGCTGCCGCCGGTCGCCCACCAGGCCGGCGTGACGGTGCTAGTGGGCGGCTTCACCGCGGGCTCGATCGACTTCGCGAACGTGCTGGCGGGCAAGCTCCCGCTGTTCATCGCGATCGTCGTGGTGCTCTCGGCGCTGCTCCTGTTCGTGATCTTCCGCTCGCTGGTGATCCCGCTCCAGGCGGCTGTGATGAACCTCCTCAGCATCGGCGGCGCGCTGGGCGCGACCGTCGCGGTGTTCCAGCTCGGGTGGCTGTCGGGGTTGCTCGGCGTCGAGAAGGGTCCGGTCGAGCCGTGGCTGCCCGTGCTCATGTTCGCCGTCGTGTTCGGGCTCTCGATGGACTACGAGGTGTTCCTCGTCTCGCGCGTGCGCGAGGAATGGGTGCTTCGGCGCGACGCATCGGCTGCGGTGGCCGACGGCATCGCATTCACCGGACGCGTTATCAGCGCCGCCGCGGCGATCATGATCTGCGTGTTCCTGTCGTTCATGCTCGGCAACCAGCGCTCGGTCAGGGAGTTCGGCTTCGGCCTCGCCATCGCGGTGTTCCTGGACGCGCTCGTGGTCCGTTGCGTGCTGCTCCCGGCGGTGCTCGAGATCCTCGGCGAGACGACCTGGAAGCTCCCGCGCTGGCTCGACGACCGGCTTCCGCACTTCAACATCGAGGGCGACTCCGCCCACGCCGCCGCGCGGCGGCAAAGGGAGCGCGAGCTGGACGAGCTGGACGAGGCCGCGGAAGCGCCGCTCGTGCAGTAGCGCCCGGTGCGCGACGGGATACCCGAGCTGGACGACGTGCTCGATGCGCGGCGCGTGATCGCCCCGTACCTCGATCGAACGCCGTTGCGGCGCTACCCCGCCCTCGACGAGCTCGTCGGCGCTCGCGTCTTCGTCAAGCACGAGAACCACCAGCCTACGGGCGCCTTCAAGGTCCGCGGCGGGATCAACCTGGTGTCCCGCCTCGACCCGGCCGTCCGCGCGGCGGGCGTGTACGCGGCATCGACCGGCAATCACGGCCAGTCCGTGGCGTACGCGGCGCGGCTGTTCGGGACCGCTGCGACGATCTTCGTCCCGCGGGGCGCCAATCCCGTCAAGGTGTCCTCGATGCGCTCGCTCGGCGCCGAGGTGATCGAGCTCGGGGCCGACTTCGACGAGGCGCGAGAGCGGTGCGCGGAGGTCGCGCTGGAACGCGGCGCGCGTTACGTGCACTCGGCCGACGAGCCGCTGCTGATCGCAGGCGTCGCGACTACGGCGTTCGAGATCCTCGAGCGCGAGCCCGGGCTCGAGGCCATCCTCGTCCCGGTCGGCGGTGGCAGCGGAGCCGCCGGCGCGTGCATCGCCGCGAAGGCGATCCGGCCGCGCGCCGAGGTGATCGGCGTGCAGTCCTCGGCGGCGCCCGCGGCTTACCGCGCGTGGCGCGAGCGGAGGCTGGTCGAGGATGTGATGGGCACGTTCGCGGAAGGGCTCCAGACGCGCGTGGCGTTCGAACTTCCGCAGCGGATCCTGGCCGGCCATCTTGACGATTTCCTGCTCGTGAGCGACGACGAGCTGCGCGCGGCGACGCTCCGGCTGATCGAGCTCACGCGGAACCTGGTCGAGCCCGCCGGCGCAGCCGCGCTCGCCGCGGCGATGAAGCTGCGAGAGCGCTTTGCGGGGCGGCGGATCGCGGTTGTGTGCAGCGGCGGCAACATCAGCCCGGACCAGCTTCGCGAGCTGCTCGCGTGGAAGGGGCACTGAGGAAGGCCAGCAGCAGCTCGCGGAATTGTCCGGGCGCCTCGAGCGGCGCGAGGTGACCGGCGCCTTCGATCAGGGCATGTTGAGCGAGCGGCAACCGCCGCGCGAGCTCCTCGGCTCCGGCGAGGAAGTCGCTCTTGTCGTGCTCGCCGGCGGCGACGAGCACGGGGAGGTCGAGGCGCTCGAGCGTGCTCGGGTGCTGCTCGAGGGGGTCTGGCGCCTCGCTTGCGTCGGGAGAGCTCAGCTGGAGCTCGAACGCGCGTCGCTGCATCTCGGAGATGCGTTGCCTGAGCCCGTCAGGCGCGTCCGGCAGCGTCCACGCGTCGACCACCGCCTGGACGGCCGCATCGATGTCGTTTCGGTCGAGCGCCGCCTCCTCGGCCTCCCACGCCGCTTCGAGCTCGGGCGAGGGATCCAGGCCGGGAGCCGGCGCCGAGATCAGCGCCAGCGCTTGCACGGCCGCCGGAGCGACCGTCGCGATCCGGAGCGCCACCGCACCGCCGAACGAGTTGCCGACGATCGCCGCGCGCGCTAAGCCGAGCTCTCGCATCGCCTCGAGGACGTCGTTCCACGGCGCCTGCTCGGTGTGTGCGATCTGCGCCTCGCCGAAGCCGGGCAGGTCGACCGCAATCGCGCGGTAACCGGCCTCTGCCAGCGGGTCGAGATGCTCTGCCCACATGCGCCGGTCGGCGATGCCCGCGTGCAGCAGCACGATGGCGTCTCCGGTTCCGCGCTCGTCGTGGGGGAGCATCGGGCTGAGTATCGCGGGTAGGTGGGAGGCGATGGGACTACTCGACCGGTCGGGCGCCGCGCGGCCCTCGCTGCCCGAGCTGCTGGCGGCGGGTGAGACGGTGCTCGCGCCGGGGTGCTACGACGCGCTCGGCGCCCGGCTGATCGAGGAGGCCGGGTTTCGGGCGGCCTACATGACCGGCTTTGGCAGCGCCGCATCGCGGCTGGGGGCGCCTGACGTCGGGCTGCTCACGCTCTGTGAGATGGTGGACAACGCCCACCGCATCGCGCAGGCGGTCGAGATCCCCGTCATCGCCGACGCCGACACCGGCTACGGGAATCCGATCAACGTCATCCGCACCGTGCGCGAGTACGAGGCCGCGGGCGTGGCTGCTATCCACCTCGAGGACCAGGTCATGCCGAAGAAGTGCGGGCACATGGAGGGCAAGCAGCTCGTCGCGCCCAAGGAGATGGCGGCCAAGGTGGCGGCCGCGATTGCCGCTCGTCGCAGCCCCGGCTTCCTGATCATCGCTCGCACGGACGCCCGCGCCGTGGAGGGGCTTGACGCCGCGCTCGAGCGCGCGCGGCTGTATCGCGAGGCGGGCGCGGACGTCCTGTTCGTCGAGGCGCCCGAGTCTGAGGGCGAGATCGAGGCGATCGCGCGCTCGCTGGCCGGCGTGCCGTTGCTGTTCAACTATGCCGAGGGCGGAAAGACTCCCGCGGTGACGCTCGAGTTCCTGCGCGAGCAGGGGTTCATGCTGGTCATCTTCCCCATCAGCCTCCTGCTCGCCGCCACGCGGTCGATGCGCTCGGTGCTCGAACGGATCAAGGAGGACGGGACGCCGATCAACGCGGTGTCGTCGCTGCCGGCGTTCGGCGAGTTCCTCGACTTCATCGGCATGCCTCAGGTACGGGCGCTCGAGCGTCGGTTTTCTGACCGCAGGCGCTAATAATTGTCTTAAGGTGCGTTAGATCCGCGGTCGTCCGTGGCAGGCCATCGTCATGCTCATCTCGACCGTACTCAATATCGTCTTTGCAGCAGGGGTGCTCGTCGGGATCGTCGGCCTGTTGACGTGGGCGATCCTGACGCAGACGCGCGACGCCAGCTGGATTCTCAACCGCCGGGCTAGGCGTGCGCGGCTGACGCAGGTGCCCGCTTACGCCGAGCGCCGTCAGATGAACCGACGGCGCGGGGCTGTGACGGCGTAGCGGCGCGCACGCGTGAGGGGGAGGCGCCCGCGGGTTTCCGCGGGCGCCGACGCTCGCCAAAGCCTATGACCTCACACGCCTGACCGGAGCCGCGTGTAGCCTGATTCGGCCATGGCCTACGACGAAGACCTCGCCAACCGCATCCGCGAGCTCGTGGCGGGCGAGGAGGGCTTGACCGAGAAGAAGATGTTCGGGGGCCTCGCCTTCCTGATCAACGGGAACATGTCGGTCAGCGCGAGCTCGCATGGCGGGCTGCTGCTGCGGGTCGATCCGGGCGAGACCGAAGCCCTGGCCGGGAAGCCGCACGCGCGCCCGTTCGAGATGCGGGGGCGGGAGATGCAGGGGTGGCTGCGGGTGGAGGCGGAAGGCGTCAAGACCAAGCGCCAGCTGGAGCGGTGGGTGGCGCGGGGAGTGCAGTACGCGCGGTCGCTGCCGGCGAAGGGGTAGCGCCGGCCACGGAGGGCCGGCGCAACGGCCCCACGGATGCCACGTGGCGAAGCCGCGTGGCCCAGAGGAAGGCTCAGGAGTCCCGCCGGGGCCGGTTCCGCCCGCGGGCGTGATAGCTTGCCCGCCAACATAACGAGCCGAATCGCCGCGCCATCCGTGGGCGGCGAACGGGGGACCCAAAGCGACCGAAGCAGGCCGCGGGGGCGAATCGCCGAAGCCACTCGGCGTAGCGCATGTGCGCGAGCCCGTCAGCTAACTCCGCAGGCTCCGAATCGTCGAAGGAGGATCCGCGTGCAGACTGCCCGTGACCTCGGACGGGTTGACCCATGGCAGGAATCGCTCGAGCGTTCGCGCGCTCGCCGGGCACGGGGGGCGGCGTCGTCGAGCACGCCTCGACGGTCCCGGGGAGCGTCGCTTGCATGGCGTGCGGTGACGCCGGCGCTCGCGGTCGCGAGCATCGTCGTGCTCGCCGTGAGCGCGGCGCCGTCCAAGGTGGTGGTCGGGCGGGTCGCCGAGGCTTCGCCGGCTATGGCCACGGGGCACTCGAGCCTTCGCCATCCGCTCGCCGTGGCGCGGACGCCGAGCTGCCGGGCCGTCGGACGCGCCAGCGGCTACGCCAACCCGCTCGCGGGCGCGCAGGTGAAGCCCGAGCGGATCGACCAGGGCGTCGACTACGCCGGCACGGGCACGCTCGGCGCCGTCGGCGACGGGCAGGTTACCTACGTCGGCACGGAGCAGACGGGGTGGCCGGGTGCGTTCATCGAGTACCGGCTGCTCGACGGCCCTGACGCGGGCTGCTATGTCTTCTACGCCGAGGGCGTCAAGCCGGAGCCGGGTGTGCGTGCCGGGGACCCGCTGCGCGCCGGTCAGCCGGTCGCGACCATCATCCAGGGCTGGACGACCGGGATCGAGATTGGCTGGGGCGCCGGCTCGGGCTCGAAGACGCTGGCGGGCCAGAACGGGCAGTGGAGCCCTCGCGACGACGCCGAGAACATCGCGAGCGACGCCGGCCAGAAGTTCTCGGACTTGGTCGCGGCGCTGGGAGGGCCGGCGGGCAAGAAGGAGGGTTAGCGCTTCTTCGCGAGCGCGGCGCGTCAGCGGATCTCCGCACCGGTCGGGCGCGGGTCCTCCTCATCTGCGGCCTCGTGCAGGAGCGGGCGCATCTCGTGCATCGGCGCCGCGTCCGGCTCGATGTCGTCCTCGATCAGCTGGCGCAGCGACGTCGTGTCGATGGGGGTGACGCCGATCGTGATGCGGTCGCGACCTTCGTTCTTCGACTGGTAGAGGCCAGAGTCGGCGATCAGGATCAGCTCCTCGAGCTTCTTGCTCTGCGTCGAGTCGGTGACGCCGAAGCTGGCCGTGAAGCGCGGGTGATCGCCGTTGTGCGCGCCGGCCAGCTTGACCCGCAGGCGCTCGATCACCTCGACGGCCTTGACGCTGTCGACCTCGCGCAGGGCGAAGATGAACTCCTCGCCGCCCCAGCGCGCGACCAGGTCGCCGTCGCGCACGGCCTCCCGCGCGATCTGGGAAAAAATCCGCAGCGCCCGGTCGCCCACCTCGTGACCGAACGTGTCGTTGATCGCCTTGAAGTAGTCGAGATCGGCCACGACGATGGCCACCTGGCGCCCGGCCCGGAGGAGCGTCCGTACTTCGCGCTCGAACGTGCGTCGGTTGGCCAAGCCGGTCAGCGAGTCCGTGGCCGCCTGAAGCTGCGTCTTCTCAAACGCGCGGACGGTGCCGATCCGGGCGCCCGCCTGGCTCGCCAGCGTGACGAGGTGTGCAAGCTGCTCGGCGTTCGGCGGGCCTCCCGGGGTGCCGGTCGCATGCAGCACGCCAAGCGCACGGCCCATGAAGCTGACCGGCACGCACGCCGCCGAGCACGCCCCTGTACGCCGCTCGCGCAGCTTCGGGCATGCATTGAGCGCCTCGCTCGACTCGAACTCGACCGGCTGGCCGCGGCGCACGGCGACGCACGAGTACGGGGAGTTCACCGGGCAGCCCGGCGCGCCGGCGCTGGGGTTGGCCGCGGCGCGCTCGAGGTTGGCGCGGCTCGAGTCCGAGAGCAGCAGCTCCATCGGCAGCTCGCGCGAGATCTCGCTCATCGCCCGCTCGATCACGTCGTACACGGCGTCTTCGTCGTCCGACATCTCGAGCGCTTCGGCGAGCTGCGTCCCGAAGGCGTCGCGCTGGGTTTGCAGCATCAGCTCACGCTCCAGCTTGATCCGCTCGGTGACGTCGCGCGCGTTGAGCAGGATGCCGCGCAGGTGGCGATCGTGGCGCAGATCGGTGACGTGCGCCTCGAGGTGACGCCAGTCGCCGCCGGCGCTGCGGACGCGCAGGAGCATCATCTTGCCGTCCCACCGATCGACCGCGTCCAGTAGCGGGCGGTCCTCGCTGTGCACAAACGACGCGAGGCCGGTGCCGAGCAACTCCTCCTCGCCGCGGCCGACCAACCGGCACATGGAGCGGCTGGCGTAGCGGCAGCCGCTCGAGCCGAGCACCAGGACGAGGTCGCTCGAGGAGGTGACGAGGCTGCGGAAGTGCGCCGTCTGCCGGCGCGTGGTGACGATGAGCGCCCAAGCCAGCAGAAGCGAGACGACGAGCCCGCCGAGGCCGAGGACGAGCTGCATTCCGGTCAGGCTCGCGATGTTGCGGTCGTCCTGAGTCGCGATGTTCCGGGCGGTGTTGAGCGCGACGTTCGAGGTCAGCGCGGTGAGGACCTGGAGGCGCTCGAGCGGGTCTTTCGCGCGGATGTCTTCGCCGGCGGTCTGGGGGACGTGTTGGGGCTTGCGGGCGAGTAGCGCGGAGCCGAGGCTGGTGAGATCCTTGATCAGCTTGGTGGACTCGATCAGCTGACCGCGAACCACCGAGCCGCTCGCCGCCGGCACCGCGGTGTCATCGTCGTCGCCGTTCATGGCGGGAGCCGTGCCGCCGTTGAGAAGCGCCTCGGCGCTCTGGCTGAGCGCCGTCGCGGTCAGCTGCGGGTCGGCCTTCCTGCCGGCCCGCACGAGCAGGACTTCCTTGGTGTAGCGCTCGGCGAGCGTGCGCTGACGCGCGATCACCTCGATCACGACGGCCTGGTTCTTGGAGCGGGAGGTGGCGCGCGTGGAGAGGAAGACGCTGAGCCCCGAGATCAGCACAAAGGTCGCGAAGATCGCGAGGATCATCGTCCGCCCGCTGCGTGCGAACGGCCGGTAGCGGCGGTGGTTGAGGATCACCCCGACACCTCGAGCTCGACGTGCATCCCGGCCATGTAGTGGCCGGCCATGTTGCAGAAGAGGAGGTAGCGGCCCGGGCGCAGGTTCAGCGTGAGGTTCTCCGTGCCGCCCGGGTGCTGCGGATTTATCGAGCCGGCCTCCTGGCTCTGCAGAGCCTCCTCGTTCACGGTGAAGCCGTCGCTGCGAAAGGGCTCGCCGTGCCGGGCCTCGGGCACGACGATCAGCTCGTGCTGGTCGGGGCCTGAGTTGTGGATGGCGAGCGTGACCACGCCGGCAGCGATGTGGTTGGAGCTCAGGTGGATGCCGAAGTCGTGCTCGGTGACGGCGAGGGCGGCGCCCCTGGGATGCGGCGCGCCTGAGCTGAAGCAGCCGCCGAGCAACAGCGCCGTGGCGAGTGCCAGTGGCGCGCGTGACCAGCGCGGGGGCCTCGTGTTCATGCGCGGGTGATCGGGTGCCGCGGGGGCCTCGTGTTCATGGGCGGGTGATCGGGTGCCGCGCGCCCGGGCTTTAGCCGTTTGACCTAATCCGACTGGTGTACTACTAGCCCGCCCTACCCGGCTCGCTCGGCGGAGGCGAGCCCGCGCCGCGCGAAGACGGTCAACACGGCGGCGCCGATGGCGAGAGCGAGGAACGCCACCCCGATCTTGACCGGGGATCCGGCGAGCAGCCCGCGGCCGGCCTCGAGCACCGCGGTGACCGGGTTGATGTTCGCTATGTCATGGATCCAGCCGGTGAGCAGCGGCAGCGGCACGTATACCGGGGCAAGGAAGAGGAGCACGAACACCGGCATCTGAATCAACGCTCCGGCTTGCTCGGTGCGCAGGAACATCGCGATGCCGCAGGCCCACAGCGCCGCGACGAGGTTCAGCGCAATGCCGAGGCCGACCAGGCCGACGAGCTGGACGCCG
>Ga0213882_10000727_pt1 | contig 10587 bp, 11 predicted proteins | sample BarmaccoBMER_R09_FD_160106 | JGI IMG/M metagenome (GOLD analysis project Ga0213882, IMG submission 160106) | Barbacenia macrantha exposed rock microbial communities from rupestrian grasslands, the National Park of Serra do Cipo, Brazil - ER_R09 ...
TCCCGGGCCGGGCTGGGAAGCTCGAACGAGCGTAGCCGGTCAGGAAGGCAGGAGGCGTCGGACGGGTCCATAGCACCGTTGAAGGGCTCGAACAAGGCCGTGAAGAGCGGCGGCGGAGAGCGTGGAGGGAAGGGACCCGGCCGGGAGAAATGGTCGATGCCGCAGCACGCCCGGACACAGCGCCGGCCTCGGCGTGTCACAGGAGGCACTGACCAGCGGATCGAAACTGAATGGGCCGCCCAAGCCCCGAACATCGATCGCGCTCGCCTCCCGGCAAGAGCCCGGTGCGGGAAAGCCGCACGCCGGGATCTGCAGGGGAGGTGCCGGGTAACTGGCGCCTCTACCCGACCAATTACCTCTGATTGAGATGCCTGATCGCCTAGCCTGCTCTGCGGGCGCGGTCATCGCCCACCGCAACATTCGCGTGCTGGCCGCCTTGCGCCGGTTTCTGCGCGCGGGCACGCCGTGGCGCAGCCTGACCGCCACCGCCGACCAAGCCAGTGGCGCGACCCTGCGCCGGCACTTGGCGGGTTGGGCCAAGACGGGCTTGCTGGCCCGCGTTCACGCCCTGCTGGTCGGCATGCGGCGCGGCCACCCCGACCTGATCCTGGACAGCGGCATGGTGCGCCAAGCGCGGCGGCGACCTCACTGGCCCAAACCCGACGGACCGGGCCAGGCGGGCACGAAATACCACGCCGCAGTGGACGGAGACGGTGTGCCGGTGGCCTGTGCCGTGACCGCGGCCAACGCAACGACACGCTCGTCTTCGAGCGCCTGTTCCTCGCCGCCTTCGCCGTCATGGCCCGCATCCGCACGGTGTTCGCCGACAAAGGCTACGATGCCGAGCGCCACCGCGATCTCTCTTGCCGCTTTGGCGCCAAGCCGCGCATTCACAAGCGCGGCCAGCCACATGGCTCAGGGCTGGGCGCACAGCGCTGGCCGGTGGAGCACAGCAATGCCCAGTCTTGGAGAAGATGACCCACATTCCAACCCTCAATGCAAGATATTGTTGGCACGCCCCCATCAAAACCCTACGTCCGGGGGCGCCCGGTTCGCCATCCACGTGAGCAATTACGTCAACACCACTGTGCCGCGTATCAGGATTTCCGTGCTATGTTAATGAAAGCAGGGCCCACATCAATGGTTGGCCCTAGAGGCCAGCGTTTCATGGTCCAGCGATCAAAATATTCTCGCTTCGCCCTGTCGCGAATTCGCCAGCAAAACCGAATAGCGCGATCCAAAAGCGATATCGTTTTGGTTACAGAATCTCGTGGACCAATAACCGAAGGCCCATACTGTTCGATGATCGGAAACGGAAAAAGAGAATAATTCTCCAGCTTATGTTCCCAGTATCGCGTCATAACTAAGTCTATGGGGGATGTTATGTTAGGATACTTTTCGACGAAGCGCCGCGCTCCTGCTTTGGTCAGCATATATCCCTGCATACCCAAATACATACCGATCGTTCTAACGAGATGACAATGAGGTGAGAGAAATCTGTACATAATTATTTTGGATTTAATTGGATGCGTTGCGAACATCCGGAGCAACTCGATCCCATATGAGGATAAATTACATTGTGTTAGCTGGGTGATAGCTGGCCAATCCACTAGGACATCATCTTCCAATATTATGGCTTGATCATATTCTGAATTAACCAGCCATTCCCAACATTTGTAGTGACTTACGTAAGCGCCAATTTCAGGAGAAAATAGACCACGCCCAAAACGTCGGGTCACGTCGCGGTCGTTATAGCCTAAAGGGGGCACAACATCTTTGTAGGCAGGAAAAAAAGACCAATCCAGACCCAAACCGGATACGTGCTGAGAGAATACGGTCCGCCGATCTTTGGACTCTTCCAAAGAAATGATTCTAATCGCAGTCTCTACGGTCATCGCTTACCAAAGCCAATTGTCCAGGAATGCTCAAATTTGGATATGATGACCGGTGGAAAAAGTCCACTAGTATCGTATCTATTCGTCATATGACCAGCCTGTAAGCGTTCTGAACGCATAGTATAAATATTTCGGCGATATCGATATTTTCTGATTGTATGATATTGACATAAATCAAAGTGTTGGAAGGCCCCTCATTCAAGGTATGAGGCAATAAGATTATGTCGTCGGTGGTTGTGGTCTTGTATATAATCGGTGTGTCGCGATGCATACTGCGGGCCCGATAGGGTTCCACACGGGCGAAGTTTGTCATGCGCGCATGCGTTCAGGCGCATTTGCGCATGAACGTACAAATATACCCTTCTACAAGCGTTTACTCGCTCAGCCACACGAGGATCCGTCATTTATTCCTGGTCACCAAACGACACTCGGATTGCATCCAATTTACCCTTGGGCAAATCTGATTGAACAACACGATACCATTATATTTGCTCCACCCTCGATATATTCGTGTATCGCAAGTTTGCGACACTCCTCAAGCGCCAGATCCTAGGGGATCGTATTGGGATCGATCAGGCAAGCCGATCCGGCGGATCAAGCGCCACGCTCATCGGGTTGGCCTTTGGCGGGCACGTGGCTCGCGCGCGCGGATGATGGTGGTTCCCAAGTTATTGCGCGCTCGCCATGCAGCCCTCGCCAAACACCAACAACATTTCCGGTAAAAGCGAGCAATACGTTCAAAACAGTCATCGCCAGCCCGATGCGGGCGCGTGCTGCAGCTAAAAACAAGAGCAGGATTGCGCCGCTAATCGTCAGCATCCTGATCGGGCCGAGTCCCAATAACCCAGCAGCTGCGAACAGGAGCGCCGCCGCGATTAAGAAATAGCCACCGATCCAGCGCAATAAGCGGTGCCCAACATATTTATACTTGTGCCAAACGTCCAAGCGACGCAATTCGGGCCACAGAGCAAAATGGATTTGTATACTTTGGCTCGCGATGCGCACTTTGCGGTGGAACTCGTCACCAGCATCGGTTGTATGGGTCTCAAAGGCTTGGAGCTCGGGCGCCCGAACCACGCGATAGCCAGCGAGCAGGACCCCAAGCGATACAAAGATATCGTCAATCAAACCGTTTGGCACCGGGCGGTGCAAACAGCGCCGGATCGCGAATAAGGACCCGTCAGCACCGATCACCGAGCCGGTTGCAGTTTCCAAACCCTTACTCCATTCGTTGAACGACCAATAAGCACTGCCGACAAACGCGGTCGCCGATTGCGACGCGTTGACATAGGTTAAATAAGAACATACACAACCAATAGACGAATCCGCAAAGTAGTGGCGCAACACTCGGATGGCATTAGGATCGATGCGGACATTGGCATCGGTGAACATGATAATCGATGCGCGCGTCTGGGCGACAAGGAGGTTCATCCCATAGGTCTTGCCACGCCGATCGCCTTCGATCACCAAGCGAATGCGGTCTCGATAAGGCTCCAGTATCGAGGCGGTGTCATCGGTTGCGCCGTCGACATAAATCAGAATGTCCAGATCTCCCCCAGAAGCTTCGCGCAGCCTTAGAAGATCTTCTACTTTGCCACCGATAGTCGCGGCCTCATTATAAGCGCATACGCAGATGGCAAACGACTCGTCGCTTGGCTCAGGAACAATCTGTTTCGAGTCCGGGGTTGGAGGAAAGTCGTAAAGTCGGCGCGCGAGAATAAGGGTTAGTTGATATGGGCCAAACGGCCATAAAGCGATAAGGAGGCACACAGCACCAATGGTGCATAAGAACGTGGGAATCATCGCTCAGCTCAAAACAATCGTGGTATGGAATATTGGGATGTCACTTTCAGGAATGGGATCGGGCGAGGGGCGAAGCTAAAAGGCGCTCCGGCGTGGTTGACCATCGAGCGCTTCCAGAAAAGGCCATAGCGCTTTCAATTGTCATTTGGCTTATTTGATTGATCGGCCGAGAGGAACAGTTGATGGTTTGCATGTACGCGCGTTTGTCATTAGCAACGGCCTCCTGCTTTACTCATCCGCGCTGCCACGGCGGCGAAAGACGCCGTCGATCTCGACCGCTGATACCGGATCGTCCTTGAGCCAGTTGACTGGGGTTAGTTGAGCAAGGACAAACCCCACTTCCTGCATATAGACGAGCGCCTCGGCAAGTGACCATGTGCCCTTGTAGAGGTGCACAAGGGGTAACTCTAGCTGGACTCCGACGATCTGCGTCAAGGCTTGGCGCGCACCCTCGAGAACCGGACGCTCATAGCCTTGCGTATCGATCTTTAGAAATACCGTGCTATTGCGGAACGGGCCAAAGAGGTCGTCCAATCGGGCCATCGGGATCTCCTCTTGGCGCACGACATCAGCCGTCGGCTCGAAGCGCTGTGCTGCCCGTGATTGATCGCGGATTGAGCTATAATCCTGCTTGCGACTGACGTTAATCAGAGCAGAGCCGGCGGCGGCGCCGAGCGCTAGGCGGTGTGTTTCCCAATTGCCGTCACGCTCGGCGAAGGCTTTCAGATCGCGAAAAACTATCTCGATCGGTTCGAACGATACAATCTTCCCGCGATAACCGCGTTCACGCAGTCTCTGGCCGAACCATCCGAGATTGGCGCCGACATCGAGCACGACATCGACATGGCGTGCGAGCAGAAAATCAGTCACGTCCGGAAAACGACCCGGCCCGATGCGCCGGATGTCGAGTCCGAACGAACGCATGCTCCGCTTAAGGCGTTGTTTCAGGTCCACAGAATTTTCCGGTGATCGAGCCTTCCGCCTAAGACTGCGATCGTCACTTGGTTGCCAATCTTAGGCCCGGTCGGGAAGGTGGGTCGAGCGGAGCGAGCTGAACGTACCCAAAAGCCTTCTGATGATCGCGGGTCGCGCCATCGCGGCAAAGCGCCACTGGATGAGGTGGTGTCGACAAGGTGGCGGCGCCAGCGTACAGGCGATTGCCCAGGCGATCAGTATCCCTCTCTCGCGAAATCGCATCTGCGAGTATCGAGTAGCCGAAGAGATCAGACGATAGACGAGGCTCGAGGCTGCGTCTTTTGGAAAAGGGTGGGCAGCGGAGTCGACCAAATAAGAGGCGAGCCGGTACTCCAGATGATTAAGGCTAGACCTCAGGGGATCGTGTGGCACTGGCAGATGCTGCTGGCGAGCAACCGCCATGAACAAGTTTGCCTTGTCGATATCCTGATGTAAGCGCTTCCGAAATTTTTCCATCTTGAGTGAATCCATGGCGCCGTCGTTTTTGCCATGAACGCGATAGCGCGCGAGCGGCTGCCGAATCGTCAGCACGTCACCCAAAATCGGTGCGAGAGTAAGAAGCGGGTCATCCGATGCCCACATCGTCGACGGTGCCAGCGCGAATGCCTTGCGCGCGAAATCGCGGGAATACGCATTTCCCGACCCGGGCGGGGTTGTGTACGCCATGGTCTTCAGAAAGACGTGCCGGAGTGCTGTCGGATCGTTATGCGGCAGGAACTGCGGAATGGCGGAGCCCAATTGGATGCCGGCCGCGTCTATCAGGTTCATCCGAAATTGAACTTTCGAGACCCCCGGCCGCCACACCTTCGCCACCTCCCGCATGACCTCTGGTTCGAGCAAATCGTCAGAGTCAAGAAAAATGATAATATCTCCGGAACTCTGCTGGAATCCGAAGCTGTGCGCTCCCAATTGGTGGGATTTCGGCCTAAAATAGGCTGTAATTCTGTCACCAAAACTTTCAATTACGGTTCTGGAGTCATCGGTTGAAGCATCATCGACAACGATGACTTCCTTGTCCGGCCAATTCACTGCAAGTGCGCTGTCAATCGCAGCCCCGACAAAATCGCGATAATTATAATTAGCGACGATGATCGAAAGTTTCATTGCTGGTTCCTGGTCGCATCATCCATCCAGCACTGTCGTTAACTCTTTAACGACCCGCCGCCAGCTGGCATTGTGGCGCCGGCGCCAAGCATTGTCCTTGAGTTCTGTTAACCGCTCCGGCTTGTCCATCAGCTGAGCAAAATACTGCGCCAGATCGCGCGGCGAGATTTCTGGTGGGACCACCTGTCCGGCACCGAGCCCGATAATATCCGGAATACCGCCCACATCCGTGGCGATGATCGGTACGCCCAGTCGCAGAAATTCCATCAGTGCGACGCCAGCCATTTCGGCGCGAGACAGCATACAGCCAAGATCGATGCTACGAATGATATCGATAAAGCGCTTTATGTCGATACTCTTGTCGATCAGACCAAAGTAAGTGACACCGCCCTGCTGAGCAATATTTGGGGGGCACTTGCCGATGACATGAAGGCGGATATCGTAGCCGGAGCTTCTCAGAAGACTTATGGCCTCGGCAATCGTTGGCAAGCCTTTGCGTTCTGGGTAGAGACCGATAAACCCGACGACGAAATTGTTGTTGCCCGGTCGGCAGCGCCGCTCAGCTACTCTATCCAGTTCCTGGAGCAGTGGTTCGGGAATGTTTGCTCCCGGTGGCACGACATGGATCTTGTGCTGCGGCACAGCATAATGTTGGATGATATTGGCAGCGGTACGTTTGCTCATCACCGCGATTTTGCGGCAACTCGCATAACCCTCCCGTTCCAGTGCCAGCGCGTCGCGTATTGCTGTCTTGTCAATTTCGGCAGCATCAAACTCTCGATAGTGGCCAAAATATTCGGTCAGGGTACCGTCGATATAAAAATAAGGTTGAATCCCAAAAGCTCGATGCGATTGCCAAAAATATGACCCGAAAAGCTGAAAATTATTGATGACTGTCGCGCCCGCCATAGCGGGAATGGCGCTCTTCCAAATGCTGTTGAGATAGCCGTCGGTGAATTTGAAGCCATGACGGCCATGAAATCCGCCGCTTAGCCTCCACAAGCCCGCCCTAGCATATGTCCGCCAAGCGCCGAGGCCCTTGGGAAATAGATTGATCATTCCGGTCAGTAGCCCATCCTCCACACCCTGTTGGGCGAGGTGATAGGTCGTGCCGCTAAACACGCGGATATCTCGCTTAACATCGCAGCCGACAACAAAGGCGCGACGTTTGGCTGAAGGCATCGTCTGCATTGTGCCCTGTTGCTGCTCCGAGCAATCGGGGATGGTTGCGATGGGGTTCATCGAGCCCGCCGCATTGAGGCTCAGGCGCATCTAGCGGATCGGAACATCATAAATCGCAGCTTTTCAGACAGTTTTTTCATAGGGGGACATCAGCCACGCAAAGTCAAGCCGCATGAAGCGCGACGTCGCCCCCGCAACGCTCGGCCATATTGCTTCGGGCCCGGGCGGGATGGTATCGCTCAAGTCTCTCGTAGCGACGGGAAACGCTAATCAATAGAGCAAGGTGACTGTGTGGTAAGACTACCGGTACGCGCTATCGGTAAAGGCGAGGGCGTCCTGGCATTTGCCGCGCTGTTGGGGCTCGTCATGTTTCTCCAGATCCTCGGTGGCGCCTATGCGAGCGGCTTTGGCGGATATCCGGACGAGCCAGTACATCTGGTGACCTCGCTGATGGCCCGGGACTTTCTCGCCAGTTTAGACTTTCGCCACCCCGTGCAGTTCGCAGTACAATATTATTATCATTACCCAAAAGTGGCAATCGGCGTATGGCCACCTGTATTATATGGCACGCTCGGTATTTGGTTCCTACTCGTCGGCGCTTCGCGCGTCTCGGCCCTGATGTTCATCGCCCTCCTCGCCGCCATGACGGCCAGCCTTATCTATTTCACCGGCAAACGCTTGATTGGCCGCTGGGCGGGGATTTTGGCCGCTCTTCTATTCATAGCCTCGCCGCTGGTGCAGGAGGCGAGCGCGCGCGTAATGAGCGAGCATCTCGTAACTTTAGGGATGCTGGTCAGCACATTGTGCTTCGCTCGCTTCGCGAGAACGGAACGGGTTAGCAACGGCCTCGCATTCGGCAGCGTCGCGGCCGTGGCGATCTTAACACACGGCAACGCATGGGCGCTTGGTCTGGTGCCCGGCATCGCTCTCGCGCTCACCAATAGATGGTACCTGCTGCGCCGGTCGGGATTGTGGCTCGCCGCGCTCCCCGTCCTGGTCTTCTGCATTCCGTGGTATGCTTTTGCGCCCAGCATCATCGACGCCCGGGGCGGCGATATTGTCTCTTTTATAGTTGCGGCCGTGCCTGGTTATACGCGGTTTCTCTATATTGACTTGGGACTTCCGATTATTATTTTGGCATTGATTGGCATATGGCACACAATCATTCAAGTGAGACCGCGATCGCAAGTAGTGCCTGAATGGGCAGCGCTGGCTGCACTGGCGATCGCTACCTTCGGTTTGCATTGCGTTCTTCCGATACCGGTTGATAGTCGCTATGCCGTATTGCTTACGCCACCCGTGGTGCTGTTCTCTGCAGCGGGCGTCAATAGGATCGCGGACCTTGTTGCCTTCCGCCTGCCGGTCGGTGCTGTGCGCGCGGGTCTAGCCCTAATCTTGATCGCGGCTTTTGGTACGGAGAGCTTCGCCCTGCCGCTGCAATTGCGGAATGGAGGTTATGGAGCATTGGTGCGAGGGGTGATGAGCCGGGTCTCCAACGTACCGCAAATCTGGCTGGTCTCCTCTGACGCGACCGGTGAAGGCTGCTTGATCGCGGCGGTTGCTCTTCAAGAGCCACATCCAGCCAGTTACGTTCTACGCGGCAAGACATTGCTGGCGGGCGGCGACTGGTTCGGGCGCAACACACAGGATCGCTTCGACACACCGGCCAAATTGGCGAAGCTGCTCGACGATCTGCACGTCACGATCATTGTCATCGATGATAGCCTCGCGCCAACCGATCGGCTTCCTTATCATGCGCGCCTGAAGAACCTCGTAGCCGGTGAAAGCGAGACATGGGAACTCATTGGATCCTATCCGCAAGTGAAGGATGGGATTGTGCTTGCGAACTCGCTGCATGTTTACGCCCGGCGTCCGGTTGCTTCCCTTGCCGCGGCGATGCCCGCTTTCCCGCTCGATCGGCTCAAGGCCTTGATGATTCGCAAGGAATTGCGTTAGCAAATCTTGCAGCGAGCACGAAACGCTCAATCACCGAAATTCCCGTGTAAGCGGGAATGATCCGGGAAATTTGGCCCCGCTGACCGCCCCCAAAACTCCAAAAACCTCAATGAAATCAAATATGTTCCTCACATTGTGCTAGCCGATAAACGGGAATTAGAATCACGACAAACGGGAATTCAAACGCCATAAACGGAAATTTATCAAAATCGCTGTTTTCACTGCTGAAAATCTCCGTACTGATATATAGTTGCCATTAGCGTAGGCATAATAGCCGAAAGAGATTTTTGTGATGAAATATGAATAATCGTCATTTACTTGTCTAACTCTCATCACTCATATCGTCCAAAATTAATCAACAAATCTTTGCCATATTGACAATTTTACACATTAGCAATATGATGACGCTTTGTGGCAAGAGATCTAACCTTCGAGTTGGGAGATCATAAAGTGCGGCGACACGTCTATCTCGATCGGATAGATGAATAAATCTCAAGCATCAGCTGATGGCGTCAGTCACATCAAGCTTGCGCCAGCGGATCACTAAGCAATTCACTTCATTTTATGAAATGCGCGGCTGCCTTTTAGAGCAGATCTTTGATGGAGTTCTTGGTTTGTTGAAACATGTATTATTAGCGGCGGCACTATTGGCGCCGGCTCTTGCATACAGCGCCAGCCCCGGCACCAATTTGTCGGTTCAAATTGTTCCTGCCGCAACGCCCACACCACCGCCCTCGCCTACACCACCACCACCGCCACCACCCTCGCCGCCGCCGACCGGCTTAACACCGCCCCCTGGGGCGCAGGCTGCCGGGTTCACCACGCTCGAGGCGAATTACGATTTTACCGGGCAGACGACCGCGTTTTATCAGACGCTGTCTAATTGGCTTGATTGCGCAGGGGCTTCTAGCCCCCAGTTCTGGACGGTGGCGAACCCCGTTCCCTGTAGTGCGTTCAGTATCATAAATGACGGTGGGACCCAAGTCCTAGACATACAGTTCCAGCCGAGCTTTGGTTCTCAACTCGGCGCCGGTGCATCATCAATTGATGGGACGAACACGGTCAACTCAAATCCCCCTAATCCAAGTTATATCACTTATCCACTTGGAATGTATTATGAAGTAAGCATGCGGTTGCCACAGAGCACGATCAATGCCTGTCCAGGAGGTACCTGTCTATTAGCTGATGCGTGGGCGTGGTTCGGGCCAAATGGAGGTGGAACCGAATGGGATTTTATCGAATTTTACTCTAACGGTGCTGCTGGGCCAGCTTGTCATACTTGGGACGGAAGCACTTGTAGCGGCCCTCCAAGCGTCGGATATCCTGGATTTACCTCATATCATACGTATGGGGTTCTGATTACTAGCGATGGCACGAACGAAAACGCCTGTACGTACTTGGACAACTCGCTGGTTGGTTGCGGTGGTGAGGTCGCGACAGGAACCCCCGCTGATGCCACGCAGCGAAACTATCTGCGCCTTGATGTCGGTCCGCAGAGCACTTCGGGATTTGGTGGTGTGTGGCCGACTAGCAATATGGACGCCTATATTCAGTGGGTTCGCGTGTGGGGATGCCCAGGTTGGCAAACCGGCTCGTGTATATCCTCCTCTGTTTATAATCCGTGAAATGCGTGCTCTACTCGTCGCGGCCTTATTAATTGCAGCCCCTTTGG
>Ga0213882_10000728_pt1 | contig 10575 bp, 10 predicted proteins | sample BarmaccoBMER_R09_FD_160106 | JGI IMG/M metagenome (GOLD analysis project Ga0213882, IMG submission 160106) | Barbacenia macrantha exposed rock microbial communities from rupestrian grasslands, the National Park of Serra do Cipo, Brazil - ER_R09 ...
CGACAGCTGCGCAAGATCCTGCGCCGGCCGATGTACGTCGCGTACCTGTTCGTGCAGCCCGTGATCTTCGTGCTGCTGTTCCGTTACGTGTTCGGCGGCGCGATCAACACGGGTCGCGTCAGATACGTCGACTACTTGATGCCGGGGATCATCGTCATGACCGCTGTGTTCGGCGCGCTGACCACCGGCCTTGGCCTCACCGAGGATATGGCGGCGGGCGCCGTCGACCGCTTCCGGTCGCTGCCGATCGCGCGTTCTGCGGTTCTGATCGGACGAACGGCAGCCGACCTGATCACGAATCTCCTCAGCCTGATCGTGATGCTGCTGATCGGGCTCGCGGTCGGCTTCAGGCCCAACCAGCCAATCTACGAGATGGTCGCGGCGTTCGCCCTCGTGCTCGGCTTCGCCTACGTCTTCTCGTGGATCAGCGCGTTCGTCGGGGTTTCCGTCCGCAACCCAGAGACAGCACAGTCCGTCGGGTTCATCTGGGTGTTCCCGCTCGTGTTCGCCTCCTCGGCTTTCGTTCCCATCACGAGCATGCCCGCGGTGGTGCACGCGTTTGCCAGCGTGAACCCTGTGACGCTGGTCGTGAACGCGGCCCGCGCGCTCACGATCGGGCACGGAAGCGCCCTTGAACCGACGCTCGGCACACTCGGCTGGCTGGCGGGCTTGCTGGTCGTCTTCGTGCCGCTCTCGGTACGGGCGTTTCGGCGGGCGTGACCGCGGGGCCGTGACGGCGGGCGTTCCCGGCGGGTGTGACGCCGGGGCGGGCGTTCCCGGCGGGCGTGACGCCGGGGCGGGCGTTCCCGGCGCGTGACTGCGGGGCGCCGCATCGCGCCTCCGCGGTCCGAGGGTTCGCCGCGGGATCCATCAGGACCCGCAGCGAGAGCGCAACTATGTTGAAGCGGTGATGCACGGGAACGTCCTCACGCTCCTTCAACGTCGGGCGCTCAAGACCCGCCAGCGCATCACCGGCGAGGCGCGGCAGCTGTTCGCGTCGCGCGGTTACGTCGCGATGGGCATTGTCGTGGCCGTCACGTGCGCGCTGTCCTGTTGCGGCTGCGGCTCGCATCGGGTCCGCCGCGGTGGCATCGAGCCTCCCGCAGCATCGCTGCTCCCGTCGCCTGGTCGCCTGGTCAACCGGCCGGTCGGGTCCAGCGGCTGTGGACTCGCGGCGGCGGCGCGGCCGGGCGCGACGGTTCGGCTCGACGTGGCGGTGCCGCCCTCGCGCGCAGCGGGCGCTCGCGAGCGGATCTATTGGTTACACGTGCCGCCCGGGTATCGCTCGCGCAGCCCGATCCCGTTGGTGCTCGCCTTCCACGGGGCGGGCGGTACGGGCCTCGCGATGCAAGCCCAGACCGGGCTCTCGGTGCTTGCCGACCAGCGGGGGTTCATGGTCGCCTACCCGCAGGGCCTCTCGCAGCCAGGAGCCGGCGGCCGCATCGGATGGGACGCGAGCGGACCCGGCGATCCTGCGGCCGACGGCATCGACGACGGGCTGTTCGTAAGCGACCTGCTGAACGCGGTACAGGCGCGCTACTGCATCGATAGTCGGCGCATCGGAGCGGTCGGGTTCTCGAACGGCGGAAACCTCACCGGCTATCTGGCCTGCGTGCTGTCAGGCCGGGTCGCGGCATTCGCCGCAGTCGAGGCGGAGTTCTTCACGATCGCCGGAGGCTGCCACCCCGCGCACCCCGCATCGATACTCGACGTGCACGCGGTCACTGATCCAGTCGCTCCGTACGCAGGAGTGCCGGCCCGTGGATCGCCGGAGTATTACGCGCCGCACGTGCCGTCGTGGGTGCGGATGTGGGCGCTGCGCGACGGCTGCTCGGGCGGCGCGCGAATCGTGAGCGCGTCGCGCGCGATGACCGCCCGGGAATGGACAGGTTGCGACGGCGGAGATTCGGTGCGCGCGGACGCGCTGGCGTCGGGGGGTCACAGCTGGCCGCGCACGCTCGGCTCTGCGGCCGGAAGCGACGCGATCTTGGCGTTCCTGTTCGCTCACGCGCTGCCCCGCGTCTCCGGAACGTGGATGGCGCACTCGACTGCCACGATTCCTGCGCTGAGCGCGCCCCGGTTGGCCATCCGGTCGCTGCGCACGTTCCACCTCCCATCAGCGGGCGCGTTGCCGGTGGACGTCACGGCCGGACGTGGTGGCCAGATCTGGTTCACGGAGTTCGCGGCGGACAAGATCGGCCGGATCCGTCCGGATGGGCACATCGATGAATTCCGAGTGCCGACGCCGGGAGCCGGGCCCTACCAGCTCGCGGCTCTTCCCGACGGGCGAGTCTTCTTCACCGAGTTCAACACGAACAAGATCGGGCGCGTTGATCAAGCGGGGGCAGTCAGCGAGTTGAGCCTCGGCGGCGGCAGCACCCGGCGGCCTTGGGATCACGACCGAGGGCGGCAGCGTGTGGATCGCTGATCCAGCGGGCGCGATCGGTCGCGTCGGCCCGTCCGGCAGCATGAGCCGGTTTCCACTGCGCCGCGGCAGCGGGGTGCCGTTCGCAATTGCGCCCGGACCAGCCGGCGGTGTCTTGTTCAACGACTTCACCGGCTACTTCGAGCACAGCCGTGAGCTGGTGGCGTTCGGTGGTGGCGCGGCTCGGCGGATCCTGGTGCTACCGAGCGCCGCCAGCGACATCGACGCTGTCGCCGACGGTTTCCGGGGTGCGGTGTGGTTTACCGATTTCGCCGCCGATCAGATCGACGAGCTGACTCCGCGCGGCGAGTTGCGGTCATTTGCGGAGCCTGGGGCCAATGGCGCTCTGAACGACATTGCCGCCGGGCCCGACGGCGCGATGTGGTTCACCGATTCCAACGGGTTGGTCGGCCGCGTCACAAGCTCGGGCGCGATCAGCGAGCTCGCGTTGCCGGCTCCGGCGAGTGAGCCAGACGGCATCACCGCCGGTCCCGGAAGAACGATCTGGGTCGCCGAGAGCGGCGCCGACGCGGTCGTGCGCATAAGCGTGCCGTAGCCGGCCGGGTATATGTTCGTCTGCACCTGCCGCTTCACGCCTTGAGACCTGACAATCCGCCGGCGAAGGATCCGCTTCGGCGGGCGGGCCTCGTGCGGGCATGTTCAACTTGCGCTCGAAGCCTGTGTGAGACGTCCGATGAGTCCGGCCTCCACCGGCGGTCTGGAGCGTCCGTCCGGTGCAGGCCCGCGGTCAGCGGTCCGGCGGCGCCGACCGACGCGGCAAACCGATGAGCAAGCCGAAACTGCGCTATTTGAGAAGCTCGACCAGCGGGAAGGAGCGGTTCCGTCGCGGCGGAAGGACGTAGTTCTGCCGATGCGACGCCTTGATCATGGCATTGATGCCGATGTCCTTGTCCTGGAGGGAGTACGGAGGGTTCCGGAAGTTGGTCCCGTCGGGCATCACGCCGTCCATCGCGAGCCGGGCTCTGTGGAACAGGTGGTGGCCTGGCACGAAGGCCACGAAGTGCATTCCTGGCTTGTTGGTGGGCCCGACCCCGCCGGGTGCCCAGAAAAAGGGGTCGTCGAGCGTGTTGAAGTCCTCGCGCAACGGCACCGACGTCCCCTGCGGGCGCCGCCGGCCATAGTTGTCGTAGGTCGTCGTTGCGAGCCGCGCCGCCTGTTGCAGCAGGGCGTTGTGGCCCAGCAGGTGCTGGTTAGTCGCGTCCCCTTTGACGGCCGCCATGGTGGAGACTTGAGCGGGGCCGTTCGGGATCGTGACCGTCGTCGGATCGCTCGGCGCGGTCGCGCGAGGCGAGAACATTCGCTTGACGCGGGTCCCGTAGTCGAAGCTGCCATACCAGGTTTCGACGTCCAGGTACAGGTGCGAGAGGTGCATGGCACACCCCGCGGCGAAGTAGCCGTTGGGCCATTGGTCGGTGACGCCAGGCAAGGTCTCGAAGCTTGGGATGTTGTCCGGGCCGAGCGCCTGTGTCTGCGTGCTGGTGAAGCCCATCGTCAGCTGGGCGTTATCAGGGATCTGGTCGGCGCCGGGCACGCCGGCCTGCAGAGCGAGCGTCTTGGCGATGCTGCGAGTTCCGAACCCACGGCCCAGGAAGCCGATCCGCTTGCTCGTCAGGTCGAAGAGGTCGCCGATGTAAGCGCCGCTGTTCTGATCTGCGAACAGCGCCTGCTCGGCACCGCTGACGATCGCCGAGGAGTCGCTGCGGAACTTGAACATCACGTGGTTGCCCTCGAGCACAACCCCGGAGGGGTCGCTCGGGAAGCTGATGGCGTCGAGAACGGCGTACTGCTTAGGGCTCGTGTTCGGGATCGCTGGGAGATAGTTGTTCATGAGCGACGGTACGAAGGTACGAAAGTAGGGCAGCCCCCAGCCGACCACGATTGTTAGCCCGGCAGCCGTCGACGGGTAGGGAGCCTCGACCTTGGCGACCGCGTTCTCGACCCGCGTCTTGGCGCTCTTCAACGCAGCCGTGGTCCAGTTGGTGCTGGCGCTGAGCTGCGCAGTGAACACGTCGTTGTACAAGGGCGGAATCGCGACCGTAACCCCGTTGTTGACGATGACCTCGATCTGGTCGATCAGATACTGCTCCTGGAAACGACGTATTACCGTCGCCGCCTTGGCGCGTGCGGGTGCAATGCCGCCCGCGTCGAGGACGCCATAGATGCCGCGGGCGGCGATTGAGCCGACTGCTGCCGCGGAGGCGCGCTTGAGCAAGTTGCGCCGGCTGATCTTGCCGCGCTCATCTTCAACGCTCATCGTCACGTTTCCTAGTGGCAAGGCGCGGTGCAGAGCAGGTACTCTCCATCGGCAACCGGAACCGTGGTGCCGTCAGGCAGCGTTGTCTCCCTGATTGCCACCACGAGATACATGGTGGGCGCGTTACCGGCAGGGACAAGCTTCGTATAGTGAACGTCGCTGTGAGTGGAGGGCTGAGGAGGCGGCGCGTAATACGAGTACGAGTCTTCGCGGTCGTCGCCCCAATAGGCGATGGGTGGCACGGGAAAGATTCTGTTGCCGCGCAAGTTGTTGGCGACGGACCTCGACGTCACCGTATAGCCGCCATTGGAGCGAGGCGTGGTCGTAGTGGTGATTGTCATGTCACCGCTCAGGTTTACCACGTCACCGTTGCAGAGGTTGTCAACCGGGAAGGCCGCGAGGTTGATAGTGACCCTCACGGTCGTCGATCGACCGCCGTGGTCTGCCAACGCCGGCGCCATAGGCCCCGCGAGTACGGCTATGGCGGCGACGAGTGTCGCTGCTGCCGCCAGCAAGGCGCGGGCGCGGGCGATGCCGCGTCGCTGCTCGGCTTGATTCCGCCCTGAACTGCGCATAAATCCTCCCCTCAGCATGACCCTGCGTCAGGGTCCCCACGTCGCGCCCGCTGATTGAGCTAACGCCTGGACGACAAATTTGGAGTGCGGATGGACCTCAACCGCCGCCTGTGCGCGGGGGTACCCCTACGCTGACCCGAGCAAACTCCCGGCGGGTCAGATATACGACCGTTCACCGTGGCCTGTTGCCAACTCGGCTCACTGACGCCCGCGCGGCCGAGCCCGGTTGCCTCGGCCGGCTCGACCACCGTCATGCGGCTGACGAAGCACAGAGATTTGGTAGATCGCCCGCGATCGTGTCGTGGTCACGCAAATCAAGAGCACGGCGACGTGTTCGGCGACTGCTGCTTCGCCAACATGAGCGCGGAGCAGTGTCATCCAGCTGGTTGCTGGCTTCACAGTGACTCGCAGCCGCGGCCAGTTCTCACATCTATGCGCCGCGGCGCAGACAAGGCCGGCCGGGATGGGCTGTACCGTCGCCCGGATCTCGGCGCCGACCCGGATCTCTGCGCCCGAGAGGATCGCGCACCCGCGCGCCGCAATCCCGAGAGGATGTCGGGGCGGCCACCCAAATCTGCTCGACCCGTTCAGTCCCCTCCGGGGCGGCGCGCAGCGGCGGTCCAGCAAGCGCGATATCCGTGGCCGCGACCGGGTGGCTGTCGACGATCCAGGAGATCTCGACGTTGCCGTCCGCGGCAGGTCCCAGACGACGCCGGACGGCACGGCGGAGGAGTGCGGCAAGGCTCACCGGCCCCGCCCTTGCCTAAGCGCGATCCCGAGCCATCCGTTGTGACTTGCCGCGCGTCGCAGAAGTGCCCGAAATGCAGGGATTCTTCGCGAGTGGGCGATCCTGGACTCGAACCAGGGACCTCTTCCTTATCAGAGAAGCGCTCTAACCGACTGAGCTAATCGCCCGTATGGCCGCGCTCGCATCCGCCGCGGGATGGAGCCCGCCGGAGGCGATTCTAACGCTCGGCGTCACCGGCCTCCTCGATATTCGTCAAGCCACGGACCTGATGCGCAGCCGGCGGGCGAGGTCCAGCGCTTCGTCGAGCGAGTTGAAGCTGAGCTGGACGTTGTAGCCGCCCGCCTTGGTAGCCGTGACTTCGAGCTCGCGGCCGAGAGCGCCAGAGAGCGCGTCGATGATGCGCTCGATGGCGTCCTCTTGGTCCGGATGAGGTGCACGGCTTGCCTTGGTGCGCCGCTCGCGGGGCGGACGTGGCCGGGCGCGGGCGCGGGCCTCGAGCTCGCGGACCGACCAGCGAGCAGCAGCGGCCGCACGCGCCAGCGAGCGGCGGTCAGCGTGGTCCTCGGCGAGGAGCAGGGCGCGGGCGTGGCCTTCGGTGAGATCGCCGCGCTCGATGAGCTCGAGCGCCTCGTCGGGGAGGTCGAGGAGGCGGATCAGGTTTGAGACGGCGACTCGGCTGCGGCCGACGCGCAGCCCGACGTCCTCACGCGAGAGCCCGAGCTCCTCGACGAGCGCGGCGCACGCGCGCGCCGCCTCAACGGGATTGAGATCCTCGCGCGCCATGTTCTCGACCAGCGCGAGCTCGAGGGAAGCCGCGTCGTCGTGCGGGCGTACGAGGGCGGGGATCATCTCGAGCTCTGCCATCTGCGCGGCGCGCCAGCGGCGCTCGCCGGCGATCAGTTCGTAGCGTCCTCCCGCCAGCGGGCGGACAAGCACCGGCTGGAGCACGCCGCGGATGCGAATCGACTCCGCGAGACCCAGCAGCGTCTGCTCGTCGAACGAACGTCGCGGCTGGTTCGGGTTCGGGGCGATGAGCTCGAGCGGAACCTGGCGCAGCTCGTCGGGCCGGTCCTTGGGCGCGACCGAAAGGATCGCAGCTAGCCCTCTGCCCATGGCCTTCTGTCGCTCAGCCACGTGCGGCCACCTCCTTTGCCAGTTCGAAGTATGCATCGGCGCCGGCACACTGCGGGTCGTAGTGGACTACAGGCTTGCCGAAGCTCGGTGCTTCCCCCACCCGGACGTTACGCGGGATTACCGTATCGAACATCAGTTCGGGAAAGTGCTCGCGGACCTCGCGCTCGACGTCTTGCGCGAGCCGTGTGCGACCGTCGTGCATGGTCAGCAGCATGCCAGCGACGGTCAGCCGGGGATTCAGCTCGCGCTGCACGAGCGAGAGGGTGTCGAGGAGGCCGGCGAGGCCTTCGAGCGCGAAGTACTCGGCCTGCACCGGAATGATCACGCGATCGGCGGCCACGAGCGCGTTCACCGTCAGCGGGCCGAGCGACGGCGGGCAGTCGAGCAACGTGAACGCGTAGCGCTGCCGGACGTCCCCCAGGGCCTCGCGCAACCGCGTCTCGGAGTCGGGCATGCGCGGGAGCTCGACGGTCGCGCCTGCGAGATCGGGACCGGCCGGCGCGATGTGCAGGTGCTCGATTGATGTCGCCATCACGACGTCCGCCATCGCGACTTTCCCGATCAGGACGTCGTACACCGTCCGCTCCGCGTCCTTGGGCAGGCCGAGCCCGATCGTCGCATTGGCCTGGGGATCGATGTCGACGAGCAGCGCCTCGTACCCGGCCTCGGCGACGCATGCGGCGAGGTTGACGGCGGTAGTGGTCTTTCCGACCCCGCCCTTCTGGTTCGCGATGGCGTACACGGTGCCCATAAGCGGATGAAGCTAGCGCCGGGGGCGGTCAGATCGCGCACACCAGCCCGGCGCTTGGCAGCGCAGACAGCTCCCGCGATGCGTCAGTACATCCCCAGCGGCCGCTTTGCGGCCACGCCCGGCCGGCGGGGGAACCCTTGCGGAGTCGCCGTAACCTTCGACATGAGGTGCAGGTGCCGGTGCTCGGCGCGTGGGTACGGCTGCACCGGCTTGACCCCCCCTACCTCGAGTCCGAGCTGCGGAGCAGCCGCCGCGGCAGCCGCCTCCATGGCCGCATCGCGCCGTCCTCGCCAGACGACGAGGACCCCGCCGATCTTCAACAGCGGCGCGGCATATTCGGCTACGACGGGCAACGGTGCCAATGCGCGTGCGGTCACGACGTCGCACTGCTCGGCACCCGCGTGCCACGTCTCAACCCGCGTGTTGACCGCGCGCGCGTTGGTGGCGCTGCATGCGCTGGCCGCTCGTTGGAGGAACGCGCATTTGCGGCTCGAGCTCTCGACGAGACAGAAGCTCGTTTCTGGCAATGCGATGGCGAGCGGCAACCCGGGTAATCCGGCCCCTGCTCCGAGATCGGCCACGCGAAACGCGTTCCTAAGCGCGGCGAGTTCGAGCGCGACGAGCGAATCGGCGATATGGTCATCGACTACCCGGCGCGGCTCGCGGACGGATGTTGGGGCCAGTGGATCGGTGGCGAGCAGCTGCGTTAGAGCTGCTAGCTGCATGATCGCGATGTCCGGGAGCTCGTAGCGCGCGGCGACCGACCTGATGCGCTCCAAGGAATCTGCAGCAAGCGACACGTCAGCCATCGAGCCGCGCCCTCTCGCGGGCGATGTACGCGGCGTACCGGGTTCTCATCTCGTCCAAGCGCTCCGCCGCATGACCGTCAAGGCCAGGGTGAAGGTCGTCCTCGAGCAAAGGAAGCACGTCGCGGACGAGCGCGGACCCGCGCGCCATCCACTGGTAATACGCGCGGCCGCCGTGGTGGTATGGCCCGTAGAGCCGTGTCTCCGGGAACCGTTCCATCAGCCAACGGAAGAGCGCCTCATGGCGGACGTGCATTCGGAGCGTGACCTGCGGCTGCTTCCCGTCGCCGCCGAACGAGCCCTCGCCGACAAGTAGGCCGATGAGGACCCCACGATCGAAGTCCGACAGCTCGGGCATCCTGCCGTTCTACCCCGGATCTGTTTCACCGTCAAGAAAAACGTGAAACGGGTGGGTCGGCGAGCGCGGCGATCGACAGTGACGAGACTCGGCGAGAGCCGCGCCCCCGACGATGCGCCGGAAGGCTGCGCAGACGGCGGTGACGCAGCGCCGGGCGAGATACGCGTCCGCGATCAGTGATCTGACGCGAGCGGTTGGACCTAATCCACCAGCGGCGCAACGACGAGCCGCCGCGACGGCTCCTCGCCCTCGCTGTACGTCTCGACGTCGTGGCGGCTCTTCAGATGCTCGTGCACAACCTTGCGTTCGAGCGCGCTCATAGCCTCGAGAGCGACGGGACGGCGGTCGTGCACGGCCGTTTCGGCTGCCTGGTCGGCCGCTGCGCGGAGTGCGACTGCGCGGCGCTCGCGGTAGCCGGCGGCGTCAACGACGACGCGCTTGCGCGTCTGGGCGCCGCGGAAGGCGATGCGGTAGGCGAGGTGCTGGATCGCATCGATCGTCTGACCGTGGTGTCCGATCACGAGGCCCAGGTCGTCGCCGACGTACTCTCCGACGATCGCGTCCTGGTCTTCGCGCACGCGGACGCTCGCATTGACGCCCATCTCAGAGATGATCCGCTCCAGCAGCTCACGGACGCGCACGGCGGCGTCGTTGCTCGACCCCGCCACCGCTACCTCCGTCGCCCTGAGCGCTTCTTCTTCTTTCGCGGCGGAGGAGGCGGGGGTCCTTGGCGCTGACGCGAGGTCGTTGATCCAACTGCGGCCGGCTCGGCTTCCTTAGTTCGTCCACGAAGCAGCCCGGCGAGGCCGCCGCCCGAGCCGTTGGCGCCTGCCGAGGCCGGCTCCGCGCGGTCGCCGCGCCCGCCGCCATCGGCTGTGGCGCCTACGGTAACCGGGACCGGCGTCACCGGCCCGAGTCTTCGTTTGACGACGTACTGCTGGAGGATCGTCCAGGCGTTCGTCGTGATCCAGTAGACGATCACGCCAGCCGGGAAGCTGATGATGAAGATCACGAAGAACAGCGGCATGAACAGCATGATCTGCCGCTGGGTCTTGTCCATGGTCGGGCTCGACATGAGCAGGCTCGAGCCGAGCTGGGTGCCCACGTAGAGCAGGATCAGCACGACCAGCACCGCGCCGGTGGCTTTGTTGGTCAGGTCGGGGATGAACAGGAAGCTGGCGCCGGTGTGAGGGCCGCACGGAACAGTGTGGGCGGCGTGGATCGGATTCTTCTCGGGGCAGATGTCGTGCCGCAGGCTCGAACGCAGCATGTAGAACAGCGAGATGAAGACCGGCAGCTGCGCGACCAGCGGGAGGCACGACCCGAACGGGTTGACCTGGTTCTCCTTGTAGAACTTCATCAGCTCCTGCTGCTGGCGCTGCTTGTCGTCCTTGTAGCGCTGCTGGATCGCCTTCATCTCGGGCTGCAGGCGCTGGAGCTTCTGCATCGAGTGGAACTGCTTGACCGTGAGCGGCACGAGCAGGGCACGGACGCATACCGTCA
>Ga0213882_10000729_pt1 | contig 10570 bp, 8 predicted proteins | sample BarmaccoBMER_R09_FD_160106 | JGI IMG/M metagenome (GOLD analysis project Ga0213882, IMG submission 160106) | Barbacenia macrantha exposed rock microbial communities from rupestrian grasslands, the National Park of Serra do Cipo, Brazil - ER_R09 ...
GGCTAGATCGCGGCTCGGTGTCGGCTATCCGGTTGTCCCCACCTCCATGTCGTACACCCTCTGCGCAACAAATTGTGCGCAGCTTTTCCGGGGCTGCCGATAAGATGGAGAAAGAGCATCCGCTCGCTATGTTCTCGAGCCGTTATCTTCCGGACGTTCTAGTTGTGTCGGCGATCTGCCTCATTCAGATGGCTGCGGTTATCGCTTTCCTTTGGCCACCGGAGCGGCGCAGAAATTACACGCTGTGGCTCAAAGTCTTGGCGGCTTGGGTAGCGTCCATGGCGGTTGTGTCACTCGGATTTATGTTTCGATTCCGCCGGGTGCAGCACTTTTTCCCCCATGCATGGTCGAACTGGATCCAAGGTCTAGCAATTCTGTGGTCGATGGTTTCGGTTCTGATGATCGCGGCGTGGGCGGTTTCGACCCTGCTTATTACGCGGCGAATCGAGCATAGCCCTTCGCGGCGCGCGTTTCTCCAGGCGGCGAATGCCGCCGTTCTCGCCGTGCCGATCGCAGTGACCGGATATGGGACCTTCATCCAGCGCTACAATCTCAGGGTCCGCGAGCAGAAAATCGAGATCCCCGGTCTCGCTCCCGACCTGAACGGCCTGACGATCGCGCAGTTGACGGATATTCACCTCAGTCCTTTTTTGAGTGGGCGGGAGCTAAAGAGGGCCGTGGACATGGCGAACGAAACGCGGCCTCACGTGACACTGGTCACCGGAGACCTGATCAGCTCATACGGCGACCCTTTGGATGAATGCCTTGATCTGTTGTCTGAGCTTCGTTCCGACGCGGGCACGTTCGGCTGCATGGGCAATCATGAGCTGATTGCCGCAAGCGAAAACTACACAAAAGAACGCGGAGCACGCCTGGGCATGCGCTTTCTCCGGCACGAGGCCGCGCTGCTAAAATTCGGCAGCGCCACGTTAAATCTTGCGGGAGTCGATTATCAGCGCATGAGCGCGCGGCGGTATCTTCCGGGGGCGGAACGCCTGGTTGCGCCGGGAGCTTTCAATGTTCTGCTTTCCCATAACCCGAATGTTTTCCCGGTGGCCGTCCGCAAAGGATTCCCACTAACGATCGCAGGCCACACACATGGCGGCCAAGTGCGGGTGGAGCTTCTGGGCGAGGATTTGAACGTCGCTCGTTTTTTCACTCCGTATGTCGACGGCATGTACCGGATCGGCGATGCGGCGATCTTTGTTTCACGAGGAATCGGCACCATCGGGCTGCCGACACGTCTGGGTGCTCCGCCGGAAGTCGCCCTACTGAAACTGTGCCGTACCTGATCCTCAGCGACGTCCACGCCAACCGCGAAGCACTTGAAGCTGTCATCCGGGATGCCGAAGGCCGGTACGACCAAATCCTCTGCCTGGGCGATCTGGTGGGCTACGGAGCGGACCCGAATCATATCGTCGACTGGGTGCGCCAGAACGCGAACAATGTGATCCGGGGAAATCATGACAAAGTGTGCGTCGATATCGAAAGCATTGGAGATTACAATCCCGCCGCGCAGGCCTCGGCGGAGTGGACTCAGGCCGTGCTCACGCAGGAAAACAGCAGCTATTTAAGAAATCTTGCGCGCGGACCGCTGCGAGTGAACGGCTTCGATCTGGTGCACGGCTCGCCACTCGATGAAGACGACTATTTGATCAGCCCCGGTGACGTCGCTCCTCTGCGCGGAGTGCTGGACGCGCGAGTCACATTTTTCGGCCACACGCATATTCAAGGAGGTTTCCTGCTCGCACGGGGCGGCATCCGCAGGCTTTTACCAGGATGGGCGATGGACGAAACCCTGACCATCGAACCGGATCATTACTATATGCTGAACCCCGGCTCCGTGGGGCAGCCACGCGATATGGATCCTCGCGCCGCATATGCGATCTACACGCCGGAAAATCGCACGATTGAATTCCGCCGGGCGCACTACGACATCGCCCGCGCGGCGCAGAAGATTCTAGACGCGGGGTTACCCACCAGGCTCGCCGCAAGATTGTACGAAGGGGCTTGAGGGCAGACTTACGAACGATGACGATGCCCCGCGCGCGAGACTACCAAGGGACTACCCGCCTTCTGCTTCCAGCGTGACCGCTCCATCGGCATCGATGAGTTCCGCCGTGACCTCGCCGGCCGGCTTGCGCTTAAACCGTAGGCCGACCGTAGCCGTAGCGACGCGAACGCAATGCCATTCAAGCGTGTGCAAACGATCGGGCAACGCCGGCCGGTTGATGCGTAATTTGCGATTGAAAGCATCCGATTCGAGTCCGAGCAAATGCGTCAAAAGATACGGAATAGAGCCCGACGCCCAAGCTTGGGGATGGCAAGCGACGGGGTAACGAACGGGCTGGGCATACTCATCCGTCGAGAAACCGCCGAACACTTCCGGCAACCGGTTGTGCGCGAAATCCTGAGAGGCTTCGACCAGACCTTCAAATATGCGCAGCGCATCCGTATTAAACCCATGGCGCTTGAAACCGGTTGCGATCAGCGCATTATCATGCGGCCAAACTGTTCCGAGATGATAGCCGATCGGGTTGTAGCGCTTTTCCTTGCTCGAAAGCGTCCGGATTCCCCATCCGTTGAACATATCGGGAGTCATCAAAGTGTGCACCGCCTTCTCAACCCGGCTTTCGTCGACGATTCCGCTCCAAATCGCCTGGCCCGGATTCGAGCTGACGACCGCCGCCGGCCGGCAATCGCGGTCTAATGCGAGCGCGTAATGGCCAGCGGACGCAATCCAAAAATCCTGATTAAATCGCTTCTTCAGATCTTGCGCTTGCGCGCGAAGCTGCTCTGCCATTTGCGTCTCGCCTGCGCGCGCATATATGTCCGCGAGGAGCAGCTTGGCTTTAAAAACATAGCCCTGAACTTCGGGCAGCGCGATCGGCGGCTTGGCGAGGGATCCATCCTTGTTGACGATTGCGTCCCCTGAGTCCTTCCAACCCTGGTTGCCGAGGCCTTGGCTGGCTTTTGTTTCATAGCAAAGATAATCGGCATGGCGCGCGCAATTTCCATCGATCCATGCAAGAGCGCGCTCTACGTTGGAGCGCAATTCCGTGAACAGGCGCAGGTCGCCGGTCCACGCGGTGTATTCACCAACTAGAAGCAAGAACAGCGGAGTGGAATCTACGGACCCATAGTAGGGGGTTTGCGGAATTTCGTTCAGGTTGGCGAGTTCGCCTCGCCGCAGTTCATGAAGGATCTTTCCGGGCTCCGCGTCGCGGTGGGGATCCACCGTCGCCGCCTGATAGTTGGCTAAGAGGCGAAGCGTGCTGGCCGCGATACCCGGATCGAAGGCGAGTGTCTGAAGCGACGCAATGATGCTGTCGCGGCCGAATAAAGCTCCATACCACGGCAGGCCCGCCGCAAAGTAGTGCAGCCCGTCCAATTCTCCGGACAGCATTTCCAGGTCCGCCATCGATCTCATAAAGGCACGGTCCAACAACTCCCAATCGCTCTCGATGTGTACGCGCTCTTTGCGGCGCGAAGAGCGGGACTGGTTGGGTTGCGGTTTTCCGGCCTGCTTCTGTTCGAGGACTCTAACCGTGAGCGCGATCGTCCGCGACTCGGAAGCTGGAATGTGGAGATCGAACTCCGCGCCTTTCTCCGTGGTTTTAGAAGGCGCCTCCTGGAAGCAGATTTCCAACCGCCGTTCGACTTCATCCGCGCCGTCGTAGCAAAGCACCAGCTTGTTCTGTATCCAATGCGGCCTGCATACGCGGCCTATTTGTTTGGGCCGAAGGCCACGAATCTCGAAGACATCCTCGAATTGCGAGTCGAACGAAAAGACGATCGGAAGCGAATGAGGCTGCACGTCATAGTTATGGATTGTGAAGACATCGTTAAGCGTGAGATTCCGTCCGTCTAAGGACCGCTTTAACGCACACCCGATCTTCTGCGCGTCGAGGCGAGCGCCGCCGGGCAAGGTGAGCTCTTCGTTCGTGAGTTCGAACTCCGCCGCGGAACAGGACACCGAGGAAAACAGCAATGAATTCGGCTCGGTTTTTGCAAACGAGAGGCTGTACTTGTCCAGATACCGGCAGTCGTGATAATAGAGGCCGAACCCATCCTGGCTGCCCGCTGGGACGCTACCATCGCGCTCGGAGATGAGGAAAATGTCTTGATCCTTGATCACTACCGCGTGCGCGATATTGCGAGGCTGCTGATCCTGGGCCATGCCTCGCCGGTCAGCGCTTCGCGAGCAGGAACAATCCCAGGGCGGCTAAGCCGGCGGCCGCGCCGATTGCCCCGCGGTGTTCTTGCAGCCAGGTCTCTTCGCTGGCGTCGGAGGCACGATCGGAGAATATTCCGCGCGCGCCCCAATCGCCCTCCACGGGTTCGAATAGATTGTTCGGACGGTTCCACGATACGGGTTGGTCCGTCTGCTGGGCTTCGTATCCCGTTTCCCCCAGATAACGATCGGCGTATCCGGGGTCGAATTTCTCGGCATAGATGGCTTTTGCGGTCGGAAGTCCGACATAGAGCTCGCGGCGGTGGTGATGCGCGGCCCAGTAGATGGCGCGCGCCGCGACCTCCGGCTCATAGATCGGCGGCACCGGCTGGGGATGGTTCGGCAGTTTGCTTTTGCACCAGGAAAACTGCGGCGTGTTCATGGCGGGCAAGTGAACCACTGTGATACGGATATTGCTCTTGTCGTGCACTAACTCGGAGCGAATTGTATCGGTAAAGCCGACAATGGCATGCTTAGCGCCGCAATAGGGCGACTGCAGCGGAATAGAGCGGTACGCAAGCGCCGATCCGACTTGTACGATAGTTCCGCGATCGCGGGTGCGCATCCGCCGCAGCGCGGCCATAGTTCCCCAAACGAAGCCCAGATATGTGACCTCGGTCGCGCGCTTATATTCTTCGGGCGTTATCTCAGTAAACGGCGCGAAAACCGTGGTCATGGCATTATTGATCCAGATGTCGATTGGACCCAGTTCGCGCTCCACCTGTGTTGCGGCTTTCTCCACGCGATCCGGATCGGCTACATCGGTAGGAATCGCCAGCGCTTTTCCGCCCGCCTGTTCCACCTCGCGTTTTGCGGCCTCAAGGCGCTCGACGCCGCGCGCTAGCAAGCCGATGCGAGCCTTGCGTTTGGCGAATTCATGAACAACGGCGCGGCCGACTCCGGCCGATGCTCCGGTGACAACAACGGTTTCTTGCATAAATTCATTCCTCCCCGGGAAACGCGATCGTGCTTAGCAGCGCGTTTTCCGCTTGCCTCGAATCGAGTCCGGTGTGTTGGACGATAACCGGCACATCCGAGCGGATCACGCTTGAATAGGGCGTATCCGGAGGGATCTTCTCGGGATCGTCGAAATTATTAAATCTCAGGTGGCGGGTACGGCGCGCCCCGACCATGAAGCGGTACGGGCCGGCGGGCTCGCGGTTCTCGGAGTACACCGTAATTGCAACTCGCGCATCCTGATCGCTTGGGTTCAGAATACAGACCGCCTCATGGCTGATCATCTGGGGCGCTGGTCCGTGGCTCCAAGCGGGAATGTAGCCTTCCGCGATCGCCCACACCTTCCGTCCGAGCAGACTCATGCACGGTCTCCGCGATACACCAGATATTTTTCGGCGTCGGCCTTTTTCAGATTCAGGCCCAGCCCGGGCGCCGAAAGATCCGGCTTGAGCATGCCGTCTTGCGCGGCCAGCGCGCCGTCCAGGAGCATACGCTCAATGCGGACGTGATCGTGGAAATATTCGACATTGCGGGCGCGCGGCGCCGCGCAACAAAGGTGCCCGTGCAGGGAAGGAGAAGTGTGTGCAGATAAGGGGATGCCGAAACTATCCGCTTCTTCGGCGGCTTTCAAGAACCCGGTGACGCCGCCGCAGCGCGTCGCGTCAGCCTGAATCACGTCGACGGCTTCCGCTCTCAGCATCCGGCGGAAGTAAAGCTGCGTGTAGCCGTATTCGCCCGCGGCGATTTCCATGCAAGAGGGCGCTCGACGGCGGATGAAGCGCAGCCCCGGTAAATCGTCCGAGCTTACCGGCTCCTCAAACCAACTAACCCCGAAGTTTACGAATTTCTCTGCCATGTGGAGCGCTTGCCTGGCGGAATATGCCCCGTTGGCGTCCGCGTACAAATCAGCGCTGCCGATTGCCTGCCGCGCCGCGCGGACGCGATCTACATCGCATTCCGGGTGCGAGCCGATTTTCATCTTTACAGCGATAATGCCGTCGCGAATCCATCCTGCTAATTGGCGTTGGAGCTGTTGGTTCGTATACGAAGTAAATCCGCCGCTACCGTACACCGGTATGGATGCGCGCAACGCGCCCAATAACTTCAGCAGCGACATACCGAGCAACTTCGCTTTCAGGTCCCAAAGCGCCACGTCGACAGCCGATACCGCCATGGAAGCGATGCCTTCCCGTCCCAGGTTGCGGACGGAGCGGCGCATCGCGAGAAACGCCGACTGCGGCGAGAACGCATCCAAGCCCGAAAGGACATTCGCCAGGTGGTCGTGGATCAGAGTTGCCGTCGCCGTGTCCGCGTACGTGTATCCGAACCCGGTCTGGTCCATCGCGTCCGCTTCAACGGTGACCAGAGTCGTGCTGGTCCATTCGTACGTGCCGTCGGCTTCCGGGGCATCCGTGGGAATCTTGTAGGCGCAGACAGACAACCGGGCAATCCGCGTGCCAGCCGCGTGAGCCGCCGTGTCTTTTAGCTCCTCGATCGTCTCCACAGGACGTACGCTCCTCCTAGCGCAAGACCGGCTCCGAATATGACGGCCGGCGGCACAGCCGGCGTTCTTGGCTCATAGGTAAGAATGTTCGCCATGGGTACGATGGCGCGCTCGGGTTGCGCTTCATGCTTCAGCGCCAACTGCAGCACCTGCGCGAAATGCAATGCGCGCCGGTTCGTGGTCTGGTGGATTTGTTCGCGGCAGCTGAAGCCGTCGGTGATCAACAAAGTATCCGGTTTTGCGTCCCGAACCTCCGGCAGCAGCTCTCGCTCGCCGCACGCGAGCGATACCTCGTAATGATCTTTTTCGTAGCCGAACGCGCCCGCCATGCCGCAGCACCCGGAATCGAGCACCCGCACATCTATGCCTGTTTTCTTGAGGAGATCCACTTCGGCTTGCCAGTGCAACACGGCTTTGTGATGGCAGTGGCCGTGAACGATGGCTTTGGATTCCAGCCGGGGCGGAGAATAGCCGTCCGATTTACTCAAAAACTCACTCAGGAAAAACGATTGATTATGCAGCCGCCAGGCATCCTCGTTTTGGGGAAGCAGGTTTGTCATTTCATCGCAGAAAACGGAGATGCAGCTTGGCTCCAGCCCCACGATGGGAGTTCCAGCTTCAATCTCCGGCCGCAGTGTTTCGAGGATATTCAGCAGCCAGCGCTTGGCGGTGGGGAGCATGCCGTAGTCGTACAGCGGCCGTCCGCAGCACATATCCTGATGTGGAACCAAAACCTGATAGCCGCCGTGTTCGAGGACCTCCACCGCGGCTTTGGCTACGCCAGGAGTGAAGTGGTTGTTAAAGGTATCCGGCCAAAGTACGACCCGCGGGCCGGACGTATTCCTCCGCGGGCGAGCGCGGAACCACTGCTTGAACGTCTGCGGAGCAAACGGAGGGATGGACCGACTCTGGCTATAGCCCGCGGCCCACTTCGTAAGCGACCGTAAGCCGGGCGTTTGCGTGAAGAAATTCGCCGTCGCCGGCATATTCTCCGCGATCTGGCACCATCGGTGAATCAGCCCCGAAGCATACGTATTTCGAGGGCGAATGCGGCCGTCGTAATAATGCGAAAGGAATTCGGCCTTGTAGGTGGCCATGTCCACGTTTACCGGGCAGTCGCTTTTGCAGCCTTTGCACGACAGGCAAAGATCCAAGGCTTCCCGGACGTGCTCGCTGCGCCAGCCGCGATCGATCGGATCGCCGTGCATCATCTCGAACAGCAACCGCGCGCGGCCCCGAGTGGAGTGCATTTCTTCCCGCGTGGCCCTGTAGCTGGGGCACATGGTCTTGCTTTCTTCGCGCCGGCACTCGCCGATGCCGACACACCGCTGCGAGGCGACAGCGAAGCTGTGGCGATCTTGCGGGTACGCGAAATGCGTGTGGACTTCCGGAGGGTTATAGCTGGTTCCTAACCGCAGGTTCTCGTCGATCCGATACGGGTCTACTACTTTGCCCGGGTTCATTTTCCATTCGGGATCCCAAAGCGACTTAAATTGGCGAAAGGCCTCCACCAGCTCGCTCCCGAACATCTTTGTGAGAAATTCGGCGCGAGCCTGTCCGTCGCCGTGCTCGCCCGACAATGAGCCGCCAAAGGATAGGACCAGATCGGTAGCGGCCTCCATGAAGCCACGAAATTGTTTCAGACCTTGCGCGGTCCTCAGCTCGAAGGGAACGCGGCAGTGAATGCAGCCTTGTCCGAAATGTCCGTACAGCGACGGTTTGTTCAGTCCGTGATCTTCATACAGCTTTCGCAGCTTGCGCAGGTACGGTCCCACCAATTGAGGCGGGACTGCGGAATCCTCCCATCCAGGCCACGTATCTTGCTCGCCGGGAACCATGGCAGTGGCGCCCAAGCCGGACTCACGGACCTCCCATAACATCTTTTCCTGGGCCGGGTCGTCGTAGAGCTTCATGGAAGGCGCGTTCGGCGCATTCTTCAGTTCGTCCATCAGCGCTCGCGCCTTTTGCTCAGCGTCGTCGCGGGACTCGCCGCCGAATTCGAGCATTAGCCAGCCATTGCCTTCCGGAAGCAGAGTGAGATCCTGAACATGCAGCCCCTTTTTGTGCATGTATTCCAGAAGGCGGTCGTCGATCCCTTCGCACGCCAGTGGCTTATGCGCTACTACCTCCGAAATATGATCGCCCGCCGCAAAGACGTCGGGGTAGCCGAGGACAAGAAGAACGCGAACCTTAGGGTTGTCGACGAGTTTCGTTTTGATTTCGAGGAAGGTGACGCAGGTGCCTTCCGTGCCCACCAGCGCTCTGGCGACATTGAATCCATTTTCGGGAAGCAGTTCATCCAGGTTGTAACCGGACACGCGCCGCGGGATTTTGGGATAGCGCTGACGAATCAGATCGCCATAGCGGTCGCGGATCTCTCGAAGTCCGCGGTAGATATCGCCGGCACGCCCGCGTTCGCGGCAAAATGCGTCCAGTTCCTGGTCGCTGGCTTTCCCCACGCGCATCTGAATTCCGTCATACGTCAGAATCGAAAACTCTTCGATGTTTTCCGAAACACGGCCCCAAGCCTGCGCGTGCATGCCGCAAGAATTATTGCCGCTCATCCCGCCCAGCGTGCAGTGATTATGAGTGGCGGGATCCGGACCGAACGTCAGGCCGTGGTTGTTCGCCGCCTTGCGCAGGTCATCCAGCACACAGCCGGGTTCCACTCGCGCAATCTTGCGATCGGGGTCCAGCTCAACGATTTTGTGCAGATATTTCGTCCAGTCGATGCAAATGGCGACATTACAGCATTGGCCCGCGAGGCTGGTCCCCCCTCCGCGATTTAGTAGCGGAGCGCCGAACTTGCGTGCGATTGACACTGTAGCGACGACGTCGTCCAGATCGCGGGGGATGACCACGCCGATCGGCACCTGACGATAGTTCGATGCATCGGTTGCGTACAATGCGCGGCTGCCGGCGTCGAAACGCACTTCGCCGCGCAGTTTGTTCCTTAACTCGGCGGCAAGCGCCTGTGAATCGCCCTCCCACTGAACAGGCTTCGACGGGGTACGCTGCAAGGCATCATGTTGATTTTGCAGTGCAATGAGTTCGTCCGTTAGGGCTGCCATCTAAGGGAGGGATTCGTTTCAGCGCGGAGCGTTTCATCCCCGCGCAGGCGAAAAACGCTCGAATGCGAGGGCGAAATCAGGAGAGTTCTTCTTCGATCGCCTCGAGCTCCGCTAAGGCTTCGAGATCCCTCGGGCGGCCTGCTGCACGCTTTGCGCGAATAAGCTGAGCCACGCTGAGGCAGAGGCATTGCGTGCCGAATAAATTCAATTCAACGGCTCCGCTTCGGAGATCGCTGTAGCTCCCTCCTCCTGGTATTTCGCCTAGAAGATCGATGTCCCCGAGGGATGTGACCAATGTAAAATTCAAACCGCGCCGCAAGGTGGTCAAGTCCCAATGGAACGGCAGACCCGGCGGCACGCCGCGCAAATAAGGATTGTGCTCGGATAGCGCCGCAACCAGCCGGACAAGGTTGCCGGACGAGCGGTCATAAACAATATCCAGATCTTCAGTGAGGCGAGCCGAACCGTGTGCGATACCGGCCGCGCCCCCGACTACAATGAACGCTACTTCATGGCTTGTGAGGGCCGCGAGCAACGCGTCGAAATCCGTCATTTCTTGGGTCGACGAGCTTCTCGGCCCGCTCGGCGCAGCTCGTCTGCAAAGCGGGCGAGCGCCATGGCTTTGCGAAACCGCTCCTCCACCGTGAGCTTGAGATTTTCACGGATTAGCGAACGGTCGATGTCCTTTTTATACGCTTCTACCACCGGATCTTTTTCGCTGTCCTGTGAATCCTCGCCGAAGCTCATCGCTTGATTTTAACCGAGGTTGGATTGAAGAGGCTTACAGCAGCTTGTCTAACGTGA
>Ga0213882_10000730_pt1 | contig 10569 bp, 14 predicted proteins | sample BarmaccoBMER_R09_FD_160106 | JGI IMG/M metagenome (GOLD analysis project Ga0213882, IMG submission 160106) | Barbacenia macrantha exposed rock microbial communities from rupestrian grasslands, the National Park of Serra do Cipo, Brazil - ER_R09 ...
CGCCCTGCTGCCAGCGTTCTCTTGGCTGTGAAGCAGTCATTAGCGCGACCCGGCACAATCTGGCGCTCGCGTACTGCTCTGAACTAGACTCTCCACCAACCACCCCACCCTGCCCTTTTGTTCAACCATGCCATTCGCGCCTGGCGCGGCGCCATTTACCGCCGCGCTCTTGCGGGAGCGCGGTAAATTCTGACTCTATCGTTTTTTCGGTGCCCAATACCGGTTACTTCGACGACCATGTGACGGGGCGATTAGTCGCCCGCTCCGGCGGAGTATGCACGAACATATTGCGGCGAGTATAGAGAAGGCCGGTTACTGCGCTTTCATTGGTCTTCCAGCGGTATTCTCTATCGAGTAGAGCAATCAATTCGCGCACGGTTCGGCGGGGATGCCGTTTGAGTGGCTATTTTGGCCGGTGCCTTCCTGCTCGGAGCGGTGGGTGCGCGCCGTTGCTGTGCATTATTAGCTTCATACTGGCTGTAGGGTTTTGCACTTTCGCGACCGGCAAAATTGGCATCACCCGAGAGATAACGCCTCCGTTGACCGTGCCGGCCCGAAGCAATTCGGAAACCGCTGCCTCGTCCGTTTCGAATAGTTCGGAACTGCGAATCCATAAGGATTTCCGAAACCCTCGCCGGCAAACGCCACACCAGCCAGCGCAACGATAGGTAGAACCGTGATTAATCGTTTTGGTGACATTCAGTTTTCCTCAACTGAAAAATTCCTTAATTTGTGACCGCCTGCGGGGGGATTCAAAGGCAATGTCGAAAACGCGACAGCGCGTCACGTCTTCGACGCCGATTTTCTTGGCACCACTCTGGCGTCAGTCCAAGCGCGCTGCTGTAGGGAGTTGCGCGAGTCGCAAGCTAGCTATTTGAATAGTCATTCCTAGCGGCGCACTCGAAAAGCTGCGCTAAGGCGAGACCGCTATCGGTGTACGCGGTGTCGGACGCGCGGCAATGGGCGCAACCCTTTGCAGGCTAATCACCTTAGTTACCGCGCTTACAACGAGCCGCCGCGAATGAGCGTATGGCCGCACTCGATGCTCGAGACTGGACGCATACCGATGAGGACGTTGAGACGCTGTGTCGCCGCTGCCATCAGAAGATAACCGGACGGCGATTCAAGGATGCACGCGCGCTGGGCGAGCTGCAATCGGCGGTATTGGTCGCGGTGTTTTTCGTGCTGGTTTATCTGCTGACTCGTTAAACTCTCAAACGCCGAGGGCTTAAAGAATAGTTTTAGGAACCTGCATTAACACGACGAACTATCGGCTATGGCCAACGGCGCCGGTATCGCGACTCGGCCAGCGGTTCGGCATGGTTCATTTTGGCGGCGTTCGTGTGCTGTGGCTGCTGACGCACTTTCAGCCTGGGCGATAACACAACTCGACAGGTGCAGTTGTTGTCAAAGGCGCATCTGTATGCGCTGGCAAGTAGGTGTCCTCTTTAGGGTCGAGTTTCCACTTTTCGACAGCTCAGCTCTTTGATTTTTAGCTTTACTTTGCTATGCGTGGCAAACCGCGAAGCGGGAACCTTAATAGGAGGGAGAGAGGTTATGAAACGCTACGCAATTCTGTTTGTGATGCTGTTGGCGGTCGCCGCAGTAGCCGCCTCGGCTGATGATGAGCAAGGCATACCGGAACCGAGCGGGTCGTACGCAGTTTCGGTGCACGGCTCGTTTGCGCTCTGCCTCAATCCAAGCGAGAACTTCGCCGCCGGGGCATGTGGAGCGAGCGGGGTGACGGCCTACCCAGTAAGCTTCGAGGAGGTTGGAACGATCACCTATGCGTCGGGCATCGGCTGCGAAAGCGTCTACCAAGTCCTTGCCGCCCTACCATCCTCCCCGGCCTACACCGCGCCGAACATCGTTAGCCCGAACGCGCACACGGTGGTCAAAATAACCAGCTATGACGCAGCCACCGGGGTCGGCACCGCTTCGTTTACCGGTTATACGGGCGGCTCGTGCAATGGTGCCAGCTTCGACTCCAGCGGCGCGATCGAAACGGCCACTGGCACGCTCCAAATCGTGGTGACTGAGGGCGGGAAGCGCAATGAGGTACTCGTCACCCAAAATACCGGGGTTCCAGTCAGCGACCTTGCCAGCGTCCAGCTCTCTGGCACCGACCTGAAGCAAACGCCTGAGCGAGGACCCGAGAGTTGATCTGAAGCGCACTGTTGCGAGTTGAAGCCGAGAGATTAGATCGGGGAGTGGAAAAAAGGGGGCTCTCATTACGAAAGCCCCTTTTGCTTGTCAAATTCGATGGGGGATACAGACCGTCGGGTCCTTTGTTGGAAGTTGACAATAGGGTTGTGGGCCGACCCCAATCCTGTACGGCCGCAAGATTTCGCCACGGCACACGGTCACCTCTTCTTTTCGATAGTAACGGCTGCCGCATCAGCAGCGAACCGAAAAGCGGGCCCGTCGGAAACAGCGAAACCCATATATTCGAATGGCCGGCCTGTCCATACTATTTCGACATCTCACCTGATAACCAGGTGCGATTTTCGAGTCCACAGGCCGCAGAGCAGGCAGGCTACCCGCCCGCCCACAACTGTCCATGACTTAGTGTTTTGCCAAGAATGAGCGATTTCTGTGTCGGGTCATTGTCAGGGTGCGACAGCAATTCGCGGACAGTACCTCATCAATCTGCGCACTCGTCTGAGTTGTGTCATCCCTACCTCAAGTAGCACTGACCCCGGGGGCGACCATTGCTTTGGATCGGGAGTCTTCGCAGAAATCAGTCGTGCCAAAAGTCTTTGAACCGCTCCAGTCTTAGTTTGGTGTAGCGCGCCGTGTGCTGGATGTACTTGTGGCCGAGATAGAGCTGGATCGCGCGCATGTCCTGGCCGGCGTTCGCCAGGTAGAAGCCCGTCGCATGCCGGAGCATGTGGGGATGGACCGGAAACTTAAGGCCGGCGGCCCTGCCTGCCTCGGCCACCACGTAATGAACTGTACGCACCCCCATCGGGCCACCGCGTAAGGAGGTGAATACGTGGGAAGCCATCTCGTCCTGCTGGCGCCTCCACGAGCGCAACGCCCGGAGTTCGGGCCCGCGAAGCGGGTGACTCGAGGGAGAACCGTTTTTGCGGCGTGTCACGTGAAGCACCCCGGCTTTAAGATCAATCTGATCCCAGCGTAGCTGGGCCAACTCGCTCGCCCGCAAGCCATGGCGGTAAGCCATCAAGATTAGCAGCGCATTGCGCTCGGCCACGCGGCCGCCGGTCTGGCGTACGGCAATCATGAGGCGTTCAACCTCCTCCGGCGTCAGGTACTCGCGCGTTCCAACCGCTTGTTCTGCCGCCGAGGCTGAGGTGATTTAAGACGCTTTGCCGAACAAGATGTTTGGGAGCGGGGGATTACTGCGGCCATTTATGCACTCTGGTCGGAGTTGGGGCAGGCTCATGATAGAACGGTCTACGGACATCAAGCATCTGCAGCATGTGCAGGAAGTCCTGGACTTGTTTCATGGTGACGCTGTTGCCGATGTGTCCGCGCGGTACGGCATCAGGCGCAGCGGTCTATATAAATTCAGGCGCCGCGCGCTCACAGCCATCGCAGAGGCCCTTGCTGACCGGCAGCGGGGACCACACAGCCCCGCATAATCGCGTCGCTCCCGATAGCGAAGCGCGGATAGTTGCTCTCTGCCAACGTCATCCCACCTGGAGTTCTAATGCTTTGCATCGGTGCTGCGGCGCGCATGCTCCAAGTCCGCGCACCATCCAAAGGATACGCGCTCGTCATGCTTTGGCGCGCCTCTCCAAACGCGAGGCTCCGGTCAGGCTGCGCCGTCAGTTGACGCCGGAGATCAGAGAACGCGCCGCCGCCATCCTCTCTGACAAACCGTATCTTGGCCCTGAACGCACGGCCTGGGATTTACGCAACTGCGACCACATCAGCATCAGTGCATCCACCATAAAGCGGATGAAGCGCAAGCGCCGCGACGCGCTGTTACCCCCTCGACCGCAACCGAACTGGCGTTTCTATGAACGACACCATCCGCATAGTCTCTGGCACGGTGATTTTCTGGAGAAGGTCACGCTCACCGATCTCGACCAGACCGCATATCAATTAACGCTTCAGGATGACTATTCACGGGCTTACGTTTTTTGCGACCTTTTCCTCTATCCAGATGCCCGTACCACCATCCGCAGCCTGATTGCGGCGATGCGTACCTGGCGGGCTATTCCGAAAGCCCTCGTGTTCGATAACGGCCCGCCTTTTAAAGGCCGGCTGCTGTCGGCGTTTCTGTGACCAGCTCGGCGTTCGCCTTATCCATTCGTCGGTGAATCATCCACAAACGAATGGCAAGTTGGAGCAGGCCTTTCGGGACGATATGCGGGATTTCTACCAGCACTATGATGCTTGGCAGCTTGATCGCCTGCGGCGGGATTTACCTGGCTATATCCACTACCGCAACTACGTCCGAGGCCATTACGCCTTGGGTGGGAACCCTTCTATCAGCCGGCTTAATGAACACACGTCAAGTCTGACCCTTCCCGCGGTGCTGGAAAGCCTGGAAAGTTACGCCCGTTACGAGATCGGCCGCAAAACAATTCCAACTACGGGGCGCATTCGCCTACTTGGCCGCAATGCCTACATCGGCAAAATGGCAGCCAACATCGAGGTCACGTTCTTCGAGAGCCTGGACGGGTTGGAAGCGTGGATAAACGGCCAGTGTGTGGCCGTGCTAAGGGACTATCGAACATTGAAGCAGATCGCCTTTCATTGGCGCACAGGCAGACTACCGCAAGCCTTCTATTTTGAACCCTTTATGCCCGTCATCTGTCCGCGAATTGCTGTCGCACCCTGACAATGACCCGACACACACGTAACCAAACTCAGGCGCGAAAAAGGCTCGCGGCGCCGTCCGCTGCAAATCCACCACCGGAGCTATCAGCACTACGACCGCACCGGGCGGCGCTTCCCAGACCGTCCCCTGCCACCTCCGCAGAGGCGGGCCGTAGTCGTCAGGCTGCTCGTGCTCGCTGCGCTGCTCGCCGTCGCCTACGCCCTCGCGCCGCGCTAAGCCATCCATCTCCTTGGTGAGAGCCGGCGGCACAATGATTTAGGAAGCGCATCGAGCGGCGCCCTGCCCTTTTCGGTCGGTCACATGCGATTTCTGGTCCTGGGAGCAACTCGTGCGACATCACCTGAGTAGTTCTCGAAGGCGAGCTTTGAGACTCATCTCGGCAGGAGTGCGCCCTTGGGAGTCGAGCCACCGTTCAAAATCCTGAACGCGAACATTGTGATGAACCTCCGGATTGCTGACGGCAACCGAAATAGTCGTTTGGCCGCGGCCAACCTCTTTGATCCAATCGTTGGCACGAAACACCCGTAGGCCTTGAGCCACCGCTTCGTAAAGCGAGTCCGCCGTAACCTCGCCGTGTGCTCAACGCCACTTAGATCGCAGCACGACACCTTGCACTTGCGAAGACCCACTTTGCTTTGGTATCAGATTCGTCATTTATTCGCCAATGCCAATTTTTGCGCTTGAGTTCATTTTTCCGCCCTGCGAAAACGGGGGGCGAGGTATTTCTTCTTTCTTCTTCGTTCTTTCTTGATTTACAAATCGAAATCCGGCCCGCGCTTGAGGGATGCCGCTCGCGATGGCGCGGTGCGACGGATGCTCGCCCAAGGCACAATGTTGGGTATGCACCGCGCTTCGGCGTTAGACCTCAAATGCTTCGGGCGCGGGCCTGCTCGTTTGGTTCAGGTTCTCAGGACTATTGATCCGAGTTAAGAAAGTTAAAGATCTGTTAAGATCGCGCGCGCGTGTTAATGGATGGAAAACGGTCGAAAAAGGCAGTAGGAGAGCGGCGGATTTGTGGGCAGTGGTGTCTGAAGTCCCGAATGCCAAGGTGTCTTAAATCCCGATAGTTTGGTGTCTGAAGTCCCGATGGTCGGTGGCTGAAATCACGAAGGTTGGGTGTCTAAAGTCCCGAAGTTAAAGCTAAGGTTTGAGCGAGCTTTTTGCCGTCTTTGGTGTAAAAAAACACCCGGTCGGATTCCTCATCGAACCGTATGTGGTAGCCGGGCAGCTCGTCGGCTTGGGCGATGAACTTTAGCTTTCGTCGGAATTCTTTGAGCTTGCCTGTGGAACCGCTTTTTAGGTGAAGCAGTTCGAGGCTGATTGCCCATTTGGGCTGGTGGCCGCAATGTTTGCGGGCCAATTCGTAGAGTCGACGCTCGAGACCACCATCGAGGCGAAAATAATCGTGGTGAAGAGTGAGGACCTCGTGTGCAATCACGGCGCCATAGAGCCATTCGTTAAGGGTAATTGCCACCGCGCTCATTCGCGCGTTGCTTGTGGTTCGCTCGACGATTGACCAATTATCGATCAGGCCGAAGGCGTCTCGCCGGCGCGCGCCGTTTGTCTTGATGTCGGTGTTAATTACAGTCCCTTTGAGGCGGTTAAGAGCAGCGGCGAGCAAGTCGTAATCCCGACCGCCCGTGTGACGATTGGTAGTAACTAGGAAATCGTAGGCTTTGAGCCGGACTGTTCGACTCACGTCTTGGCGTCCTTGATTAAGACCCTCGGTCAGTACGCTGATGCAATAGAGCAGAATGTCCTTATCCCAGATGGTTGCCATGCCATCAGCGCCCGGCTTTATTGTTATGTGGACGCCATCACGTTCGTACTCGCGGACGCGGCGATCTGGTTTCTTTGAAAGGCTGAAGAAAGGATGTTCCATGCTGTGCCGATCGTCTTTGAGGGCACAGTCGAGAATGTCTGCGATGAAGAAATCGCGGACCGGATGACGATCTGGCAATAGCTTGGGCTTCGCGCCCTGCCCTGCCCTATCCTGATCGCCAGCGATTGCGATCTTGGTCCCAAACCGCGCCAGGATGTCCTCGAGTTTTTCCACCACACCACCACTCCTCCAATCGTGTAGTCACGTGCGTTGTGACCAGCCTAATCCTACAAGCGCCGGGTGTGCTCCAGTGTAACAGATCGATGTCGCGCGCGATTATCAATACCCCGAGCAACAGCGAGAACGCCATGCCAGCTATGGCGGAGCGCCGCTTCACGGGCGCGCCTGTTGAATAGTTCACTAATTGTCCGCTTGGGCACTACCCTTTCCTGCTCGCTCCCTCAACCGTCTCACTACCTCCGTAATCTGCCGCCGCCGCTGCGCTGTAGCCGTGTTCTTACGCCAGGCGTGGCGTAGCGCTCGCATTAATCTCTCGCGCTCCTGCTGAAACAGTGGATGCGTCTCGACAAGTCATCCATTGGTGAGGCTTCTGTACGCTCGTTTACCGCGTACCTGCTGATGGAGGCCAATCCTGTCGCCTGTGTTATATCCGGTCACATATCCACCGTTGTGCCCATCACTGGCGTAATGGGTGCGGTGCTGGAGCTTTCCGAAATGTGCGGTGATGAAGTCGTCGACGCGTGCCCTGCTGTTCTGGTAGACGTCCACCAAGGCAGGCAGCAAGCAATTCGGGCCGTCAGCTTTCATGTGGCCAGCCTGGGCTTCAAGCCGCATTTGCTCCAGGCGCTCATAAAGGCGGTTAGCGCAGCCTACGGAAAATGAATGGCGGAAGCGCCGACGTTCGTCGGCAGGAAGATCCGCGCTCACCTCCTCGCCTAACCTTTCCACGGTCTCTACCAGGTAGCCGGCCATCTCAAAGGTCGCGATTCTATTGGCTCTGGTGCCGACGATGTTAATGGAACCGCGTAGCGTGAAGCATTGCGAGAAGTTCAGATTTGCTACGGCTGTGTACAGCAGCTGCTTCCATACTTTTGATGGACGCTCTGCGGATTCTGTGCTGATCGTGGTATCGAGCCCACCCGGTTCGTTGTGGAGTATGTGGCTGATTTCCAGATTGTGCTTTGCCAGCAAATTGAACATCGCCTGTTGGGCGGCGATAGCTTCTTGCTCTGTGGCACCTCGCTCTTCAGTAAGAGCCCGAAGCTTTCGGATTTTCTCAATGATGATGGCGTGAATTGTCCCGTCCGCATATCGACTGCCACACGTACCGTCCACCCTACCCTCCCCCACTCCGGTCCTCGCTTAGAGTCCCATTTCCGTCAACTTCTCGGAGGCGCTGCTTGCAATAAACGCACTGCGGCTGATTCCGAGTTGCTGCGCGCCTCTATCGATGCGCTCCATGAGGTTCGGATCCAGACGAATCATCGTCGGCTTTTTATTGCGCCGCCCGCTCCGGGATTGCTGGGCGCGAGAAATGAATGCCTCGGCCTTGCGCTCATCAGCAACGGACCGCAATCGTTTAGGGTTCTTTACGATACTCATCCGATAACACTCCGATATCTCTGCGAGAAACACCGAACATAAACCGCACAAGCTCGACGAACTCGTCTATTGCTTTGGCATCGTGCCATTCAAGAACAGAGAGCCCGGCAGACGCGGCATTGGGAAACGCCTTGCGCCGGCCGATCAGCAGCGGAGCGATCTCGAGGCCTTCGATCTCACGTAGGCTGTCGACGGCCTCCTGGTTGTCCCTACCCTGCGCGTCGGCCTCGTTGAGGACCACGATTGCCCGGAGATCCGGATTAACTTCGCGGGCCTCCCGAACCAGATCGGCTGTTTGGTCGACACCCCAGAGGTCGAAGCTCCGTGGCTTGACCGGAATCAGGACCGCCTCGGCGATAGTCAGTGCGGCTCGCAAGCTGCCGGTATCCCGGCCGCCCACATCGATGACGATGTCCGAGTACTTACGGGCGAGCTGCCGGGCTTGGGTCCGGAGATTTGCGCCCTGCAGAGCAACAGCTGTGTATCCGGGCGGGCCCTCTCTGCGGTTCGTCCGCAAGTCCGTAAAAGCGAGCGCAGTGCCTTGCTCGTCACCGTCGATTAGCAGGACGTCGCGCTTGGTTCGGGTTAATGCGATCGTGAGATTTATGGCGAGGGTCGTTTTTCCAACGCCGCCCTTGACGTTTCCGACTGCTAATATCATTGTCCACCGCTCCGCAACAGCAACGACATTAGTGCGATTATAGACAGATATCGCACCGATATACAAGGGATGTCTGGAAATGGTTCCACGCAAGAGAGTAGGGCACCGGCCAGCGCTGGGTGTCAGGCACCTTGTCGGCGCAGCTACGCCTCAGGCTAATGACTCCTCCGACTGACACGGCGAGCTTATGATGCTCATGTCTTTCGTCTGCGGGGCGGTGATCTTGACCCTCATGATTGCTTTTCTGTGGACGGGCGTTAGGGCGTTCAGGACATTCGACGAGCACTCGCCTCGATGGAAGCGTGTCTGCGGCGGGCGTGAGGTCGTCAACCCGGAGGCTCTCCAGTGCGGGCGCTGCGGCAGTGAAAGCAGCGCTCGTTGCGCTTCGCATGAAGCACATTGCAGCAGCATTCCAATGCCCGCTTTGATGTGTCCGATTGCTGGTATTCAGTGTAGACCGCTCCGCAATCTCAACGGCATCGTTCCGATTGATCAATAATAACTAAGCGATATCTACATGATGTCGTCGAATGTATCTCGAGACGGGAAGGGTAGGGCACAGGGAGCTCAGCTCGATGAAAGGCCGTCCGCAATACGGGCTTGAGATCAGCTGGCGCTGCGACCCCGCGTCAGGATCTGACTGTCACACCGCGCACAGCTTCGGATTTTACCCACAGCGCGAGTCCAGCGCAGACACGGGCGAGACGGAAGGGTAGGGCAGATGGTTGATCCGGTCTATATCCATCACCGATGATTGAGCTCTGGTGTCCCGACCATTTTCATTAGACCCGATGCTTTGTCTGGGCGCCGAGCGGTTACCTGAAGGTCACGAGTGGCGGTATGAGCTGAAGTTGGATGGGTTTCGTGCGATTGGACGTAAGGCCGGCCGCAGCGCTCAACTCTGGTCGCGCAATCAGAAGAACTTCGCCCGACGCTTTCCCGCGGTGGTGAAGGCGCTCGCTAATTTGCCGGACGATACCATAATCGACGGTGAGGTGGTCGCTCTCGATAAACACGGCAGGCCGTCGTTTGACCTCTACAAGGACTCGGTACGGGAGCCCGCAGCATCGTGTTGTATGCGTTCGATTTGCTGATGCTACGCGGTCGCGACGTGCGCTATTGGCCCCTCGATGAAAGGCGTCATGAACTCCTGAAAACGGTGAAAAATGTGTCAGACGGTGTCCGCTACTCAGAAACTTTCAATGTACCCCTGGCGGACCTGGAAAGCGCCGTGAGAGAGCATCGCCTCGAAGGAATAGTCGCGAAGCGTGCGGGAAGTCCTTACCGCTCGGGTGAACGTTCTAGCGAGTGGCTCAAGTGGCGGGCCAACCGAGGCCAAGAATGTGTTGTTGGCGGGTATGTCCCGAACGGCAACGCACTCGAATCAATCCTCGTCGGGTACTATGAGATGCCAGCTTATATATGCTGCCAACGTCCGTGCCGGACTTTCCGGCGAGTTCCGGCGTGCGCTGTTGCCACACTTTGAAGCGTTTCAGATTGCCCGCTGTCCATTTAGCAATGTGCCGGACCGCACCGAAGGTCGCTGGGGGGAAGGCCTTACGACTGCCAGGATGAGTGCGTGTCGATGGCTTGACCCTTTCCTTGTCGCACGTATCGAGTTTTTGGAATGGACGCTAGACAATCGGTTAA